>OIXQ01000010.1_pt1 | contig 179773 bp, 145 predicted proteins | sample 1587791 | NCBI WGS metagenome assembly OIXQ01 (sample SAMN03283273) | human gut metagenome | biome: human-associated habitat; material: feces | host: Homo sapiens | place: Peru | collected 2012
GCCCATTAAAGCGGTACGCGAGCTGGGTTCAGAACGTCGTGAGACAGTTCGGTCCCTATCCGGCGTGGGCGTAGGATATTTGAGAGGAGCTGTCCTTAGTACGAGAGGACCGGGATGGACAAACCTCTGGTGTATCTGTTGTTTTACCAAAGGCATGGCAGAGTAGCCAAGTTTGGCAGGGATAAACGCTGAAGGCATCTAAGCGTGAAGCCCCCCTCAAGATAAGATATCCCATCTTCGGAGTAAGACCCCTTGAAGACTACAAGGTTGATAGGCTTCAGGTGTAAGTGCGGTAACGCACTCAGCTGAGAAGTACTAATAGGTCGAGGACTTATCCTTAGAGGTTTCTAAGAGATAAGCTTTAGAAGATACCTCTTTCTGTGTGAAATTCTGAAGGTACAGAAAAAAAGTACCGGGAAAATTTAACGCTGCAGCAGGTGTTAAATTTTTTCTGTATATAGGGGATTGGTCAAATGGTATGATAGGGGTCTCCAAAACCTTTGGTGGGAGTTCGATTCTCTCATCCCCTGTTTGATTGGCGTCAGAAACCTTGATTTTACAAGGCTTCTGGCGTTTTTTGTTTGTGAAAAAACAAAATCCGTAATAATTACGGAACGAAAATCAAGGAGCAATATACTTCATGTATGAACTTAAGAGACAGTTTTCTACTGTTGAATACAGAGAGAAAACACATGTGTATCAGACAGGAGGTAGTGGATTAGGTCAGGCCCATCTGCCATCCATCAAAAAGGAACATATAGTCGAGGTTTATGATATGTTCGACATATAAGAAAATATGATGTAGACAGGGTCCGCGGCATATGCCGTGGACTTTATTCTTTATGAGCAATTTTTTACGTATTATGTTAATATAGAAAAAGAATAGAGATGACTGAGGTTGAGAAAATATGAGAATAATACACTGTGCGGATATCCATCTTGATTCTGCTCTGAGTGCACATCTTGGAAGAGAAAGAGCCAGGAGCAGAAGAAATGAGATACTTAACACATTCAGGAAAATATTCGGGTATGCTGCAGAGAATGATGTGCAGGCGGTTATAATAGCAGGGGATCTCTTTGACTCAGAGACTGTGTCTGCCACGACGATCAATGTAGTTCTGGGGGAGATAGCGAAGCATGCTGACATAGATGTGTTCTATCTGAGGGGAAATCATGACCCGGATGAAAGCTTATTTGCGGGGCGGAGACTCCCGGAGAATCTGTATTTGTTCGGGGAGGATTGGATCAATTATCAGCTTAAGGGATCACATATAGTGATCGCGGGGGCTGTGCTTACTGCAGAGAATTGTGACAGAATATATGATGAGCTTGAACTGGATGAGAAGGATATAAATATTGTCACACTCCACGGACAGGAGCAGGAATATGGCAGGGCTCGCAACATGAATGATGTATGCCTGAATCGACTCAGGGGAAGAGGCATAGATTATCTGGCACTGGGACATGTGCACGGAAGAAAGTTGGAAAGCCTTGATCACAGGGGATTCTACTGCTATCCGGGATGTCTGGAGGGCAGGGGCTTTGACGAGTGTGGTGAGCACGGCTTTATGGTGCTTGATGTGGATGAGAGGAAGCATACGGTTGAGACCGAATTTGTGTCATTTGCCTATAGAAGGCTGTTCGATGTGGAAGTGGACGTGACAGGGGCAGAGTCAAGCTCTGATGCGGCGGACATGATCGCAGACAGACTGTATCAGGAACTGCCGGGGACCATGGAAGATGAGTCCAAGGACATGGTGAGGGTATCCCTCACAGGCGCGGTAAATGTTGGGAGCGAGATAAACACGGATTATCTGACTAAGCAGTTTCAGGATTCGTTCTACTATATGGAGATCGTGGATCACACGGAATTTCAGGTGGATTACACGAGTTATATGGATGATGCATCCCTCAAGGGCGAATTTGTGAGAAAGGTCATGGAGCAGGATATGAGTGAAAATGACAAGGCATATGTGATCCAGACAGGACTCAAGGCTCTTGCGGGCGAGGAGATATTTTAAGTATGAGATTGATATCTTGTTATATAGATGGATTTGGCAAATTAAATAACATGGAAGTCCAGTTCGAGGACGGGATAAATACATTTGTCCAGGATAATGGCTGGGGCAAGTCGACTCTTGCTACATTTATCCGGGTCATGCTGTATGGCTTCGACGGTGAGACGAAGAGAAATGACATTGAGAATGAAAGAAAAAGATATCGCCCGTGGTCGGGGGCTGCCTATGGCGGAGAACTGGTATTTGGGAGCAGGGGCAGAAACTACAGGGTTCAGAGGACATTTGGCGCGAAGAAGAGCGATGACAAATGCGTGATATACGACGAGGCGACCCATGCTGTGACAGGAATGTTCACGGATAAGCTTGGGGAGGAGCTGTTTCATGTGGATTCTGCGTCATTTGTGAGAAGTATGTACATAGGGCAGGATGACTGCCGGACCTGGGCGACGGATGGGATAAGTGCTAAGCTTGGTAATATCGCTGACAGCACGGATGATATAAGCAATTATGAGAATGCCAGACAGATACTGAAGAATGTCATAAACAGGCAGTCGCCAACCAAGCGGACGGGGGAACTGTACAGGAGAAAATATGAGCTTGATGGGATGCGTGAGCAGGTCAGGGAGCTTGATGGAATAGACAGACGGATAAATGAACTGAATAAAAATATCCGGGAAATAGAAATGCATAATCAGAGCCGGATGAGACGACAGCGTGACAGTAAATATATCATGACAGGATTTTGTGCGTTGATCGCAGCACTTTTATCTCTGGGAATGTGGAAATTTATGCTCGGAATAGAAGAGCCTGACGATATGGCTATGATTATATTTGTTGTATGTGCAGGTATATTTTGTGTACTCGGAATCTACTACATTATGCGCGGGATAAATGAAAAGATCAGGCGTATTCAGAATAATGAGAAAGAGCCGGGGGATGCCTCTGATGATAATAGACCGATCGAATCAGATGATATATATACTGTTGATGAAGAAGCCGATATGGATGAGGAAATGTCTGCCTATATGGCAGGAAATATGAGACTTGGCGAGTATGCAAGGGAGCTGGCGGAGCTCAAGCTTCGAAGACAGGAGATAGCTGCTGTGAAGGCATCGTTGGCAGATAAGAAAAAGGCTCTGGATGATGATCTTCACAGATACGAGCTCAACGTAAAGGCGTACGAGCTGCTGGGGGAGGCAAGGGATACATTTGCAGTAGGGCATTCGGCGCCGGTCATGGAGGCATTTGACAGGTATTATGAGTGCGTTACGGGAGAGCCGGCAGGGAATGTACAGGCGGCCCCTGATATGACGATCAGGTACAGAGAACAAGGAATGTACAGGGATTCTCAAACCTTGAGCTCAGGCTTGGCGGATATTCTCGGAGTGTGTGTAAGAGTTGCCATAGTGGATAGCATGTATCAGGACGAGAAGCCGATGCTCATAATGGATGATCCATTTGTCAATCTTGATGACAGGAACATGGCAGGGGCGAAAAAATTTGTGGAGAAGATATCGGAAAAATATCAGATATTGTATTTCACATGCAGCCAAAATCGTGTACTATAGACACATAATAAATACTCAGGAGGAAGTATGTTGAGGACAATAAGGAAGGGATTGTATAAGTCGAATAATGTAAGATTTCTTGCTCTGCTTATCGCAGTGGCATTTGTTCTGCTGACGGAGATGGCATGCGTGGGAAACATGACGGTCAAAGCGGAGACTGCAGGAGATGTGGCTGCATCTGTATATGCGGATGCGGAGGCTCCGGGGGTGGCGACACCTACCAGTGTGGTGGAGAAAACAGCACTTAAGATGAACAGCAGCACATATGTGTTCACGAACTCTACTGATGGCATGTTTAGACTCAGCTTTGCGGAGGGCGAGAGTTACTTTATTGGTTCAGGTGAGGACAGTGATACACTTATCACATACGCACTGATAAGATATAACTCCAAGTTTTATCTTGTCGCAGCGGATGACACCGATGCAAATGTGCAGTATAACGGAAGCTACACAGACACCAGCTTTGAGATGCTGAAGTCAGCGAATTATAATTCTTCAAGCAGATATGTCAACATGAGCGTTAAGAGCGGCAATACCATAGAGCTTAAAAAGTTTACATTTGTCAGGGACTATTCTGTAGCGCTGACAGGATATTATAATGGAGTGTATTATACCGAGGGCAGTCCGGCAACAGGTCTGTTCACAAGATCCGGGTACTGTGATTACTTTGTGAGCGGCAAGGCTGTTGTGGGAGATGGCTGGTACAAATATGGCAGCAGTTCACCGGCAGGGGAGCTTGTTGATGCGGATATATCCGGAAGCATGTCTGGAAATGATGTGAAGTATATCCAGCTTTTTGATGGGCATGTTGTGAGCGCTTATCACGGCAATTATTTCTATAGTTATAATGGAACAGTCAGGACCACCGTCAAGAATAAAGCGGTCATGGTGAATAATATAAAAGTCCTGTTTGACAAGAATGGCAATGCGTACAAGGGACTCAGAACAGAAAATTCCAGAGTGTACTACTACGAAGCGGGTATTCCGGTCAAGAACGTGGTGAAGCAGTTTGGAGAAGACTATTATTACTTTGGAAGTGACGGCGCTGCGGTGAGATCGGCCTGGATCACATCAGAAAACTGCGTGTATTATTTTGCGGCGGACGGAAAGGCTGTAAGGCGGATGCAGTCGGGAAGACTGTACCAGTATTCAACGGGAAAATGGACCAGCACGGCAACCGGTGTATACGAGGTAAACAGAAGGTATTATTACTTTGTGAACGGTGCCAAGAGCAACGTCACGAAGTGGTATGAGATTTCAAGGGATAAGAAGTATTATATAAGGAACGGCGAGGCAACCTATTTTGTACAGGTGGACGGCATAAGATACAGATGTCAGAAGGTGGCGAGCGAAGGCGGCTGGACGGCTGCGGTAAATGCGTGGATACCTTCATTTGGTCATGTTGTGCTCCACACGGACAGCACGGGAATGTCTGATGCGATATATTACAGGTCGACGCATACTGTATCGGGATATGCAGATACGTACAGAGTATTCTCGAATAACAGATGGATAGTAAAGAAGAATTCTGTTGTGAGACTACAGGACAACTGCAGCTACTTTGGCAAAACAGGTAAGGCGGTCAGAACAAAGGGCTGGCAGACGATAAGCGATTACAGTGCGGCTTATGTAGGCGACGAGGGAACTGTGACTGAATATGTGTATTATGACGAGAGCACAGGATATTCCGAGTATAGAAGCGGCAAGCTGCTTAACGACAAGTCTGAAGGACTTAAGAATGCCAAGATCAACAACAAGAAGGTATATTATTTCAGCGATGCAAATGGACGATGCAGTAAACTCACGAAGATAGTAGTGGGTGATGTGGAGTATGAATTTGACAGTTGGGGAAGATGCTTCAAGACAGATTCGATAAGCTGGGATTTTGACGAATGGATGAAGAGGGTTGCCAATGAATATCTGGGCAAGACCGGAATCTACTGTAATGTATTTGTGGCAAATGCGCTTAGATACGCAGGCAGCAGCACTCCGGGAAGTGATATGTCAGTCAAGTACACTGACTTTGCAAATGGCGGATTCGTGATCAGTTCATCAAATATATGCTCAGACTGGGCACTCCGCAAGGTCATCGCCAAGGCGATTCTGGCGCAGAATGGAAGCTGGGGTGAGGCGACGGATTACGAGCTCACAGCGGACAGGGAGGACTTCTCATACGATGCGCTCCTGCCTGGTGATATAGTTGTCTACTATACGAATGGAGAGCCGACCCATGTCGGAATTTATTTTGGAAAGTTCTCTTCAGCGACTGCACTTAAGCAGTATCTGAGAAAGCTTGGAGTTCCGGCTTCGGCATGTGAGGCATATGTGCATGACTGGGGTTCTAACAGCGGAAATAAGCCTGAATACTGGATCATTCAGGGTGGAATGGGCAGCAGCGATCAGGTCTATATAAGCAATTCTGCATATGATCTGTCGGGACAGTATGCCATGAAGATAATTCATGTGAGACATTAGAATGTAGAGAGATTGACATAAATGTACAGGTAACTGTGCATGATAACAAAGAAAACACCATATATGAATACGGTGAGTGGATACCTTATATGGATCCTCTTTGCTGTAGTCTTATATGGTGTTTTTGTATTTGTTGATATAGTTAAGCCTGCAGGTTTGACATGAGCGATCCCGCCATCAGTCCTCCTCGGACAGTTCCTCCCATTTCGTGTAGAGCTCGTTGAGTTCTGTGTCGGCTTCGTTCCTCTGCTTTGTGAGGTCGTTCAGCAGACCGACATTTGTGGCGTTCTCAGGAAGAAGAAACTGTTCATCGATCTCTGCGATCCTGTTCTCAAGTTCCTCGATGGATGCCTCAAGCTTCTTCAGGTCATTTGCCTTCTTGCGCTGCCTTGCCGCCTCAGCTTTGCTTTCCTGCCATGAGAGCTTGGCCTGTGAGACAGCGGGAGCTGTCTGGGCCGGTGCGTCAGAGACTCCGCTTATTGGAGTGAATGGGCTTCCTGAATCTGTAGAGTATGCTCTGTGAGTCTCATAGTAGTCGTAATTGCCTATATAGCTCGTGAGCTGTTTGTCCTTCAGCTCGATGATTCTTGTGGCCGTCTGGTTGATGAAGTATCTGTCGTGGGATACATACAGGACGGTGCCGGTGTAGTTCCTTATTGCATTCTCCAGTATCTCCTTGGATGTGATATCCAGATGGTTCGTCGGCTCATCAAGAATGAGGAAGTTGGCGGAGGAGAGCATCAGCTTGGCAAGTGACACACGTCCACGCTCACCACCTGACAGATCCTGTATTCGCTTGAACACATCCTCACCGGTGAAGAGGAATGCCGCAAGGACATTACGTATTCTGGTGTTGGACAGATCAGGGTAGGCATCACTTATCTCATCGAATATCGTGTTGGACATCGTGAGCACCTGATGTTCCTGATCGTAGTAGCCTATCTTAACACGGGATCCCAGTATGATGGCTCCAGCATCCTTTGCTACAAGTCTGTTGATCATCTTCAGTATGGTGGTTTTTCCGGTTCCATTTCCCCCTATCAGGGCGACATGCTCGCCGCGCTTGATATCCATATCTATTCCTGAGAACAGATTATTGTCGCCAAATGATTTGGAGAGTCCTTCAATCGTGAGTACATCCTCACCGCTAAGTACGTTAGGCTCAAGAGTAATCCTCATCTCGGAGGCAACCTCGGTTGGTTTGTCGATACGTTCTATACGTGAGAGCATCTTCTCACGGCTCTCTGCACGCTTGATGGACTTCTCACGATTGAATTGCTTGAGCTTTGTGATGACATCCTCCTGGTGCTTGATCTCCTGTTGCTGGTTGAGATATGCCTTCATCATGTTCTCACGGATCTCGGCGCGCTTATGAGCGAAGTATGTGTAGTTGCCGTTGTATACCTGGCTGTGTCCATTGTCGAGCTCGACTATCTTGGTCACTATCTTGTCAAGGAAATAACGGTCGTGGGAGACGATGATGACGCTTCCCTGATAGGATGACAGGAAGCCCTCAAGCCATGATATGGATTCCATGTCCAGATGGTTTGTGGGCTCATCAAGGATGATGATATCCGGCTTCACCATGAGGAGCCTGCCGAGTGCAAGCCTTGTCCTCTGACCACCGGACAGAGAATCCGTGTGGCGGTCATAATCTTCCTTGGAGAAGCCAAGTCCCTTGAGAACTCCATTTGCCTCGCTCTCACAGCTATAGCCGTTCTTATATTCGAATTCGTGGGTGTAGCGGTTGTAGAGCTCCAGAGATCTCTCGAGCTCCTCACCGGTCTGTTCAGCCATGGTGTGTTCCAGTTCGCGCATCCTGTCCTGAAGCTCAAGGATAGGCTTTAGTGCATCCATCATTACACCGCGGACAGTAGTGTTGTAATTGCTCTCCTGATACTGGGACAGATAGCCGATGGTCCTGTCCTTTGACACTATGACCTGACCGGAGTCAGCACTTTCCTCACCCATTATTATCTTGAGAAGAGTGGTCTTGCCGGCACCGTTTATGCCGACTATAGCCATTTTCTCCTTCTCCTCAAGATGAAAAGAAATATTGTCCAATATAACATCTGTGCCAAATGCTTTGCTGATGTTCTGACAGTCTAAAATCATAATTTAACCTCTCATTTGTGTTCTAGCCTTTTAATTATATATACAAGCCTTTACTTTCGCAAGAAAACGGAGTGGATTTTATACTATAAGGGTGGAATTGCACTGTTTTTTATAAAATGTTCATATTATTTTAAGCAAAATACACAATTATTGTGATATACTAGATAGAGATATGCGTGGATATAGGAAAGACGCCGCAGGGCGGATTGATACATAATTACAGAAAAGGAATGATGGAATGGATTATAGCATTTATGACTATAATAGTGACGAGAAGCTTCTTCAGGAACAGGAGATAGAGGAGATCAACAATGTGAAGATGAGTCTGCTCAACACTCTTATCACGAAGCTGAACAATGCGGGAATATATTTTAACAGTACATCGAGAATCAAGTCAGAATCGTCACTTCTGCACAAGCTGGAGACCGGTAAATACTCCATGCAGGACGGCGGAAGAAAGATTCAGGATATCATAGGTATACGAATCAACCTGTTCTATCTGGAGGACATGGATATATGTGAGAAGATACTTGAGGAGACGTTCCTTCTGGACAACTGGTCCAAGACGAAGAACGAGGAGAACAAATTTGAGGCACAGAAGTGCAATGGTGTGTTCAGGATCCCGAGCAAATACCTGCGCAACATACCTGCAAGTGTGTGGAACAAGCCATTTGACCAGACATTTGAGGTTCAGCTCAGGACGGTGCTCTTCGAGGGTTGGCATGAGATAGAGCATGAGATGAGATATAAGTATAAGCTGGGCTCAGATTCCAAGGAGACCGATCTGTGGACGGGACATGAGGATCTGTCCAGAGTCATGAACAGTATCATAGCCAATCTGGAGCTGTGCGACTGGTCTATAATGCAGATTTTCAACAGCATACACGATTCACAGTACAAGGAGAAGAACTGGGAGAATGCAATAAGGAGCAAATACAGGCTTAGAATCACTCAGGATCCCCTTAAGCCTGAGCTCAGGGAATATCTGGACAACAATCCTGATATTGTGGCGCAGTTCCATGCTGTGAGCAAGCGTGAACTGGTGGATATACTGCTCAACAAGAAGTATCACAAGGAGCTGACTCCTGACAGGGTTATTTATCTGATCAATAAGGAGATAGTCCACAACGAGTATATATCAAGGCTGCTGGACAAGGAGCAGTTCGTTCCTGCGGTCAGACCTGAGGTGAAGACAGAGATAAAGCCTATGGTTCCGAATGTTGTGTACAGCCACAGGGTTGGAATACCATCAGCAGGGTATGACAAGGCGTGTGAGATCATATACAAATGGGTTAGAGAGCACATCAGTATGGTGTTCCCACAGATGCCGGAGGAGCTCACGAGTGTGGATTATTCCACCATAGGATATAAGGTATATATAACATATGAGACCGGTGAGTTTCATATGGATTTCCAGCACATAAGCAATTCTGAGGCTGGTGTTATATGGCATGTGACAGTGGATATGGTGAGTGCCGGGGATATATATGATGTGAATGTGGAGAACATATGTGAGACCATCAACGTCAAGGAGAGAAGATACAGCAGGCCAAAGTTCATGAAGGATATGTTCAATCAGGTGGGCTTTGTTGATGCCGGAATAGTCATGGAGGAGGGCTCAAGCCCAGAGGAGATCAGCTACGACAAGCTGAATGCGATAGTTGAGAGCCCTGACAGACATATGCCGATCATAGTCATTGTGAAGCCTGATGAGATACCTGAGTGGGCTATAGACTGTGATGGATATATACTCAGAACAGATATGCTGAAGAAGACCCTCAATGGTCTGTGTCATGTATATCTGTGCAGTGGAGACTGCAAGAAACGCTACGAGGAGGAGTACGGTAAGGAATCCGTGGATGGTGGAGTCATGATGTGGGAGAAGAACAGCAATTATCCTATATTCTACTCCATGGATATCATCAACCAGAGCTTCTTCGAGGAGGTAAACCACAGCATCAATGAGAATGTGGAGTATGAGAAATCATTCAGATATTCACTGAGAGAACAGGTTCACGATGTATATCTGAAATAATACAGAGGTAGACAGACCATGAAAAAATGGTACAGGATAGCAGCCGTAGTGGTTGCCATGACGGCTGTGATTGCTATGGTCATCATATCAGGCGTGAGACGGTCAGGTGAAAGTGAATATACAAGGAACACGATCACCATGGGAACTGCAGCGTCATTTACAGTGTATGGAAGTCATGGTAGTGAGAATATAGATGGGATGCTGAAGCTCATAGACAGTCTGGACAAAGATGTGCTGTCATGGCGCTCGGCGGACTCTGAGATATACAGGGTGAACACCACATATAAGCCTGATGAGGATATTACAGTGAGCAGCGAGCTTGCGGGTGTGCTGAAGCAGACGCTTGACATATCGAGGGCTCATGACGATCTGCTGGATATCACCATACGGCCTTTGGCAGATGTGTGGGGGATAGAAGATGGCAGGACAGAGATTCCATCACAGGCGGATATAGACAGTGCACTGAGGCTGGTGGATGTGTCAAAGGTAAGTGTGGATGGCGATACGTTAAGGATATCAGAGTCTGGTATGATGCTTGATCTGGGAGCAGTCGGCAAGGGATATGGCTGCGACATGGCAGCAGAGTATCTCAAGGGTACTGATGCGGCCGGTGCATGTGTGGCCCTGGGCGGAAGTATAGTTGTGTACGGAAGCAAGCCTGATGGTACAGCCTGGAAGGTCGGTGTCAAGGATCCGAGAGCCGGAGAGGGAACGACGATGGGTGTCATAAGCTTTGGCGATGGGGAGACGGCATTTGTATCCACATCGGGAGATTATGAGAAGTATTTTGAGCAGGATGGCAGGAGATACCACCACATACTTGATCCCCGGACAGGATATCCGGCGTGGAATGGTACGATAGCGGCAACAGTGGTGTGTGATAACGGACTGACGAGTGACGCCTTGTCCACACTGTGTATGCTGATGGATAAGGATAAGGCTATGAAGACCATTCAGGAGTATGGTGCGGAGGCTGTTCTCATAGATGAGGATAAGAATGTGTATGTCAGTGAAGGGCTGAAGGACAAATTCACCATAACGGCAGAAGACTATAAATTGGCAGAGTGAGATCCGGTAGAAGCAGATTAGACACTTGATATGATGGAAAATATAGCAGATATAAATATATTACAGATATGAAAATATGACGGATATGGATATATGACGGATATGGATATAGATGACAGAAACAGAAATACAGAACATACACAGGAGACAGATGAAATTGGCAGAACAGTATGGCTTAGAAAAAAGGATATTATGCTGTGTGCGGTCCTTTTAACTGCAGGACTCATATGCTGGCTTGTCATGCGGCTTGTGCTTCCGGCTGGAAATACCGCGAATGTGTATATAGAGGGCAATCTGGTGCAGACCATAGACATGACAGTCGACGATACCTATGAGTTCAACACGGACAGGGGCAGCAATACTGTTGTGGTTGAATCTGGAAAGATCCGTGTCAGTGATGCGGACTGTCCGGATAAGGTGTGCGTGGATATGGGCTGGAAGAGCAGGCGCGGAGAGACGATAACCTGTCTTCCACACAAGCTGGTCATAGAGATACAAGGTGGCGGGGAAAGAGATATAGATGTGCAGTAGAGATAAAAATGATCAGAAAAGTTCAGCGACGGCTGTGGGCAGAACACATGGCTGGAGCACAAAAAGAATCACATATACAGGCATGTTCGTGGCCATAGCCATGGTGTTTTCCTATCTTGAATCCATGATCCCGGTGAATATAGTGGTTCCGGGTGTCAAGCTGGGACTTGCCAACATGGTCACCATAGTTGTCATGTACAGGCTGAGGATATCAGATGCGTGGATAGTGTCACTGGTGAGAGTGGTGCTGTCATCGCTGCTCTTTGGCAATATGACGGTTATGGTATACAGCATGGCGGGAGCGGTGTTGTCACTTCTGGTCATGACGCTTTGCAGGAAAAAGGATCTGTTTGGTCTCCTTGGAACGAGCATACTAGGCGGAGTGAGCCACAACGCAGGGCAAATAGCAATGGCAGCACTTCTCATGAAGAGTGGCAATATCATGCTGTATATGCCGGTGCTGTGCATATCGGGAACGATAGCCGGTGTGTGTATAGGCCTTGCGGGGGCTGTGCTTGTCAGAAAGCTTCCGGCAATAGAATATTAGAATGATCCAAATGAATTTATAAATGATCACATATAAGATACAGAAAAGGCATAAGTGTATATATCTTATATGTGATCGTTTTTTATGCGGATAAGCAGAAGAATTTCCATATTTTAAAATGATAATATATCCCCATTTAGGTTGTTTTTGAGGGCTTAAAGCGTTATTATATAGGGAGATTTTTTTAATAAAAAATATATAAGGAAAAGAGGTAGAACATGGGTTTGTTAACATTTCTGGGCGGAATTCATCCATATGAAGGCAAAGAATTGTCAATGGAAAAGCCTGTCAGAGAATACCTTCCAAAAGGTGACTGCGTGTATCCGCTGAGTCAGCATATCGGAGCGCCGGCCACACCTATAGTGAAGAGGGGCGACCGAGTCCTGGTTGGCCAGAAGATAGCAGAGGCCAGTGGATTTGTGTCAGCGAATATACATTCATCCATATCGGGAAAGGTCAAGGCCATCGAGCCGAGATATGTGCCTGGTGGATCAAAGGTTGAATCGATAGTTGTAGAGAATGACGGTCTGTTCGAGGAGATCGACTTTGCAGCAAATGTAAAGGATCTGTCCACTCTGTACAGAGAGGACGTGAAGGAGATCATCAAGGAGGCCGGAATAGTAGGAATGGGCGGTGCCGGTTTCCCTGCAAATGTCAAGCTGTCCCCTAAGAACGAGGATGCGATCGACTACATAATAGTAAATGGTGCTGAGTGTGAGCCATACCTCACCTCGGACTACAGAAGGATGATGGAGGAGCCGGACAAGCTGATACTTGGTCTTGAGATATGTATCAACCTGTTTGATCACGCAAAGGGAATCATTGCCATAGAGGACAATAAGCCTGAGGCCATTGCACTTCTCAAGGAGAAATTAAAGGATAACGACAAGATTGAAGTCCATGTGATGAAGACCAAGTACCCACAGGGTGCCGAGCGTCAGCTTATATATGCGAACACCGGAAGATATGTCAACTCTAAGATGCTTCCTGCGGATGCAGGCTGTATAGTTCACAATGTTGATACAATCGTGTCCATATATGAGGCAGTTATAGAGGGAAGACCGCTCTACACAAGGATAGTCACCATAACAGGTGACGCCATAGAGAATCCATGCAACCTTATGGTGAGGACAGGAACAAACTGTCAGGAGCTCATAGAGGCTGCGGGTGGATTCAAGGATGGTGTGGTTCCTGAGAAGGTGATCTCAGGCGGTCCTATGATGGGAAAGGCACTTTTCTCATTGGATGTTCCTGCAACCAAGGGAGTGTCGGCACTGCTGTGTATGACACATGACGAGGTGGCAGACCTTGAGCCTAGCAACTGCATAAGATGCGGACGCTGTGTTGATGTGTGTCCCGGACGTATTGTTCCTTCGATGCTTGCTTCACTTGCTGAGCATGGGGATACAGAGGGCTTCCTTGCTCACAACGGAATGGAGTGTTGTGAGTGTGGATGCTGTTCGTATGTGTGTCCAGCGAAGAGACATCTGACACAGACCATTGCGGGAACAAGAAAATCCATCATAGCGAATAAAAAGAAGTAGGAGGTGCACACATTGGATAATACATTTAAGATTTCGTCATCTCCACATGTCAGAGATAAACGAAGTACACAGAGCATTATGCTGGATGTGATCATTGCTTTGCTTCCGGCAACCGTATTTGGAATCATCAACTTCGAACTGAATGCCATGATACTCATACTTACATGTGTGGTTTCATGCGTGCTGTTTGAGTGGCTGTATGAGAAGATGATGAACAGAAAAGTGACCATAAGCGATCTCAGTGCAGTAGTTACAGGACTTCTGCTTGCACTGAACCTTTCACCGGATGTACCGGTGTGGATGGCGATACTCGGAAGTGCATTTGCCATCATCATAGTAAAGCAGCTTTTCGGCGGGCTGGGATTCAACTTCATGAACCCGGCGCTGGGCGCAAGATGCTTCCTGCTCATATCATTTGCGGGAAGGATGACATCATTCTCATATGACGGAGTGACAACAGCCACACCTCTTGCGGTTCTCAAGAACACAGGAGACCTGGCAAATGTAAATGTGCTCCACATGTTCCTCGGAAACATACCGGGAACCATAGGTGAGACCTCAGTTGTATGTTTACTTGTTGGTGCGGCTTACCTTCTGATCAGAAGAGTCATAAAGCCGGTTATTCCACTTACATATATAGGAACATTTGCGGTGCTCATTATGATATATGCGATTGCATCGGGTAGAGGTTTTGACCTTACATTTCTCGCAGCACACCTGTGCGGCGGTGGTCTTATGCTTGGAGCATTCTTCATGGCAACTGACTATGTTACATCACCTATCACACCTGCAGGTAAGGTCGTGTTCGGTGTGATACTTGGTATACTTACATTCTGTTTCAGAATATATGGCGGTTCAGCAGAGGGTGTGTCCTATGCGATCATATTCTCCAACCTGCTTGTGCCACTCATTGAGAGATGGACACAACCGAAGAGCTTTGGAGAGGGTGCAGAGCTTGCAGCCCAGGGTGACACAGCCGGAACAAAGTCCAAGATGGATACAAAGTCTATTGTTATAGCAACTATAGCAATCATGATAATCACAGTCATAGCAGGATTTGCACTGGCATATGTATATAAGATCACAAAGGATCCTATAGCGGTTACAGAGCAGAAGGCAAAGGAAGAGGCATACAAGGCGGTATTCAATGATGCTGATTCATTTGACAGCTATGCTGACTTTGATGCCAATGCGGCTGCAAAGGTTCTGTCGGATGCAGGATATAACGCAGATATAGATGAGATAGTGGAAGCAAAGGGCAGCGACGGTTCAGTGCTTGGATATGTTGTGACTGTCACATCACATGAGGCGTACAGCGGAGATCTTCAGCTTGCAATGGGAGTCAGAGCGGATGGAACGACAAATGGAATCTCATTCCTGTCACTCTCAGAGACAGCGGGACTTGGTATGGAGGCTGACACAGACAGCTTCAAGTCGCAGTTCGCCGGCAAGAATGTTGAAAAGTTCCAGTACACCAAGTCAGGTGCCACAGTGGACGAGGAGATAGATGCCCTGTCAGGAGCTACCATCACAACAAATGCGGTTACCAATGCGGTGAATGCGGGACTTGAGTATGTGAAGTCCATAAATGGCGGTGCTGCTGATTCATCTGCAGCGTCGAACGGAGGTGACAAGTAATGGGAAAATGTACAGAGCGTTTATATAATGGTATTGTGAAAGAGAACCCGACCTTCGTACAGATGCTTGGAATGTGTCCGACACTTGCGGTCACATCATCAGCCATCAACGGCGCAGGAATGGGACTTACGACCACATGTATCCTGGTGCTCAGCAACTTCATGATCTCAGCACTCAGAAAGGTCATACCTGATAAGGTCAGAATACCATCGTTTATAGTTATCATAGCTTCATTTGTTACGATCATACAGTTCCTGCTGCAGGCGTACCTGCCATCACTCAACAGCAGCCTTGGACTGTATATACCACTTATAGTTGTTAACTGTATCATCCTTGGACGTGCCGAGGCATATGCCTCCAAGAACAAGGTACTTCCATCCATATTCGATGGACTTGGAATGGGTCTTGGATTTACAGTTGGACTTACACTTATAGGAATGTTCAGAGAGCTTGTAGGAAAGGGCTGTGTATTTGGAGTTCAGATCCTTGGAGACGGCAATGTACTTCAGAACTCATCGGGAATTGTCAAGGGTATAGGCAATGCACTCAGTCTGTACACACCTATAACGATATTTGTACTTGCACCTGGTGCATTCTTCGTGCTTGCTTTCATCATAGCATTTATCAACAAGAGAAATGCAAAGAAGGCGGCAGCAGCACTGGCAAATGGAGAGGAGATCCCGGCAGCATGCAGACCGGACTCATGTGCAGGCTGTATCAATGCAGCATGTTGTGGCAAGATGGTTTCAGAGACTCCGGCTCCTGTAAAGGCAGCAGAGGCTCCGACGAAACCTTCAGCGGATGCAAAACAGGTTAAGAAGCAGGAAGAGACACCTTCAGCGGCAGATAAGGATGCAGCAAAGAATACAGCGCCAGAGACTGACAAGCCAGATGAGGCGAAGAAGGATGAGCCAAGACTCAGCCCATATGCACCGACCAGAGAGTCAGTCCTCGCCGACATAAAGCTTGTTCCAAATGCAACTGGAAAGATGCTTAAGGAGCATGCTGAGGAAGTTCAGCAGGAAAAGGCGCCAGATGAGGAGCAGCAGACTGTTACAGATACTCAGTCAGACAGTCAGGACAATCTCCAGAATGAGAAGTCAACAGAGCCGCCGGCAGCAGAACAGGAAGTAGCAGACAAAGTGGCAGCAGAGCAGCCATCAACGGATCAGCCGACGGAAGCAGAGCAGCCAGAACATTCTGCAGAGAACGAGCCGTCAGATTCCGACATAAAGCTCAAGGAGACAATGGCTCATATAAAGAAGAAAAAAGGAAAGGGAGGTAAGAGATAATGAATATTTTATTGTTAGCCATCGGAGCGGCACTTGTAAATAATGTTATCCTCAGCCAGTTCCTCGGACTGTGTCCTTTCCTTGGAGTGTCCAAGAGTGTCAACACAGCAACCGGAATGGGAGCAGCGGTCGTGTTCGTCATGACCATAGCTTCATTTGTCACCAGCGTTGTGTATTACGGCATACTGAGAAGATTCGGACTTGAGTACCTCAACACCATAGTGTTCATCCTTGTGATCGCAGCACTTGTACAGTTTGTTGAGATGTTCCTCAAGAAGAAGGTCAAGTCATTGTATGAATCACTTGGAGTTTACCTTCCACTGATCACGACCAACTGTGCCGTGCTTGGTATCGCTCTCTCAAATGTACAGAGCGGTTACGGTATACTTGAGAGTACCATCAACGGATGTGGCTCTGCAGTCGGATTTACTATAGCCATAGTGATACTTGCAGGAATCAGAGAGAGACTTGAGCACAGCCCTATACCTGAGGCGTTCAAGGGAACCCCTATAGTTCTCATCACATCAGGTCTTATGGCGATCGCGTTCTTCGGTTTCTCAGGATTGATATAAGGAGGGTGCGGATATGACAGGAATATTGATAGCTGTGGCAGTCGTCGCAGGCGTAGGTATTGTGATAGGTATCCTTCTGGGTGTCGCAGGAGAGAAATTTAAGGTAGAAGTAGATGAGAAAGAAATAGCAGTAAGAGAGCTCCTTCCGGGAAATAACTGCGGTGGATGTGGTTATCCGGGATGTGACGGACTGGCAGCGGCCATCGCCAAAGGTGAGATGCCGCCATCAGCGTGTCCTGTTGGAGGCGAGGCAGTGGCAGCGAAGATCAGTGAGGTCATGGGCGTGGAAAACGCTGAAAATACAAGGTATGTGGCATTTGTCAAGTGTGCAGGAGACTGCGAGAAGGCGAAGGATGTATACGAGTATGTTGGCCCAAGGGACTGTAAGCTGGCACAGAACAATCCAAACGGCGGTCCTAAGGCATGTACATATGGATGTACAGGTTATGGCTCATGTAAGGCAGTATGTGAGTTCGGGGCTATTGACATTATAGATGGAATTGCGGTAATTAATAAGGAGAAGTGTAAGGCATGTGGCAAATGTGTCACAGAGTGCCCGAGACACCTGATAGAGCTGGTTCCATATGATGCAGAGAGACTTGTCAGATGTAATTCCCATGACAAGGGTCTTCAGGTCAAGGCAGCCTGCAGCGCAGGATGTATCGGATGTACACTGTGTGCAAGGAACTGTGAGGCTGGAGCCATCACGATAGACAGGAATCTTGCCCACATAGATCCGGAGAAGTGTACAAATTGTGGTGCATGTAAGGTCAAGTGCCCAGTAAAGATAATATCGTAAGAAGGTCCCGCCGAAGGTGGGAGATATAAGGAGAAAATTATATGAGATGCCCATTTTGCTCAGCAGATGATACAAAGGTTATCGATTCCAGACCAGCGGAGGATGGAAGTGCGATCAGAAGAAGAAGACAGTGTGACGCCTGTGGTAAGAGATTTACCACATATGAGAAGGTGGAGACCATACCTCTCATAGTCATCAAGAAGGACAAGAACAGAGAGACTTATGACCGTTCCAAGATAGAGTCAGGTGTCATAAAGTCATGCCATAAGCGTCCGGTTTCAGCGGAAGCAGTCACAAAGTGCATAGATGACATAGAGAACACCATCTTCAACATGGAAGTGAGAGAGATAGAGAGCACGACCATAGGTGAGATAGTCATGGATAAGATCAAGGATCTTGATCAGGTAGCCTATGTAAGATTTGCATCAGTGTACAGAGAGTTCAAGGATGTGAATACATTTATGGATGAGCTGGGCAAGCTGCTCACCAGCAATTCGGAGAAGCGATGATAGAGACATACAACACGATATTACAGGAGGGGCAGGACGAGATAGTCGAGAAGAAATCACGATTCATCGGCTATGCAGTCCCTGTGTCCTCGGAGGAAGAGGCATATGCCTTTGTCGAGAAGATCAGGAAGCAGCATTATGATGCAAGGCACAACTGCTATGCATTTGCAATAGGCAGTGAGAACACACTGCTCAGATTCTCGGATGACGGAGAGCCACAGGGAACGGCAGGAAAGCCTATTCTGGAGGTTATCACAGGAAATGCGGTGGTCAATATATGTATAGTGGTCACAAGGTATTTCGGTGGCACACTGCTCGGAACCGGAGGTCTTGTGAGGGCATACACCGAGGCGGCTAAGCTTGCACTGGCTGATGCGGGCATACATAATATGCAGCTCATGAAGCTGGTGAAGATCACCACGAACTATAATGATTCGGGTAAGGTGCAGTATCTCCTCAGCAACAGTGATGCACTGATAGACAGTACGGATTACACCGCAGATGTGTGCTTCAATGTGGCGGTGCCGGCGGACAGTTATGGATGTCTGGTAAAGCAGATAACCGAGTCTACATCTGCGAGAGCATTGATAGAAGACTCAGGAGAAGAGTACAGATGATGATGAATGGCAGAGCTATAGTAAATATCTTATAGCGCCTGAATATCACTCTGAATATGAGTGCAGCAGCAAGGCTGATGACTGAAACTGCGGCGATATGCAGCAGGACATTGAGAAAGCCATTGGTGCCGGAATATATGAGCAAGGATATAAAGCTGATAATGGCAGCGGGAATAATTCCCGCTGCTATATTTTTTACACAGAATCCGGCTTTTTTTCTGGAGGAGAGGATAGAGTAAGCCCCACAGTCCAGATCCCGGAGATAGTTCTGAAGTCCCAGGAGAGAACATACGAACAAAGTTATGTAAACCAATATTTCCACAGGAAAATTGTTTGGCGCAATATCTGTCGATGCCGTGTATTTTCCGGTGAGTCCGCTCTCGATGGTGAAAATGTCCTCGTTTTCGATATATCCCTTAAATCTATCACTGATGTATTCTGACACCTGGGTCTCGTCGTATGGGACATTTGCCAGATAACGGTCCTGGAGCATACATACAGACATGTCTGCCGCATATGCATACAGGAGGGCGACATACACGGATTCTTCGGACACAGACTGGAATGAGCTTCCATCGGTTGTATACACGGTTATGTGGCGCTTCCCGTCAGAGTGGATCATTGATTCACTGAAACCATCAGGAACCATGTACGCGGAGTCAATCCTGCCGGATGCTACATCATCCTTCATGTCTTTCAGGGATTCATAGTGCCGGAAGGTAAATCCCGTGGATGTCGATGTGAGATACGACAGGAAAGCATCCGAGTGTTCGTCAGAACTTTCAATATACACGCCGGACACGATCTCGGTGCTTTGCTTTCTGGCTGGCAGAAGGCTCACTGCGATCAGCACAGCGGGGATGACCAGCAGAACGACGATCATGGCGGGACGGCACAGTATTCTCTTTATAAGTAAGTTTATCTGTCTTATATGGTTCATAGATGTATCTCCGTAAATTTATGATAAATATATGCACAGTGTCTGCACAAGCTTATTGAGCAGCGATCCATGGCATATATCCTTTGCAAAGTTTGGAAGCATGGCTTCCGGTATGAATAAGCCGCTCACATAGGCCAGTATGACAGTGACCACAGTGAGAAGCAGTGTGCAGCCGTGTATCCCTGCGGGAACCAGACTTATGAGCAGCGTATATACCGCGACACATGTAGCTATGACGATTCCGAACAGTATCCCGCTCATGTGGATATTTACATGCAGTTCATCGATAAACAGTGATGCCAGGGCGAGAGCCATGTATATAGTTATATAAAGGATATACAGCCATATGAACATGGATATGAAATTGCTGACATTGCGTCTGACTTTGCCAATTCCATGTGACCTGAGCTTTGTTATGTAAGAGGCTGGGAGGTCGAGCAGGAATGGGAAGAAAACAACGCTGCACAGCATCATCATGAGAAGGATCGCCGCACTTGTGTAGAAGTCGGTGGTATTTGCTGCTCTGGTTGCATTTATCTTGTCGATGGTGAAGTTGGCAGTCCTGTCAAGAACCTTCGTCATGAACATGGCATTTACATCGTTGCTGAGCGTGTCCTGAATATCCTCGGGAAGCTCCATGTTCCGCCCTATCGCCTGAACCGAATATATGGCCGCCTGGGATATGCCAAGCATGGAGGAGGTTGAGCGGAAGAGGTCATTCAGCACAAATGTATCGATGGACCGGTTGTCAGAATAGTATACCTCGACAGGTGTGTTCGTTCCGTCCATGATGTCGCTTATGATATTGTCAGGGACGTAGATCACAGCGAACAGGTCTCCGTCAGAGAGCCTTGAAAGGGCTGTATCCTTGTCTGAAAATTCTGTGAATACACATGATGAGCGGTAGCTGTCCATATCAGATATCGTGTTGTATGCCATCTGTGCGAATTTTGAATCTGCACTCATTACGATTCCGATTGAAAGTGGTTCGGAGCGGTCATCAGAGTAGATAAAAGAGTTCGCGTTTAACGCAAGACACAGAAAAACCGTCATCATGACAAATGCTGCGACTACCATGTATATTCCATAATGAGCTATTCTTTTCAAATCAGTTCGTATAAGTCTGTAAAACATAAAACTCCTTTAGATAAAGCTATGATCTGATCAGATTGATGTAGGTTTCAGGTGAGGTGTATCCGGGTGAGATATTTCTGTCTATGGCCAGTTGGATGTGTCCATTTTTCAGTGTGTATATCTTGTTGCATATATCCAGCGCGGATGTCTCATGTGTGGCGATGATGACACTTCCTCCATGTGATATGTAATTCTGGAGATAGCTCAGTATCCCGTTCTTGCATAGAAGATCAAGCGAGGCCAGAGGTTCATCGAGAAGAAGCAGATCCGGGTCAGACATCATCGTGATGGCAAGGCTTAGCCTCTTCTTCATTCCGCCGGAGAGCTTTGAGACACGTTTGTCCAGAAATGAATCCACACCGAGAGACTGACATATGCTCATATTGTGGGAGTTCATGACTGTTTTCCTGCTTCCGGGGTGCCACAGTCTGATGTTGTCAATGGCTGTGAGTTCCGGTATGAGTGGATTGTCCTGTGGGAGCAGAGCAGCATTTGCCTGACAGTCGAAACCGAAGCGTCCTGAGTCTGGCTTTATGTTTCCGGACAGTATTCCCAGCAGGGTGGATTTACCCGATCCGTTGATTCCCAGAAGGGCGATGCATTCGCCCGGGGATACGGACAGTGACACATCTGTCAGAACTTTATTTTTGCCGTAGCTTTTGCTCATTGACGAGACAGAAAACATCTAGTATTCCTCCTCTATTACCTGAAAATCAAGGTAGTCAAAATCTATATCCTCCACAAAGTTATCCGCGGTGAATCTGGTTCTTGCGTGGTGGATAAACTCATCCTTATTCTTCTTAAGCCACACCGGCTTTGCCAGGTCAAACTCGTAGCACATATCCTCAAGGGCCTTGTATACCTTGTGGGTACGCGTCATCTCGTAGTCGGATATGCATATCACGGTATCCTTCATGAGGTGGTTATCTTTTATAAGTTTTCCCCATACTCTAAACATATATTATCCTCCATAAGGGTTATTTGAGATCGTACCTGACTAGTATATAACATTTGTGCACAGAATTAAAACAATAAAGACACAAATATGACACATTTACTGCGTATAGTAACAACTGTAAGAAAGAGAAAGGTACCGATTACAGGAATTAAGATAATAAAGATGCGAAAGGATGATAGAGATGGAACAGGAAAACAAGAACCAGATGAATGGAAATAGTGGTCAGGCACCACAGCAGGATGGTCTGTATCATTACAGCTATATGAACAACAGTGGAGATTCAAGATTTGACAGACCGTCGACAAATGCTTCACAGCAGACACAGAGTACACAGAATGTTCAGGGAACACAGTCAGCACAGAACAATCAGACAGCCGGTGTTCAGGGCTCGGCACAGAACAATCAGACGGCCGGTGCGCATGGTCCAGCTCAGAACGCTTCATATTCAGGCTTCCAGAGAAATGTAAATGGAATGGAAGCATGGTATGACAGCCAGAGAATGAATCAGGGTTATCAGAATCAGGCAGGCAATCCTATGAACAATATGGGAACAGGAAAGCCTTCAGATAACAATATGAAGCAGAAGAAGGCAAAAGATAAGAAGCCAAAGAACAGGAAGAGCGGATTTGGCAAGAAGGCAGCATGCGTGGTTGCAGCGGCTGTTGTATTCGGACTTGTGGCAGGTGTTGTATTCCAGGGCGTCAGATATGGATCGGATAAGCTTCTCGGCAAAGATTCGCAGATCACAACAGAGCAGAGTGCGGAAGGATCAACAGAGAACAATGCACCACAGCTCAAGCAGGCATCATCAGACACGACAAGTACAGTGTACGATGTGGCAACGGTTGCCCAGAAGGTTATGCCATCAATCGTATCGATCACAGGAACATACGTAACAACATATGATTACTGGTTCAATTCATATCAGCAGGAGTCAACAGGAGCCGGTTCAGGTATCATCATCGGCAAGGATGACCAGTACCTGTATCTTGCAACCAACTACCATGTTGTACAGAATGCAAAGTCACTGTCAGTTACATTTGTCGATGGCAAGAGTGCAGATGCAACGGTAAAGGGATACGTTGAGAATAATGATATAGCAGTTGTCACAGTCAAGCTTTCGGACATATCAGATGACACTTTGAATGAGATAAAGGAGATTCAGGTAGGTTCATCGGATGACCTTGCAGTAGGTGATCCTTGTGTGGCAATCGGAAATGCACTTGGATATGGACAGTCAGTTACAGTTGGATATATAAGCGCACTTAACAGAGAGATAAGTGCCTCAGATGAGACAGTAAAGGTACTTCAGACAGATGCAGCCATCAACCCTGGTAACAGTGGCGGCGCCCTTGTCAACATGCAGGGCGAGCTGATCGGTATCAACACAGCCAAGTATTCAGATACAAGCGTTGAGGGTATGGGCTATGCACTTCCTATATCAGATGTACAGGATATAATCAATGATCTGATAGCAGGCAAGAATGTGTCAAATGATGGAACAACATCAGGACAGGCTTACCTCGGTATATCTGCCCAGACCATCACAAGCCAGTACGCACAGCTCCTGAACATGCCTGAGGGTGTATATATCTCATCAGTTGAGCAGGGTTCAGCAGCAGAGGAGTGTGGACTCCAGTCAGGAGATATCATTTGCAGCCTTGACGGTGAGGACATAGCAGATATGGAGACATTCCATGACAAGATCGTGGCCTGCAATCCTGGCGATAAGGTAACTATCGTATACTACAGAAACAACAATGGTAACTACGAGAAGCAGACTGCTACAGCTACGCTGAAGGAGAAGCAGTGATAAGTCAGATAATTCAGTGGTGATTTAGCACGGAGCTAACAGAACTGAAAGCCTATAGATTGATATAACGGCACCTGTAAGTGAAATTACAGGTGCCGTTTTGTATGTAGGATGTGGTTGTTAAAATTGTAATTTGCCTGCATTGTATCGGAAGTCCTCGTATTCATCCGGTATGCGGTCAAGTTCAGCGGTAAATGCCTGTGTGTCGATGGATTTGCCATCTGTGATGTCCTGTTCCATGCGCTTCAGTTTTTCGTCGTATATGGACAGGCTGCTCAGAATGGAGGTACAGTATTCTTCCTCATTGACAAATGTGTTCACATCGTGCTTTATACGGTAGTTCTTGGAGAACCCGCAATCAGTATTTATGAGGTATACACGGATATAACGCCCGATCCGTATGAGCATATATATCACAAATATAAATGTCGCATAGTACAAAGTCACACCCATACCAAATGCAGCGTGGGTGGAGATAAAGAAGCATATGCCGGCGACGACCACCATGATGCAGACATTCACAATGATATTGGAAATAATGTTCTTTCGTTTTTTAGGAATGCTCGCAAACTCTGCGCTGAAGACATTCCTGTTGTATGCGATGCGCTTTCTCTTGGTGTCGATTGCTGACAGTAGATTGCCATAGCTGTGCTCGGGTGTACGGTCGAATTGTTCACCGCCATATGTCACTGTATCTTCGGAGGATACGGGCTCGGATAATTTTAATTGCATGTTGATTTCCCCTTTTATTTTTCTATGAGCAAATATAACAGATGAAACTGTAAAATAAAAGTATAAACATTAAATTAAATATGGGGTGAACATTTTAAATTTGCTTGCAAATATACTTTAAATGGTGCATTATAAAGAGTACGCTTAAGTATAGCGTAAGATTCGGAAGAATGAAAAAGAAAGGTTTACATAACAATGTACAAAATACTTTGTAAGGATGGAAGGGCAAAGAGAGCTGAATTTCAGACTGTTCACGGAACAGTGCAGACACCTCTGTTCATGAATGTTGGAACGGCAGCAGCCATAAAGGGAGCTGTGGCAACAACGGATCTCAAGGACATAGGATGTCAGATCGAGCTTTCAAATACATATCATCTCCATGTGAGACCTGGGGATAAGATAGTCAAGCAGATGGGTGGTTTACATAAGTTTATGTACTGGGACAGACCGATACTCACTGATTCAGGCGGATTTCAGGTATTCTCCCTGGCGGGACTCAGGAAGATCAAGGAGGAGGGCGTAACCTTCAATTCCCACGTCGATGGACGCAAGATATTCATGGGACCTGAGGAGAGCATGCAGATACAGTCGAATCTGGCATCTACAATAGCCATGGCATTTGACGAGTGTGCCCCTGCACTGGCTGACAGACAGTATGTGGAGAACTCGGTGGCAAGAACCGCCAGATGGCTTGTCAGATGTAAGAATGAGATGGAGAGACTTAACAGTCTGCCTGATACGATCAATAAGAATCAACTATTGTTTGGAATCAATCAGGGTGCCATATACGAGGATATCAGAATAGATCACGCCAAGAGGATCAGCGAGCTTGATCTTCCGGGATATGCCATAGGAGGACTTGCAGTAGGAGAGACAGCAGAGCAGATGTACCACATACTCGATGTGACCGTTCCGTATCTGCCTGAGGACAGACCGACATACCTCATGGGTGTTGGAACCCCGGCGAATATACTTGAGGCGGTCGACAGAGGTGTTGATTTCTTCGATTGCGTATATCCATCCAGAAATGGACGACACGCCCATGTGTACACGAAGCATGGCAAGATGAATCTCAAGAATGCGAGATTTGAGACTGATGACAGACCTATAGAGGAGGGCTGTGGATGTCCTGCATGCCAGCACTACAGCAGAGCGTACATAAGACATCTGCTCAAGGCAAATGAAATGCTCGGTATGAGATTTTGCGTCTTGCATAATTTGTATTTTTATAATAATATGATGAAAGACATCAGAGAGGCTATAGAAGAAGGAAGATATCAGTCATACAAGAAATCGATGCTTGAGAGCCTTGCTGGTGGAGAAGAGTAATCAAAAAGGAGACCAGAGAATGAATTCACTTTCAACTATTTTATCATCGTCAACAGGAACACAGGCCAGCGGCGGTTCATCAGTTATGTTTATTGTTGTATATATTGCCATATTTGCTGCAATCATTTACTTCATGATGATCAGACCACAGAAGAAGCAGAAGGCCAAGACAGACCAGATGCTTTCACAGATGGAGCCTGGTGACAATATCATGACAACCAGTGGTTTCTACGGAACAATCCTTGATGTGGTTGATGATTCAACTATCATCGTAGAGTTTGGTAACAACAAGAACTGTCGTATACCGATGCACAAGAGTGCTGTTGCAGAGCTTGAGAAGCAGGGATCATCAACAGTCACAGATGATGATAAGGATAAGAAGTCAAAGATATAATAAAGGTATCATCAGAGTAAATAAAAAGCGGTCATTATACAGTGACCGCTTTTTTTATATCCTGAAATACAGCTTCCGTGATCCGAAGACCGCCCCTTCCGGTTCCCACAGATATGTCAGGCTTGGCTGCGCCGTGGAAGTCGGAACCTCCTGATATGAGAAGTCCGTGTTTTCTGGCGATCTCCCTGAGTCTGCCGGATTCGTAGGCATTGTTGGAGGAGTGGTAGACCTCAAGCCCTGAAAGGCCATATGGATTCAGTTCTTCAAGCATGTCCTCTATCTGTTTATATCCAAATCCGTATATGAGGGGATGGGCGATGAAGGCAGCCTTGCCGTAGGTTCTTATGAGTCTTATGGCATCGATAGCCGGTATGTCTGGTGTTGGAATGTAATATTTGCATTTCTTGCCCAGATACTTTTTGAATGCCTGATTCATGTCCCTGCATACGCCTTCGGCTATGAGAATTCTGGCAAAATGAGCTCTTGTGACGACAGTATCAGGATTGCCATGCTGCAGCTTCTCCATGGTCATGTCTATTCCGTCGGCGCGGAATCTCTCACACATCTGCTCGTTTCGGTCGTATCTGGCCTGTTTGATGGCGGCAAGACGGGAGATGAGCTCAGGGTTCTTATAGTCCATATAAAAGCCAAGAATGTGGATCTCCACACCGTTGTAGATTGCGGACATTTCTATGCCGGGAATGACCTCGATATGATGATCATCATTGTTCCAGTTATCTGCATATGTGATTGCCTCTGCCACTCCGTCCACTGTGTCGTGGTCGGTTATGGCGATCGCTGCAAGATTCCTGTCAATGGCAAGCTGGCACACCTCTGATGGGGTGCAGGAGCCGTCGGAAGCGGTGGTGTGAAGGTGCATATCTATATATTTCATGGTGAAAACCTCCATTTCTATTTTATATATCGTGTATCTGAGCAGCGTCTGGAGTGACGTATTTCTGTTTTGTATGAGATCTGACAGAAGTATTGTATATCAGACAAATGCATCAGTTCAAGTGAATATGGTTGTGATTAAATGTTATAAGTAAGCATATCAACGCTGATAACTGTTCCTTGTTAAAAACTTTCTCAATAAGGCGTGCTGTACTTGATAAAGTACACGCAAATGCGACAAAATTTTTCAATAAGCTATGGACTTACTAACCGTTTTGTGAGAAAATACCACTGATGGTTTGAATTAGAGAATTCGAAACCGCTTTTAAGAATTCATATTTTGAAAGGAGTTTCACAATGATTTACACTAAGGAAGTTGAAAACATGTGCCCTGTTGCAAAGGGTGCAAAGCATGAGCCAGCTCCTATCCCAGAAGAAGGAAAGTGGGTTTACTCAAAGGAAATCAAAGATATCTCTGGTTTTACACATGGTGTAGGCTGGTGTGCACCACAGCAGGGTGCCTGCAAGCTTTCACTTAACGTAAAAGAGGGCGTTATCGAGGAGGCCCTTGTTGAGACTATCGGATGTTCAGGTATGACACATTCAGCAGCTATGGCAGCTGAGATTCTTCAGGGTAAGACAATTCTTGAGGCTCTCAATACTGACCTTGTGTGCGATGCTATCAACACAGCAATGAGAGAGTTATTCCTTCAGATCGTATACGGACGTACACAGAGTGCATTCTCAGATGATGGACTTGCAGTTGGTGCCGGACTTGAGGATCTTGGAAAGGGTCTTCGTTCACAGGTTGGTACAATGTACGCAACAAAGGCTAAGGGTGTTCGTTACCTTGAGATGGCAGAGGGCTATGTAACAGGAATAGCACTTGACGCAGATGACGAAGTTATCGGATATCAGTTCGTTTCTCTTGGAAAGATGACTGACTTTATCAAGAAGGGTGATGACCCTAACACAGCTTGGGAGAAGGCTTCAGGTTCATACGGACGTGTTAAGCCAGAGCAGGGCGCTGTTAAGATCATCGATCCACGTAAAGAGTAGTCGGAAATAGAGGAAAGGAGAACGAGACAATGGCATTATTTGAATCATATGAAAGAAGAATAGACCAGATAAACGCTGTACTTAACAGCTATGGAATCAGCTCAATCGAAGAAGCTGAGAAGATCACAAAGGACGCTGGACTTGACGTTTACAATCAGGTAAAGGGTATTCAGCCAATTTGTTTTGAGAATGCTTGCTGGGCATACACAGTAGGTGCAGCAATCGCTATCAAGAAGGGATGCAGAAAGGCAGCAGACGCAGCAGCAGCTATCGGCGAGGGTCTTCAGGCATTCTGTATACCAGGTTCTGTTGCAGATCATCGTAAGGTTGGTCTTGGACATGGTAACCTTGGTAAGATGTTACTTGAGGAGGAGACAGAGTGCTTCTGTTTCTTAGCAGGTCATGAGTCATTTGCAGCAGCTGAGGGTGCTATCGGTATCGCTGAGAAGGCTAACAAGGTTCGTAAAAACCCTCTTAGAGTTATCCTTAACGGTCTTGGTAAGGATGCAGCTCAGATCATCTCAAGAATCAATGGATTTACATATGTTGAGACAAAGTATGACTACAAGAAGGCTGAGCTCAATGTAGTATACGAGAAGGCATATTCAGATGGTATCCGTGCAACAGTTAAGTGCTACGGCGCTGACGATGTTCAGGAAGGTGTTGCAATCATGCACAAGGAGAACGTTGGTGTATCTATCACTGGTAACTCAACAAACCCTACACGTTTCCAGCATCCAGTTGCAGGTACATACAAGAAGGAGTGTATCGAGCAGGGTAAGAAGTACTTCTCAGTAGCATCAGGCGGTGGTACAGGACGTACACTTCACCCAGATAACATGGCAGCAGGTCCTGCTTCATACGGTATGACAGATACTCTCGGACGTATGCACAGTGATGCACAGTTCGCTGGTTCATCATCAGTTCCTGCACACGTAGAGATGATGGGACTTATCGGAATGGGTAACAACCCTATGGTTGGTGCTACAGTTGCTGTTGCAGTTAGCGTTGAGGAGGCTGCTAACGCTGGAAAGTTCTAAGTTAAAACCTAGTATTTAAACGGTTTAGAGGGCTTTTAGAGAGATCTAAAGGCTCTCTATTTTTTTGATTTTTAAATTCTTTGAAGGTTAAAATCAATTTTGATGAATACAAATTTGGCATGCTTGTATATTATGATGATGACAGCCATACATATGAAATATTTCTTCGATATTCAGCATTAGTTGGAAAACGGGAGTTGCTAAGGGATTTTACAGCAACTCTTTTGTTTTATTTTGTCAAGACTTGTTTTATATTTATTCGGTATTATAATTGCCTTACATATCAAATGGAAGGGGTGATTAAAATGGATAGAACTATAGTAGTAGAATATTTTGATGGCGAGAAGAAAGTAAAAAAAGTTATAATTTTAAAATAATCTAGCGAAAATTTGCTTTATACGCGCATTTGTGAAAATCTATTGACTTATGGTTGATTTAGGGCTAAAGTGTGGCTACCAATCGGAAGAAAAAACAGGAGGTAGCAATATAGATTGACACATAAAATATTTGACAGCACATTTAAAAAGATACTTACGCACTCCTGAGAATATAGCGTCGTTGAAAAGCCTCATAAAAACAGATATAATGGGTAGCATAGATAAGAACATTGAACTTGGAAATATAACGCTTGAGGATGGAGCACAGCTCTATAAGCTTACACAGGTGTTATATACTAAACTGTATTCCTATTACGAAGAGACGGAGAGTCAGTGCTTATGCACCGAAGGGGCATATCGGAATAGCACTGACGACCTGCCGCTGAGCGTAGCGAGAGGGCGACACAACAAGGAGGTTGCAGATATGGTAGATCAATCTATTGTTACGTTTGTTGATGAATTTCAGGAACAGAAGGCAAAATTGGAGCAGGAAATAGCGGAGAGGGATAAGGAACTTGCATATAGAGATAAGGAGTTGGCGGACAGAGATAAGAAACTGGCAGCGCAGAAAGAGGAGAGCGATGCGATAATCGCCAGACTTTAGGCCGAGATAAATGAGCTAAAGAAGAAACGGTAATAGCTAGCAAGGAAGATGTTTATGAGATACACAGAGTACTCAAGTTTTAGAGATGCATGTATTAAAGCTTATGCTATGTTAAAGAAGGATAATTTTGTCGGGGTTTACCTTGTTGTTGATATTGGTGATATGTGGGTATTCTTTGGGGGGAATCCTGACGAAACGTATTACGGAGTCAGGACTGTCAGTGTAGAAAAAACCACAGGAAAATGTGAGTGGTTCATGGCACAGTATGAAGAGAATAATGATAAAATTGAAAATGGAATGAAGGTTGAATTCCCGCATAGTTTCAGCTATAAAAGTAACCACACACCACCTTCCGGAATATATTAAATTAAAACATGGACAAGGAGGTGAACTCATATGGACAGATTTGCGGTTTGTCTTGTGATGGTGGCTGTTTGCTGTACTTTGATATCGATAATAACGGAATTTACGAAAGAGGTAGGAGTGCTGAAGAAGATTCCTACCTCTTTTCAGGTTCTGATCACCAGTGTCATTGTGTGTGAGGTGGGACTTTTTGTTGGACTATCATTCTATCACATAGCATTTGTGTGGTATTATCCTGTGGCTGCGTTTTTCGGGGCATTTGTCATTGCGATTATATGTACCCGGGGATGGGACTACCTGATATCGATATTTAAGCGGTTTTACAAGGGCGGAGATAAGGAAAAGTGGCATGAATAAAGGTGAATGCCAGTTACACATGTAATACGAGACAGATAAGTATAAGTTCGGAGTAATGATCATAAGTTTGTCTCCTGAATTAATGTCTGGAATATTATATACAGACAAAAGAATTCAGGAGACAATTTTATGGCTTCTAATAAGGTTCCATTAAAGGGCTACATGGATGGTATAGATATATCAGCGTGGCAGGATACTATAGATATAACCAAGGTGCCTTGTGACTTTGTGATAGTGAAAGCTACGGAGGGCACGGACTACAAGAACAGGTATTTTGCAAAGCACTGTGACCAGGTGATGAAAGCTGGAAAACTTCTAGGGGCGTTCCACTATGCAAATGGCGGAGACCCGCACAGCGAAGCGGAGTATTTTATCGCCTATAGCAAGAAATATATCGGTAAGGCGATACTTGTCCTTGACTGGGAGGGGCAGAATAATCCGCAGTTCGGAAGAAGTGACAGAGCGTGGTGCAAAGAGTGGTGTGACCATGTGTACAGAAAAACCGGTGTTAAGCCCCTGATCTATATCCAGAAGAGCGCCATGGACAATGTAAAGGGTCTGGGATACAGGCTATGGGTTGCACAGTATCCTGATTACGAGCGGACTGGATATCAGGAGCATCCATGGAATGAAGGTCAATACGAATGCGATATCAGACAGTACACATCCGTTGGAAGACTTCCGGGTTACTATGGCAATCTCGATCTGAACAAGTCATATATAGACAAGGCGACATGGAAAAAATATGCTGCAAAAAAGACTGACGGTACACAGGGAAAAGATGCGGGCAGTAACAGCGGAAAAAGTAATAATAAAAAGAAAAGCATAGAATTGATCGCAAAGGAAGTCATAGCCGGAAAATGGGGGAACGGCGATGACCGGAAGAGCAGACTGAAAAAGGCAGGATATGATTACAATAAGGTTCAGGCGAAGGTAAATGCAATGGTCAAGGCTTCGCAGAAGAAATCGATAGATGTGATAGCCAGAGAGGTCATAGCCGGCGACTGGGGAAATGGCGATGACAGAAAGAACAGGCTGAAGAAGGCAGGGTATGATCATGTCAAGGTGCAGAATAAGGTAAATGAGATGCTTGGCAGATAGATGCAGGTAAATGACATAAGAAAAATGGCAGGAAAACGAAGGATAAAATTTGTTCCGGCAAAAATGAAATTTATATGAAGTATCATCCACACCTGTTGACGAAGCGCAATATATACTATAGGATAGTGGAAAACAAAAGCCCCCGTCAGGGATACATGAAAGGAAAAGGTGATATATATGCCATATTATGGATTTTATTTTGACCCAACATATCTGTTGGTTCTCATAGGCGTAGTGCTCTGCATGATAGCGTCGGCAAGAGTCAAGACCACATACAAGAAGTATGAGAAGGTGGGATCGCGGTCAGGCTACACAGCGGATCAGGTCGCATACATGATACTCAGGAATGCGGGGATAACGGATGTGTCAATACATCACATCTCAGGAGATCTGACTGATAATTACAATCCTAAGGAGCATACGCTCAATCTGTCGGACAGCGTGTATGGTTCCAGATCCATCGCGGCGATAGGCGTGGCAGCCCATGAGTGCGGACATGCCATACAGCATGCAAATGCATATGCACCGCTCACCATAAGGTCAGCAATCATTCCAGCGGCAAATATAGGCTCAGCCATATCATGGCCGCTCATACTTATAGGACTTCTCATTCCGAGGGTTGATTACCTTATAACACTCGGAATCATATTGTTCTCACTGGTTGTTGTCCTACAGTTTGTGACACTTCCGGTGGAGTTCAATGCATCGAGAAGAGCCATGGCGATACTGGAGGGCAGCGGATATCTCTATCCGGATGAACTCAAGGGTGCAAGAAGTGTACTCACAGCGGCAGCTATGACATATGTGGCAGCTATGGTATCAGCATCACTTCAGTTGCTCAGACTTGTATTATTGTTTGGCAACAGGAGAAGATAGCGGAATTATAACAGAAAATATAAAAATGCATAAAAAAGTCTTGTGAATTTGTTGATAGTATTTGCAACTTTGCTATGGTAAAATGGTTAAAGTGGCAAAAATCTACATATTTGCAAGACTTTTTCTGCTATAGTGCACAATTATAGCGGGGATGGTCTGCGAAACAATTAATTAAGGGAGGGTAATTGATGAGAAAGAGAAGGCTACGAGGAGGTATAACGGCCTTGTCGGTGCTTGCGGCTATAGGCATGGCATCGGGAATAACGGCATTTGCGGCGGACGGAACACAGTCTGAAGCTGCGGATACGGGAAAGGGGCTGGAGTATGTATATGAGTCGTCAGGCTCTACACCATCAGGTGTCACGCTCAACGGCAATTCGGTAATTATAAAGCAGTCGCCGAATTCCACTGACAGCGAGCAGTTATTCAATATTTACAATGACAAAGACAGGGATGGAATCCTTGATGAGGGCGAGGAAGCTTTCACATTGGATGGAAGCACGGATATACATTACGGTAAGATATATGGACTTTACCGGGGGAAGAGCAGCTCGCCGATCTCCATAACCATAGACGGTGCCGAACTGCCCGCCGTATATGGAGCTTTTGAGAGCACTGTTGAGACCCCGGAGAACATGACTGCGGTAACTATCAGTGTGAAGGGCGACGCAGCAGTTGAAAGTCTGTATGGACTTTTTAAGACATATTGCACTGGTGGTGTACTGATAGACACGGAGAAGTTAGTTACGATAAAGACGCTCTACGGTCTCAGCACATCGACCATAGATGGAGACATCACGGAGAATATCAATTATAGCTGTGATGGCAACACATTTGTCGCACTGGCTACAGATGGATATTACACAGGAAAGGCATACACGATAAATGGCGATGCAGTGTTCAATATGAACGGTGCCAGCGTCAATTCAGCGTATCTCGTGCAGAATGGAGCTGTGCTCAGTAAGACACTGACGGCCAAGGTGACTGATTCCAAGGTAGACAGCCTGAACGGAGTTTCCCAGGGGGCAAAGGTTGATGGTGACGTGAGCCTTACATTTGACGGAATATCAGCCGTAAAGGATGGAAGCAGTGCCAATGTATATGGTGCGTCAAATGCGACTATCCTTGGAAATCTGGATCTTAAGCTGAAAAGCCAGTCTGGATCAGAGATGTCTGTGTATGGCACCAATAATACAAATATAAAGGGAAATGTAAATGTCAGCGTTGATGGCTCAGGAGCAAAGTTCAACACCATATATGGAATGTATGGCGGTATGCTGGGCGGAAGGGCTGATATAGATATAAAGAACTGCGCTGCCGGTTACACAACATGTGGCATGAATTCGGTTTCGTTCAGTCAGACTCAGCCGGAGGAAGAAGAAACATATACGTATACTGTGAACATGGAGAATATCATTGGCGCCAGCGGCAGGGTATATGGAATTTCAAATTGTTCTGGTATCACTTCTGCCAGCGTTGTAATGAATGCTGTGGCAACAACAGATACATTAAATGGCATGTATCTGAGCACAGGTGTAAAAGGTGATATAAAGGCAGAACTTTACAACTGTAATGCAGCCTATGTAAATGCTCTGGAGCTGTCAAATGTGACGGTAAATGGTTCTGTAGATGCCATAGTTTCGGGCTGCAGCATTACGAGATCTCTGAATGTAGAGCAGGGCGGAAGCATAAGAAAAGATCTTAACATAAGCGTCAGCAACGTTATCAGCAGTTCAGCACAGTTTGTATACGGCGGTAGCTGTCTGGGAAATATGACGGTCAATGTGGATGGCATGAATGATGAATCCATAGTAGACGAAAATGGCGATCCGCTTGTGAACTCGTATGAATACGCGGGCAGCGACATGTTTACCATGATGGGCAACTTTGCACTGGCAGGGGAACTCAAGGCGGATATAGCAAAGATACATTTTGCAAAATGCGGACTCGCCGGAGGTGATTACAGTTGCGGAAATATCGGAACAAAGGTTGACATAACGTTGTCAGACAGCAGTATAAATGGACTGGCGGGAAATAATATTTTCTATCTGGCAAATGAGAGGTATTCCGGTTCAACCGAGAATACAGTTCCTGTTGATATAAAGATCAACAACACAGATTTTACAAATGCAGATGGAATGAGCTTCCAGATGTATATAGGTAATAACAAGAATGCAAAAGTTGCATTTGATGACAAGTGCAGTATGCCGGAGAAGTATTATATGGCTCCAAGCATGAATACCACCGGCTCATCAGTCATAACCTATGGACAGAATATATATTATGGCGGACAGAATCTTGTGATAGACAAGGATGTAACTGCTGACAATATTTACTTTGGTAACTTCACAGAGAACGGAAGCCAGGGTAATTCCGCGATCGTTATCAACAAGGGGGTAACGGTAACTGCAAATGAGGGTATATATGCAGCAGGCGGTTCAAACATACTCCACAGTGGAATCCTCAAGGGAATATTTAAGGCGACTGATGGGTATCTGCCAAATATATTCTCAAAGGGTGGTGTAATAGAGGATCCGGCTGTAGGTGATGTTGCAAATGTAAATTATTCATTAGATGTTGTGTCCAACGAGAAGGCCGCAACGTACACCATGACAGGCAAGACGTCACAGTTTGTTGACCCTGACGGTACATATGTCAAGGGCGGCGCAGATGTCAAGATAACACCGACCGTGAACAAGGGATATATTCTTGACAAGGTGACCTTCAGAGGTCAGAGCGACACAGCGGAAAATTCAGCGGTTGAAGCAAATGGCGAGTACACGTTCAGCATGCCGAACGAGCCTTGTACAGTGACGATCGCAACGACAGGAAAGCAGATCGTGGTATCCAAGACAACTGTTGATCCATCGGCACTGCTTGGAAAAGAATACACGGCAGCTTCACCTCTCTATGACATGGCAGATCTTGTCATATCAAACGACGCAAGAGAGGGCGAGGTTACATACGAGATCGACAAGACAAATGGACTTCCTGAGGGACTCTCATTAATCGATGGCAAGGTCGTCGGAACGGCAAGCAAGCTTTATGAAGATGGAAAGAATGTCATAGTACATGTGACAGGAAGAAATGGTTCAAAGGCACAGCTCTCACTGAATGTGATCGTCTCAAATGAGGAGAAGAAGCAGGACAACCAGGATGGCCGAATCGTAGTTGACGAGGATGAGAAGACTATATGTCTCAACGGAACATCAGTGGTCATCCAGGCAAAGGACGACACAGAGACAGAGATATACGTGGACGACAATCAGGATGGACAGGCAGATGGCAAGACACCTCTGTACACCGGAAATCTGTCGGAGTACACGATAACAGGTGTCGAGGACAACGCCATAAGACGAAGCATCAGGATCACCATGACGGGGGGAAATGTAAAAGCAATATACGGTGCAAAGGATTCAGAGCTTTCATATAAAGGCGGCGATGCGGTGAGTATAAATATCCGTGGTGGTAAGGTAGCAACTATGTATGTCCTGTCGAATTCAACCGTGGATGGAACCATAGCATATGAGATCGCAGAGAACACTGTAGATAAGGGCGGATTTGCAGCGGATACAACATCAAAATATACCGGTGCATTCATGAGAAACAGCAAGGATATCGTAACTATCAGAGGAACCTATGTTGTGAATAAGAAGCTCACGGCAACGGCTCTGATAATCTATGACAGTGCGGCAGTTGATGTAAATGCTCCGGTTGAGGTAACGGATTATGTGTCACTGAACGAGAGATCATCCGCAGTATTTAACGATACGTTGACCGCTGACCGGCTTGGTTATTCAATGTATGCCAAGGCAGTTGTGAATGGAGATACGAAGCTTGCGGCTCTCAATATGACACAGTATGACACGAGACTCACAATAGGCGAGGATGCGCTGTTTGATGTGGGCAAGGTCAACATGACATCAGGCTGGGCAAGAGTATATCAGAAGGGTACGCTCAAGTGTCCTTCAGACCGGTTCAGCAACAAAGGTGTGTGGGTGGCAGCAGGAAAATTTGCAGATGATATAGATGCCAGCGGCTGGACAGGAGTGTATTACAGCTATGCAGGCGGCTCAACAAACATGGACAACACATCAGCAAAATTGGCTGCACAGTCATATGTAGTTGAATATGAGAATGTCAAATATGTTGCCTGCAAACAGGCGATCACAGTTAGCTATACCGATGTGCCAGGTTACACAGCCTATGTGTCGGCAAATGGCGGCGAGCCGGTACAGGGAAGCAACGGAAGTGCAAAGGTGACAGGCCCGGATTCATCTATGTCTATTGTAGTGGATTATGTGGCAGACCAGATAGACATCAGTAAGGAATACGCAGATCCGATTCTGGCGGCGGAGACAAAGTACACAGCGGATTCACCAGCGTACGATCTCACGATCCTCAAGGTTACAGGAGATACCACAAAGGATTATGGAACTGACATGCAGTACAGACTGAAGAGCGGTTCGACACTTCCATCAGGACTTGTGCTTGAGTCGGGTAAGATAACAGGAACAGCCAAGAATGCAGGTGAAAGCACAGTAACGTTTGTCATAACAGGGCGAAATGGAACATCGGTTGATTTCCCAGTGGTATTCAAGGTACTGCCGGCAGGCACGGAGATACCTGATATCAACAAGCTTGGTGTATCTGTGAACACAGAGGATAAGACCATTGATCTCGGTGGAAATTCGGCAGTGATAATAGTTGATCCATCGGACAGCAGCAAGAGCTCAGTATATCTGGATGCTGATCACAACGGAGTGGCAGACGACAACAGACCACTTAGAATAGATGGAGAGGTTACATATGATCTGTCAGGCTACAGCATATCAGGCTATACGGACACAGCAAATAAATACACCGGTGACATATCGGTGACACTCAGAAGCGGAAATGTCGGCAATATATGTGCTGTAGGTTCAACTGACAGCAAGGCAGACCGAGTGACGATAGATGGAAATGTAACCATGACGATCATGGGCGGTTATGTGTCAGGCACTGTAGCTGCGGCAGGAAACGCTGATGTCAAGACAGTGACCTTCACGGCAGAGGACGGAAGAGCAGGAAGCGTGGTATACGGTGCGTACAATACAAATGCGGAGAAGGTAGACTTCACATTTGCAAAGTCTGTACAGATGTACACACCGGAATCAACCAAGTCTGAGAATATGTATGTTACATCGGGTGGATCAGTATCCGGTGATGTGGATATAAGAGTTGGTATAACTGATCATTACAATACATTTATATACGGTGCGGATTACATGAACAAGCGCTCCTACTTCAACGGAGTGTCGAGAACAGCCGTATCCGGAAATGTGAACTGTGTGGTTGATGGAAGATGGTGCGCTGAGAAGTGCAACAACTTTGTCCAGCAGTCAGATGTGAAGGGAGATCTGTATGCCGAGATAAAGTCAGGAGAACTCAGAAAAAATGACGTCAACAATGAGCATAGCAAGGCATTGGTATTTAACTATGGTCACAGCATTGGAAATATATACGTCAAGGCAGGAACAGAGGGCGCTGTCACAGGTGACTTTGTACTTGCGGCAGGCGGTAAGGTCGGCAAGGTAGAGTATGTAGACGAGAATGCAAAGTCCACAGCTACTGTAAAGGGCACCGCTGACAATTATCAGGTTGAGAGTCTGGGTTCACTGTATATGTCTCTCACCGGCAAATTAACTATAGGCGGAGACTACACACTTGACAGAGATGTGGAGGTAAAACAGCTTGAGATCCTCAAGGATTCAAAGCTGACCATCGCCGAGGGCGCAGTTCTTACAAATACATCGACATCGACAGTTACCGGTGATGTTGAGAACCTTGGCACATGGAATGTGGACGGCGCTCTGACTATGACAGGATCACTGGTCAACAGAGGTGCATGGAATCTGAAAGGAAATGTTCAGGCTTCAGCAACAGTAGATAACTACGGAGAGATCACAGCAGCAAATAGTGAGAGGATCACCCTGAATACAAATGCAAAGCTCATCAACAGAGCTGATGCACAGTTTACATTTGGCAACCTCACAAACAGTGCAATGATCGTAAACTATGGTAATATGAAGCAGCTTGCATATGCGTCAAGTCTTGGAAGCGGAAGCATACTCACCACAGTGATCCCGGATATGGTGTACGCACTGAAAAATTACAGCGTCATTTTCTACAAGCTTGATGTGGATTATCCTGCATATTGCTTCAAGGATGGTGATGCAAAGATAGAGAAGAGTTCATCGGCAACAAGCTGTCAGAAGAAGTCAGGTGTTGACGGTGACGATGCACTCTATATACAGGGTGGCAGGTCGTTCTACATCACAATAGACGGTGAGCCGATAGATGGAATGGCGGTGGATTCAGTTGTATTTGGACCGGATGACACAGCCATGACTACAAGCAACAACCGTCTCTGGAGCGGCGTCATGGCATATGAGCCTGCAACAGTTACGGTAAATATGGCAAAGCAGGAGGCCGTAAATATAACTCTCGCAAAGACAGAGGATACAGTTAAGGCGCAGGTTGGAAAGACAACCACAAAGGATGAGCCATTATATGATCTGACAGCCATAGAGATCCAGAATGATGAAGCTGTGGACAACGGATATGTGTCATACTCCCTTGCAAAGGGACAGACACTTCCGGCAGGACTTGTGATATACGATGGAAAGGTATATGGAACACCAAAGACTGCAAGTGCTGAGGCACAGACAGTCAAGTTTACGGTGAGAGGACAGAATCAGACAGTGGCTGAGTTCAAACTGATCATATCCAGCGTGGAGAAGGGAATACCTTCATTTACTGCCGGAAAGGCGGGCGACGCATATGCCGGCAAGACCCTTGCAGATGTGGAGCTTCCAACATCGGCAGCAGGAAAGTACATGTGGGCAGATGGAACACAGCAGGTAGGCAAGGCCGGAACAAGCGAGACCTACGATGCATACTTTGTTCCAGACGACACAGCAAACTATGACTGGAGCAAGATCGATGCAGCAGAGGGAACATATGAGGAACTGGAAGACGGAAGTGTGAGAATTGCAGTGAAGCTTTCAGTGTATGTGAGAAAGCAGGAGCCTGTATTTACAGTTCCGGAGAATGTCACAGCTACATACGGAGACACTGTTGGCAAGATACTCCTGCCTGAGACAGCAGGTGGAATGTTCATCTGGGAGAATGCAGATGAATCTGTGGGAGAGGTTGGAACAAAGACTTTCCTTGCAACATTTGTACCTGAAGATGAGGATGTATACGAGAGAGCAGAGCATGTGGAGATAACTGTTCAGATTCTTCCTGCAAATGCAGTATTTACTCAGGCGATAGATTCACTGAGTGCTAAGGAGAATATGACTCTTGCAGACATAGAGCTTCCAGAGCGCGAGGATGGAGTATACACATGGTATACAGATAGAACGACAAAAGTTGAGGATGGCAATACATACAAGCTTTGCTTCAAGCCTGCAGACACATTAAATTATGACTGGACATCAGTTACAGGATGGAACAGGGCTTACAATGGAGTTGTATTCAATGTAAAGATCACCATCGAGAAAGAGCCGGAGCAGCATGTACACGATTACGGCAATAAGTACAAGAGCGACAGCAGATCTCACTGGTATCAGTGCTCATGTGGAGAGAAGTCAGGCCTGGCAAATCACACATGGGACAAGGGAGCGATAACGACCAAGCCTACAGACACAGCGGCAGGTAAGAAGACATTTACCTGTACCAAGTGTGGGTACAAGCGTTATGAGTCAGTAGCTGCCCTTGGAATAGACATAGGAAATTCCAAGAACAATGTGGTCGTAAGCGGTATAGAAAAGAATGGATATACATACACAGGATCATCGATCACTGTTAAATCGCTTGCACTCAGGAGAGGCAAAACAACACTTAAGAATGGTGTGGATTACACCGTACAGTACAAGAACAACAAGAATATCGGTACAGCGACAGTAACGATCACAGGTAAGGGTAATTACAGAGGCTCCGTCAGCAAGACATTTGCTATCAAGGCTGGCAAGGGCAAGATATATAATGTTGCGCAGAAGGGTGTACCTGGCTATCTGAGATACAAGGTGACAAATGCCGCTTCAAATGGCAAGGGAACAGTGACACTTGTTGGAAGTACAAGCAAGAAGAGCGACAAGAAGTTCAAGTCACTCACGGTCGCATCCAGTGTCAAGATCGGAGGCGTGAACTTCAATGTTACGGCTGTAGGAGCGAAAGCATTTACAGGACGCAAATATCTCACCACGGTCGTGATCGGAGGAAATGTTAAGACCATAGGCGGTGCAGCATTCAGCAAGTGCGGAAAGCTTGGAAAAGTTACCATAAAGTCTACCAGGATAACGACTATCGGTAAGAATGCTTTCCAGGGAGTCAAGAGCAATGTGAAGATATATCTTCCGAAGAAGAAATATGACGCATATGCAAAGAAGCTCAAGGCGAAGGGAATGAACACTCCTAAGAAAGCGGTATACAAAAAGTCAAAATAAATGAAATGCGTTGATGCGTTGGCGGGACAGTCACAGATGATGTGGCTGTCCTGTTTTTTGTGTGAAGATCGTTCTGGTGTAAAACCATGAGTGTAGTGACAGGAAAGATATAATCTGCTATACTGAACATATGTTTGCAAATATATGGAGGACTGTATGGATAATTTTATAGATGAACTGAATGAACAGCAAAGGGAGGCAGTGACCACCACAGAAGGGTATGTGCGCATAATTGCTGGAGCGGGAACCGGCAAGACAAAGGCTCTCACATACAGGTATGCGTATCTGGTGGACGAGCTTGGAATATCCACATCGAATATACTGTGTGTCACATTTACAAATAAAGCGGCGAGGGAGATGAGCAAACGTATCAGACAGATGATCGGGGACAGCGATACGGGATACATCTGCACATTTCACGGCTTCTGTGTGAAGCTTCTGAGGGAGGATATCCATGCCATCAATTATCCCCAGAACTTTGTGGTGATGGACAGCGAGGACACGGAGGAGATACTCAAAACGGTGTACGAGAATGCCCATATACAGTCGAGAACATATACATTTGACATGGCGAGGGATCACATATCGGCGATGAAGAACGAGATGCAGCACATTGCATATCTGGCGGACATAAGCAATGACAGACTGTTGGCAGATTATGAGAACGCCTCAGACATACCAGAAAAAGTATTTCTGGGATACCTGTACGAACAGAAGAAGGTGTATGGACTTGACTATGATGATCTCATAACCATTGCGCTCCACATCCTCAGAACCGATGCGGAGAAATGCCGCAAATGGCAGGAACGAATGATGTATGTCATGGTGGACGAGTTCCAGGATGTCAGCGGCAACCAGTATGCGCTGGCGGAGATACTCAGCGGTTATCACAGGAATCTGTTCATCGTGGGCGATCCGGATCAGACCATATATACGTGGCGCGGGGCAAGGATAGAGTACATACTGGAATTCGACAAGGACCATGAGAATACACAGACCATATTCCTCGACACGAATTACCGTTCAACTCCTGACATACTGGCGGTGTCCAACTCACTGATCGAGAAGAACAAGAACAGACTGCCCCACAGGCTTGTGGCTGTGAAGCCGTCAGAGGCGCGTCCTCTATATGTACATTCCAGAACCACCGGGGATGAAGCCCAGTGGATGACAAATGAGATAAAAAGGCTGGTTGAGGCGGGCGCAAAGTACAGTGACATAGCTGTTTTGTACAGATCACATTTCGTATCGAGAAGCATAGAGGAAGCATTCATCAAGACAAAAATTCCATATATCCTCTACAGCGGAACGGAGTTCTACAAACGCAAGGAGATAAAGGATGTGCTGGCATATCTCAGGATGGTGGCATATGCGGATGATCTGTCATTTCGCAGGGTGATAAATGAACCAAAGCGGAACTTTGGCAAAAAGAGGATGTCGATGCTGAAGTCGTACTGTGAGACTCACAGATGCTCACTGTACAGCGGTCTTCAGGATCTTCTGGAGGAGAAGACTGTTAAGTCTACAGGTGCTTCAGCCTTTGTCGATATCATAGAAAACTTCAGAAAGACATACAAGGAGAAAAGTCTGTCAGACCTCGTGACAGAGCTCATGGCCGCCACGGGCTACGAGGCGATACTCAGACAGGCGGGAGAACAGGAAAGACTGGACAACCTGGCAGAGCTGAAGCAGTCCATAGACGAATACGAGAAGACCTCCGGTGAGGAGAATACGCTGGAGGAATATCTGCAGAGCATAGCTCTCTACACGAACAATGACAGGGAGAAGGACAAGAATTCTGTGACGATGATGACCATACACACCGCAAAGGGCCTGGAGTTCCCATATGTGTTCGTGTGCGGTGTAAATGAAGGCATATTCCCAAGCAAGCATGTGGACACTGAGGCGATGCTCGAGGAGGAACGCCGCATGGCATACGTGGCATGTACCAGAGCGGAGCGCGGCCTGTACATCAGCGATGCAGAGGGGCTGAACTACGATGATTCATTTAGATATCCTTCCAGGTTTATCTTCAACATAGACCGGGAAGCAATCGACTACGTGAACGAGCTTCCGCAGCGCCTTGTCGACGACACCAAGAGCTACATAGCCGCAAATGAGAGCCGTTATATGCCGCTGGACACCGAGCTAAAGCCCGGCGACCGGGTGAGACATAAGGTGTTCGGCGAGGGCACTATAACCGGTATCAGAGGAGATATAGGGTGCTATGTGGTTAAGTTTGATAGGGTGGAGACGGAGAGGAATTTGAAGATTGGGGTGGGGCTGGAGCGATTGTGATGGTATTGGATTAGACATAGAGTTGTGAAAGCCTGTATAAACAGGGTTGATGAAAGCGTGGGCCGGCAGTGGACGATGGAGGCGTCTGTTGCCGGTCTTTTTATGTATAATTTAAAGCATTTTTAATGGTGTGCAAAAAAACGGACATTGAATTATGTAAAATTACGAATAAAAAGGTGTTAAATGGTTTGAAAAACTATTCATAGAAAAACAAATGATATATAATGTATTATATGCAATAAATATAAGAGACGTTACAATTGGAATAATGATTATTGATAATAAAATAGTAGATTAACAAAAAAAATCCTAAGCAAAAACTTAGGATTGATACACACACTGTGTAACCGGAAACCGGCGATTTGGTAAAAACTTTATTTGAACTCGCAATGTAAATTCATTTAAACATTACATCATGAAAGGGGAATTGTCAATATGCAAACTAAGAAAGTAGATGAGTATTATGTAGGATTTGATATAGGAACAAATTCTGTAGGATATGCTGTAACAGACAAAAATTATAATCTTATAAAGCATGGTGGTGAGCCGATGTGGGGAAGTCATGTATTTGAGGCAGCATCGACTGCACAGGAGCGAAGAACTTTTCGAACAGCAAGACGTCGGAACGACAGAAAAAAACAAAGAATAGCGTTGGTTTCAGAAATATTTGCGCCGGAAATAGAAAAAGTCGATCCTAGATTTTTTATCAGGCGAAGAGAAAGTGCATTGTTTAGAGACGACGTAGATATATATGATAGATATGTGGTATTTAATGATGATGATTTCACGGACAAGGATTACTATGATATGTATCCAACAATACATCATCTTATATATGATCTAATGTCAAATAAAGAAAAACATGATATCCGTCTTGTATATATGGCATGTGCATATTTAGTAGCACATAGAGGACATTTCTTGAGTGAAGTAAGCAAAGATAACATTGATTTGGTGTTAGATTTTGATGCGGTATATAATAACTTTCTTAGCATTATGGAAAATTTGGCAGAAATTCCTTGGGAGTGTGATATATCAAAGTTTAAGGAGATATTGAAAAAGAAACAAACGGTTACCAATAAAGAGAGAGATTTCCTTCAGTTACTGAATGAAGGAAAGAAGTTTAAAACTTCTGAAGAAGACGATGTGAGTAGAGAAGGGGTGGTAAAACTCCTGAGTGGTGGAACTTATGAATTGGGGAAGCTGTTTCCTAAGCTTACATTTGAAGAAAAGGTATCTGTATCGTTTAATATGGCTGAGGAAGATTTTGCTATGGTCTTGCAGCAACTTGGTGATGAGGGAGATATTATCAGTTCTCTAAGAAATGTATATGATTGGGCAACTTTGTCTGATGTTCTTAATGGGAAGAATAGTGTATCTGAAGGAAAAATAACAGTATATGAACAGCATAAAAAGGATCTTTCTTTCCTAAAGTATTTTGTAAAAAAATACATTCCAAATAGATACTATGAGGTATTTAGAGATGGAAATATTGTTGGCAATTATGTGTCATATTCATATAATCTAAAAAATGTTAAAAATGTATCAAAGTTTAAGGGGGCAAAGAAGGATGCATTTTGTGATTACATTAAGAAAGTAGTAAAAGATATCAAAGTTGATGATGAAGACAAGGTAGAATATGAAGACATGATGTTTAGATTGGATACATATTCTTTTATTCCTAAACAAGTGGAGAATGATAACAGAGTTATTCCTTATCAGTTGTATTATTACGAATTGAAAAGAATACTTGATAATGCCAGTTCCTATTTGGAATTTCTTGATGAAAAGGATATGGATGGATATACCAGTAGGGAAAAACTCTTGTCTATTATGGAATTTCGTATTCCATACTATGTTGGACCACTGAGAACAGATAATGGACAGCATGGTTGGATGAAGCGGAAGGCCGAGGGAAGGATTTACCCATGGAATTTTGAGGATAAGGTAGATCTTGATGCCAGCGAACAGGAATTCATTAATCGTATGACTAATTCGTGTACTTATTTGCCTGGAGAAACAGTGGTTCCCAAGTATTCATTATTGTATTGTAAGTTCAATGTGCTTAATGAGATAAATAATATTAAGATTAATGACTGTAGTATTCCAATTGAACATAAGCAGGAAATTTATAAACTGTTCGAGAGGTATAGGAAAGTTACCCCAAAGAAGATAAAGGATTATCTTGTATCAAATAATCTTTTACATCCAGAAGATGTTATTTCAGGTATTGACGTTACTATAAAATCTTCTTTGAAGTCATATCATGATTTTAAGAAAATGCTTGAAAGTGGTGTATTAAAGGAAAAGCAGGTCGAGGCAATAATTGAAAGATTAACATACAGTGAAGATAAGAGTCGAATAATTAGATGGTTACACATGGAATTCCCGGATTTGTCAGATGACGATGTTAAGTATATCTCAAAACTGAAATATAGTGATTTTGGAAGACTATCTCGTAAGTTACTAGTTGGTATAAGGGGATGTAATAAAGATACTGGTGAAGTTGACTCTATTATGGGAATGTTGTGGTCTACGAATGACAATATGATGAAATTATTGTCAAACTCATATACATTTATCGAGGAGATAGAGGCAATAAAAAATGAATACTATGTTGAGCATCCAGCAAATCTTGATAGTATGCTTGATGAAATGTATGTAAGTAATGCAGTGAGAAGACCAATACATAGAACATTGGATATATTAAGTGATATACGTAAGGTATGTGGTAAGAATCCTTCAAAAATATTTGTTGAAATGGCTCGTGGTGGTGGAGAAAAAGGAGTGCGTACAAAATCTAGAAGAGACCAGATCAGCGAATTATATAAGAATATGGATAAAGCGGAAGTTCGTGAGCTGTCAGAACAATTAGAAGGGAAAACAGACAATGAATTGCAGAGTGAGGTACTATTTTTATATTTTATGCAGCTTGGGAAGTGTGCATATACCCAGAAAACAATAGATATTGATAAACTTAAGACAAACACTTATAACGTTGATCATATATATCCTCAGAGCTATGTCAAAGATGATAGTATAACCAATAAAGTCCTTGTTATCTCTGAGGAGAACGGCAAGAAAGGTGATAAATATCCGATTAGTAAAGATATAAGGGAAAAAATGCAGCCATTTTGGTATAGATTGCTGTCCAATAAACTTATATCAGAAGAGAAATATAGGAGACTTACTCGCTGTACATCATTTACAGAGGAAGAGCTTACAGGTTTTATAAACAGACAGCTGGTGGAGACTCATCAGTCTACAAAGGCAGTGACAACAGTATTTAGAACATTATTCCCAGATGTAGAGATCGTATATTCTAAGGCGGGATTGGTATCTGAATTTAGAAAAGAATTTGATATGTTGAAGACAAGAAGCGTTAATGATCTTCACCATGCTAAGGATGCATATCTTAATATCGTGGTTGGAAATGTGTATCATTGTAAATTTACAAAGAATTTCTATGTAACGCAGAAATATTCACTGAAGACAAAGACGTTGTTTACGCATAGTGTCAAATTGGGAGATGATGTGATTTGGAATGGACAAGAGTCTATAGGTAATGTAAGAAAAGTGGTGGCAAAGAATAATATACATTATACTAAATACCCATTTATGAGAAAAGGAGGATTGTTCGATCAGATGCCGGTGAAAGCTGCAGCTGGATTAATTCCAAGGAAGACAGGTCTGGATACAGAAAAGTATGGAGGATATAATAAGTCTACAGCCACAGCATTTTTACTTGTTAAATACAAGGAAAATGGCAAGCAGGAAGCGATGATAATGCCTGTGGATTATATGTATTCGGAAAAGGTTTTCTCTGATAATGAATACGCATTGAGATACTCAAAGAAAAATATACAAAATATATGGGGCAGAACTGAAGAACAGATTACAGATGTATCTTTACCACTTGGACTTAGACCTATAAAGATCAACACAATGCTGTCGTTTGACGGGTTTAAAGCCTGTATTACTGGAAAATCAGGTGGAGGGAAACAGCTTGGAATGACCTCCATGATGTCATTGGTTGTTGGGTATAAATGGGAATTATATATTAAAAAACTAGAAAGTTATAAGTTAAAAAAAGAAAAAAATAAAAGTATAGTTTTGAATGAAGCATACGATGAGATATGCAGTGAAAAAAATGAAGAACTGTATGATATTCTTGTAAATAAGGTGACAAATGGAATATATAGTTTACCTTTTGATGCACAGAAAGATAAACTTAAAGACGGGATTGCAAAGTTTTCAAAACTTAGTTTGGATGGTCAGGTTGAGTTTTTGATGCAATTTATTTTATTATTAAAGGCTGGAAGGTCTGGATATTGTGATATGTCAGCGGTAGGTGGCAGTAAACAGGCAGGAGTGTTTGTAATTAATCCAAAGATGTCTGCATGGATAAAAAAATATAATAAAGTCAGCATTATTGATATATCATCATCAGGAATATACCAGAATGAGTCTGAAAACTTGTTAGATATTATAAAATAGTTATATTTGTATGGAGGGGGACACTGTGGGATTTAGAACACTTGTGGTGACGAAGAGATCCAAGCTTAATTTGACAATGGGTTTCCTCGAAATAAGGGGAGAAGAAACGTTGAAGGTTTTCCTTGATGATATAGATATATTGGTGATTGATAATCAAGCTGTTTCGATGACAGCAGCATTGGTTACTGGTCTCATCAAGAAAAAAATAAAGGTGATTTTCTGCGATGATAAAAGGAATCCACAGTCAGAAATTATCCCTTATTATGGCAGTGGAGATTGTTCAAGAAAATTAAAAACACAAATTGCATGGAACGATGTTATAAAGACAGAGGTTTGGACAGCGATAGTACGGGAGAAAATTATTAAGCAGTCGGATTTTTTGTTGGAACTTGGGAAAGGGCGTGAGTATAAATTACTTAGACAATATATAGATGAGTTGACACATGGAGATAAGACTAACAGAGAAGGCTTGGCTGCTAAAGTATATTTTAACGCTCTGTTTGGAATGGATTTCAATAGAAATGAGGGTAATCCAAGAAATGCAGCGTTGAATTATGGATACTCATTATTACTTTCTGTTTTTAACAAAGAAATAGCTTATAATGGGTATATGACTCAATTAGGTTTGTTTCATGATAATAAATTTAATCCTTTCAATCTAGCGTCTGACTTAATGGAGCCATATAGAATCTTGGTTGATAGGATTGTATATAGAAATAAGTGGGAACAATTTGACACTAATGAGAAGAGGAAATTACTTAGTTTGCTGGAACAGGAGGTTCTAATATCAGGTAATAGGCAGGTCATTACAAATGCTATACGAATATATGTAAGAAGCGTTTTTGATGCATTGTGTGATTGTAATGTAGAGGAGATATTGTATTATTCAATATGAGTTATAGGTATATGAGAATTCTGGTTATGTTTGATCTTCCGACTATAACGTCGGAAGATCGAAGAAATTATAGAAAATTTCGAAAAGATTTATTGAAAAGTGGATTCTATATGTTGCAGGAATCAGTGTATTGTAGGATGGTTCTTAATCAATCAGCGGAAACGAATATTAGATCAGCACTGAAAAGAATAAAACCGCCTTCTGGTTCTGTTATGGTTCTGTCTGTGACAGAGAAACAATTTGCAAAGATTGATTATATAACTGGAAATGCAAAAACAGATGTTTTGACATCTGATGATAGGATTACGATATTATGAAGATTGCATATAAAGAGTTAGAACAGGTTATTAATGTTGACAAATATAGTATAACAGGATTGGTAATTGAAAATCCTAGATTTATGTACAGAATGTTGCAGGAACTAAAGAAAGCAGTAGAGGGATTAGATAGTGATATAGTTGTGTCGGATAATGAAGTTCCAGTTACTGCATCAAAGACATTATCATATATAACTGATTTTGTTGGTTTTACGTTGAATCAGAAGACTTTGATATCAAAGATAGTGAATGAGTTAGATCAAAAATCAAAAAATGAATTATATTATGAAAAATCACATCAGTTGTTGGAAGATATCGAAATATATATAGAAAGCCTGACGGATGATTTATGCTGTGAGATTATGTGTGAGAAATTAAATATGTTGTCGGTTATAAAGGCATCAGGCGTAGGAATTGTAGATGACTATGATACTTTGGAGGAGAGACTCCTTGCTTACATGGATTTAGCTAGGGAGTATGAGGGTAAACAACTTTATGTGTTTGTTAATCTTAGAAGTGTGATATCATATGCTGAATTACAACTTATGATGGATACAGCAATAACTAGAGAATATAGAGTGTTACTTATTGATAATATGGACTACCCAAAGTTAACATGTGAGAAGCGGATTATTATAGATAATGATTTGTGTATTATATGATATATATTGCTTTTGGTTGCGAAAAAGGGTATAACCGTAATAGGAATTTGCATGCCAGTTGCAAGCTGGATTTTCAAAATTTGAGGTTTGAGAGTAATGTAAATTCATAGAGGTATAAAACGTTCAGAACGACACATATCCAGTACGAAGAGTTTGAGAGTAATGTAAATTCATAGAGGTATAAAACTGTTATTTTGTCTGCGGATACATCTGGTCGTTTGAGAGTAATGTAAATTCATAGAGGTATAAAACCGTGGTGCCTTGTAAACCTCACAACATTCGGTTTGAGAGTAATGTAAATTCATAGAGGTATAAAACTTGGAGAAGATAATACAAAGGAAATTGTAGGTTTGAGAGTAATGTAAATTCATAGAGGTATAAAACACCGTTTTGATGTGGCTTTAACCTCATGTGTTTGAGAGTAATGTAAATTCATAGAGGTATAAAACTGTATCAGACTTATTAGTAGATACAAAGAGTTTGAGAGTAATGTAAATTCATAGAGGTATAAAACACAAAGGGGATACTTTAAACCTCATTTTTGTTTGAGAGTAATGTAAATTCATAGAGGTATAAAACTTCATTATCCTTTCTAATTTGATAGATAGGTTTGAGAGTAATGTAAATTCATAGAGGTATAAAACATTTTACAATTCACAAAAGAAGATATCCCGTTTGAGAGTAATGTAAATTCATAGAGGTATAAAACTAGCAAAGTATTAAGTGCAATACTTTATGGTTTGAGAGTAATGTAAATTCATAGAGGTATAAAACTACAGCCACGCTAAATTAGTAGCAAAAAGGTTTGAGAGTAATGTAAATTCATAGAGGTATAAAACATCAAAGTTAACTTGTGAACCATCTCTTTTGTTTGAGAGTAATGTAAATTCATAGAGGTATAAAACGGATTGAGGGCTGCTTCATAACATGCTTTAGTTTGAGAGTAATGTAAATTCATAGAGGTATAAAACTATTAGGGTCCTCATAGAGTAAAGCTACTAGTTTGAGAGTAATGTAAATTCATAGAGGTATAAAACATTTAACAGTTGACGTACTATTTACCACAAGTTTGAGAGTAATGTAAATTCATAGAGGTATAAAACTCTTTGTATATATCATATGCTACACGATCAGTTTGAGAGTAATGTAAATTCATAGAGGTATAAAACTATTTTATCATGTATTTTTACCTAAATCTGTTTGAGAGTAATGTAAATTCATAGAGGTATAAAACTATTGGTCTTATTATGGTAACTCCTGTAAAGTTTGAGAGTAATGTAAATTCATAGAGGTATAAAACTAATTCTGTTTTATATGACCGTTCAACATGTTTGAGAGTAATGTAAATTCATAGAGGTATAAAACCATGTTATCATCATGTAGCATACTGTGACCGTTTGAGAGTAATGTAAATTCATAGAGGTATAAAACGCAAGGTATGAGAGAAACAATCAAAAGCTTGTTTGAGAGTAATGTAAATTCATAGAGGTATAAAACCTTGTGATCTCCGTTGAAGTTTCCTCGGCTGTTTGAGAGTAATGTAAATTCATAGAGGTATAAAACTGTGTTGCTCCGCCTGTCTGCCACTTGGCAGTTTGAGAGTAATGTAAATTCATAGAGGTATAAAACAGTTAATACGCCCTTGGCATCCCTGTAATAGTTTGAGAGTAATGTAAATTCATAGAGGTATAAAACCCCCACATCTACGCTTCTTGGTGGATAGAAGTTTGAGAGTAATGTAAATTCATAGAGGTATAAAACAAAAGAAGACATTTAGACAACAGAAAACAGTTTGAGAGTAATGTAAATTCATAGAGGTATAAAACCCATACGTTGACATATCGCTATATTTACCGTTTGAGAGTAATGTAAATTCATAGAGGTATAAAACTAATTCTGTTTTATATGACCGTTCAACATGTTTGAGAGTAATGTAAATTCATAGAGGTATAAAACGCAGAACCGTGAAAAAGACCATATCGAAACGTTTGAGAGTAATGTAAATTCATAGAGGTATAAAACACTTAGAGCAACGATTGAAAATAATACACAGTTTGAGAGTAATGTAAATTCATAGAGGTATAAAACAAAAAATAGGGAATACAAATTCATACTATAGTTTGAGAGTAATGTAAATTCATAGAGGTATAAAACCATAAGACTGCTACAGTAACAGCAACAGAAGTTTGAGAGTAATGTAAATTCATAGAGGTATAAAACTGGCAGGCTCCAGAGCTGGTAAGGGTGTTAGTTTGAGAGTAATGTAAATTCATAGAGGTATAAAACAGCCTCTTCCTGTGGATCACCGCCGTTTGGTTTGAGAGTAATGTAAATTCATAGAGGTATAAAACTATTACAAAAATATCACCTAAAATAGTGTGTTTGAGAGTAATGTAAATTCATAGAGGTATAAAACAGTCTGATGTGGGAAACAATACACATTATTGTTTGAGAGTAATGTAAATTCATAGAGGTATAAAACCGGCGGGCACTGTATGTGCGGCATATTATGTTTGAGAGTAATGTAAATTCATAGAGGTATAAAGCTGATCTCACAGTCATATCCACATGCCATGCGTTTGAGAGCAATGTAAATTCATAGAGATATAAAGCTGACACTAAGTAAAAAGAGCATCCACGCCAGTTTGAGAGTAATGTAAATTTATAGAAGTATAATGCAATCTTCTGGTGAAAAAGACACCAAGTAGGTTTGAGAGTAACGTGAATTTATATAGGTACAAGACTTACAATCATTTGTAGGAGGATATTACCCATGCACATATACATAGACGCCGACGCCTGCCCGGTAGTAGGCATAGCAGAAGACATAGCAACAAAATACAACATCCCGGTAACGCTTCTCTGCGATACGAACCATGTCCTCACATCTGATTACAGCGAGGTTATCGTGGTTGGAGCAGGGGCGGATGCCGTGGACTACAAGCTGATAAGCATTTGTCACAGAGGCGACATAGTGGTCACACAGGATTATGGTGTAGCTGCGATGGCGCTTGGCAAAGGTGCGTATGCAATTCATCAGTCGGGCAAATGGTATACGGATGAGAATATCGATCAGATGCTTATGGAGAGGCATCTGAACAAGAAGGCGCGGAGGGCGTCAAGCAGGAATCATATCAAGGGACCGAGGAAGAGAACCGATGAAGATGATCAGAGATTTGCGGAGTCATTTGAGAAACTGCTGCGAAAGACAAATAATCTGTAGATACATATGAAAGTGGATGGGGATTCGAACCCTCACCACACATGAACCGGAAGAGGTCAGATTTTAATGGATGATAAAAATACAAATAGAACAATAGAATACTACAACACACATGCTGACAGATATTCCGAGATAACCAGAAATGCAGACATGTCGGATATTTACAAGCGCTTTGAGAAAAATCTCAAGCCGGGTTGCAGGATACTTGATCTTGGCTGTGGCAGTGGCCGTGACAGCAAATACTTTCTGGACAAGGGATACAAGGTTGTATCTCTGGATGCGTCTGAGGCGATGTGCAGGAAAACTCAGGAGCTTACGGGCAAAGCGGCTGTGCATATGCGTATTGAGGACATGAATTATGAGAATGAATTTGACGCTGTGTGGGCGTGTGCTTCGCTGCTTCATGTTGCCAAGAGTGATATGCACAAGATCCTTGAGAAGGCTATGAAGGCGCTCAAAGTCGGCGGAGTATTGTATGCTTCGTGGAAGTACGGCAAGAGTGAACGGACGCGGGATGATGGAAGGACATTTGCCAATTATACTGAGGCCCGGGTCTGCGATATGGTGGCGTTGGTTTCAGGCGCATCGCTTGAGGATGTATGGACGAGTCAGGATGTCAGGCTTGACAGGATAGGTCAGGGACATTTGTGGGTAAATGTTCTGGTGAAGAAGACCAGAGTTGTCATAACTGAGAAGGAATTTTTGAACATTTTCTGGAAGCAGTATCAGATCATTGAGAAGGATGTCAGGATCAGTTCGGAGTATGTGGATATTCACAAGAGTAACTTCCCGACATTTTCAAGCAGATATATAAATATGTTCCTAAACATATGCAGTAATATTGATTCTTTGATTGAGATATATTGCAAGATGGTAGAGGAGGACGACTACAGGAAGAAGTACAATATACATGACAGGCTTACTCCTGTACTTAGGAAATTCCCGGCTATCAGGCTTGATGCTGTGAGGACGATAGACACATTTGAGGATATCGAGCTGAAGCCGTTCAGCGCATTTATGGATGGCAGGATCGCGGATTGGTGGAATGACTATAATCTGGTAAAACATGCCAGAAGCGAGAAGAATGAGAAGACAGGGAAGTACAATTTCCAGAGCGCAAATCAGAAGAATGTGCTGACTGCCCTGGCTGCGTATTTTATCGTGTGCAACCGTATATATGAGGAGATATGCGAGATCTCGGCAACACCGAAGAGGCTTCTCAAGTCAAAAATATTCCTGTATGTGAAGAATGGTGAGTAGATAAGGAAAGGTAATAGACCATGGTAAAACAGATAGTAAGAGACCAGATGTTTCTCAGCCAGAAGTCATCTCCGATGACTCCTATGGATGCGGGAATCATAGCAGATATGCAGGACACATTAGCAGCAAATCAGGCGCGGTGCGTCGGCATGGCTGGCAATATGATTGGATATAAGAAGAGGATAATCATCGTCAGCATGGGATTTGCCAATGTTGTCATGCTGAATCCGGTTCTTCTGTCAAAGTCGGGGGCTTACGAGACAGAGGAGGGATGTCTGTCTCTGGACGGCACGAGAAAGGTGACAAGGTACAGAGACATAGAAGTAGAGTTTCAGGATGCATCATTTAAGAAAAAGAAGATGAATTTCAATGGATATATAGCTCAGATAGTGCTCCATGAGATGGATCACCTTGAGGGGCGAATCATTTAGGAGAGTTTATGGAATCAAAAGACGGAACATGGATCATGTATGGAGTTTCGGAGGATGATCCGGAGTGTCTGCATACAGTGGACGAGCTTATAGAGTATATAGAAGAGGTGGGTTTTCTGCCTCTTTTCCGCAATGAGATACCGGGATTTTCAGTGGAGGAGCGAACCACGGAGAAGTACTGGTGGAGTGAGGATGCACAGAGGGATCCTTGGGGATGGCGCGAGATCATAGCCAGAAGAGGCGATATCGCATATGGCAAATTTTTTCACAACAAGGCTGGATTTATCTCAAAGAAGTGGTTTCCATATTTTGCAAATTACAGAAGAGCGGGATATGATTTCGATGCCAGATGGGATGATGAGCTTGCGTCATTTAGGCAGAAGAAGATCATGGACTTGTTCATGGATGACCGGATCGATGAGGAGAGCGATGCGGAATTTGCGGCAGAAAAAATGGATAGCATGTATGATACAGAGCTGTTCTCATTTGACATCAAGAAGCTTGCCGGATTTGGCAAGGATGGTGAGAAGGGCTTTGAGAGTACGATGACGCAGCTCCAGATGCAGACATACCTGTGTGCATGTGACTTCAGAAAGCGGGTGAACAAAAAGGGGACGGAATACGGCTGGAATGTGGCTATGTATTCCATGCCGGAGAAACTGTGGGGATATGACCACGTGACGTCTGCATATGGTGAGAGCCCGGAGGAGTCATGGGAGAGGATAGTGAAGCATATGGATGATATCTACCCGATTGCCACAGAGAAACAGATAAAGAAAGTCTTAAAGTAGAGACGGTGTACAGAAAACTCAAATCCAAAACTTTACATCAAAAGTTTACACATAACATTACATATATCTTTACATATGTGTTTACATATGTTATGTTTATATTCAAGTCAGGTTATAAAGAATAATATGATGCCTACTTGAAGAGGAGAAATGATGAACACAGTATATGATGTTATTATCGTGGGAACTGGCGCTGCAGGTTTGTTCTGTGCGTTGAATTTTCCAGAGACAAAAAAAGTCTGTATTATCACAAAAAGGCGGGCTGATGAGTCCGACTCTTTTTTGGCCCAGGGCGGCATATGTATGCTGCGGGGTGAGGAAGACTACGAAGATTATTTTGAAGACACTATGAGGGCCGGTCATTATGAGAACAATAAAAAGACAGTCGATCTGATGATCAGATCTTCTAATCTTGTTATCAGAGAATTGATAAGGCTTGGAGTTAGATTTGAGAGAGATGAGAGCGGAAAGCTTGCCTTCACCAAGGAGGGAGCTCATAGCCAGCCAAGAATATTGTTTCATGAGGATATTACCGGCAAAGAGATAACATCCACTTTGCTGGAATGCGCAAAGAAGAAATCCAATATCGAGATATATGAGTATACAACTATGCTTGACATCATTTGCAATGACAATGCCTGTGGTGGCGTGGTTATAGCTGATGAGGCGAAGAACATAAGCATACTTAGATCCAACAACGTTGTATTGGCGTGTGGTGGAATCGGAGGTATATATAAGAACTCAACGAATTTTGCCCATATAACAGGTGATGCCATAGCAATTGCCTTAAAACATGGAGTAGAGGTAGAGAATCTGAATTATGTGCAGATCCACCCGACGACACTGTTTAGCCGGAATAAGGGAAGAAGATTTTTGATATCTGAATCTGTGAGAGGCGAAGGCGCATGGCTTCTTAATAAAGCGGGAGAAAGGTTTACAGATGAACTGCAGCCTCGTGATGTAGTCAGCCACGCAATATGGAAACAGATGGAGATAGATGGAACGGAGCATGTGTGGGAAGATCTGAGACCGCTTGGAAGAGATGTGATCTTGCAGCATTTTCCACATATATACAAGCAGTGCAAGGATGAAGGATATGATGTGCTTGTTGAACCGATACCGGTTGTGCCGGCTCAGCATTACCACATGGGCGGAGTGAAGGCAGATCTTGCCGGAAGGACATCCATGGAAGGATTGTACGCGGTAGGAGAAGCCGGATGTAATGGAGTGCATGGCAGAAACAGACTGGCAAGCAATTCGTTACTTGAGTCGCTTGTATTTGCACAGAGGGCGGCAGATGATATCATGTTCAGCAGAGAGCACAGAGGCTGTGGAGAAGACAACATAGATCTGTCTGAATATGAAGATATAGATGGTTTGTTTAGAGAATATAAGAATATAGTTTTGACAGAAACGGAAAGAAGAGGCTGAGAATGAATCAGATAACAATGAAATTGAATGCGGACAAGCTTATAATGATGGCTTTACAGGAGGATATCACAAGTGAGGATGTGTCCACAAATGCGGTGATGCCAAATGCTCAGAAAGGAAAAGTAGACTTGATATGCAAGCAGGATGGAATCATTGCAGGACTTGATGTATATGCAAGAGTATTTACACTCTTAGATGACAGCACTGAGGTTGAGTTCTTCTGCAAAGATGGCGATGAGGTGAAGGCTGGACAGCTTATGGGAATTGTGACCGGTGATATCAGGGTTCTTCTCTCTGGCGAGAGGGTTGCGCTTAATTATCTCCAGCGTATGAGTGGCATAGCTACATATACTCATGAGGTTGCAGAACTTCTTAAAGGAAGCAAGACTACTCTGCTGGATACCAGAAAGACCACACCTAATTGCCGTATATTTGAGAAGTATGCAGTCAGAGTCGGCGGAGGCAGCAATCACAGATACAATTTGTCGGATGGAGTATTGCTTAAGGATAATCATATAGGCGCTGCGGGAAGTATAACCAATGCAGTGAGAATGGCAAAGGAGTATGCACCATTTGTCCGTAAGATAGAGGTTGAAGTTGAGACACTGGATCAGGTAAAAGAGGCTGTTGAAGCGGGAGCCGATATCATTATGCTTGACAATATGACAACGGATCAGATGAGGGCTGCGATCGATTTGATCGATGGACGTGCGGAGACAGAATGTTCAGGCAATGTTACAAAAGAGAACATAGAGAGACTGATATCATTGGGAGTGGATTATATATCAAGCGGTGCGCTTACCCACAGCTCACCTATAATGGATATATCGATGAAAAATCTTCATGCGGAGGAATAAAGTGAAGGCAAAAGAGAGAAGGGAAAGGATACTTGACATTGTGAAGAATTCAGATGTTCCTGTTCCGGCAAATAAGATTGCGTCAGAATTTGATGTCAGCAGACAGATAATAGTGCAGGATATTGCAGTGATCAGGGCGGCTGATGATGGCATAATTGCAACTAACAGGGGTTATATATACAAGAATGAATCAAAATGTCAAAGAGAGTTCAAAGTAAAACACGGTTATGACAGGACTGAGGAAGAACTCACGATCATAGTTGATTATGGCGGTGTTGTAAAGAATGTAAGTATAAGTCATACAGTGTACAATCGTGTTACTGCAAAGATGAATATTGCTTCCAGATACGACGTGGCAAAATTTATGAAAAAATTGGAAAACAGCCAGTCGTCCCTGCTTGGAAATGCTACGAACGGATATCATTACCATCTGATAGAGGCTCCAAGTGAAGAGATACTGGACAATATAGAGCAGAAGCTCGATGAGACAGGCTTCCTTGTTCCGTGGCAGGAGTGGGAGAAATAGTATAAAATGATTTGGAGAGAATAAAATGACGATAAAAGAGATACAGGAAGAGATAATCAGACTGAAGAAAGAGAAAGATTTCTGCATACTGGCACATGCTTATCAGGGACATGAGATTCTTGAAATTGCAGATTATATGGGAGATTCATATGGACTTAGCGTGGAGGCGAGCAAGGATTCCCGCAAAAATATAATAATGTGTGGTGTGCGTTTTATGGCGGAGACATGTAAGATATTGTCCCCTGATAAGAAGGTGTATCTGCCTAACCCTGAAGCCGGATGTCCGATGGCTGAGCAGATGAACCTTGAAACGCTAAATGAGATGAAGAAGAAGTATCCGGGATATGCGGTTGTCGCCTATATAAATACGACATCTGAATTGAAAACTGCCTGTGATGTATGTGTGACATCTTCATCTGCAGTGCAGATATGCAGCAAGCTTGATAATGACAAGATTCTTTTTATTCCAGATCCGAATCTTGGAAACTATGTTCAAAAGCAGATGCCGGAAAAGGAATTTGTGTTTTTCAACGGCGGATGTCCTAGACATCTTGCGGTTACCGTAGATGATGCTTTGAAGGCAAAAGAGTTACATCCGCATGCGGAGCTTCTTGTCCATCCTGAGTGCAGACCGGATGTAGTTGCAGAGGCTGATTATGTAGGTTCAACCACAGGAATCATGGCATATGCCAGAAAGTCAGAGAAAAAAGAGTTCATCATCGGTACAGAGCATAGTATTGTGGAGCATCTTCAGTATGAGTGCCCTGACAAAATGTTCTATCCAATATCTTCAAAGCTGATGTGCCATAATATGAAGCTTACTACCCTGGTTGATATATTGAATGTTTTAAAGGGTACAGGTGGCGAAGAGATAGTCCTTTCTGATGAGGTGATGGAGGGGGCTTCACGCTGCATCAACAGAATGATCGCGCTTGGATAGCCCATATAAACATTTACTTTCAAGAATATAGCATACGACATTTTTGCATTTACATATAAAGCTGAAAAATATAACCTAAACACAGGGTGTAACAACGTAGACAATGTGTATGTCATCACAGATCATATGGTGGTGACAGGAAGGAGTTACTTATGTGGTTAGGTGTGGATTATTATCCAGAGCAGTGGGACATATCCATGATCGATGAGGATATGGACAATATAGTAGAGCTTGGGTGCAATGTCATCCGTATAGCGGAATTTGCATGGCATATCATGGAAAAAACGGAGGGGCAGTATGACTTTTCGTTCTTCGATCATGTCATCAGCAAGGCAAAGGAGAAGGGGCTTCATGTGATACTAGGAAGCCCGACAGCGACTATTCCGGCATGGCTGGCGAAGAAAGAGCCATCTATATTGTCAGAGTTTGAGAATGGACAGAAGAGAGTATTTGGCGGAAGACATGTGTATTGCTTCAATTCACCTGTGATGTACGAATATTCAGAGAAGATCATCAGAAAGATGGTGGAACATTATAAGGACGAGCCTGCTGTTGTGGCATGGCAGATTGACAATGAGCTTGGACACGAGGGCAGCGATGTGTGTTATTGCAGTCAGTGTCAGAGTGCTTTCCAGAAGTTTTTAAAGGATAAATTTGCAGGCGATATAGACAGATTAAACGAGACGTATGGAACTACATTCTGGTCACAGGAGTACAATGAGTTTGATGAGATACCGACTCCATCGGCTACCATCACGACACACAATCCTGCACTTCGTCTAGACTGGGAGAGATTCAGAAGCAAGTCTATAGTTGATTTTGCTGATTTCCAGATAAAGCTGATAAAGGAGATTGCACCGGATGCAGTCATCATACATGATTTTCCGGGCGGCGGTCTTGGAAAGCATGTGGATTACTCAAAGGTTGCAAAGAATCTTGACATAGTTGCATATAACAATTATCCGGTGTGGGGCGGACAGAAGGAGCCTATAGCACCACATGAGATCGCTTTCAGCCTGGATCATATGAGAGGCCTCAAGGGGCAGAATTTCTGGATAACTGAGGCAATCATGGGTGCACAGGGACATGACGTGACCGGATATTCACCGAGACCGGATCAGGCAAAGATGTGGTCGTATCAGGGTTTTGCCCATGGCTGTGATTCCATGATGTATTTCAGATACAGAGGTGCGACAAAGGGTGCCGAGCAGTTCTGCTATGGTGTGCTTGATGCGGACAATGTGAAGAGAAGAAAGTACTACGAGGTACAGAGTGCATTTAAGGATGTGGCAAAGTACAGTGATGAGCTGGAAAAGCCGGTTTGCAGCGATGTAGCGATCATGTATGATTACGACAGCCTGGCGGCATTCAGGATACAGAAACAGAGCATACTTCTTGATACCCAGAAGGAGATGGAGAAGTTCTACAAGGCATTCTATGATGTGAATGTATCCGTGGATGTGATCCCGGAGGATGCGGATATATCAAAGTACAAGGTACTCATACTTCCTCAGATGATCATAGAGAAGCCTGAGTTTACTGAGAAGGTGCAGAGCTTCGTGAGAGACGGCGGCACAGCCATCCTCACGTATAGGACGGCGGTTAAGGATGCTGACAACAATCTTTCATTTGGCAGGGTTATCCCGGTGGGCTATAGTGATTTTGCGGGAGTGTCGGTTGTCGAGACGGAGAGCCTCCAGGATGGACAGGAGTTTCCGGTGATCGGACATGGTGAATTCGCCGGACAGACAGGCGAAGGCGGTGTGTTCAGGGACATGATCGAGGTGAGTGACGCTGAGGTGCTCTATACATACGGAGATACCTTCTATGATAAGTTTGCTGCGGTCACCAGAAAGTCTCAGGGACAAGGCATGGTATATTATGTTGCGTGCAGTCTGGATGAGGCGACCATGAAGCTTGTGATGGGCAGGATCATGGAGAACAATTCCATACGCGGCGAGGTCACGGAGGATGGTGTTGAGGTCTGCTATAGAGGTGATGACTCATCAAAGATCCGCGTAGTTATGAATCACACTGGTGAGGAAAGACACTATGGCGATACAGTGCTTGCTCCTTATGAAAGTCGTATTGACAGAGTATAAAATACTGAAAGCCTGATATTTGCTTAATTATATAAAATACGGTCGCTTATTAGTTCATTAAGCGACCGTATTTTTTGTACCTGTGTTATAATGCTGTAAAGGTGTATAATAATTTGCAAATTATGATCAGCCGGACTGGCTGGAGTACAGGAGGACATGATGGGTATTGTTGAATTAAAAAATGACAGAATTGCTATTGGAGTAAATACTCACGGTGCAGAGCTTGTGAGTCTGAAGAGTAACGAGACGGATAGAGAGTATATGTGGTGCGGAGATGCGGCATATTGGGGAAGAGTTTCTCCGGTGCTGTTTCCGTTTGTCGGAAAGCTTGAGAATCAGACATACAGACATGATGGAGTTACATATGAGGGTATTCCGCAGCATGGTTTTGCAAGGGACAGCGAGTTTGTGGTGGCAGAGCAGACAGAGGATACAGTGTGGTTTGAGCTGGTGAAGGATGAGAAGTGGCAGAAGAACTATCCGTTTGATTTTACACTTCGTATCGGTTACAGACTTGAGGGCGCAGGTGTTCATGTTATGTGGACAGTGGTCAACACGGGCGCTGGCAGGCTTCATTTCTCAATCGGTGCACATCCTGCATTTGCCTGTGATGGCGGTGTAGATGGATATTCACTTGATATGCATACAAGTAAGTCCAAGGTTGAATGTGGTCTGCTTACAGAAAGTGGTGTTCTTGGCAGCAGGACAGTTACCCATAGCCTCACGGATGGCGTGTTGAAGCTTACTGATGAGATGTTTGACGAGGATGCTCTTATAATTGATGGAAAGGGTATAAATACCGTGACACTCAGGGACGTATCGGATAAGCCGGTTCTCCAGCTGAAATTTGACGTGCCACAGATCGGTATATGGTCACCTGCCAAGAAGCATGCACCATTTGTCTGCATAGAGCCTTGGTTTGGCAGATGCGACAGAGAGGGCTATGATGGAAGTCTCGAAGACCGCGAGTACTCCAATAGCCTTGAGAGTGGACATTCATTCAACAAAGAGTACGTTATAGAAGTTTTATAATAAAAGTGCCAAAAATTCAGAATTGCATATAAAAGTAATTGAAAGTGCGGGAGTCTCTAAAACAGAGATGTCCCGCACTTTTTATATATCCCATTGGGGGACGGAGGTGCCTGACCCCGTGGGGACGGAGGTACCTGACCCCTTGTCGAAGTGGAGATATTATAGAAAATACCGCTTGACACATAATACTATGCGTTGTATAGTATACCACGTTAGGAGGTATAGCGATGGATATACAATTAAAAAGAGGAATGCTCGATGTATGTGTGCTTGCGGCCATCAAGGATGAGGATTCCTATGGATATCAGATCATCAAAGATATGAAGCCGTATGTGACGATATCAGAGTCCACACTCTATCCTATCCTCAGAAGACTTGAGGCGGGAGCGTTGCTCACGGTACATTCCGTGGAGCACAACGGAAGACTCAGAAAGTATTATCATATAACAGATGCCGGAAGAGCCAGAATAGAAGAGTTCAAGGAAGAGTGGAAGGAACTGGAATCCATATACAGATTTATTGTGAAGGAGGAAGTCAGAGATGAACAAACAGGAATATCTTGAGTCGATAAGAAGCAGGATCAGTGCGATGCCGGCTGATGATGTGAACAGGTTTATGGATTACTATTGCGAGATGATAGATGACCGCGTGGAGGACGGCCTTTCCGAGGAGGAGGCTGTGGCAGATATGGGATCACCTGATGCAGCAGTGGAGCAGATACTTGAAGATATGCCGCTTACGAAGCTTGTGAAGGAAAAGATCAAGCCAAAGCACGAGCTCAAGGCATGGGAGGTCGTACTCATAGTACTTGGTTCTCCAGTGTGGATACCACTTCTTATTACAGCGGCGGTATTGCTGCTCACACTGTGGATAGTTGCATTTGCACTTCTTATTTCGTTCTACGCAGTGGTGCTCAGCTTTGTGGCAGCGGGTATAGGCGGACTGATATGTACCATACCGTTGTTCATAGCCAACAGTCCGTACACGGCAGTTCTCATGCTTGGCGCAGCACTTATAGGAATCGGTATAGCGATATTGTTTGTTGTATCGGTTAAGCCTGTTACGGTTGGTATATTTAGGGTATGCAAGGCCAGTGTGAATGGTATAAAAAGAATGTTTGTAAAGGAGAAATAAGCATGAGTAGAACAAAGAAAGCTGTTATAGCTGCATCGATCATGATCGTGGCTGGTATTATCACTGTGATCTCAGCTCTTGTTGTAAATGGATTCAGATGGCCAAATGTGACAGTGAATCTGGCTCACATGACATCGGAGCCGGTGAACTATGTAAAGAAGACTGTTGATATAAAAGAAAAATTCAGAGCCATTGATGTGAAGAGTGCATCGGATGTGGATGTTGCTGTGAAGAAGGCAGATGGAGATACAAGTTATGTGGAGTATTATGACTGTGAGAATCTGACGCATCATGTAGATATATCAGATGGTGTGCTCAGGATAACCGCAGACGACAGCAGAAACGCAGCGTTTAACGTTTCCATCGGTGTGTATACAGGAGCATGGCCGTCTGTGACAGTATATCTGGCTGGTACAGAGTATGATGATATGACGATCGTGACCAGCAGCGGTGACGTGGACATGGCATATTATCTTGCAATGGGCAATATCGATATAGAGACATCCAGTGGCGATGTGACCGTAAAAGGGGCAAATGCAGATGCTCTGACAGTGGCGACAAGCAGTGGTGATATACTCCTTGACAGTATATCTGCAAAGAATGCCAGAATATCGGCCAACAGCGGTGATGTGAGGATAGATAATATGGTACTTACAGATAGTGTAGATCTGAAGACATCGAGTGGCGATATCGCATCTGGCAGTATAAAGGCAAAGCATATAAATTGTAGTGCATCAAGCGGTGATGTGATTATCAGAGACTGTGATGCTTCTGAGATCAATGTAGTGACAAACAGTGGCGATGTATCGATCGGCATCGGTTCAGACATGAAGTATGGATATACTACAAAGACGTCCAGTGGAGATGTGAATGTTCCGGACTCGGTTGAGGGGGCAGATGGAAAGTGTAATATCGAGACAAGCAGCGGCGACATTGATGTCACACAGTAAACTGTAACTGAATACACTTGAAAGTTGATATAAGGCAGGTTTTCATTATATGGGAAGACCTGTCTTGTCCTTTATGCGGGTAAGGTTAAAGTTAATTAATGAAATAAACTGTCGGTAAGGGCCTCTGCTTATTGTGGATTCCGGCTAAAAATGGTATCTTTAAGGTGTATGTATATTTATACAGAAGAGAATATCAGGGAGAGTAAAGAATGAGTGCATTTGCATTGAGACTGGCAATATTACCTTCAGTATTGCTGTTGTTATTTGTAGTCAGGAGAAATAAGAAGAACAGAGATCCTATGAGTCTGTTAGTATGGCTTGCTGTTCTGGGGGCGGTCAGTACGATACCTGCTGTCATTGTGGAACTGCTTGGGGGCGGACTGTTATATTATATGGGACTGGAAACTGGATCGGCGGTTTATGAACTTGTTGATTGCTTTTTCATAGTGGCCATGATCGAGGAGCTGGGTAAATTTCTGGGAATGCTCATACTTACATGGAAGAATAAGAACTTTGATCACAGCTATGATGGTGTTATATATGGAGTGTGTTCGTCGCTTGGATTTGCAACACTGGAGAATATCCTGTATGTATTCCAGGGCGGAATAGGACTCGGAATACTGAGGGCTGTGACAGCAATCCCGCTTCACTGCTCATGCGGCGTTATCATGGGATATTTCTACTCAAAGGCGAGAGAGAATGCGAACAAGGGCGAGGGTGCCGCAGGCAATATGCTGATAGCGTATTTTAGCGCCATGGGAATACACGGACTGTATGATTTTGTGCTGTCAATCGATGACACCAGCGTGATCCTGTGCATACTGGTTTTGGCATTGTCGGTAGCCCTTATGCTCCTTCTCATATCGCATGCGGCTAAAAATGATCATATCATAGCGGTAAATCCTATATGGGTGAATCCGTATAACTTCAGATATATACCTATGCGTGGATACAATCAGCCAAATATGTACGGGCAGAACATGCAGTACAATCAGCCAAATGTATATGGCCAGCGGCAGAACAACGTCCAGCCAAATGCATACGGACAGCCAGGTCAGTACAATAATCAGCAGAGTGGCTATGGTCAGCGACCACAGTACGGTCAGCAGAATAATCCACAGAGCAGTTATGGTCAGCAGAATGGTTACGGTCAGCGGCCGAGGCAGTACAACCAGCCGGGCAGCTATACTCAACAGCCAGGACAGTACAATCAGCCGTCAAGTGGCTATGGTCAGCCACAGCGGTACGGTCAGCAGAATGGCTACAGCCAGCAGACCCAGTATGGCCGGCAGTCACAGCAGAACAATCAGTATAGCGGCTACAGCCAGCAGTCACAGTATGGCCAGTCATCACAGTATGATCCGCAGAACACATACAGATAGCAATAAAATATTTATATAGAGGAGAACAGACAAATGTTATTGATAAAGAATGGAAGAGTCGTTGATCCGGTTACCCAGACAGATGAGGTCATGGATGTGCTCATCGACGGCAATCACATAGTTAAGACAGGATACGATCTGGAGGCAGAGGGAGCAGAGATCATCGATGCGGACGGACTTGTTGTTGCACCGGGACTGGTCGACACACATGTACATTTCCGCGATCCGGGATTTACTTACAAGGAGGACATCGAGACAGGTGCCGCCGCAGCAGCAAGGGGAGGCTTTACGATGGTGGTATGTATGGCAAATACAAAGCCGGCGGTGGATAACCTTGAGACCCTCAAGTACATACAGGATAAGGGCGCAAAGACCGGTATACACGTGGTACAGACCGCTACAGTCACCAAGGGCCTTGCGGGCAAAGAACTGGTGGATATGGACAGCCTTGCGGCTGCAGGTGCAGCAGGATTCACAGATGACGGAATCCCTATCATGGATGAGAAGCTTCTCCTTGAAGCCATGGAGAAGGCAAGGGAGCTTGATCTTCCGGTGAGTCTTCATGAAGAGGATCCGCTGTTCATTGTACAGCCGGGAGTGAATCAAGGAAAAGTATCAGAAAAGCTTGGGTACGGCGGTGCATCCCGCACAGCGGAGGATATTATGGTTGCAAGGGACTGCGTCCTTGCACTTCACACAGGTGCATCAGTGTGCATACAGCATATAAGCTCAGGCAATTCCGTGGATATAGTGAGAACTGCAAAGAAGCTTGGAGCGGACGTACATGCGGAGGCAACTCCACATCATTTCACCCTTATAGAGGATGCTGTGCTGAAGTACGGAACCATGGCGCGTATGAATCCTCCACTCAGAACCGAGAAAGACAGAAGACAGATCATAGAGGGAATACAGGATGGCACAATAGATATGATAGTGACGGATCACGCCCCGCACAGCAGTGAGGAGAAGGCGAGACCGCTTGACAAGGCGCCAAGTGGAATAACAGGGCTTGAGACATCTCTTGCCCTTGGAATATATTCCCTTGTACAGCCTGGATATATCTCACTCATGAAGCTCATGGAACTAATGAGCAGGAATCCTGCAGAATTTTACCGCATGGAACCGGGCAAGATAGCAGAGGGAGCTCCTGCGGATATAGTCATATTTGGCGAGAATGAGCAGTGGACAGTGAACAGCTTTGCGTCAAAGGCATCCAACAGTCCATTTGCCGGATGGACTCTCCCGGGAAGGGTTCACTATACAATCTGTGGCGGAAATATCGTGTATGACGCAGAAAAGTACGATGCTGAACATGATGTGTAAGATGCGGGCAGCAGGATATAAAATGTAAGATATGAGAAGATCATAACAGAGATGGGACATATAGATATGGACAAGATAAGACGACATTATACATTCAGAGGAAGAGTGCAGGGAGTTGGCTTCAGATACAGGGCGAGCTATGCTGCATCCATGTACGGAGTCACCGGCTGGGTGTGCAACAGATATGATGATTCTGTTGAGATGGAGGCACAGGGGCTGCCTGAGGCGATAGACAAGGTGATAGCAGTTCTCAGAAATGACAGATATATATTTATAGAGGATATGGATGTCAGGGAGATACCTCTGGAGGATGACAGCGGATTTCATGTGAGATCAAGCTGGTAACGCGCGTAGATAAGGAGAGTGGACATATGGTAAAGATAGATTTGATAACGGGCTTTCTGGGTTCAGGCAAGACGACATTTATTAAGAAGTATGTGAGCTACCTTGTTGGCAAAGGATATAATGTCGGCATCCTTGAAAATGATTACGGTGCAGTCAACGTGGATATGATGCTGCTGCAGGATGTGATGGGCGAGAACTGTCATGCTGAAATGGTGGCAGGAGGATGTGGCGAGGACTGTCACAAGAGAAGGTTCAAGACAAAGCTCATAGCGATGGGAATGAGCGGCTATGACAGAGTCATTGTTGAGCCGTCCGGAATATTTGATGTGGATGAATTCTTTGACGTCCTCCACGAGGATCCACTGGACAGATGGTATGAGGTAGGAAGTATCATTTCCATAGTCGATGCCGGACTTGACCGGGATATGAGCAGACAGTCCAGATACGTGCTTGCGTCCGAGGTTGCGAACTGCGGAACTCTGGTGATGAGCAAGGTTCAGGATGCATCGGAGGATGAGAAGAGGGAAACAATAGAATATATCAATGAAGTATTAACTGAATTCCAGTGTAAACGACAGTTCGGCGATGATGTTCTGGAGAAGAACTGGGATGATTTCATGGACGACGATTTTGAAAGTTTTATGTCAACCGGATACAAATTAAACGACTATATAAAATTATGGTTCAAACAAAGTGATGTGTTCAACTCGGTATACATCATGAATAAGGTCATGCCTCAGGAACAGCTTGAGGCGATAGTCAAGGATATATTTGCGGATAAGGAATGCGGAGATATCTTTAGAATCAAGGGTTTTCTCCCTGTGAATGACACCGGATGGATAGAACTCAACGCCACGGCAAAAAAGACCGAGGTGAGACCGATAGAGAACGGACAGGAGATCATAATTGTAATCGGTTCGAATTTAGTGGAGGACAAAATAAAACAGTACTTTGAGTAAAGAGGCTGATGGACAGGAGCGGATTTTCATGACAGACAGGGCTAAGAAATTGAACAGAGAAGAGAAGCTTCAACTTCAGGCTGAAAAGCTGAAAGAACAGGCACAGATAGATCTTGAGGGATACGTTATGTGCCGTTCTGCACTCAGGGCGACCAGAACGGATCTTCATGAGGAGTCGGAACGGTATAACAGACTCAGGGAAGAATATGAAGAGCTGAAGAACAGACGCGCGCCGTACAAGGTGTTGTTCTATAAACGCAGAAGGATCAGAAAGTGTAAAAAACACATAAAGGAGCTGGGCAGGGCGAAGAAACATCTGCGCAAACAGATGAAAGAACACCGTGAGGGTGTCAGAAGAAGAACTGTCACCAACACATTTGCATTTGTTGCGGCGCTTGCGATGTTCGCCATGATGGCGTGGAGGATATGGCAGCTTGCGCAGGGCGTGTACTACATGGCGTTTTACAGAAACGGCGAGGCTCTTGAGATAATGGCTGTTGCTGTGCTCAGGCAGCTTCTGCTTGTGGCGTGTATCATATATGGCCTGGTAGTTGTATGGCAATCCCTGCAGGTGTGGGGAATGAAGCGGGAAGGCTGGAATGGTGTAATAAGAATTAAGGTGAAACAGAAGGCCTACTGGATTATGATGATAGGCGTACCACTTCAGATAGTAAGTCATGGAGATATGCTGACAAATGCCATGATGCTCATAACCATAATAAGTCAGATGGTCATGGCGGCACTTCTGTCGACAGTTCAGTCGAGAAGGATACTTGTGAAGATATTTGCATGGTGTTATGTCGGGGGCATCTGCGTGATATGGCTGTATGGCGGAGTGTACTGCAGAAACTTCGAGATATCGGGAAATGATTCCGGGACCAGCACCTATGCGGTTGACAACAAGTCGAATTTCTCACAGATATGGGAGATGTCGACTGAGCCGGAATTCTATCATATGGGTATGTATGCCCAGAACAGGGATACCGATTATGGCATGATGATCATTCCTGGACTTGCGTATGCTGATACGATAGGCAGTGAGTCGAGGGAGATAGAGAACTGTACGTCCATGACGCCACAGGGGCTGGCAGTTACGAAGGAGTATACATTTGTCAGTGCTTACTGCAAGACGAAGAAACATAAATCAGTGATATTTGTTCTTGATACACAGACCGGGGAATATATTAAAACACTGGTTCTCAAGGACACGACGCACGCCGGAGGACTTGCGTATGACACGAAGAATAATGTGCTGTGGGTTTCCTCGTACATGATCGATGAGGATGAGGACAGGAGCAGGAAGGCATCCATATCATGTCTTACGCTGGACTCTATAGAGAAATACGATGTGGCTCAGGGAAAACCGATAAAATACAGGAATACATGCAGCGTCATGTTCCCTGCAACGTCATTTATCACGATATATGATGGACATATATATGCGGGTTACTGGCGAAAGGACAAGAACAGCTACAGCATGGCAGCCAGCTACGAGATCGTAAATGGCGGCACCGCCATATCCTCGGAGGAGGACGAGGCTTTCTATATACCAGGAAGGGTGCAGGGGCTTCAGGTGTACAAAAATGAGATAATATTCTCTATATCATATGGTATAGACGAATCCAGGATAGAGGTATACGATACAGATACAGGCAAGCTGTCCAGTGTGAATTACGGCACAGAGACACCGAGACAGGTGGTTAAGCTTCCGCAGAAGCTGGAGCAGATATATTCGTATAATGGCAAATTATACTGCCTGTTCGAGTCTGCAAGTTTTGCCTACAGGCTGACAGCACCGGTGTGTATGGACAGGATCGTGGGGCTTGATGAGATGGCACTTGTAGAGTAGCTCAAAGTGGTTCAAGGTGAAAAATGGAGGGTTTGGGATGAACGAACAGAATATTAACAATGGAATGAATGGAGGCCCGGGGATGCCCCCGCCGCCACCGCAAGGGTATATGAATATGAACGGAGGCCCGGGGATGCCTCCACCGCCACCGCAAGGGTATATGAACATGAACGGAGGACCGGGAATGCCTCCACCGCCACCACAGGGGTATATGAATATGAATATGAATATGAATACCAGGCCGCCGCAGAGGAGGAATCCTGCAGTGTCTCCAAACAGATTCAGGATGTTTGGTATTCCGGTACTGGTATATGCGATCATATGTGCGGCATGTCTGTACAGCAACTGGTCGAGTATATTGTCGGCTGTGCTTTCGATAGTATCAATAGTGTTTATCAGTACATGTATGGTACGCTATGAGAAGAACATCGGTGCAGACCGTGAGACCATGACCACGGGAGCTGCGCTGTCGAAACAGAGTATACTGATCCCATATTATATTCTTGTGTTCATGATGTCGATTGCCCTGAGTCTCACAGACGAGGGATATATCATATTTGGATGTAATGTGGGGATAATCGTTACAGAGATGTATGCGGTTATGACATATTTCAATGACACTGAAAAGCATGGGATCTTCAAGGGAATATTCTCATTTTTCGAGATGTTCTTTTGGTCGATAGGTTATATAAACATGCCATTTGCCGACAGAAAGGCGGAGCGTGAGATAACCGGTAAAAAGAGAAATTCCAAGCTGATGTACATACTTCTTGGATGTGTGATAGCACTTCCGATACTGGTGATCGTGCTCAATCTGCTGTCTTCGGCGGATCCAGTGTTTGCAAAGGTCATAAAGGACATATTTGGCAAGCTGTTTTATTCGTGGGATATAGTCAAGATCGTGTTGTTTGCCGTGGTTATATTCCTGTTTGTGTACGGATTTATAGTCAAGGCAGGACGCAGAGATCTCGGTTCAAAATCTCCGAAGGAAGGCTGCTATGATCCTGTGACGGGAATAACGGTAACGATCGTGCTCACGGTATTTTATCTGATATTTGCAGTTGTCCAGATCGTGTATCTGTTCATGAACAGTGCAGGGCTCCCGGATGACATGACATATGCTGAGTATGCAAGACAGGGATTTTTCCAATTGCTCTTCGTAGCTGTGGTAAATGTATGCCTGGTGCTCATATTCAGTGCGATATTCAGAAGGAGCGCAGTGCTGAACGTGTCCCTGCTTGTGATGTGTATATGTACATACATAATGATCGCATCATCGGCTGTGAGACTGTCAATGTACATTGCGGAATATGATCTTACATACCTCAGAATAAATACCATATGGGCGCTGATAGTCACATCTATTGTGATGCTCGGTGTTATCATAAGCCTGTTCTGGAGGGATATGCCGCTGTTCAGATACATATTTATGACGGTTCTTGTGATGTTTACGCTGTATGCATTTGTCAGACCTGGCGCAGTGATAACAAAGTACAATATCAGTCAGGCGCACAGTGGAAAGAAGATAGATCTTGAGTATGTGATGGATATAGGCAATGATGGAGTTCCGTATCTGATCGATTATTTCAGGACCAAGGACATTTCGTCCGATATGGTCATGGAGGAAGTGATGTCGAAATATAGCGAGGACACCTACTACTGGAGAGACGACACGGTGGGAGAGAGGCTTGAGAAGATGCTTGAGGAGAATGACGACAAGGGCTATATTAGAAGCTTTAACTTCTCCAGATACAAAGCTTCAAAAGCTATAGAGAATTATATAAAGTAGCGCAATATAGAATTATAGATCACAATGAAGAAAGCCCCCTGCTTTCGGTTATTTACACCGGAGGCAGGGGGCTTTTAGCTGCATTAAATATTAGTCGTCCTCTTCAGGAACATAATGTCTTGATGTGTAATACTCAAATATATCCTCGGACTTGTCGTATGGCAGGAACTGGGATCTCTCCCTTACAACCCACCCATCTCCATTGTGGAGAACCTCGCCGAATACATAGCAGTTATTGTGCTTTGCATCCTCACATGCCTTGAAGATGGCATCCTCACGAACATATACCTTTTCGGTATGCTTACATTTGATCAGTGCAAATACGTTGTCCACCTCTGCCAGGCATTGCTTGTGAAGGTTGCCGTTGTAGATGTAGAGGAAGAGGATGATTCGTCCAACGTTCTCACCTCTGTCGAGGTATATACGCATCTCCTCGTCGATACCTTCTTTCTGGCCGGTTCTGTCATCGCCCTTAAGGACTACAGAATCACTTCTGCTGTACTTGTGACCCCAGAATACCAGTTCGGGATCAGAGCCGTCATTGTGCTCAACGATCGCTGCAAGGTTGAGGTCATATGTGTCCTCGGATGTAGCGCTCATGATATTGTCTATGGCAATCTTGATCTTTTTCTTGAGGTCGACCTTCTTGGCATCCCAGCCAATGCCGACCGTAAGTTTATTATCACCTTTTACAACATACTCGTTCATATTAAAAACCCCCTTAGATTACAAGAAGAATAATAATGTGTCTATAAAGAATGTAGGTACAAGAATAGCAACTGACCATACGAGGTAGCCTACAAATGAAGGCATCTTGATACCATTTTCTTCTGCTATTGAACGTACCATAAAGTTAGGTGCGTTTCCTATATAAGTGTTGGCTCCCATAAATACGGCACCACAGGAGATAGCCATCAGCATGACCTGAGGAACTACACCCATAGCAGTGCTTATACCTTCTGTAAATCCACTTGAAGCAGCGGTGGTGAAGAATACAAGGTAGGTAGGTGTATTGTCAAGGAAACTTGATAAAAGTCCTGTCATCCAGAAGAATTGTGCCGGATGTGTAAGTCCGAGCTCAGAACCACGTGCCTTGAGGATCAGGAGTGCAGGGATCATAGTGATGAAGATACCTACGAACAGTATGGCAACCTCCTGTATAGCATCCCATGTAAAGTTGTTGGCCTTACGGACTTTCTTGCTCGTTGTCTTGAATGAGAGGAAAGCCGCTGCGAGCATGATCACGATCTCGATGATAGCAGCCCATGAGAGCGTTACGCCCTCACAAAAATTGATACCCTTTGCAAATGCAGGAAACTTCATAGGAAGAACACCGCTGAGGATAACTGCGCCTACGATCATTACAAGAAATATAATGTTGTGAGCGCCCTTAAGTCTGATTGGCTTTTTGGTATCCGCATCGAATACCGGCTTCTGTCTGCCGTCTGCGATATCCTTCTTGTACGCTCTTGTGTCGAGAAAGAAGAATATAGTCAGTAGGATGATGAGATTGACAACCATGACCTTTGCAAGTCTGAGACTCCAGAAGAAGTCAACACCATTCATGAATCCCATCAGAAGTGGAGGATCACCGACAGGGGTGAGACAGCCACCAATATTTGAAACGAGGAAGATGAAGAATACAATGATCTGAACCTTTCTTCGTCTCCATTTATTTGCCTTTATGATAGGTCTGATCATCAGCATACTTGCACCGGTAGTACCGATCCAGCTTGACAGCAGAGTACCTATCAGTAGAAGCAGAACATTGAGCTTAGGTGTTCCCACCAGGTCGCCTTCAAGAGATATATTGCCTGCCACACAGAACAGGGCAAAAAGCAATACAATGAAGGTGAGATAGTCACCGATCATTACCTCGAGCAATTGTTCGCCCATCGTACCAAAGCCATGGAATATGGCAAATGGAATTAAAAATAAAAGAGACCAGCCTGCAACAGCCCACTGTTTGTGCTTTTCCCACCACTCACCGGCGATAAGGGGCATAACAGCTATGCACAGAAGCATACACACAAATGGTATACACCATGTAAGTGGAAGCGTAGCACCGAGTGTTTCAGTGCCGGATTCGCTGTCTGCCGCCAGGGCACTTACCTGTGACAGCCCAAGAACTGAGATGACTGTGCCGAGACCTAGAAATAACCTGTTTTTCATCGTTTTTGCCTCCTATTAATTATAATTGAAAAACCTTATCTATGCTAACAAATATATGGTAAAAATTCAACGAAAAAAATCGAAACTTAACCATTTATTTTCCAGAACAAAAAAATAATAAGTATAGCCCAAATGATGGATATATGATAGAATGAAAAATGTTGAAAAATGCAATACTATGGCCTTAGGGCAGAACAGAGGTAATCGATATATTATGGAACATCAATGGTCAAAGGCATACAAACCAAAGAGAAAACTTTACGTGCTGAGGTCCAGAGAGTCAGAGGGGTTTGACGATTTTTGTCAGGAGAATGGATATGACTGGTACAAGTGCTTTAGCAACATATACAGGCCGCTGGCAAACAGGGCTTTGTTTTATATGCCTGAGAAGATGATGGACGCCGGATATTCGCGTCTGTGTGGAGGAGTGGAGATAGGATACAGTGATATGGAGGTGGTTCCTCAGAACTGTGTGAGCATCACGGTTCCGGGATTCGACGTTGTGGATATAAAGGGATTTGATATATCTCTGATAGAGGATATACCGAGACTCATGACCATGGCGTATTCATATGCCAAGTTGTATATAGAGACGGAGAAGCTGCACATAGTTTCCAATCACAAGCTTCCATATATATGTTACATGGAGAGCGCAGACAGTCTGTGCGTGGAGATCCCGGTATGGTCAAAGAAGACCAAGACGGAGGAGATGCTGACTCTTGATAACATGAGCAAGAGAGATCTCTATGAGATAGCATACAGGGAGCCTGCCACCGGACATTACAACTGGACATGGCTCAAGGAGAAGCTTGAGCAGTGCGAATATATAGGGCTGGATCAGTTTATATTTGCCAGATTCGACATAAAGGGCTTCAGACTCATCAATAACGTTATGGGCCGTGAGGTGGCAAAGGATCTGTTCAGATATATTTGTGATGCCATGACTAAACAGGACTGGATATTGTACTCTGCGAAGTGTGAGAGTGACGATTTTGCCATGATAATAAAGTATATGCCGGAGGATGAGATAATGAACCGGTTATATACATTCTTTGAGGAGATAGGCCAGCTTCCGTCGAACAGGAAGTATAAGATATTCTATAGCTGTGGTATCGTATTCTACGATGAATTTGAGAAACTCAACATGTCAATGCGCATTGAGGACATGGCGCAGATGGCCCACCTCCAGTGTATCAAGACCAATGTAAATGAGATCAAGATATACACATCGGAGATGAAGAAGGAATACATCATGGCACAGCAGTACAAGCTGGAGCTTCCGGATGCCATAGAGAATGAGGATCTCATGGTATATCTTCAGCCGAAGTACAATCCACAGAACGACACCCTGACCGGTGCTGAGGCTCTGATAAGATGGTTCTACAAGGGCGGAGATATTCTCTCGCCGAAGTATTTCGTGCCGCAGTTTGAGTCTGACGGAACTATAGACATCATAGACAGATATGTGCTGAGACAGGTGTGCAAGAAGTTCAAGGAGTGGAAGGAGCTTGGCTACCCGCTCTACCCGATATCCTGTAACCTCTCGAGACACCAGATATCGAGACCGGATCTTATATATATACTGTGTGATATAGTCGATGAATACGGAGTGGATCACTCGCTTATAGACTTTGAGATAACTGAGAGTGCAGATTTCGCTGACGTGCAGTATCTGATAAAGGTACTCAAGGATCTGAAGGCTGAGGGCTTCAAGATATCCATGGACGACTTTGGAACAGGATACTCCAGTATGGCACTTCTTAAGGATATGCCGCTGGATATAATCAAGATAGACAAGAGCTTTATCGATGGAATAGCCACGGGTGAGCCGAACAATAAGGACATGCTCATGACACAGGATATACTTGCCATGTCAAGACATCTGGGAATCAGAAGCCTTGCGGAGGGCGTTGAGACATTTGAGCAGAAGGAATACCTGAGAGAGTGGGGATGCCATTACATCCAGGGCTATTACTACAGCAAACCGATACCTATCACGGGATATGAATATCTTCTCAAGAAGATAATGCTGGGACAGAGCTAACCGGATAATGATGCTATATAGCGACATATAGAGAATATACAGAATATATAGAAGAGTATAAGAGGATTGATATATGAGGTGACCCCTCATAGTTAGACTTTTACGAGACGACTTCGGTCGTCTCTTTTTTATTTACAAAACAAGTTAATAGGATATAATCCCAATAATGAGATGTATATAATTTACAAGCTCTGTATACACTATCAACAATCTGTCAAAAAAATAATTAAGAATCATTCCCAATAGGGGTTGACTTTGATCAAAAAATAGGTATAATAAGACATAGTTGATAAATAAACATCAACAAAGAAGGCAGAATATATTTTAACGATCAATGATGGATATTGATTAGATTATTTAAAAGAGAAAAGGAGAATTAAGTTATGGCAAAGTTTGTATGTACAGTATGCGGTTATATCTATGAGGGAGAGCAGGCACCAGCAGAGTGTCCTATCTGTCATGCAGGAGCAGATAAGTTCAAGAAGGTAGAGGGAGAGCTTACACTCGCAGCAGAGCATGAGTTTGGCGTATATGCTGAGACAGTTAAGAACAATCCAGAGATCAGCGATGAGGACAAGAAGTATATCTACGAGCAGCTCAAGGCTAACTTCGAGGGAGAGTGCTCAGAGGTTGGAATGTATCTCTGCATGGCTCGTGTAGCACACCGCGAGGGCTATCCTGAGATCGGTCTATACTGGGAGAAGGCAGCATACGAGGAGGCTGAGCATGCAGCTAAGTTCGCAGAGATGCTTGGATCAGATCTTGAGCAGAACATGACAGCTTCAACAGAGAAGAATCTTGCATGGAGAGTTGACTGCGAGTTCGGTGCAACAGCAGGAAAGGTAGATCTTGCAAAGTGCGCTAAGAAGAACAATCTGGATGCAATCCATGATTCAGTTCATGAGATGGCAAGAGACGAGGCAAGACACGGCAAGGCGCTCAAGGGACTTCTTGACAGATACTTCGGTAAGTAAGAAGAAGGTAAAGATTATTCATAAGGATAGTCAGTCTTACACATAAATCTAAAAAAGGTATATACGGAAAGCAGTCAGGCTGCAATCTGTATATACCTTTTTTAGATTTATGTGTGCTATTTAATTGTTACTCATCTTTCTTGAGACTGAAGGAAGAGGAAGATGTAGTTGAGCTTGTTGTTGTATAAGGATTAGATGTGTTTGCATCCTGCTCTGAGGCTGCCGGCTGCTGTGAGTAGAACGGATCACTGTAAGACGTCTGCGGTGCCTGTGTCTGTTCTGCAGTGCCGTAGCTGCCACTGTTTGTAGTGCCGTACTGCTGTGTATAGCTGCCACTGTCTGTACTGCCATACTGCTGTGTATAGCTGCCGTTATTTGGGCTGTCTGTGCTGCCCGGAGTGTACACGCCGTTGAAATCGCCTGTACCGTCATAGTAACCTGTGCCTGCTGGCTGTGCAGATGCGCTGATGGTGTTCTTGCTTCTTGTTGCCTTCAGGATCATGATCACTGCTGCCAGGAGGAATACAGCTCCGAGGACAAGCTTGAATATGTAATCTGAAGAGTCAACCATCTCTATATAGTAAGGAAAAGCTTCTGCCTTTGCGGTCGCATAGTCCTCACTTGTAGGAGTGTATCCATAATATTGTGCGTATGCGTCGATATACTTGGTGATGTAGTCGTCAAGGAAGCCCTGCACCTTGTCGCTGTTCTTGCGGATGACTCCTGTTATGTAGACTGGTTCTGCATCGTCAGCAGATGAGATCGCGTCAAATTTGGCGTCATCACTCTTGGAGATCGATATTCCGATCCACTTGGCTGTGTCTCTTTCTGAGCCGTCTTCATTCTTGTCGCAGATATCAACGAGATAGTAGTATCCGTCGGTCTTGGTGATCGTGTGATTGTACGTTGTAGTCTTCTCAATGTAAGCTCCGTATCCGCAGGTGAGTGTTCCCTCCACATACACTCCCGGTTTAATTTCCGATTCGTCACATGTAGTAACGTTTAGAAGCTTTCCGTGTAAACCGATAAATGTTCGTATACCCAGGAATAAAAGAACTATTCCGAATATACCGAAAACAACTGCTGATACGATGGGATTCCCCTTTTTCCTTGTTCTTGCCATAATGTTACCTCACTTTTTTCATTTGTTATGAATTATACATAACCCCTTCCATACCTTACTTTTCTACAGTACAGGTAAAAAACTAATATTTCAAGTAAAAAAAGCAAAATCGAAAAAATTATAGACATTTTTTATGGTATACTCATTCATGGTGGTGATTTTATGGCAAAGAAAACAAAAAAGAATGAGAAAAAGTACATATATATAATTCCGGCAGTGCTGTGGATGATATTAATATTTTACATGTCGTCCAGAACAGGAGATGACTCGTCGGCGGTGAGCAACCCGATAACGGATTTTATAGTGGGTTTGTTTCAGAAGGTGAGAAATGATTCCACACCCGTGGTTGACAGGATGACGGGAGTGGTGGAGGTCATGGTCAGAAAGGGCGCACACATGACGGAATATGGAATCCTTCTGGCTCTGCTGACCCTGGCGGTTAGAAAAACCGGTGGAAGGATGGCTTCGGCTGGCGTGTATATATGGTCAGTTGTGATAACATTTGTCTATGCGTGCTCCGATGAGATCCATCAGCTCTTTGTCGCTGACAGGGCAGGCAGGGGCACGGATGTGCTTATAGATATGTGCGGCGCACTGGCAGCTCTTCTTATTATATGGGGATCAAAGAGCACAAGGGGAAGGATAATAATGGGTTTTGTGATTGGAATTGTGCTGGTGGCGGCGGTCATGTTCCTTTTCCTGTGGCCTTTTTAGAGAGCATTTAGTATTGGCAGCCTTGAATTAGAGTTGGGCAGATGGTATATTAAAAAGGACTATGAGTATCAGGTTACTGATGACTGACTGGAGGATGCAGAATGACATTAGCGGATGTTAGAAAGAACATAGACCGGGTCGACAAGGAGATCAAGCAGCTCTTTAAGGAGAGAATGGTGCTTGCTGACAATGTGGCCCAGGTCAAGGCTGAGACTGAGGATGATATATATAAGCCTGACCGTGAGGAGACTATCATATCCAATCTCACAGGGGATGTGGATGATAACATCAAGATGGAGTACACGGCGCTTATCAAGAGGATCATGGAGATAAGCAGGAAGTACCAGTATGGAAGGACTCTGGAGCTCAGGAACTGCTTGGATGTGGAGTATGATGTGAAGGAGCCTGACATAGATGCGGTGGCGATGATAAAGCCGGAGCTGTACATTTGTCAGGGGTGCTCAAGGGATAAGGTCATTGCGGTGGACTCATACGATGAGGTGTACGAGCTCATAAAGACCGGCAAGGTAGACGCCGGTATGGGAATACTTGAGGACATAAGCTACGGAGTTTCGGATGCGCTTCACGAGGTGCTAACCAACAACAAGCTGTATATATATAGATGTAACATTGTAAATGAGAATGGACACAACAAGAAGGTCGTCACATTTGCAGACCATCTCATAGTGGAGGAGAACCACAACAGGCTGAAGGTGATGTTCGTATGTAAGAATAAGAGCGGAAGTCTCAGCAGCGTACTGTCCATGATCTCTGATTACGGGGTGAACCTCACAGAGATACACTCGGCGCCGAACAGGCAGGAGCATTGGAATTACAGATTCTATGTGGAGCTGTCTGCCAATTTCCTGAGGAAGGATATACAGGCTCTGGTGTTCCAGCTCATGAACGAGACGGAGGAGTTTACGATCCTCGGAAGCTATGCCTGTGACGAGGAACAGTTTTAGAGAAAAAATAATTTTTAAGGAGAAAATATCATGATAGACAAGTTAGTAAAGAATATCCAGAAGACAAATGCACCTATAGTAGTTGGACTTGATCCAATGCTCAACTATGTACCGGAGCATATCCAGAAAGCTGCATTTGCAGAGTATGGCGAGACACTTGAGGGCGCTGGTGAGGCTATATGGCAGTTCAACAAAGGGATCGTTGACGCTACATATGATTTAATACCTGCAGTTAAACCGCAGATAGCCATGTATGAGCAGTTCGGAATCGAGGGACTCAAGGCATTCAAGAAGACAGTTGACTACTGCAAGGAGAAGGGACTTGTCGTTATCGGTGATATAAAGAGAGGCGATATTGGTTCCACATCAACAGCATATGCGGTTGGACATATCGGAAAGGTACAGGTAGGAAGCAAGACATATGCCGGATTTGATGAGGATTTCATCACAGTAAACCCATATCTTGGAACAGATGGTGTTAAGCCATTTGTCGATGTGTGCAAGGAGGAGAACAAGGGTATATTCGTTCTCGTCAAGACATCAAACCCATCATCAGGCGAGTTCCAGGACAGACTGATTGACGGACGTCCACTCTATGAGATAGTAGGTGAGATGGTTGACAAGTGGGGCAGCGATGTCGTAGGTGAGTCAGGCTATTCAGCAGTTGGTGCGGTTGTAGGTGCAACATATCCTGAGATGGGCAAGGTGCTCAGAAAGGTTATGCCAAAGTCATTCATCCTTGTTCCTGGTTACGGAGCACAGGGTGGCAAGGCTGCAGATCTTGTACACTACTTCAACGAGGACAGACTTGGTGCGATCGTCAACTCATCAAGAGGAATCATAGCTGCTTACAAGCAGGACAAGTACGCACAGTTCGGAGCTGAGAACTACGCTGACGCTTCAAGACAGGCGGTTGTAGACATGATCGAGGATATCAACGGCGCACTTGACGCATAATTAAGCAGAAAGGTGTCCGGTGGACGAGGCCTGTCCCCGGACACTGATAATAGAATGATGATGGAGGAAGACTATGGGCAAACTTAAGATGACAGCAAAGGTGGTCAGCCAGGAAACTCTTGCCACTGACGTATACAGTCTGGTGCTTGAGGCTCCAGAGATAGCTTCACAGGCTATAGCAGGACAGTTTGTATCTGTATACACTCACGATGGAAGCAAGATGCTCCCAAGACCTATCAGCCTCTGCGGGATAGACAGGGAGGCGGGAACACTCCGCCTTGTATACAGAGTGGTTGGATTTGGAACAAAGGAGTTTTCACAGCTTAAGGCTGGAGATACAGTCGATATATTGGGACCTCTTGGCAACGGCTTTATGAAGTCGGATAAGAAGGCAATACTTATAGGCGGTGGAATAGGAATCCCACCTATGTTACAGCTTGCAAAAGAGCTTGACTGTGAGAAGTCAGTCGTGCTCGGCTACAGGGATGAGATATTCCTGAACGAGGAATTTGAGCCATACGCACAGGTGTATATGTCATCTGAGGATGGACAGCACGGTGTGAAGGGCAACGTAATAGATGCCATAAAGGAATACGGCGTGGACGGCGCTGTCATATATGCATGTGGCCCTACTCCTATGCTTCGGGGAATCAAGGCATACGCCATGGAGAATGGCATCGAGTGCCAGATATCCATGGAGGAGAAGATGGCGTGCGGCGTTGGAGCATGTCTCGCCTGCGTATGCAAGACAAAGGAGATAGATGAGCACTCACAGGTGCACAACAGGAGAATATGCAAGGATGGCCCTGTATTCTATGCTGAGGAGGTGGAGCTGTAATGTCAGATAAGATCAATATGTCAGTTGATATAGCGGGAGTTACCCTCAAGAATCCTATAACGGTGGCGTCAGGAACATTTGGATCAGGTATGGAGTACAGTGAGTTCGTGGATCTGTCACAGCTCGGTGCAGTGACCACCAAGGGTGTGGCAAATGTTCCATGGCCGGGCAATCCGACTCCACGTATAGCTGAGACTTACGGCGGCATGATGAACGCCATAGGACTTCAGAATCCTGGAATCGATGTGTTCAAGAAGAGAGATATACCGTTCCTCAGGGATTACGATACAAAGATCATTGTCAACGTGTGTGGAAAGTCCAAGGAGGACTATGTTGACTGCGTTGAGAAGCTTGGCGATTGTGATGTGGATCTGCTTGAGATCAACGTGTCATGTCCGAATGTAAAAGAGGGCGGAATCGCATTTGGCCAGCAGCCGGATGCGCTCTACGATATAACAAAGGCAGTCAAGGCAGCGGCAAAGCAGCCTATCATCATGAAGCTGAGTCCGAATGTCACAGACATAACAGAGATGGCCAGAGCTGCAGAGGCTGGCGGTGCTGATGCGGTATCACTCATCAATACACTGACAGGTATGAAGATAGATGTGAACAGAAGAACATTTGCAGTGGCAAATAAGACTGCAGGTGTGTCAGGCCCTGCAATCCATCCGATAGCAGTCAGAATGGTATACCAGGTGGCAAATGCAATAAAGCTTCCTATCATCGGAATGGGCGGCGTGGCTACCACAGAAGATGCTCTTGAGATGATCATGGTCGGCGCAAGTGCGGTGGCAGTTGGAACGGCCAACTTCCACAATCCTTATGCAACAGTGGAGATCATAAAGGGTATTGAGGAGTATATGAAGAAGAATTCCATCAGCGATATCCATGAGCTGATAGGCTGTGTAAAATAGAACGATATAAGTCTTCTGTAAGAGTTTTAAGGGGTGTTGGGTTATGGAAGATAACATAGATATTGAAAAATATGCACAAAAACTCCGCATGGAACTGGATGAGGCACTTGGCAGAAATGAAGAGCTCAGCGAGGAGATATCTGACCATGCAAGGATGCTGGAGAAGGCTCTTGACAATCTGGCAGGCGGCGTGGGTATATTTGAGCTTCACGGGAATAAGCCGGCTGTCAGGTACATGAGCAAAAGCTTTTACAAGCTGTTCAATGTGACCGAGGATCAGATGAGCGGATATGCCAGTGACTACGTGACGCTGGCTATTCCAGAGGATCGGTCTGTGCTTAAGAAGCAGATCCTGGAGACCATAACGAGTAACAAGACCACGGTGCGTGACATCCGCTTTACGGACGTGAATACCGGTGGATATTTCTGGATACAGGTCTGTCTTTCTGTCATGTCCATAAAAAAGGGGATCATCGCATTGTGTGCGGTGTTTATCGATGTGACAAGCAAGATGGAGGCGGAGCTGGAGAACAAGGCGCAGTCTGAGATGCTCAGGCTGATACTTCAGGGAAGCGGAGAATCCATAATCGTGTACGATGTCCCGACGGATACTCTGATAAATGAGAAGGTCGTGGATGGTGAGATGGTCACCACCATGAAATATGAGAATTTTTATAAGGATATCGATACGAACAGGATAGTACACTCTGACGACAGAGATGCTGTGACAGGCATGTTCAGAAAGCTTCTTGACAAGGATGGAACCAACTGTGACAGGCTGATGGGTGATTTGCGCCTTGATATGAATGGAGGAGGCAAATGTGAGTGGTACAGAGTGCTCTTTGTTCCTCTCAGGGATTCCAAGAAGAAGGTCCGCAAGATATTCGGCAAATATTACTCCATAAACGATGAGAAGATAAGAAGTCAGGAGCTTCAGCTCAGGGCGGAGAGGGATTCTCTGACGGGACTTTACAATCATGTCACATTTCAGCACAAGATTAAGGATATGCTAGAGTCTTTCCCGGGTGAACTGTGCGCTTTTTATATTATGGATATAGATGACTTTAAGCATATAAATGACGCATTTGGACATTATGCGGGAGATGATCTTCTGTGTGATGTTGCAGTGACGCTGGAGGAGGTTGCGTCGGCAGCCGGAGGATTCTCAGGACGACTGGGCGGCGATGAATTTGCACTGTTTATCCCGATAGTCGACAGAAGAGAGGACGTGTATAAGCTGGCTGAGAATATACAGACCAGACTCACCACGATCAATTGCAGTCTGCCGCATACTATGTCGATGGGAATAAGTATCCACAGGATAGAGGGTGGTATAGATTTTGACCTTCTATACAGTGAGTCGGATCAGGCGTTGTACGCAGCAAAGAGGGGCGGCAAGAACCGTTACTGTGACTATGCCGACTCAGCGGATATGCATTCATGTGATTTGCATCACAGCGGATATGCCTACAATGATGACGAAGGTCTTATGCTGGATGAGATATCTCATATAGCATATGTTGCGGACATGAAGACCCACGAGATGTATTTCCTCAACAAGGCGGCGAAGAGAAGCCTTGGAATTGCGGAGAACGACGATTCTTACAAGGGTAAAAAGTGCTTTGAGATAACCCAGGGCGGTGATGACCAGTGCCCATTTTGTTCTAATGAGATACTGGTTCCCGGACAGAGTTATGTATGGAATCACTACAACAGCAAGGCAAAGGGACTGTATGTGGTGAAGGATAAGATAGTTGACTGGCACGGAAGAAAGAGCCGGCTTGAGATTGCAGTTGACGTGTCTGACATAGATAAGACAACACAGGTTCTGGCGGACAGCTATGACATAGAGGATGCCCTTGTCAATTTCATGGCGAATATAACTTCAAAGCAGAGCAGTGAGGAGAAATATACCAGTCTGCTCGAGGTGATGGGAACTTTCTACAATTCCAAGAACGCCTGCCTTGTGGAGTATGGACAGGATGGCACAGGGGAGCTTTATTACTGGAAATCATCAGACGAGGAGTCGATAGAGGATGGTCTGAAGGCTCTTGTCACACGGAAAATGAGGGATGAACTGGAGAAGGAAGTCCTCAGGGACGAGGTTCTCATAGTGAACCGTTCCCATCCATTAAGGAATCCTGAAACAGGATTTGCACGGATGCTGAGTGACAGCAGGATATGGTCACTGTATGCGGTTCCGATCATAGTGGAAGATGAACTGCTCGGCAGGGTATTTGTGTTTAATCCAGAGAAGCACAATGGAAACATAAGACTCATGAAGAACTTTGCTGCCTTTATCGGAAGTGAGTTATATCAGAGACATCTGAAGGAGGACCAGCAGTTTGAGTTCACCCATGATAAGCAGACAAAATGCTTTAACAGGAACAGTTACATAGACTATATAAGAAGCAGAAAGAATCTGAGCAGTCTGGGACTGGTTGCTGTGGATATCAATGAGATAAGGGGCATCGCAGAGATGTTCGGACCGGATTATGCGGACGATGTGATTCTGCAGTTTGTCGGAAGGATAAGGAAGACGTTCCCGGACGACAGGGTGTTCCGTATGGGCTATGACAGCTTTATAATCATATGTGAGAATATTGAGCAGTTGAAGTTCAATGTATACGCTTCAAGACTCAGGGAAAATCTGCTCTACGGTGAGTTCACGGCATGCTGTGGCTATGTCTGGACAGATTGCAATATTGATGTCCGCAGGATGGAGGATCATGCGGCAAATCTCCTGTATTCCGAGAAGCAGCGGTGGTATGAACAGCAGGACTGTCATTCGGTGAAGTGGAATACGCTGAAAAAGGATATGGTGAAGAAGGAGCTTGAGGAAGGACTGTTCTATGTCCTTTATCAGCCGAAGATGCTGTATCCGTCAGGAAAGATATGCGGGGCGGAGGCCCTTGTAAGATATTCCGGAAATGATGACTTGGCGGATGTTATCGACAGGCTTGAGAAGAGCAGGACTGTAAAATATGTGGATTTTTACGTGCTTGAGAATGTGTGCAGAGATCTGGCAAAATGGCATGAAGAGGGAATGCCATACATCCCGGTATCCTGTAACTTTTCCAGAATGTCGCTTATAGAGAGCGATGTGGCCAAGCAGATAGCAGCAGTGGTTGACAGGTACGGAATACCGCATGATGTGGTCGAGATAGAGATAACGGAGTCGGTCAGTGAGCAGGAGCATGATACTCTGGTGAACATTTCGAACAATATACATGAACTGGGCTTCAGGATCGCGATGGACGATTTTGGAACAAAATACTCAAATGTCGCCATGCTTGCCCACATGGGATTTGACATTATCAAGTTCGACAAGAGCATGATAAATGACATAACTGTCAATCCGGTGGATCGCACGGTTATGAGTCATCTCATAAACATGTGCAATGAACTGGGAATGTTCTGTATAGCTGAGGGTGTGGAGACCGAGGATCAGGCGGATGCGCTCAGCAGCATGGGACAGGCTTGTATACAGGGGTATCTGTGCAGCAGGCCGCTGGAGAAAGAAAAGTATGTGGAGATATGCAGGGAAAGAGGCATATCACAGCCGTACACCAATAAATAATTGAATCTTTATATGGATTATGGTAGTATGTGTAGGAAAAAGGGCAAAAAAGCCTGAAAACAGGAGGATTCGCAGAGACATGGAACAGTACAAGAAGGAATTTATCGAATTTATGATTGACTGTAACGTACTCAAGTTTGGAGATTTCGTTACAAAGAGTGGAAGAAAGACACCATTTTTTGTCAATACAGGCTTTTACAGAACAGGTGCCCAGCTCAAGAGACTTGGCGAGTATTATGCTGAGGCTATAAATGCAGAGTTTGGTCTGGACTTTGATGTATTATTTGGTCCTGCATATAAGGGAATACCTCTCACAGTTGCGACAACTATGTCCATAGCAGAGATGTACGATGAGGACATCAAGTATTGCTCAAACAGAAAAGAGGTAAAGGATCACGGCGACAAGGGAATACTCCTTGGAAGCCCTATAGAGGATGGCGATAAGGTTGTCATCATCGAGGATGTCACAACAGCCGGAACATCTATTCAGGAGACACTTCCTATCATCAAGGCACAGGGCGACGTGGATGTCATGGGTCTTGTGGTTTCAGTAGACAGAATGGAGAGAGGCCAGGGCGAGAAGAGTGCGCTGACAGAGATCGAGGAGAACTACGGAATCAAGACAACAGCCATCGTAACAATGGCAGAGGTAGTGGAGCATCTTTACAACAGAGAGTATAAGGGAAGAGTTATCATAGATGACACCCTTAAGGCCGCTATCGACGCTTACTACGATCAGTACGGTGTAAAGTAGATATAATATATCTTAAAATATTGTAAAAAGTCTTAAAATATTATATAAAATAAAGATATGGAGTTAAGGGCCATATCTTTATTTTTTTTGTTTATATGGGAGATTTCAACGTATGATAAAGCTTTTTAAGGCGATGTTTGGGGATGCAAGGGAATATTTCAGAAAATGGTCGGGAGGGATACTGTTCACTGTGTTGATCCTGTATTATGAATTGCTGTTTCACGGCATGAATTTCAGCCTGGATGATGGAAATATAGCTGCGATAATCGCATTTGCGGTGGTGACCGGAGGTGTGTTCGGCGTTCTGACAGGAATTTTCCCTCCGACGGCCAACAAGATACTTGCAACGTTATTTACGCTGTTTACAGGCGTGATCTTCATCGCCCAGTACGTATATCATTCGGTATTCAATAATTACCTGTCTGTGATGGGAACCATAAAATTCGGCAATCAGGCAGTGGACAATGCGGACACGGTCATATCCAATATAAAGGCACAGATAGTGGACGTTATTCTTCTGGCTGTCCCGGTGCTCATAATGATCGTGTGCATATGGACATTTATGGCATTTGACAGGAGAAGGTGGTGGGTGAACCTCATAGGTGCCGCCGGAACAGCTCTGGTGTATGTCGCAACATTGTTTGTGATGTGGGCTGTGGACTCGGAAGTGTACAGTCCGTATAATGTATACAAGGAATACGCATCAGTTGATCTCTCGGTTGAAAAGCTCGGCGTAATGGAGAGCTTTGTGGTGGATGTCAGAGAGGGCATCGCAGGCAAGAGCTCAGCACAGAGCAGGATAAACTTTGCCTCGGGTGGTGAGGTCGATATCGACTCACTTGCCTCCACAGAGAGCACAACGATGCAGGAGATGACCACCGAGACGGTGGGTGTCACGGAAGCGGCCACAGAGGAGGTTGTGATCGACATATCCCCGAATGTCCTGGATCTGGATTTTGATGCCATAAATGACCTTGCGGGAAATGATGCGGTTTCATCGCTCAGCGAATATTTTGCAAATATACCCCCGACAAATAAGAATGAATATACAGGTATGTTCGAGGGCTATAATGTTATATGGATAACTGCGGAGGGATTCTCAGGCTATGCGCTTGATTCCGGACTGTTCCCTACACTGTCAAAACTTGCGGACGAGGGCTTTGTCTTTGAAAATTACTATCAGCCGCTATGGTACGGTTCAACATTAGGCGGAGAGTACGCAAACCTGATGGGAAGCCCAACTAAGAACGGTTCATACCTCAGTATGTGCAGGGCTGCCGACAATGAGAATGGCATGCTGTTTTCCATGGCGAATACGCTCAAGAGACTCGGCTATAGCTGTTACGGATTCCATGACAACGACTATACATATTATGACAGGAATATCACCCATCCGGCGCTGGGATACGAGTGGATAGCCAGCGGTAATGGGCTTGAGTACCAGACTGACGAGAACGGGCAGGACATGTGGCCTCAGTCGGATCTTGTCATGATGGAGGAGACATTTGACAAGTATACAGAGACGCAGCCGTTCCACCTGTACTACCTGACGGTCAGCGGTCACGTGCCATATGGATACGGTGCGGCAAATGCCATGGCGGAGAAGAACAAGGCTGTGGTCAGTGACCTTGGTTATGTCATGGATACGACAAAGGCATATCTGGCATCCCAGTACGAAATGGAAAAGATGCTTGAATATATGATGAAGAGACTTGAGAAGAAGGGGCTGCTGGACAATACCGTTATCGTCCTGGCAGGGGATCATGTACCATATGACAATATGGATGTTGTGGATGAGCTGACCGGAGAGAACTTTGGAAACAGCCTTGAGGCATACAGTAGCAGACTTGTCATATGGTCGGCTTCGATGGAGAAGCCGGTGAGAGTTGACAAGGTGTGCAGCAGCATAGATATCCTGCCGACCATGCTCAACCTCATGGGTGCGGATTACGATTCGAGGCTCATCATAGGCAGGGATATCTTGTCGGATAGTACAGGTCTGGTGCTGTTCCCGGACAGAAGCTTTATAACGGATGCATTTGAATATAACGCAGTCACGGACACGCTGACATCCCACACGGGTGCGGAGGTATCGGATGACAGTTTCATTGCGATGCAGCTATATGTCGCGGATAAATTTACAGCGGCTGACAACATAACAGAGTCGGGGTATTATACATATGTTGCCAGGTATCTGGGGATAGACGAGGATAATTGACAATATTTATCATATTAAAATGTGGAATTATTCTCCAAAACGTATTATATTATTTGTGGCTAATACCATAGGTATGTAATGAAAATATTATGCAATAAAGAAAGAGGTTAATTATGAAACTTGGTAGAAATGATATGTGCTGGTGCGGAAGCGGAAAGAAATACAAGACCTGTCACCTGGCTCTTGACGATAAGCTTGAAGATATGAAGAACAGAGGATTCAAGATCCCTACTCATGCAATGATCAAGAACGCAGAGCAGATCGAGGGAATCAGGGAGGCTTCAAAGGTCAACACATCTGTGCTCGACTACATAACTCCATTTGTCAAGATAGGAGTGTCTACCAGAGAGCTGGATGACCTTATCTATAACTATACAAAGTCCATAGATGCTATTCCTGCATGTCTTGGATATGAGGGATATCCTAAGAGTGTGTGTATATCGGTAAATGATGTGGTATGCCACGGCATTCCAAGTGATGACATTATTCTCCAGGATGGAGATATAGTTAATATCGACTGTACAACAGAGTACAAGGGATATTTCGGAGACTCATCAAGAATGTTCATGCTGGGAAATGTTGATCCCGCATGGAAGAAGCTTGTAGAGGATACAAAGAAGGCTCTTGATATAGGTGTTGAGGTGTGCAACAAGCCATATGTGACCATAGGAGATATAGGATATGCCATCAACAAATTTGCACAGGAGCAGGGCTATTCGGTTGTCCGTGAGATAGGCGGCCATGGAGTAGGTCTTGCAATTCATGAGGAGCCATATGTAAGTCATATAGGACAGCCTGGCAAGGATTATGTGCTTGCTCCGGGAATGGTGTTCACCATTGAGCCTATGATCAACATGGGCGGCCCTGATGTATATCAGGATGCGGATGACGGCTGGACTATCTACACGGAGGATGGCTCACCATCGGCACAGTGGGAGTACACACTGGTTATGACAGAACATGGAGTGGAGATACTTGCCCACTAGAGAGATGATGCTCAGAAGAGCTTGAATTCTATTGTGCAGACAGAATAAATATATAGAATGATATGAGAATAAAAGCAGCAGACGGATATGCTATCAAGACATATCCGTCTGCTGTTTTTTTATTGCGTTAGTTATTCATTAGGATCTGCTGCCGTAAACCGGCAGACAGATTATATTACTTTGTAAGTATGCCAAGAATCTCATTGCTTCTTGCGATGAACTTGGTCATAGCATCAGCTGACAGTGGACGATTGGCAAGTACGGCCAGATCGTACAACTGGCAGCAGATCGTAGCTGTGTTGTCGCTGTCAGGGTTGTCCAGAACATACTTAACCAGCTTATTGTTGCTGTTCAGTATAAGTGTCTCGCCTTCGCCCTGACCGAACATGGATGGATCCATACCGGCCATGCCGTACATCTTCATCATCTCCTGCATACGTCTTGTCTCCTCAGGCTGGGTGAGGATAGAAGATGTGTTCTCGTCCTTCAGGGATTCAACCTTTACATTCAGGTTCTTCATGTCGAGAGCCTTCTCAAATGTAGCTGTGAGCTTATCCTTGTATTCCTTTGCAGTCTCCTCGGAGAGCTCCTCGCCGACAAAGTTGTCAGAGAGCTCAGCGTCTATTCTGTAGAAGTGAACATTCTCATTCTTCTGCTCAAGCAGTGTGATGAATGGGCTGTCGATGGTCTGTGTCATGATCAGCGCGTCCATGCCCTCGGCCTTGAACATGTTGATGTACTGTGACTGAGCCTGTTCATCGGTTACATAGAATACCTTGTTCTCATACTTTTCCTTTCCTGCCTCAAGATACTCACGGAGAGTTATATATTTGCCCTCGAGATTCTTGTATATACAGAAGTCCTTCATCTTGTCGAGGAACTTGAGATCCTTCAGACAACCAAACTTGATAAATGGGTTGATGTCATCCCAGTACTTCTCGTAGTCCTCTCTGTGTGTCTTGTACATGCCGGACAGCTTGTCTGCAACCTTCTTGGTGATGTAGTCTGAGATCTTCTTGACAAATCCGTCATTCTGAAGCGCACTACGTGATACGTTCAGTGGAAGATCAGGACAGTCGATACATCCCTTTAAGAGCATGAGAAACTCAGGAATTACTTCCTTTATATTGTCGGCGACGAATACCTGATTGTTGTACAGCTTGATCGTTCCCTCAAGGTTGTCATACTGTGTATTGATCTTAGGGAAGTACAGGATACCTTTCAGGTTGAATGGGTAGTCCATGTTCAGGTGTATCCAGAACAGAGGCTCCTTGTAGTCGTGGAATACCTTTCTGTAGAACTCCTTGTATTCCTCGTCGGTGCAGTCGTTTGGATGCTTTGCCCACAGTGGGGTAGTGGTGTTGAGTGGCTTAGGAGCTTCAGGCTTCTTCTCCTCGGTCTTTGTATCGTCTGCGTCTGGGCCCTTGCTGTCAGTGCTGTCCTCAGCATTATCTGCTGTGTCGCTGACTTCCTTTGCATCCACGTCTACAGTAGCATCCTTAGGATCTTCCTGTGGCTCGTCTGCGTTGGTGTAGTAGATCTCAACAGGCATGAACGAACAATACTTGTCGATGACCTCCTTGATCCTGTATTCATTTGCAAATTCATAGCTGTCCTCGTTCAGATAAAGGGTGATGGTAGTACCACGGTCAGCTTTAATGCACTTCTTCATGGAGTATTCAAGGCCGTCCTCGCACTCCCAGTATACAGCGTCCTCGCCGTCCTTGTATGACTTTGTCTCGATGGTAACCTTGTCGGCAACCATGAATGCGGAGTAGAAGCCCAGTCCGAAGTGACCGATGATCTGTTCCTCTGTCGCCTTGTCCTTGTACTGCTCAAGGAATGCCTCGGCTCCTGAGAAAGCGATCTGGTTGATATATTTCTCAACCTCCTCCTCAGTCATACCGATACCGTTATCGGTAAATGTGATGGTCTTGTCGTTGGCACTTGTGGTCACATCTATACGATATGGCTCATTCGGCTCGTCAAATTCGCCCATGAGAGACAGCTTCTTAAGCTTTGTCACGGCATCACAGCCGTTTGATATAAGCTCCCTGACAAATATATCGTGGTCTGAATACAGCCACTTCTTGATGACAGGGAAAATGTTTTCACTGTTGATCGATAAATTTCCGTTCTTCATAATTGTATACATCTCCTTAAAATATAATGGTTTTCAATGAAAGATGTGTCATCCCCGATCTGTGTTCAATCTTAATAGAAATGTACACTGACACATCAGGCTAAAAGGTATGATAAATCAGCCGGGAACTAAAGTCAAGGAAAAATTAGCACTCGGACAAAATGAGTGCTAACAGGAGAGGCGCGTAAAAAATCCGGCATCAGATGAGGTGCCGGATCTTCAAAAATCATATTAAATTTTTTCAAAAAATCAGCTTTCGGTGAAATATATTCCAGCAGTCTTCAGGAAATCCCTGATCTCCGCATCCCACACATGCTCAAGGGTCTTATCCATGGTGAATATGTTCTGGGTCGCCATGGATGTGAGCTGTATGCTCATGCCGTCATAGTAGACGTTCAGGGTGAGATTTGCCACATCGGATACCGGTATGGTGAGATGGTTCTTCTCAAGCATATCCATGATGTCCGGCTGGGAGAGCACGAGCACTATCTTGAAGCTCAGTGGCAGCTTCTTTCCCCTTATAACATTATATACATGTGGTTTTATGGACTCCCATGAGGCGTAGGATGTGGAAGCCATGAGCTCCAGCTCCTCCTTGTCATAGAAATCCTTGTTTATCCTTCCGTCAAAGCTGTATGTTATCCCGCTTTTTACAAATGCCTCCATGGCGAGAAAGCGGTCAAATGTATTGTCCATCAGAAGCTTCTTCACGAAGTCCCTGGTCTCGGTGATGGTGATGTCTAACATTGAAAATCTCCTGTTTTCTGGATTGTGATCGCAGCCGTATCTGCGTGCGGCTGCATGCTAAAAGTATATCAGCGGAATGTGGCAAATGCAACAATATAGATACACTGATTTATTGAATTATGGATACCCGTGTGATATAATGTACAAGGATTTAATGTCTAAATGTTATGGAGGGTTTATTTGATGAAGAAGGTTGCATATATAGCATCAGAGTGTGTGCCATTTATAAAGACGGGTGGTCTTGCGGATGTAGTTGGAACACTGCCAAAGATATTTGATAAGAACGAGTATGATGTGAGAGTCATCATGCCAAATTATCTATGTATTCCGAACAAGTACAGGGAGAAGATGCAGTATATAACGCATTTTTATATGGATATCGGTTACAAGAACGATTATGTAGGAGTTATGTATCTGGAGTACGAGGGTGTCAAGGTATACTTCATAGATAACGAGTATTACTTTAACGGATTTACACCTTACGGCGATGTAAAGTGGGATATCGAGAAGTTCTGTTATTTCTCAAAGGCAGCGCTTTCGATCCTTCCATCGATCGGTTTCCAGCCGGATATACTTCACTGTCATGACTGGCAGGCAGGACTTGTGCCTGTATATCTCAAGACTCTGTTTGCCGGAGATCTGTTCTATACAAGCATGAAGTCTGTTATGACTATTCATAACCTCCAGTTCCAGGGCAAGTGGGATATAAAGACCATTCAGGAGTATTCAGGACTCCCTGATTATGTATTTACACCGGACAAGTTGGAGATCAAGAAGGATGCTGCCATGCTCAAGGGCGGACTTGTATATGCAGATAAGATAACAACGGTAAGTAACACATATGCCAAGGAGATACAGACTCCATATTATGGAGAGGGACTTGACGGGCTCTTAAGTGCCAGATGGCAGTCACTTTGGGGCATTGTCAACGGTATAGATTACGAGGTATGGAATCCTGCAACAGATCCACAGGTATATAAGAACTACAGCGTGGATAACTTCAGACAGCTCAAGAAGATCAATAAGATTGAACTGCAGAAGGAATGTGGACTTCCTCAGGATGAGAACCAGTTTGTAATAGGAATCATATCCAGACTCACAGACCAGAAAGGACTTGATCTGGTTGACAGGATCATGAATGATATATGCTGTGACGGAGTACAGTTTATCGTCCTCGGAACCGGTGACGGCAAGTACGAGAACATGTTCAAGTATTATCAGGGAATACATCCTGCAAAGGTATCGGCGAACATCTATTATTCAGATGAGAGATCTCATAAGATGTATGCAGGCTGCGATGTGATGCTCGTGCCTTCAAGATTTGAGCCATGTGGACTCACACAGCTCATGGCACTCAGATATGGCACAGTTCCAGTAGTAAGAGAGACAGGTGGTCTTGCAGATACTGTTGAGGCTTATAATCAGTTCGAGGGTACAGGAACAGGATTCTCATTTGCTAATTATGATGCATATGAGCTCCTCAATGCCATAAACTATGCAAAGGAAGTGTACTATAACAACAAAGAGGCATGGTATGGAATCCAGGAGCGTGGCATGAGACAGGATTACTCATGGTATAACTCAGCGAATATATATAAGGATCTCTACAATTCACTGTAGGATCAGGATAGCAGTAATGTGGTAGTAGATATGGAAGAGGCAGAGAATGAATTTGCATTTTCTGCCTTTTTTCAGGGATATAGGAGAGACAGATATGGCGTTTGACGGAATAGTGATATCCAATGTGGTAAGAGACATGAAGGAGAAACTCATCGACGGAAGAATATATAAGATATATCAGCCGGAGAAGGACGAGCTCAACATAGTAATAAAGAATAACAGGGAGAATTACAGGCTGCTCATGTCTGCGGATGCAAGCCTCCCGCTTATATACTTTCAGCAGTCCGCCAAGGAGAATCCTATGACAGCGCCGAATTTCTGTATGCTCCTCAGGAAGCATATCAACAACGGAAGGATAGTTGATGTGTATCAGCCGGGCTTTGAGAGAATAGTTGTCATGGTCATCGAGCATCTGGACGAGCTTGGAGATCTAAAGAGAAAGAAACTCATCATAGAGATCATGGGTAAGCACAGCAATATCATATTTGCCACGGATGAGAATGTCATCATCGACAGCATAAAGCATATATCCCATATGGTGAGCTCAGTGAGGGAGGTTCTTCCGGGCAGGACTTATGAGTATCCTCCTGCGGGCGGAAAGGTATCGCCACTTGAGATAGAGCGCGGGGACTTCATAGAGCGTGTGAGCTCGAGCCCTACGAATATCATAAAGGCGATATACCAGAACATAACCGGATTTTCACCGGTTGTGGCGAGTGAGATAACCTACAGGGCAGGACTTGACGGCAACATGCCTGTGGACAGCATGAGCGAGGCGGATGTCTCAAGACTTTATGATGAATTTGCTGGGATAGTATCCGATATAAGGAACGAAAACTACATTCCTGAGATCATACTGGACGGTTACACTCCGGTGGAGTTCTCGTCGGTGCATCTGTCGATGTACAGCGACAAGACCATAGAATCAAGGGATGACATTTCAAAGGTTCTCGATGAGTATTTCTACAGAAAGAGTGCGGTCACAAGGATAAGACAGAAGTCGTCTGATCTCAGAAAGATCGTGTCGAATGCCCTCGAGAGAACAAGCAAGAAGTATGACCTGCAGCTTGACCAGTTAAAGGACACCGAATCCAGGGAAAAGTATCGTATATATGGAGAACTGATAAACACATACGGATACAATATAGAGCAGGGGGCGGACAGCTTTGAGGCCCTCAACTACTATACGAATGAGATGATAAGAATCCCGCTTGACAAGACCATATCGGTGATGGACAACTCCAAGAGATACTTTGCGAGATACAACAAGCTCAAGAGAACCTACGAGGCACTCACACAGCTCACGGTCGAGACGAAGAGCGAGCTGGAGCATCTTCAGTCTGTGCAGACGTTCCTCGATATGGCGATAGACGAGAACTCTCTGGCACAGGTCAAGGAGGAGCTCGTAGCCTGCGGTTATGTAAAGGGACATTACGGACGCAAGGGCGACAGGAAAAAGGCAAAGTCAAAACCTCTGCACTACATATCCAGCGATGGATTTCATATGTATGTGGGCAAGAATAATATACAGAACGATGAGCTCACATTTAAATTTGCAAATGGCGGTGACATGTGGTTCCATGCCAAGAAGATGCCGGGTTCCCATGTGATCGTGAGACTTGAGGGCGCAGGAGAGCTTCCTGATTCGACATATGAGGAGGCGGCCAGACTTGCAGCGTATTATTCGTCCGGAAGGACGGCGCCGAAGGTGGAGATAGACTATACCGAGCGCAGAAATATCAAAAAGCCTGCGGGTGCAAAGCCTGGATTTGTGATATATCATACGAATTACTCGATGATCGCAGAGCCGAGGATTGCAGGAATAGAGGAAGTACAATAAATAATTTGATTTTTAAACAGGTGTGAAGTATAATATATTATCTGTTATCAGGTAATTGAAAACCACATATAACCTGTGAATATTAGGAGACAGATATGGTAAAAAGCATGACAGGATTTGGCCGCAGTGAGAGGGTGACTGACGCATACAAGATAGTTGTCGAGATGAAGTCGGTCAATCACAGATTCTGCGACATCAATATAAAGCTTCCGAAGAAGATAAGCTTCTTTGAGACAAACATAAGAACATATCTCAAAAAATATATTGAGAGAGGAAAGGTTGACGTGTTCATCACATACGAGGATTTCTCCGATGACAATGTCAAGCTGAAGTACAACAAGGATGTTGCCGAGAAGTACATGGGATATTTCGAGGAAATGTCCAAAGATTTTGGAATTGAGAACAGAATAACACCTGCACAGCTCGGAGGATTCCCTGACGTGTTCACGGTTGAGGAGCAGGCGGTCGACCAGGATGAGCTGTGGAAAATAATAGAGACTTCCCTTGACGAGGCTGCGAAGATGTTCGTGCAGTCAAGGATAACAGAGGGAGAGAACCTTAAGAAGGACATGATCGACAAGCTTGACGGAATGAGAGCTGCCGTTGATTATATAGAGGAGATATCGCCTGAACTTGTGGAGGAATACAGACGCAAGCTCACGGACAAGATCACAGAGGTGCTTGACAATCCTGTTATAGATGAGAACAGGATTGCCACAGAGGTTGTCATATATGCGGACAAGATATGTGTGGACGAGGAGACTGTAAGGCTCAAGAGCCACATAAGCAGTACGAAGAAGATACTGGAGGATGGCGGAAGCGTCGGAAGAAAGCTTGATTTCATCGCTCAGGAGATGAACAGAGAGGCTAACACGATACTTTCAAAGGCGAATTCACTTGACGTGTCAGACAAGGCGATACAGCTCAAGACTGACATAGAGAAGGTCAGAGAGCAGATACAGAATCTGGAATAGAATACATAATTTTTAGAGGTAATGGTGATGGCAGATAAGAATACAAAGCGTGGATCGCTCATAGTCATATCCGGTTTTTCAGGAGTTGGAAAGGGCACAGTTGTCAAGAGACTCGTATCGGATTTCGGATATAATCTTTCTGTGTCGGCTACGACAAGAGCTCCGAGAGAGGGTGAGGTCGATGGAAGAGAGTATTATTTCATGGACCGTAAGGATTTTGAGAACCTCATTGACTACGGCGGATTTATCGAGTGGACACAGTATGTAGAGAATTATTATGGAACTCCAAAGAAGTATGTTGAGGAGAAGCTTGCTGATGGCAAGGACGTCATACTCGAGATAGAGGTCATGGGTGCACTCAATGTCAAGAAGCAGTTCCCTGATGCGCTCCTCATATTTATATCAGCTCCAAGCATAAGCGAGCTTAAGAGCAGACTGGCAGGAAGAGGAACAGAGTCGGAGGAGACCATAATCAAGAGACTCCGAAAGGCCACAGAGGAAGCTGAGGACATGGACAAGTACGACTACATCATAGTCAACGATGATCTGGACGAGTGTATACACACCGTGGATTCAGTCATCAGAAGCTATGGCTGCAGAAGAGATAATCAGCTTGGATATATAGCCGGAATAAAAGAAGAGCTTGCAGAGATAAAGAAACTCTGATAAATTAGACTGGATAACAGTGGACAGCAGTTTAGAAGAATATTTCAATAATCATATAAGAAAGGGGATATAATATCATGTTACATCCATCATACACAGACTTAATGTCAGTAGTAAATGCAGAGGTTGAGCCAGGTGAGCAGCCTGTAGTAAACAGCAGATATTCAATCGTTCTTGCAACAGCAAAGAGAGCAAGAGAGATCATTGATGGTCAGGAGCCTATGGTGGCAGCAGACCCAAAGAAGAAGCCATTATCCATCGCTGTAGATGAAGTTTACCATGGAAAGGTAAAAATCGTCGGAGCAGACGAGGATTAACAGACCGGAATATATAGCGGTAAGTGAGAAGAATGGAGGTTGGAGCTTTTAGCACAGCCTCCTATTTTTCTGATACACAACTGTGCCGGATGTGGCATATTCTAAATAAACAGGAATATGTCGACGGGAGGTGTATCATGAGGGCGTCAGATGTTCTAAAAGGCACGGTCTATGAGATCCTGGCAGGGGACATTGACTGTCAGATTACGGATCTGGCAGATGATTCCAGAGATGTCACACAGGGAACTCTTTTTGTGTGCCGGAGAGGTGCGAGAACAGATGGACATCGCTATATAGATTATGCCGTGGCAAGGGGCGCAGCGTGTATAGTCATGACAGATGATATCGGCATACCTGCGGAGCAGTCAGCCGGACGCTGGGGGGATACCGATGGTGTACTGATCGTGAGACTGTATGACTATCGCCACGGTATAGGAATGATATGTAATAATTTCTGGAATTTTCCGTCACGAAGTATGAAGGTTATAGGTGTGACCGGGACAAAGGGAAAGACCACGGTCGCATGTATGATAAAGTCTATGCTGGACGGATGGGGGCGTAGAACCGGTCTTGTGGGAACCATAGAGATCGATGACTGTATCCGGAAGATACCATCTGTGAACACCACTCCGGGAACGATATACCTCCATCGTAAGCTTGCAGACATGGTGGCAAATGGTGCGGAATACTGCGTCATGGAGGTATCGTCACAGGGGCTTATGCACGGCCGTGTGTCAGGGGTAGAATTTGATATATGCGTATATACAAATCTTGCTCCGGATCACATTGGGCGGAATGAACACCGCACATTTGCCGAGTATGGGAGATGGAAGAGAAGCCTGTTCTCAAAGTGTAAGACTGCGGTGATAAATGCGGATGACATGTATTCTGGGTGTATTGCTGCCGAGGCTGTGAATGCAGGGGCTGAAGTGGTATATTATGGTGTGAGGAATCACACTGCAGCCGGGGATGGCAATGTGTGTATGGCGGGAGCGATACACAGGCTCATTCTCCATAGAGTTATGGGGATAGGCTATGAGTGTGAGAGAACGGACGGGGAGAGCACATACATGACTGTTGGCATACCGGGAGAGTTCAATGTGTACAATTCCCTTGCCGCGGTAACGACATGCGGAATCATCGGGATACCAATGGAGGTAATGCAGGATTCGCAGTCGGATATGAAGGTGAGGGGCAGACTCGAGCCGGTGGAGATTCCGGGATACGCAAGGATATTCATCGATTATGCCCACAATGCCGTGAGCCTGGAAAATGTACTGACCACCCTCAGACAGTACAGGCCGAAGAGGCTTATATGTCTGTTCGGATGCGGCGGCAACAGGTCTGCCGGACGACGAAAAGGCATGGGATTTGTGTCGGGCAGGCTGGCGGATATGACTGTCATAACAAGTGATAACCCGAGATTTGAATCCCCGGAGGCGATAATGTCGGATATTGAGACCGGGGTTCTCGAGGGCGGAGGAGAATATGTGAAGATATGCAGCCGTCTGGATGCTATAAGATACGCTCTGGAGATTTCGGACAGGGATGATATAGTCCTTCTGGCCGGCAAAGGCCATGAGACATACCAGGACATAGAGGGACACAGGACACATATGGATGAGAGAGAAATGATACGGCAGATATTGGAGGAGAAAAATGCAGGGATTGTACGCAGATGTGATAATTGATATATCCCATGAGGCGATAGACAGAACATTTCAATATGCTATTCCTGACGATATTGCCGGCAGGATACAGATAGGAAGTCAGGTCAACATTCCATTTGGCAAGGGAAATAATCTGAGAAAAGGCTATGTCATAGGGATATCGGATTCCACGGAATATGATGAGAGCAAGATAAAGTCTATAGATTCTCTGTGCGAGGACGGCGTGGCAGCTCCGGGAAGGCTCCTTGCCCTTGCGGCGTGGATAAAGGAGAACTACGGCTCCACCATGATAAATGCCATCCAGACGGTGATGCCGGTGAAAAAAACGGTTAAGTCTGTGGTGGTCAGATATGTTGTCCTTTCATGCGAGGATGTGGACACGTGGGAATACAGGTACATGAAGAAAAATGCCAGGGCAAAGCTCAGGCTTCTCCGTGAGCTTATGGTGAGACATGAGCTCCAAATGACGGAGGTCACGGGGACTTTGAATGTGTCACATCAGGCGGTTAAGGCCATGGAGGACGAAGGTGTCGTTCGTATCGTTGAGGACAGCAGATACCGGGATGTGGTGTCTGACGCGGTGAGGCAGCAGGCATTTGAGGCTCCTGATATAGAGCTTAACAGTGACCAGCAGAGGATAGTCGACGATTTCATAAGCGATGCAGATCAGGGTATACACAGGACATATCTTCTGCATGGCGTGACGGGAAGCGGCAAGACTGAGGTGTATGTGAGGTGTATCCGTGAAGTCGTCCGCGCGGGCAGACAGGCGATCGTGCTGATACCTGAGATAGCACTCACATATCAGACTCTTAAGTATTTCTCCAGATACTTTGGCGACCGTGTGACCATGGTCAACTCGAAGCTCAGCAGCGGGGAGAAGTATGATCAGTTTGAGCGTGCAAGGAAGGGCGATGTGGATGTGGTGATAGGCCCGAGGTCTGCGCTGTTTACCCCATTTGAGAAGCTGGGACTTATAATAATAGATGAGGAGCATGAGAGCAGCTACAAGAGCGACAGCCCTCCAAAATACCACGCGAGGGAGACTGCCATAGAACGTGCAAGGCTTGAGGGGGCGAGTGTCATACTCGGTTCCGCAACTCCTTCCGTTGAGAGCTACAAGCGCGCACTGGCGGGTGAGTATAAGCTGTGGACGATGGACAGCCGTGTTGAGGGCAGAGCCATGGCTGAAACAAGCATAGTGGATCTCAGAGATGAACTCCACCGGGGCAACAGATCCATAATAAGCGACGAGCTTGCAAATGATATAGCGGACAGGCTCAGCAGGCGGGAACAGATCATGTTGTTCATCAACAAGCGGGGATACAACAGCTTTGTATCCTGCAGGAGCTGCGGAGAGGCAGTGAAATGTCCGCACTGTGACGTGTCCATGGCACTGCACTCTGGAAAGAATACACAGAAGGGCGTGCTTGTGTGTCACTACTGCGGATTCAGAATGCCGGAGCCAGACAAATGTCCGGCATGTGGTTCAAAGCTCATAGGCGGATATGGGGTCGGAACCGAGAAGGTCGAGCAGGAGATACACAGATTGTTCCCGGAGGCCAGGACTTTGAGAATGGACAGGGATACGACATCAAAGAAGAATTCCCATGAACAGATACTTGAGAGCTTTGGCAGAGGAGATGCCGATATACTTATAGGAACGCAGATGATAGTCAAGGGACATGACTTTTCCAGGGTGACACTTGTGGGCGTGCTGCTGGCGGATCTCACACTGTTCAGCGGAGACTACAGAGCCGGCGAGAGAACATTTGACCTGCTCACACAGGCTGCGGGAAGAGCTGGAAGAGGCGATATGCCGGGAAAGGTTGTGATACAGACCTACAAGCCGGACAACTATGCCATAACCGCGGCGGCGTCCCAGGATTACAGAGCGTTCTACGATACCGAGGAGGCATACCGATCACTTATGAGGTATCCGCCGGAGTGGAATATGATGGTCATAATGGGTGCGGGCATGGACGAAGAACAGCTTGCCAATATAATGGATAGGATGTATTCTCTTATAAGGGGAAAATATATAAATGCAGGACATCTGTCTGTGATCGGTCCTTCGGAACCGGCCATATCAAAGATAAAGGATGTGTACAGGCGGGTGTTGTATATAAAGCACCGGGATTACAGGATGCTGGTGGATGTTAAGGATTATGTTGAGGAATGGCTTAAGGAGAACGGAGAGAATGAAGTAAGTGTATTCTTTGACCTGAATCCGGTAAATATGTATTAGTGAAAAGGAGATTTGTGGACATGGCGATAAGAAATATAAGATATGACGGAGATGACATACTCAGAAAGGTGTGCAGACCGGTTGAGAAGATGGATGACAGAACACTTACACTCATAGATGATATGTTTGATACCATGTATGAGGCAAATGGAGTTGGACTTGCCGCACCTCAGGTTGGAATCCTCAAGAGGATAGTTGTTATCGATGTCGGCGATGACAATCCACTCTGTCTTATAAATCCTGTTATAACAGAATCAGACGGGGAGCAGACTGGTGAGGAGGGATGTCTCAGCCTTCCTGGAAAGTTTGGAACAGTCACAAGACCTATGCATGTTATATGCAAGGCGTTTGATGAGAATATGGATGAGTTTACAGTCGAGGGAGAGGGACTTCTGGCGAGAGCTATCTGCCACGAGCTTGATCATCTTGACGGAAAGCTCTACAAGGATCTTGTCGAGGATGGCCTTCACGAGGTAGAGCAGAATTAAGAGATACTTAACCTATAACAAGGAGGACATGCAGATGAGAGTTATATATATGGGAACCCCTGATTTTGCCGTGCACGCTTTTGTATCAATAGTGGAAGCGGGACATGACGTTGTGGCATGCTTTACGCAGCCTGACAAGGCAAAGGGAAGGAGCAAAAAGCTTCAGCCGACACCGGTGAAGGTACAGGCAATGGAATATGATATCCCGGTATATCAGCCGGTGAAGCTCCGTGAGCAGGAGAACGTGGACATCATCAGAGAGTATGAACCTGATGTGATAGTTGTGGCGGCATATGGCCAGATACTTCCTGAGAGCATACTCAATATTCCGAAGTACGGATGTGTCAATATCCATGCATCGCTGCTTCCAAAGTACCGCGGTGCGGCTCCTATCGAGTGGGCGATCATCGATGGCGAGAAGGAGACCGGAGTCACCACCATGTACATGGCAAAGGGGCTTGATACCGGAGATATGATAGAACATTCGGTTGTGCCTATCGGTGACGATGACACTGGAGAGACATTGACGGACAAGCTTGCGGCAAGCGGTGCGCAGCTTATACTGTCAACCCTTGAAAAGCTTGAGAATGGAACTGCGGTCCGGACACCTCAGGATGACAGCCTGAGCTGTTACGCTTCCATGTTGAACAAGGGCATGGGCGATATAGATTTCAGTGAGCCGGCAGAGAAGATAGAGAGACTTGTGAGAGGTCTTCAGCCATGGCCTTGCGCATACACAAGGATAGGCGGCAAGAATGTCAAGGTATATGGGGCAAAGGTAGTGAGCCGAGAGGAGGGTTTTGCACCTGGTGAGATAACCATGGTGACCAAGAAGGCATTTGCCATAGCGTGTGGACAGGATGCACTCCAGATAACAAGATTGCAGCCTGAGGGCAAGAAGCCTATGGATGCGGCAGCGTTCCTTGCGGGCAATAAGCTCACAGCCGGTGAGCACATCTGATCAAATATATCTGATGAAGAATGGACAGAGGTAGAATGGATACAAAGACTCGAGAGGTGGTTCTGACCACATTACTGGACATAGAGAAAAATCATACATTTTCAAATATAGCACTTGGAACGGCACTCCGCGCCAACCAGTTCATGAGCAAACAGGACAGGGCGTACATCACGAGAATGGTCGAGGGAGTCACAGAGCAGAGGATAAAGCTGGACTACATAATAAACCAGTTTTCCAAAACAAAGGTGAACAAGTGCAAGCCGCTCATAAGGTGCGTCCTCAGGATGGGAACTTACGAGCTGTTCTTTATGGATTCTGTTCCGGATTCGGCTGCCTGCAACCTGTCGGTGAAGCTGGCGGTGGATCATGGATTTGGAAGTCTCAGAGGCTTTGTCAATGGAGTGCTGAGAAATATCGCAAGAAACAGGGATGGTATAAAATACCCAGATAAAAATACATCACCTTTGGAATACTACTCAGTTGAATATTCGGTTCCTGTGGAGCTTGTGGAGATACTGCTGCAGGACTATGACAGCGAAACCGTGGACAGGATACTCGGAAGCAGCTACGAAATGCGCCCTACATCCATAAGGGTGAATACAGACAGGATAAGCGTGGATGAATTCGAGAGGAAGCTTGAGGCGGCCGGAATAGAGACGGTGCGTGGAAGCCTGAATGACACATCACTTCTTATAAAGGGATATGATTATGTCAGAAGGATTCCCGGATTCATGGACGGAGAATTTGTTGTGCAGGATCAGAGCTCGTGTCTGGCTGTGAAGGCAGCAGGTATACAGGAGGGAGATCTGGTGGTGGATGTGTGTGCAGCACCGGGCGGCAAAACCATGTATGCCGCAAGTCTTGCTGGACAGACCGGAAGAGTGATCTCAAGGGATCTCACCGAGAACAAGACGGAGCTTATAGAGGAGAACGTGGACAGACTTGGACTTACAAATGTCACCGTCGAGGCATGGGATGCGAGAGAACTGGATGAGAATCTTGTCGGAAAGGCTGATGTGGTCATAGCTGACCTTCCTTGTTCGGGACTTGGCATAATGGGCAGAAAGAACGATATCAAGTACAATGTGACAGGTGATAGCATAGATGAACTGGCACAGCTTCAAAGAGATATTCTTGAAACTGTGTCCGGATATGTGAGGCCGGGTGGAACACTGGTGTATTCGACATGTACCATAGATAGCCGGGAGAATCAGAACAATGTTAAGTGGTTTGTGGAAAATCATGACTTTGAGACTGTGAGTATAGATGAGATCGTACCGGGACGCGGCGGTGATAAAGGATTTGTTACTCTGCTACAGGGCGTAGATGAGTGTGATGGATTTTTCATATCGAAGTTCGTGCGTACAAAATAGATAGAGATTGTATAAAAGATTGGACAAAGTATGGAAGTAAAGGATAGAGAAGATAAGGATATTAAGCAGCCGGATCTGAAATCAATGAATATGGAAGAACTCAAGGACTGGGTCACCGGTGCCGGTCAGCCGGCATTCAGGGCGAAGCAGATATATCAGTGGTTTCATGTGAAGCTTGCGGACGGCACAGATGAGATGACCAATCTGCCGAAAAACCTCAGAGAGAAGATGGATGAATATGGAATATATGGTGTGAGCGTTGTCACCAGACTTATTTCAGAAGATGACGGCACGAATAAATTTCTGTTCAGACTCCATGATGGAAATGTCATAGAGAGCGTGCTCATGAAGTACAAGCATGGCAATTCTGTGTGCATATCATCCCAGGTGGGCTGTCGTATGGGCTGCAGGTTCTGTGCATCGACCATAGGCGGGCTGGTGAGGAATCTCACGGCGTCCGAGATGCTGTCACAGATATACAGTATCCAGAGGATAACAGGTGAGCGTGTGTCAAATGTGGTCGTGATGGGAACAGGTGAGCCGCTTGATAACTTTGACAATCTTGTCAGGTTCATAGAGATGCTGACGGACGAGAATGGGCTGAACATAAGCCAGAGAAATGTCACGGTGTCGAGCTGCGGTTTAGTGCCTGAGATAAAGAGGCTTGCGGATATGGGGCTTTCCATTACATTTGCATTGTCGCTTCACGCGCCAAATGACGAGGATAGAAGGGCACTCATGCCGATAGCCAACAGATACAGCATTGCAGAGGTTCTGGACGCCTGTGATTATTACTTTGACAGGACGGGCAGGAGAATAACATTTGAGTATTCTCTTGTAAAGGGGCAGAATGACAGCCCGGAGAAGGCACGCGAACTGGCGCGTCTCATAAGGGGAAGAAACTGTCATGTGAACCTCATCCCTGTAAATCCGATCAAGGAGAGAGATTACGAGAGGGCGGACAACAGTGCCATTGAGAACTTCAAGAATATTCTGGAGAGAAACCAGATAACAGCCACGGTGAGGAGAAGCATGGGGCGTGATATAGACGCTGCATGTGGACAGCTCCGCCGTAAATATGAGGAGGAGAACAAGACGGATAAATAGTTCGTCTTGTTCTTTTTTATGGGTTGTGCTAAAATAGGCAAGGTGGCGTATCAGATAATATTTTAGGCTGATGGAGAGATTATATGAAATCATTTGGAATAACAGATGTTGGAAAAAAGCGTTCCATGAATCAGGACAGCATATTTTATACAGATGAGCCAATAGGGGCTATCAGCAATCTGTACATAGTTGCGGATGGCATGGGCGGTCATAAGGCCGGGGACGTTGCATCCAGAACGGCGATTGAAGCCGCAGTTGAATATATAAGTGAAAGCGAGATAAGCAATCCTGTATCGCTGCTCAAGAGGGCGATAATATATGCCAATGACAAGGTGTATAAGCTTGCGCTCAGCAATCCGGAGGATTACGCAGGTATGGGAACGACATTTGTAGCTGCAGTGATCGATGATGGAATCATGTATGTCGCGAATATAGGTGACAGCAGATTATATATAGTCAACAATGAGATAAGACAGGTCACACTTGATCACTCATTGGTTGAGGAGCTGATAAGGAATGGTCAGCTCGACAGGAATAAGGGACGGAATCATCCAGAGAAGAACATTATAACCCGAGCACTTGGAATAGGTGATGATGTGGTTCCGGATTTCTTTGAAGTAGAACTTTCAGCGGATGATAAGATCCTTCTATGTTCTGATGGTTTGTCAAACATGATAGAGGACGACGAGATTCGGGACATTGTATCAGAGTCGGATGATCTTAAGACAGTCGGTGAGAAGCTGGTGGAGAGAGCAAATTACTACGGCGGCAAGGACAATATATCAGCCGTTGTAGCTGCGATAGATTGGGAGGAATAAATTGGTATGTTAAATCCGGGAACGATGCTCAGCGGTCGTTATGAGATCATAGAGTTGGTTGGATCTGGCGGTATGTCAGAGGTATATAAGGCAAAGTGTCATGTGTTAAACAGATATGTTGCCATAAAGGTGCTCAAGCCTGAGTTCAGCTCAGACGTTAATTTTGTTACAAAGTTCAGGATAGAGGCTCAGTCTGCGGCAGGGCTTTCACATCCTAATATTGTGAATGTATACGATGTCGGTGAGGACAACGGAATATATTATATAGTAATGGAGCTTGTGGAGGGAACTACCCTCAAGGAATATATACAGGCTCACGGCAGAATAGAGCCTATGCAGGCGATTGATTTTGCCATACAGATAGCCCAGGGACTTCAGGCAGCCCATGAGCATCACACGATACACAGGGATATAAAGCCTCAGAACATCATCATGTCGAACAACGGCACGCTGAAGGTCACTGATTTCGGAATCGCAAGAGCCGCTTCGTCAAGCACGACCACGACAAATGCGATGGGTAGTGTCCACTATATATCACCGGAGCAGGCAAGGGGCGGATTCTCAGATGAGAGAAGTGATATTTATTCACTCGGTATCACGATGTATGAGATGCTCACAGGACATGTTCCATTTGAGGGCGAAAACAATGTCGCTATAGCGCTGATGCACATTCAGGGCGAGATGGTATCACCTAGGGAGTATTACCCGGATATACCTACAAGTCTTGAGAAGATCATAAGAAAGTGTACACAGAAGAAGCCGGAGAGACGATATCTCACAGCAAATGCGCTTATAGCTGATCTCAACAGAGTAAAAGAGAATCCTAATATAGATTGTATAGTAGTGCCTAAGACCAGCGTTCCTACATCCCCTACCATTGAGATGACAAAGCAGGAGATGGAGATGATCAAGACCGGAAGACAGGTCGATAAGGCAGATACTACGGAGGTTCCACCTGTAAGTCCGAGAACGTCAGAGATCAAGGCTAACGTGCCAGTTATGCCGCCGTCACAGCTCGACGATCTGTTCCCAGATGACGATGATGACGATGATGATACGGACGAGTCAGTGGCAGATGATGGAGAACAGGAGCAGGAATACGACGGCGAGGAGGAGCTTGATCCAAGACTTAAGAAGATCATCATGGTATCAAGTATAGCCATCGCGGTGGTTCTTGCCATACTTGCCATACTTCTCATAGGCAAGATAGCCGGCTGGAATATTCTGGGCGGTAAGGGTAAGACGGAGGAAAGCACCGATGTCATAACCACAGAGGGAACGAACGACACAACTGCACAGGAGACAGTACCTATGGTCAATGTAGTAGGTCTGTATAAGACTGCGGCTGAGGAGCAGATGAAGAAGAATGGCTTCACCAACTATACATTTGTGGAGAAGACAGATGCCACGGTTGAGAAGGGCTATGTAATATCACAGAGTATAGATGAGGGAACTTCCATAACAAAGGATACACAGATAACTATCTATGTATCATCGGGCAAGGAAAAGACCAAGGTGCCGAATGTTGTCGGATATGAGGACAGTCAGGCCACAACATTGCTCGAGGAGGCAGGACTTAAGGTCACACATGGCTATGCATACGATGATAATGTTGAGAAGGATCATGTAATATCTTCAGATCCTGTTGCCGGAACAGAGGTTGAGGAGGGCTCAACAGTCAAGATAATCATCAGTAACGGTAAGGAGACGAAGAAGATCCCGGTTCCTAACCTCAAGGGCATGTCTGAGGCTGATGCAGCAGCTAAACTTCAGGAGGTCAACCTGGTGGGCAATCCAAGCTATGAGTACAGCGATGATGTGAAGGAAGGCCAGGTAATATCACAGGATCCTGAGGTCAACACTGAGGTTGATGAGGGAACCACCGTGTCATATGTTGTCAGCAAGGGACCTCAGAAGGTTACGTACTCCGTATCGTTCAGCGGTTCAATATCCAATATAGAGTTTGATTTTGACACATTTGGAAGTGTGACAGTTGACATCTCATACACAATAGGCAGACAGACATTCTCTGTATACAGCGGTAAGGCTGGTGCAGGAGACTTCCCTATAAATATAGACGGAGTTGAGGGCCCTACAGGACTTGAGAGCAACCAGGGATCATTCTCTGTGACCATCACGGATTCAGAGGGAATAGATGTCACATCAAGCTTTAACACGGGCGGTTTGTCCGCTACATTTACACAGGAGAGTAATTAGTAGTGGCAGAGATCATATCAGGAAAGATAATCAAAGGAATCGGTGGATTCTATTATATAGACGCCGAGGATGGACATTTGTACGAATGTAAGGCGAAGGGTATCTTCAGAAACAAAAAGATCAAGCCCCTTGTCGGAGATAATGTGAATATAGAGATACTTGATCCTGAGAACAATCTAGGTAATATCGTTGAGATATTGCCTAGATTTAACTCTTTAATAAGACCTGCTGTGGCAAATGTGGATCAGACGATCATAATATTTGCCATGAGCGAGCCTGAGCCGAACTTTAACCTGCTTGACAGATTCCTTGTCAGCATGGAGAAAAGCGGTGTTGAGACTATCATTTGTTTTAACAAGACGGATCTTTCGCCGGACAATATGGAGGCTTGCAGATCATACAGCAAGAGCGGGTATGAGACAATCTTCATAAGTGCCAGGGAAGGCGAGGGCATAGACAGGCTCAGGGAGATCATAAAAGACCGCACAACGGTGTTTGCGGGGCCATCGGGAGTCGGCAAGTCGTCTACTCTCAATGCGATCAAGCCGGAGGCGGAGGCTCAGACAGGTGCCATAAGTGACAAGATAAAGCGTGGCAAGCACACCACGAGACATTCTGAGCTCATGCACATTGGCGGCAGGACGTACATTATGGATACCCCAGGATTTTCGTCACTTTATGTGGATTCCATAGAGGCGGAGGATCTCAAGGAGTATTTCCCGGATATAGCGGCATATACGGGTAAGTGCAGATTCAACATGTGCAACCATGTCAGTGAGCCGGATTGCCTGGTGAAGCGGGCGGTTGCGGACGGAGAGATAAGCCGTATAAGATATGAAGATTATGTAATGATATATAACGACTTAAAAGAAAAGAGGAAATGGTAATGATAATACTTTCACCTTCATTATTGTCAGTTGATTTTGCACATATTGCGGACGGCATTGCGGAGCTTGACAGAGCGAAAGTTCCTGCGCTGCACCTTGACGTTATGGACGGTGCGTTTGTTCCGAACATATCATTTGGTGCACCTGTTATAAAGTGCCTCAGAAAAGAAACGGACATGATATTCGATGTGCATCTCATGATAGAGGAGCCGGACAGATATCTTGAGGATTTCAAGAAGGCAGGGGCTGACTGGGTAACCGTACATGCAGAGAGCTGTAAGCATCTGCACAGAACCGTTGCCAGGATACATGAGCTTGGAATGAAGGCCGGAGTGGCACTCAATCCGGCAACTCCTGTATCAGCACTTGACTATGTCATAGACGATCTGGATATGGTACTTGTTATGAGTGTCAATCCGGGATTCGGCGGACAGTCATTCATTCCTTCAGCGCTCAGAAAGGTGGCTGAGGTCAGAAAAATGGCAGATGACAGAGGTCTTGATCTGAATATAGAGGTTGACGGTGGAGTAAATCTGAAGAACGTGGGAGAGGTCATTGAAGCCGGTGCAAATGTCATAGTTGCCGGTTCTGCGGTATTCAGCGGTGATGCCTACGAGAATAGTTGCAGCTTCCTCAAGGCATTTGAGAAATATGAGGCATAGATAATAGAGGTCAGGTAATGATATGAAGAGTTATATTATAATAACCGGAGGCAGTGTTGATCTGTATTCACTTCAAGGAATCATGGACAGACACCTTGAAAGCAGCAGAGTGATAGCTGTGGACAAGGGTATAGAGACCTGCAATAAGATAGGAATAGTACCGGATGTCATCGTGGGTGACTTCGATTCAGCCAGCAAGGTGACTGTGGGAGTGTACAGGAAGATGGCAAAAAAGATGCACTCCATACAGTTCGTCGATCTGGATACGCACAAGGACTTTACGGATACGCATGTTGCAATTATGCACGCTATTGATGAAGGTGCCACGGATATTTATATATCTGGTGCCACAGGAACAAGACTTGATCACACAATGGCAAATATAGGGCTGCTCAAGGAATGTGCGGATAAAGGCGTAAATGCGTATATAGAGGATGACCATAATGTAATAACCATGATAAATTCCAGTGCCGGAATAAGCCGGCTGGAGGGTTATGATTATATATCTTTTATACCGTACGGTGGATGCGTCACGGGGGTAACACTTACAGGGTTTGAATACAACGTGGAGAATCGTACATTTGAGATAGGAGACAGCCTTGGAGTGAGCAACCGGGTTGTATCGGAGGATGCAAGGATAGAGATAGAAGAAGGCTATATGATCGTCAATTACAGCCGTGACTGATATGGTCTAAAAGATCAGGCATATAAACTACAATATATATAACGAAAAAGCTCTGCACAGTGTATTATCTGTGCAGAGCTTTTTCACATAGCAGTTTGTTATATTCTTTTACTTTTTCTTGGAGTTCTTTTTACCCTTTTCAGGATATTTCTCGTTTATCTTTTCTTTTATTTTTTCGTGCCTGTCAGCAACCTTGATTTTAGCCGATGACTTTTTCTTCTGATCGGACTTCTGGCTGTTCTTGGACTCGTTTTTCTGTTCGATGCCGGAAGTCTTAGATTTGTCATCTGCTTCATCGGATGTTGTGATCTCCCGGAGCTCCCGGATGCTTGAGTTAAAGCCCTCGGTTATTGGATCGGCATACATGGATGAATAATATGCATACAGAGCCTTGTATTCCTCAGATGTCTTGTATCCGGTGATGTAGATGTGTCCGTGCATCTCGTCCATATGGATACCCCTGATCTTCTTGGCAATGTGAAGGCCGATGTTCTTACAGTGGCTTCCGATCCTGTCAAGACTTGTGAGAATGTCAACCAGTGCAAATCCTCCAGGGATACCACATTCGCCCATCTGAAGTCTCACAACGTGGTGATCCTTTATAAGCTCTGTTATCTCACTGATGGTCTGTGCAAGTGGCTCTATTCTTGATATTGCCTGAAGATCGTCCTCCTTGAAGGCGTTCAGAGTCATATCAATAATATTGTTAGTCGCCTTGAGCGCTGTCTGGATCTCCTTCATTCCCTGATCTGAGAAGTTTATCTTCTGATCTATTATATTTCTCGATACAACGAGAAGATTCTCACAGTGGTCACCAATCCTTTCCATATCACTCAGACTGTTCAGAAGCTCTGAAACATCGAGTCGTTCAGCTCTGGACATGTTGTTCTGTGATGTTACCTTGAGGAGGAAGTTGTTGAGTGAGCTCTCACATTTGTCTATGAAATCCTCATTCTCCTCGAGTTTGGCGGCATCTTCTTCATTGAAATCACTGATGAGTCTGCATGCTATTGCAAAGTTCTCTCTTATGCAGTCAGCCATGGCAAACATGACATTTCTTGCCTGTGAAATAGCGATGGAAGGGGTAGCGATAAGTCTCGGATCCAGTGTGGCGAGCTCTTTGTCGATCTTGGATTCCTCGTCGTCCCTGATGATCTTTCCTGTAAGCTTTGCCACCTGATCGGAGAATGGCAGAAGTATCAGGCTTATGATAAAGTTGAACAGGAAATGGACATTGGCAATGTTACCACGGTTTACAACCTTGTCCATGAAAGGCATGTCTATGAAAAGCTGAAGTCCGTATATGACAATAACAAAGAATATAGCTCCGAATATGTTAAAGAGAAGATATGAGAGCGAGACTCTCTTTGCCTTCTTGTTCGCACCGATTCCTCCGAGGATAATGGTCATACACTTACCGATGTTCTGACCGATAATAATAGGAATGGCTGTTCCGTACGTCACGACGCCTGTGGACGAAATGGCCTGGAGTATACCTACTGATGCAGATGAACTCTGTATGATGGCTGTGAGCACAAGTCCTATTAAAATACCAAGTAATGGGTTGTTGAAAGATGTGAACAGATTCTGGAAGCTCTCTGATTCCTTGAGCGGTGCAAACACACCCTCCATGGTGTTCATACCGAGGAAGAGGATTCCAAGACCAACAAGAATACTTGCAATATCACGTTTCTTGTTGTTATTTGTAAATAGTATGATAAATGCACCTATACATATAAGGATAGGAGCAAATGATGACGGTTTTAAAAGTTTAAGAAGAATATTAGTCTCCGCAAGATCTCCAAGACGAAGGATCTGTGCGGTCGCGGTACTACCGATGTTGGCACCAAACACGACAGGTATGGCCTGCCCAAGCTTCATGATTCCTGCATTTACAAAGCCGATGAGCATGATGGTCGTTGCTGCCGAACTTTGAATGATGGCTGTTACGGCTGTACCGAGTGTAAACCCCTTTATAGTTCCCGTGAACTGATTCTTTCCGGTTGTAAGTTTCTCAAGAACCTTTTCCAGACTGCCACCGGCGAGATTCTTCAGCGAGGCACCCATGAGATTCATTCCGAACAAAAACAAACCTACGCCTCCGAGCAATGTTAAAATAGAAAATAAATCCAAAATTATAGCCCTCCTGAGTAAAGTGAATTTTACCTGCGTTTCTGACAGGTAAAAAATATGTAATAAATATGTAAAAGCCCATACGATTCAGATTATAACACATCACTAGTTTTTGTACTATTGAAAAAATAATGCAATTGATAGAAACATTTCGGCAAATGTCACAATAAATATGATGGTGGCGGCAAAACTTCAACTGTGGTAGAATGAGCAGGGTATATTATATAAAAATGATAACAAAGATTCAGATAAAAGAATGGAGTGGCTGATACATGTCTGTTTTTAGTGATAAGAGAGTATTTGGAATCAAAAGGCAGAACTGTGGCGGTGTGTCCACCGCAGGGCAGGTATGCGCCAATGATGTAATATTGTGGGTCATATTTCTGCTGCCTATTAATATAGTAATACATGGTGCAGGACAGTGCCTTGTGGCCATGGGATTGTTCGTGGGCAATGTTGTCGGATGGATATTCCTGTCAAAGCGTATGAATTCGTATGCTGAGATATCCCCTAAAAAGATACACAATGCTCCGGAGCTGTTCGCAGCAAGATATGGGTCATGGAAGCTGAAAGATCTGGTGTCCGTCATATGGATAGTGACGCTTGGCCTGATACTGGTGTTTGTTCTCAAGGTTATCGTATCGGTTGTCGCCTATTTTATGGACATGCCGGAGAGCATAAGCCTTGCCATCATAGTGTCATTTCTCATCCTTGCCACCATACTGGTTGACAATAAGCTGATGGGAATAATCAAGACAATAGTGTTCATAATGGTTATAATCGTATGTCTGACGATGATCGGACTGGTATTTTACAGGATGGATGCGAGGGAGATACTTGACAATTACAGGAGATCAAGGCTTGCAGGGGGAACCAGCATTTATCTGAATATACTGTATTACGATGGCAAAACAGTGGATATAGGAAGTGCGATATCCATGACGGGAGTAGGACTTGGATGTATAGCCATGCCGCTGATGTACAAGGGTGTCTTAAATATCCGGGATATCAAGGAGCTCGATGTCGGAAGAATATGGGCTGTAATCTTTGAAGGGTTCACAATACTTTCAAGCTGTATACTGGCACTTCTGGTCGTACCGGTGCTCTATCCTGAGAAGGTATTGGTAAATATGAACTCATTCCAGGTGTACAACCTGATGCTCAAGAAGCTGCTTGGAACGGGAACCTATGCGTATGTGTTCAGATTTGCCGCGCTTATGGTGTTTATAGCGGCGGTTGTCGTAATGCTGGAATCGTTCATGAGAAATATATGCGAACATATAAGAGGGCTTGTTCCGGCAATCTCAAGAGCCGGTGGAACCGCAAAGCTTCTTATAGATATAGGTGTTGTTGTGCTGACCGGATGCTGCATTTTCCTGGTGGCAGAGTTTGTTGAATTCAACAGAGAGCATATGATCGCCGACAACTGGGGATTGTGTGCGGCGGCACTTGCGGCTCCTCTTTTCTGTACACTGACGTACAGGCATGCGACCGGAAAAGGTATGTATGCCGGAATAATAGCAGGAATACTCACATTTGTTATGTGGAGATATCTCCCGTTTGTGAACGGAGGCAGCCTGGCGGCATACTCGGGTATCAGCGGTGACGTGGTTGGATTTGCAGTGAGTCTGCTGTTCACCATTGGAGTAAGTGTGTGCACGCAGAAAAATACAGAGGAAGAACTGAAGATATTTGACAGGATGAGGGCTGATCAGGCCTGATCTGAAGGAGTTCATATGATATACAGGATTGCCTGCGTCGGCAGGATAAAGGAACAGCATTTTACGCAGATGTTAAATGAATATAAGAAGGAGATCGACAAGAGAGGGCGTCTGGAGATATGCGAGGTTCCTGACGAGAGGATACCTCAGAAGGCTGGTGACAAGGTAAATGCCATGATCATTGAGGCCGAGGCGGACAGGCTGAGACATGTGATCGGGAGAGACGACTATGTTATAGCACTGTGTATAGAAGGAAAAAAGACGACCACGGAAGGACTTGCCGATCAGGTCCGCAGGGCATCGGAGCGCGGACATGACACGGTTACATTTGTGATAGGGGGATCTCTTGGACTTGCTGCAGATATGGTGAGGAGGGCTGATTACAGGATGAGCGTGTCGGATATGACATTTCCGCATCAGCTAATAAGGGTGACGCTGGCGGAGCAGCTTGCGATCATAAGCCGGAGCTGACAGGGATTATTTGTGGTAGGTTATGTTGTTCAGGATAGTGTATGCCCTGTAGGTCTGCTCGGACAGCAGGAGGGCAGTCATCTCGGCGGACGGCTGTACTGAACAGAGAGAGAAATTTTCCATATCAGCCGTGAGTGATTCATCGTACCCTATGTAGAAGTTTATCTTTGAGGTACCGCTTGAAGTCAGACTGTTGATGCGGGCTGCGTAGTCCTCAGATGAGATGGTATCAGAGCCGGATATACAGTAGTTTGTGGTGTTTTTCCCTGAGGTGCATTTAATTTTCCCTGCAACGCATACTATAGACAGAGTACAGTATGGAGAAAGTCTCTTGACGTACTCGGCGATGGCTTTCTGATACAAAGGGTTGATTTTTTTCTGATTAACGTATATGTTTATATCCATGTGATTTCTCCTAAAGTCAGAAATGGGCGGCAGGATGGCGTAACGGCATCCTGACTCTGACATTATATAGCATCAAGGAGAAAATATATAGCAAATTATGTCATAACATTATGGAGGATAAAATGAGTAAAAAATTACTGGCACTTGATATTGACGGAACGCTGACAAATACTCAGAAGGATATTACTCCGGCAACGTTGGAGAAAATAATAGAGGCACAGGAGAAGGGGCATATCGTTGCGATAGCATCGGGACGTCCACTGCCTGGAATAAGAAAGATAGCAGACACCATAGAGCTTGACAGATTTGGCGGATATGTGCTTGCCTTCAACGGCGGAAGAATCGTCGATTACAGTACCGGCGAGGTGGTATATCAGGCTGTGCTTGACAATGATGTGGTGAGGGATATATATGATTACTGTCTGAAAGCGGGCTGCGGAATGGTGACATACGATGGAGACCGGGTTATAACCGGAACTGATATAGACGGATACATGACATTTGAGGCAAGTATCAATCATATGGAGATCATGAGGATAGACAACTTCAGGGAATATATCGATTTCCCTCTCAACAAATGTCTTCTTACCGCAGATCCTGACAAGGCGGAGAAGATAGAGCAGGAGCTTGCAGAAAAGTTCGGTGATCAGCTTAACATATTCCGCTCGGAGCCATATTTTGTGGAGATTATGCCGCCAAATGTTCATAAGGCAACATCCCTTGAGAAGCTTCTTGAGGTTCTTGATATGGACAGAAAGGATCTTGTGGCGTGTGGTGACGGATATAATGACCTCACGATGATAGAGTATGCCGGGGTGGGAGTCGCCATGGCAAATGCACAGGACATAGTGAAGGAACATGCCGATTATATAACATTGTCAAATGACGAGGATGGACTTGTGCCGGTGGTGGACAAGTTTATCCTGGCTGACTGATCAAGTATAAAAAATGTGTGAATTATGTGTATCCCGTTGAATTGATGAGATATTTGTAGTAAAATGCATTGCTGTATGAGTTAAATTTTGACAGATACATTCGATATTTAGGAGAAAAATATGGGAAATAAAATGAGTGGTCATGATGATGATATGAAGCGTGTTAAGGGCAGATATGCCGGAGAGATGCTTTTTGACGATGAAGATGATTACGATGACGATGCCGACGATTATTCAGATGATCATGGCAGAACCGGTATTGCAAAGGATGATTATTCCGACAGCGCATTTGGACCGGGCGCAGACGATGAAGATGATGCGGCATCAGAAGAGGAAGCTTATACATCGGATGATGAATATTATGAAGATGAATATGCGGAAGAAGAGCAGGATATGAAGGATCAGAAGAGAAAGAAAAAGAACAGAGTATGGGGAATCATACTTGCAATCGAGGTTGTTGCAGCCATAGTCATAGGCGTTCTGTTTGTGAAGGCGTACATCAACAACACATATAACAAGATGCAGTACAAAGAGCTGAAGGACACTCATATAAATGAGGATCTGGATGAAGAAACAGTCAAGAAGATGACAGGATACACCAACATCGCATTGTTTGGTATAGATACCAGAGATGCAGGCATGGTTGACGATGGAGTGCGTTCAGACAGTATAATCATCTGCAGCATCAACAATGATACACAGGAGGTCAAGCTTCTCTCACTGTACAGAGATACTTACCTTGAGCTCTGTAATGACAGCCAGTCATACGAGAAGGCAGCTCATGCATACGCATACGGCGGAGCACAGGGCGCTGTCAATATGATAAATAAGAACCTTGACCTGAATATAACAGATTACGTTGCAGTCAATTTCACAGCCCTAACAGAAGCCATCGATGCCCTGGGTGGAATCGATATAGAGCTGAAGGAGGAGGAGCTTTATAAGCTCAACCAGTGTATTGACGAGCAGATGGGTGTAAATGGTATTTATTCAGATTATGTATATGACACAGGTGTCGTTCATCTGAACGGTGTGCAGGCTACAGCCTACTCCAGAATCAGAAGTACAGATGAGGGTGATATAACAAGAACATGGAGACAGAGAACAGTTATCTCCAAGATGATAGAGGCGGCAAAGACAGCAGGAATCTCCAAGCTGCTTGATTGTATCAACGTGGTTGTGGATGATGTTGCATCAAGCCTTACAGAGGAAGAGATCATTGATATGGCAAAATCCTGCTTCAACTACAAGCTGTCAACTACAACAGGATTCCCATTTACCATCGCCAGTCCTACCATGGATGAGGTGAGCTATGTCGTTGCCTGTGATCTCGCAACGAATGTCACAGCACTTCACAGATTCCTGTTCGACGACATGAATTATACACCGTCAGCTACCGTACAGAATATAAGCTACAACATCATCAATGATTCAGGCTGTGAGAATCAGCTCGATCTTGATACATTTACAGTTCAGGATGATGTGGATTCCATTGTATCGACGGAGTCAGATTATTCTGATGGCTATTGATGATATCTGGGATCTGAAAGCAGGATGTCGGGTGACATATAACAGAAATAAGCATAACAGCAAGGCACATATCATATGCACGTGTACACAGTGATATGTGCCTTTCTTTTTTACTTTGAAATGTAAAGGGTATGTGCTATAATGAAGCAGGTCATCAGGCAGATGCCTGCATGGGTTATCATGCCAGGATATGACGATATATAATATGAATAATAAAATATGAACACAAAGGATGGATCGTGATATGAAGATGGACAGAATTCTGCTCAAGATGAGCGGTGAAGCTCTTGCCGGTGATAAGAAACATGGTTTTGACGAGGAGACAGTCAGAGATGTGTCCAATCAGGTAAAGCAGATAGTAGACAAGGGAATACAGGTATGTGTAGTAATAGGAGGAGGAAACTTCTGGAGAGGAAGAACCTCAGACAACATGGACAGAGTTAAGGCGGATTCCATAGGAATGCTGGCAACTGTCATGAACTGTATCTACACAGCGGACAGCTTCAGAAGCTGCGGAATAAAGACACACATCATGACACCATTTGTATGTGGTAATATGACTGAGCTTTTTGACAAGGACAAGGCAATCGCATATATGGAGCAGGGAGATGTCGTATTTTTTGCAGGTGGAATCGGCCATCCATATTTCTCAACAGATATGGCGACAGTGCTTATGGCAATAGAGGTTAAGGCAGATGTCATTCTTTCAGGTAAGGCCATCGATGGAGTATATGACAGTGATCCTAAGACCAATCCGAACGCTAAGAAGTATGACAGCATGAAGATGAGCGATATAGTAGACAACAAGCTCGGAGTAATAGATCTTGCCTCAGCAGTTCTTGCCATGGAGAACAAGATGCCTATGATGCTGTTTGGCCTGAATGATGAGAACAGCATAGTGAAAGCCGTTACAGGCGGTTTCACCGGAACATATGTGAATGCGGAATAAAAGGGAAAATAATAAGAAAAATATATAATCCAGGAGGAATGAATCATGTTAACACAGTACGAAGAGAAGATGCAGAAGTCAGTTGAGAATCTTGAGGCTGAGTATGCTACCATCAGAGCAGGAAGAGCGAACCCTAACATCCTCAACAAGATCAAGGTAGAGTATTATGGAGTTCCAACACCTATGCAGCAGCTTGCAAATATAACTGTTCCAGAGGCCAGAACACTGGTCATCGCACCATGGGAGCCATCACTTGTCAAGGAGATAGAGAAGGCTATCATGAATTCTGATCTTGGAATCACACCTAACAACGATGGAAGAAACATCATCCTCAACTTCCCAGAGCTCACAGAGGACAGAAGAAAAGAGCTCGTCAAGGATATCAAGAAGAAGGGCGAGGGCGCAAAGGTCGCTATAAGAAACATCAGACGTGATGCCAACGATGCCATCAAGAAGATGGAGAAGAACGGAGACATAAGCGAGGACGAGCTCAAGGACAACGAGGATAAGATCCAGAAGCTCACAGATAAGTATGTTGGTCAGATTGACAAGGCTGTTGAGTCAAAATCCAAGGAGATCATGACAGTATAATAATCATGGATATGATGTATCCCTCAAATGGAATGCGGAGAGAATATGAAGAGAGAGATTAACGGAGAATTACTTAATGTGCCAGAGCACGTGGCTGTTATCATGGATGGAAATGGCAGATGGGCAAAGAAGAGATTCCTTCCCAGAAACTATGGACACGCAGAGGGTGCGAAGGCTCTTGAGGCTATATGTGAAAATTGCGATAAGCTTGGAATAAAGTATCTCACAGTGTATGCTTTTTCCACGGAGAACTGGAAGAGGTCTGTTGAGGAAGTCACAGGTATCATGAATCTTTTCAGAAAGTACCTGGTTGACAGTATAGAGAGATCTAACAACGCCAACATGAAGGTTAACCTCATAGGTAAGCGCGAGGGCCTCCCGGAGGATATAGTTCAGAAGATGGATAATCTGGAGAGGAAGACTGCGGGGAATACAGGACTTCAGTTTCATATAGCGATAAACTACGGTGGACGTGATGAGATTGTCAGGGCGGTGAAGAAAATCATGAAGGATGCCGATGCGGGAAAGATCAGTGCGGATGACATTGACGAGAGCCTGTTTGCGGAATATCTCGACACAAAGGGTGTGCCTGATCCTGATCTGCTAATAAGGACAAGCGGTGAGGAGAGAACATCCAACTTCCTCCCATGGCAGCTTGCATATTCTGAGTTTTATTTCACAGATACACTGTGGCCTGATTTTGACATGGATTCTCTGATAGAAGCCGTGAGGTACTACAATAAGAGAGAGAGAAGATTCGGAGATGCAAAATAGTTATCCGGAGGATATTAGTTAATGAAACAGAGAGTGATAAGTGGTGCGGTTCTGGTAGTGATACTGGCCATCACATTATATTTTGGAGGGATAGTAACATGCGGCCTTATGGCTCTGGTATCCCTTGTGGGCAATATGGAGCTGCTCAGAGTATACGGAGTGAACAAGAAGACTCCGGGAATCGTGTGTTACCTGGCGACAGTTCTGTATTATATAGCCATATACCTGAATCGTATGGACATTATTGTTCCTATGATGGTCGTATATTTATTGGTTATGCTTGCTGTGTATGTGCTGACATTCCCAACATACAGCGATAAACAGATCATGGCGGCATTTATGGATTTCTTCTATGTAAGTGTCATGCTGTCATTTGTATATCTCATAAGAAACATGGAGCATGGACTGGTACTTGTCCTGCTGATATTTGTCAGCTCATGGATAAATGATACATGTGCTTACTTCGTGGGAAGAGCCCTCGGAAAGCACAAGATGGCACCTGTGCTCAGCCCTAAGAAGAGCATAGAGGGTCTTATCGGCGGTATCGTTGGAGCAGGTGTATTCGGAGCAGTGTTTGGCATACTGTTTGATAAGTATGTAGACACCATGAACTATGCGCCATTACTTTTTGCAGTTGTCGGCGCTGTCGGTGCACTTCCGGCGGTTATTGGAGATCTGGCAGCATCTGCGATAAAGAGAAATAACGACATCAAGGACTACGGAAAGCTGATTCCGGGTCACGGAGGAATATTGGACAGATTTGACAGCATAATATTTACAGCACCGATAATTTATTATCTGCTTGTATATCTGCTGTAGGATATATGATGGGCAGTGCCCAGTGGGTTCACTGGATACTGCCTATTATATTCGGATAGATGATCCGGGAAAGCCGGATACGGGAGGATAACATGAAGAATGTAGCGATAATTGGCTCTACAGGTTCAATTGGAACACAGACCCTTGAGATAGTTAGGGTTCAGGAAGATCTGAATATAGTGGCGCTTGCCGCCGGAAGTAATATAGAGCTCCTGGAAAAACAGGCGAGGGAGTTTTCGCCCGAGGTTGTGGGAATATGGAGCGAAGAGAATGCTGCGAGACTCAGAGAGAGCCTTGCGGACACTGACATAAGAGTTGTTGCGGGCATGGACGGATTGATAGAGATAGCAGAGCTTTCGTCATCAGACATCCTTGTCACGGCAATAGTTGGCATGATCGGAATAAGACCGACTATAGCAGCCATAAATGCGGGAAAGGACATAGCACTTGCCAATAAAGAGACTCTGGTGACAGCGGGACATATCATCATGCCGCTGGCGGCGGAGAAGAATGTAGCGATACTGCCTGTTGACAGCGAACATTCCGCTATATTCCAGTCCCTTCAGGGAAATGTGCACGGTGATGTGGAGAAGATACTGCTCACAGCGTCAGGTGGGCCTTTCAGGGGAAAGGATACCGCATTTCTTGAGAATGTTCAGGTGGAGGATGCGCTCAAGCATCCAAACTGGAGTATGGGAAGAAAGATAACAATAGATTCAGCAACCATGGTCAACAAGGGACTTGAGGTTATAGAGGCAAAGTGGCTCTTTGATGTGAAGCCGGAGAATATCCAGGTGGTAGTCCAGCCACAGAGCATAATCCACTCGATGGTTGAGTACAGGGACGGCGCAGTTATAGCACAGCTTGGAACTCCTGACATGAAGCTTCCGATACAGTACGCTTTGTGTTATCCGGAGAGAAGATACATGGACGGTGACAGACTGGACTTCTGGACTATGAACTCGATTCTTCTTGAGAAGCCGGACATGGATACATTTAAGGGCTTAAAGTATGCGTATTCTGCCATAGCAGATGGCGGTTCAATGCCGACTGTATTCAATGCGGCAAATGAGTGCGCAGTGGCAAAATTCCTTGACAGGAAGATACGCTTCCTCGATATATACAGGATAATAGAGGAGTGTATGGCGAGTCATACAGTTATAGAAAACCCTGACGTGTCACAGATACTTGACACTGAGCGCTGGGTATATGATTTTGTAGAAAGCAGGTGGTAGATTGAACATAATTCTCATAATTCTAGTATTTGGTGTGATAATATTTTTTCATGAGCTTGGACATTTTATTGTCGCAAAGATCAATCATATATCGGTAATTGAGTTTTCCATGGGACTTGGCCCAAAGCTCTTCTCGTTTACCAAGAAGGATACACAGTATTCACTGAGACTCATACCTCTGGGCGGTTATTGTATGCTGCTAAGCGAAGGCGAGGAGGGTCATGAGGATGACGAGAACGCATTTGAGAAGAAGTCCATATGGGTGCGTATGGCGGAGGTCCTTGCCGGTCCGTTCATGAACATAGTTATAGCATTTATCTTTTCAGCGGTCATAATCCACTTCTGTGGTACAGATCCTGCGACTATCGGCAGGGTGTACGACAGCGAGATGGCGAAGGAAAGCGAGTATGCGGATGTTGTCAAGGAGTTCAATGGAGTTTATCCTGCGGAGCAGGCCGGGATAGAGGATGGAGATACCGTCCTTGAGATCGGCGGAAGCAAGATCAAGAACTTCAGGGAACTTCAGATATATCTTGAGATATACGGGGACGGTTCTCCTATAGACCTCAAGATGCAGAAGAAGGATGGCACGGTGTACGATACGACTGTATATCCGGTGGAGACAAGTGCAGGTTATAAGGTGGGAATCGTAAGCTGCGGTTATGTCTTGCCACAGAATTTTGGCGAGCTGATGAAGTATTCTGCCTATGAGGTCAGATACTGGGTCAAGGCCACGTTCCTGAGCCTTAAGCTCATAGTCACCAGACAGGTCAGCTCAGATGAGGTGTCTGGCCCTGTGGGTGTGGCAAAGTCCATGAACGATACGTTCAATGAGGCTGCAAAGGTCGATGTCCTTACGGTTCTCCTCAACTGGATGAACTATATAGTGCTTCTCTCGGCCAACCTTGGAATCATGAATATGCTTCCGATACCGGGACTTGACGGAGGACGTTTCCTGTTCCTGCTGATCGAGCTTATAACCAGGCGGAAGGTTCCGAAGGAAAAGGAAAACATAGTCACATTTGTGGGATTTGTGCTGGTCATGATCCTCATGGTCGTAATATTGTTCAATGATATAAAGAATGTATTTTTCAGTTAAAGGCAATTAAAGAAGGAGGAAAGGCGCCAGTGCTTATGTACTGGCGCTGTGAGTATATATGAAGACAAGAGAGATCCACATAGGTGACAGGGTTATAGGCGGAGGCAATCCGATACTTATACAGTCCATGACCAACACAAAGACGAGCGATGTGGAGGCTACGGTTGCACAGATACTCCAGCTTGAGAAGGCCGGATGTGACATAATCAGATGTACGATAAACGATGAGGCTGCAGCAGATGCAATCCCGGCTATAAAGAAACAGATCCATATTCCGCTTGTGGGCGACATACATTTTGACTACAGGCTTGCCATAAAGGCCATAGAAAATGGTGTGGACAAGATCAGGATAAATCCGGGGAATATCGGAGGACAGGAGAATCTGGCAAAGGTAGTCGAGGCTGCCAGAAAGAGAAATATTCCTATAAGGGTCGGTGTAAACAGTGGTTCTCTGGAGAAGAATCTCGTGGAGAAGTATGGCGGAGTGACCGCAGAGGGAATAGTTGAGAGCGCTCTTGACAAGGTGCACATGATCGAGGAGCTTGACTATCACAACATAGTCATAAGCATCAAGTCGTCTGATGTTATGATGTGCGTGAGAGCCCATGAGCTCATCGCAGACAAGACAGATTACCCTCTGCATGTGGGAATCACGGAGTCAGGAACCGTCACAAGAGGAAATATCAAATCATCGGTGGGACTTGGAATCATACTCCATGAGGGAATAGGCGATACGATAAGAGTGTCCCTGACAGGAGATCCGGTGGATGAGATCCTGTCAGCAAAGCTTATTCTCAAGGCTCTTGGACTCAGAAAGGGCGGAGTAGAGCTTGTGTCATGTCCGACCTGTGGACGTACTGAGATCGACCTTATCGGACTTGCAAATAAGGTGGAAAAGCTTGTGTCAGACTATGACCATCTCAATATTAAAGTCGCAGTTATGGGTTGTGTGGTGAACGGCCCGGGAGAGGCCAAGGAAGCCGACCTTGGAATTGCAGGAGGCAAGGGCTGCGGACTGCTCATCAAGAAGGGTGAGATAGTTGGCAGACTCAGTGAGGATGAATTTATACCGGCGCTGAAGCGCGAGTTAGATAATTGGAGTGAATAGGATTGAACAACGAAGATCGTATTTTGGAACAAGAGAATATAGATCAGATGTATGCCGATGAGATGCAGGCTCAGATGGATTATGAAGCCCAGATGGCTGAACAGGAGATGTATGAGAGCCAGATGTATGCTGATATGCAGCAGGAGAGCGCATCGTACATCCAGGCGGATGTTCACGACTCGGACTGGCATATCGCAGATGATATGGAGGAAGATGCCGAGGACGAAGACGTTGATGACGAAGCTGCTGATGAGGAAACTGCTGATGGCAAAGACGTGGTCAGTGATGGCACTGGTGGCGATATGGCCGAGGGGTGCGAGGCTGATGCTGATACATCGGAAGGCTCAGTGAGTGGAAATGAGCAGGCGGAGCTCTTCATGACGGTGTTCCCCGGAGTGGAGATGACTAAGGAGCTTGCAGGTCTGTTCACCGAGGTGTATGTGACAAAAGTCACGATATATGACAGCAGGAATATTTTGCAGATTGACATAAGATCGAGGCATATAATAAGCAGACCGAATATAGAGAAGGCGGAGGAGAGTATCCGTAAGTTTGTATTTGGCAATAAAAGGTATACGGTTCAGATACGGGAGCACTATACACTTTCTACACAGTACAATCTCGAAGCAATAGTCAAAGCATATCAGGACAGCATACTCTACGATATAAGATCATTCAGCAATGTGGGCTACAGGCTTATATCCAGATCGATAGGAGAACTGTACTGTGACGGAGACGCGATAACCATAGCTATAGAGGACAGTAAGATAGCGCATATACACGCTGAGAAAATAAAGGCGTATATGGAGGAGATGTTCCAGGAGAGATTTGACCTGAATGTCAATGTTGCATTTGAGTACAGTGAGGCGGACAAGGAGAAGCTGAGGAGAGCCAGTGCACTTGTTGAGCAGCAGAAGATAGATGCCATATTGAACAACCTCAGGGATCATGGCGACATCATCGTGGATGGAAAGGCCGTGGACAAGGATAAACTCGGAGTGGCAAAGAAGGAAGATAATAAGAGCGAAGGACATAAGCCAGATGAGAAGAAGGCTGCTCCTGCATCCTCCGGCGGCGATTCAGGTCAGAAAAATGGCGGTGAAAAGGAGAAGTTCGGAAGACGGCGAAGATATTCAGATGATCCAGAGGTGTTTATAGGAAGAGATGTGGAGGGCAAGCTGCTTGAGATATCCAGCATCAACGATGGTATCGGAGAGGTTGTCATCCACGGACAGATCATGAGCACTGAGGAGAGAGAGCTCCGAAATGGCAAGATCATACTGACGGGATATATAACAGATTTCACAGACACCATAGGCTTCAAGATGTTCTGCAGTCCTGAGGATATGGAGATCTACCGCGAGGAGATACAGAAGGGTAAGTTCTATAGGATGAAGGGTCTTGCCGAGTTCGACTCGTATGCCAAGGAGGTTATGATATGCCGAGTGCTCGGTATGAAGCACATTCAGGACTTCCGTGTACCTCGTATGGATACATATCCTGAGAAGCGTGTCGAGCTTCACATGCATACCAAGATGAGCGAGATGGACAGCGTGGTCGATATAGAGACTATCGTGAAGCGTGCCAGCGACTGGGGACACCCTGCCATAGCGATCACGGATCACGGTGTTGTTCAGGCTTTCCCTATAGCAAACCATACAAAGGGACTCAGAAAAGATTTCAAGATCATATATGGTGTCGAGGGTTACTTTGTCGATGACCTGAAGGATCTGGTCAAGAACTCAAGGAATCAGAGCCTTGACTCGGAATACGTGGTATTTGATATAGAGACAACGGGACTTTCCAAGAAGCACAACAAGATCATAGAGATCGGTGCGGTCAAGGTGAAGGACGGAGAGGTCGTAGATACATTCTCGGAGTTTATAAATCCGGGTGTGCCTATCCCATACCAGATAGAACAGCTCACATCCATCAATGATGATATGGTAAAGGATGCGCCGATGTTCGATGTGATCGTGCCGAGATTTGTGGAGTTCTGCGGTGACGATATCGTGGTTGCCCACAATGCGTCATTTGATACGGGATTTGTGAGAATGAATGCGGAGGAGCTTGGACTTAAGTTCGACAACACGGTTTTGGATACCATGACGCTCAGCCATATACTGCTGCCGGAGCTTGGAAAATTCACTCTGGACAGAGTGTGTAAGGAACTCAAGGTCGTGAATGCGCATCACCATAGAGCCATAGACGATGCGGAGGCCACGGCGAAAGTATTCTTCAAGCTGCTCGACATGCTGAAGGAGAGAGATGTTAAGACCATGGATGATCTGAATGTCCTTGGAAGCACCTCACCTGATGCGATTAAGAAGGACAGAACATATCACGGTATCATCCTGGCAAAGAATGAGATAGGAAGAGTCAATCTGTACAGACTCATATCTGAGTCTCATCTGACGTATTTTGCCAGAAGACCGCGTATGCCGATGAGTCTCATCAACAAATATAGAGAAGGTCTGATAATTGGTTCTGCCTGTGAGGCGGGAGAGCTGTTCCGTGCCATAGTTGATGATGCGCCGGATGAGGAGATAGTGAGACTGGTCAACTGGTTTGACTACCTTGAGATACAGCCGCTTGGCAACAATGAATTCATGACGAGGGATACAAGGAATCCAAAGACCATGGACGATCTGATCGGATACAACAAGAGGATCGTGGAGCTCGGAGAGATGTTCAACAAGCCAGTGGTCGCAACCTGTGATGTGCATTTCCTTGATCCTGAGGATTATATATACAGGGCGATCATCATGAAGAGCAAGGGCTTTGACGACGCTGATATGCAGCCACCGCTGTATTTCCGTACCACGGAGGAGATGCTGGCAGAGTTCCAGTATCTTGGAAGTGACAAGGCCAAGGAGGTCGTCATCACCAACACGAATATGATAGCGGACATGATAGAGAGGATAGAGCCAGTCAGACCGGACAAGGCGCCTCCTATCATCGAGAATTCGGATCAGACACTTACGGATATATGTTATACCAAGGCACATGAGATATATGGCCCAGATCTGCCACCTCAGGTTCAGGAGAGACTTGACAGGGAGCTGCACTCTATCATTTCAAATGGATTTGCGGTTATGTACATCATCGCACAGAAGCTTGTGTGGGATTCAAATGACCATGGCTATCTGGTTGGTTCCCGAGGTTCGGTTGGATCTTCATTTGTCGCAACAATGGCCGGTATCACGGAGGTAAATCCGCTGTCAGCTCACTATATCTGTCCGAAATGCCACTTTGTGGATTTTGATTCAGAGCTTGTAAAGTCGTATTCGGGAATGAGCGGATGTGATATGCCGGACAGAGACTGTCCGAATTGTGGAACACCGCTTATAAAGGAAGGACACGATATACCATTCGAGACATTCCTTGGATTCAACGGAGACAAGGAGCCTGATATCGATCTGAACTTCTCAGGAGAGTATCAGGCGAAGGCACATGCCTACACCGAGGTGCTCTTCGGCAAGGGCAAGGCATTCAAGGCGGGAACCGTAGGTGGTGTTGCGGAAAAGACAGCATTTGGATATGTGTACAATTACTTCAAGGATCACTCCAAGGAGGATCTTATGGCGGAGGCCAAGGCGTCCGGAATGGATGAGAAGGCCGCGAAGAAGTACGCTGAGGAGAATGCAACGGTCACAAAGAGAAGGTGTGAGATGGAGCGTCTGGCTCTTGGATGTACTGGCGTCAGAAGAACTACGGGTCAGCATCCGGGCGGTATGATAGTTCTCCCGAGACACGAGGAGATATATTCATTTACACCTATACAGCACCCGGCAAATGATGTGACGTCGGATATTATCACATCGCACTTTGAGTACCATTCAATCGATCATAACCTGTTGAAGCTTGATATTCTCGGCCATGATGATCCTACCATGATAAGACGTCTGGAGGATCTGACGGGACTTGACGCCACGAAGATAAGGCTTGATGACAAGGATGTCATGGAACTGTTCCACAGCACAAAGTCGCTGGGAATCACTCCGGAGGACATCAACGGAATACCGCTTGGAAGTCTGGGTGTGCCGGAGTTCGGAACGGACTTTGCTATGCAGATGCTTATAGATGCCAAACCGACATGTTTCTCAGACCTTGTTCGAATAGCGGGTCTGGCACACGGAACCGATGTATGGCTGGGCAACGCACAGGAGCTTATCAAGTCGGGCAAGTGTACCATTTCCACGGCCATATGTTGTCGTGATGATATCATGGTATATCTGATACACATGGGACTTGACGCCGGACTTGCATTCAACATCATGGAGAAGGTTCGTAAGGGAATAGTGGCCAAGGGCAAATGTGACAAATGGGATGACTGGAAAGCCGAGATGGCTGCCCACGGAGTACCGGACTGGTACGTGTGGTCATGTCAGAAGATCAAGTACATGTTCCCGAAGGCCCATGCGGCGGCCTATGTCATGATGGCGTGGAGAATTGCCTGGTTCAAGGTCAATTATCCGCTTGAATACTATACAGCATTCTTCAGTATCAGAGCTGATGACTTCAGCTATGAGATGATGTGCTTTGGCAAGGAGAGAGTTCTCTTCCATATCAATGAGATAAGCAAGGTGGACAAGAACAAGAGATCCGCCAAGGATGAGGGCAAGCTCAAGGATCTGAAGATAGTTCTCGAGATGTACGCAAGAGGCTACGACTTTGTTCCGATAGATATATATAAGGCAAAGGCTGACAGGTTCCAGATCATAGACGGCAAGATCATGCCATCCTTCGCATCTATAGAAGGAATGGGAGAGAAGGCTGCACAGCAGCTCTACGATGCCGCCCAGAAGGGGCCGTTCCTATCCAAGGAGGAGATCAATGAGCGTGCCAAGATCGGCAAGGGAACCATAGAGAAGATGAGTGAGCTGGGGATCCTGGATGGAATGCCGGAGACAAATCAGCTTTCGCTGTTTGACTTTATGTAGGCTGGCGGAACAAATTTAATCAATAATCTGAAAAAAGTTTGCAATTTTATAAAAAAAGTGCTTGCATTCTGCATTCGTTTCTGTTATATTAAACAGGTCGCAAGCGAAGCGGCAGGATACAAGCACTTATGGTTCGTTGGTCAAGCGGCTAAGACGTCGCCCTCTCACGGCGAAAACAGGGGTTCGATTCCCCTACGAACTGCTGAAAGCTGAAATCATTAAGATTTCAGCTTTTTTTGTGTTTGCCCCCAGTGTATTACACATTCTCCGCAATCTTGGTAACTCCCACATATATCTGCGAAATCTTATACCATGTTTTATAGTCTGTGACACCTGTAGCCGGAAGATTGAATATCTGTTGGAACTTTCTCACGGCATCTGCGGTGTTCTGACCATATACGCCGTCGACGGTTACGGTACCGATGGCAGGATAGTTGAGTGAGATCCTGGCGAGCTGTCTCTGGAGCTGGGAGACCTTGTCGCCGCTTGAACCGATGGTCAGCTCGTAGCCTGGATATGATGAAGGTATACCGGATATGGTCTCCGAGGTGTTGATGTATATAGTATCCCCGTAATAGTATCTGAGAATCTGGATGGCGGTCAAGCCGTCGTCAGCCAGGGATTTTGAACCCCACTGGGTCATCCAGCCCGGACATGATACACGCTTGCCATCGCAGTACTGGGTAAAGAGAGGCTGTGTAACGTTTGGCTTTGAGAGATAGTTGGCGAACATCTCATCTACGATCTGTGATACATTTTCAAATATGGTTGCGTTGTACACCCACTTCTGGTCGAACGCGGTATTGCTCGTGATAGTAAAGTCGTATCCTTTTCCCCTGTACCACTCGGTATAGACCCTATTAAGGGTAAATGACTGTATCGCCAGTACATTTGCGCGGATGGCTGCATCAGGCCAGGTAGAATATATCTCGTTGCAGGCAACATTCTTTATGTAATCCTTATATGGAACATAGTAGTCCCTGGCGGTGGAATCCGTTGGGGCTCCGTCATGGACAACAATGGTCTCAGGGACAACGACGCGGCTCAACACTATGCCGCCTGATGGATTCACCGGCTTTATCATGTCCTCGGCGATCTTGGGCGGATACTGTTCCCAGAGGGTGTGAGCGTCGAGAACAGTAGGGTTTGTATCGCTTCCATCGGATGGTGTCAGCTCTATGTTCTGGATACCATTCTCACCGGAGAATATCTGGACTCCGGAGATGAAACGCTCATTGTAGCCGTGGGCATTCACCAGTACGTTGTATTCGGAGTATGGCTGGTTATCACCTGGTTCCAGGCTGTAGGCCACATCGGGAGCAGGGAGTTCTTCGTCGATCACAATCCCATTTTCATCTGTAACAAATTCCTCTGAGGTGGAATCGGGCATTCCCGTAGGGCTTATGTACACGGAAGCACCCTCGACGGGAAAGAAATTGTTGTTCGTTATCTGAATTTTTAGTGAACCAACGTTATTTGTAATTGCCATTTCTTAATTCCTCATTTATAATTTGCTGTGAAAGTTTTTTAAGCAGCTTTCACAGTAAGTATATGACTAGATTTATAGAATATTCGGAGGAGATAAGATATGGCATACTTTCCAATGTACATCGATCTTGAGGGCAAGAAAGTAATAGTTGTAGGTGGAGGCAAGGCAGCACTTAGAAAGATCAATTCGCTGCTGTATTTTGGAGCGAAGATAGCTGTCATTGCGCCGAAGGTGTGCGATGATATAAAAGCGATAAAGGGAATAAATGTACATGAGAGCAACGTGGCACTTGACATACTGCAGAATGCAGACATTGTTGTGGCGGCAACCAGACGCCCGGAGATCAATGCTAAGATAGGTACATATTGTAATGACAGGGGCATCATGGTAAATGTGGCTGACAACAAGGAGCTCAGCAGCTTCCTGTTCCCAGGAGTTATCGTCCGCGGAGATCTTGTGGTGGGAGTCACAACAGGCGGCAACAGCCAGGCGGTATCCAAGCAGATCAGGAATATGATAGACAGGATGCTTCCGGAGGAGTATGAGGTGCTCACAAGAAAGATGGGAGCGTACACAGAGCTTGCAAATGTCAACATCAAGAGCACGGCACTTAGGGAGGAAGCACTGGATGAACTAGTCAAGGTTGCACTGTCCAACAAATGCGTTCTTGACGACAAGAAGGCGAACAAGGTGCTTGACAAATATTACCGTGAGGACGCAGCCAGAAGAAACGCATAAATATTTGTGAATATTTGTACTTGAATTATTTGATAATTATGATACAATAAGTGAGATTGTTATAGATTGCAGCATGAGAGTGGGCCTTGGCCCACTCTCAATTGTTGTGGGGATAATATTTTACAGAAAGGTGGTCGTATTTACGAAGAGAGCGGATATTGAAGCAAAGACGGAGGCACTTGTGATGCCGATCATTGAGGCTAACAATCTGGAGCTTGTTGATGTGGAGTACGTCAAGGAAGGCAGTGATTATTACCTCAGAGTGTATGCGGACAAGGAAGGTGGCATAACGATCGGTGATTGCGAGATAGTGAACAGAGCACTTGGAGACCTGCTTGACCAGGATGATTATATAGGAGATGCCTATATACTGGAGGTCAGCTCACCGGGGCTTACGAGACCACTGAAGAAAGAGAAGGATTTCAAGAGAAGCATAGGTAAGGTCGTGGAGATCAAGACATTTGCCAAGGTGAATGGTGCAAAGGAATTCGAGGGTGTGCTCAAGGCATATGATGAGAATACAGTTACCATAGAGCTTGAGGATGAGACAGAGATAACGATAACGAGAAAAGATATTTCCATGATACGATTAGCATTTATATATTAGGAGGATAAAAAGGTGTCAGAGATCATTGAAGCATTGAATCAGCTTGAGAAGGAGAGAAACATTAGCAAGGATGTTCTGCTTGAGGCTATAGAGAGATCACTCAAGACAGCCTGCAAGAAGGATTTCAATACAGACGAGAACATTACAGTTTCACTGGACAGAGAGACTGGTGAGTGCCATGTATACGCAGCCAAAGAGGTTGTTGAGGAAGTTGAGAATCCTGCATGCCAGATAACACTGGAGCAGGCCAAGATGATAAGCAGCAAGTACGAGATAGGTGATACAGTTAATATAGAGATCACAACCAAGAACTTTGGAAGAATCGCAGCCCAGCGTGCGAGAAATGTCATCGTCCAGGCGATCAACGAGAACGAGAGAGCTGCTATATACGATCACTTCCATATGAAGGAGAAGGATATCGTAACAGGAATCGTTCAGAGACAGGTTGGAGACAGCGTGAATGTGAGCCTTGATGACAAGACAGAGGCACTCTTAAAGCCATCAGAGATGATCGAGGGAGAGAGCTACGAGAGAGGCGACAGAATAAAGCTTTATATCACAGAGGTTAAGAAGACAAACAGAGGACCAAGGATCACTGTATCAAGAACTCATCCAGAGCTCGTCAAGAGACTTTTTGAGAAGGAAGTAACAGAGATCGCAGACGGAACAGTTGAGATCAAGAGCTTCTGCAGAGAGGCAGGATCAAGATCTAAGATCGCAGTATGGTCAAACGATGAGAACGTCGATGCAGTTGGAGCATGCGTAGGAATCAATGGTGACAGAGTAAATGCTGTCGTTGCAGATCTGAACGGTGAGAAGATCGACATCATTCCTTGGAGTGAGAACCCTGCTGAGTTTATTTACAATGCGCTCAGTCCTTCAGATGTTGAGGACGTATCAGTTGATCTTGATGAGAAGACAGCATTTGTCGTAGTACCTGATACACAGCTTTCACTTGCGATCGGTAAGAAGGGTCAGAATGCCCGCCTTGCAGCAAAGCTGACAGGATACAAGATCGATATCAAGAGCCATTCAAAGGCTGAGGAGATGGGTTACTTTGATGAGCAGCCAGAGGATGAGTACGATGAGAACTTTGATTCTTATAACGACGATGAATATTATGATGAAGTAAGCGAAGATAAAGATGCCGATGCTGCTTCATTTGACATAGATGAAACAGTAGACACAAACGACGAAGAGTAATCATTTGCATTGATGTAGTGGCACATGATAGAGAATAGGGAGTGATGAGATGGCAAAGAAGGTACCTCTGAGGCAATGCCTTGGATGCCGTGAGATGATGCCGAAGAGTGAGCTGATAAGGATAGTCCGAAGCAATGACGGGCAGTTCGCAGTTGATGCAACCGGCAAGCTCAACGGAAGAGGCGCTTATATATGCAAGAGATCCGAGTGCCTTAAGAAGGCGGTTGGAAGCAAAGCACTTGAGAAGGCTTTCAAGGTCAGCATACCTGCTGAGGTGTATGAACAATTAGACAAGGAGCTGCGTGACATTGAAGAATAACAAGATCTACTCGTTAATTTCTCTGTGTGCCAGAGCCAGAAGGCTGTGCAGTGGCAATTTCTCAGTAGAGAAAGCGGTTAAGAATCAGAGCGCGTACGTGGTCATTGTGGCGAAGGACGCTTCTGACAATACGAAGAAACTTTTCGACCAGAAATGTAATTATTATGGGATTCCTTATTATGAGTACGGGACAAAGGATGAGCTTGGCAAGTACAGTGGCAATGAGATGAGAACGTCTATTGCGATACTTGACGAGGGATTCGGGAATCAGATCATAAAGTACATGAATGTAAATGAAAACATGGAGGTGTAACATTTGGCTAAAATCAGAGTACACGAATTATCAAAACAGTTAAACATTTCAAATAAAGATATCATAGATACACTTGGCGCAAAGGGAATTGAGATCAAGAGTCATATGTCCAATCTGGACGATTCGATGGTTGGAATAATCAAGGCTAAGTTTGGAGCAAAGACTGCGCCAAAGGCCGAGGCTCCAAAGGCTGATATTCCAAAGCCTGCAGCACCAAAGCAGGAGGCTACAAAGGCAGCGCCTAAGACAGAGCAGCCAAAGCCTGAGACAGCAAAGCCTGCTGCAGCGCCAAAGACGGACGCGCAGAAGCAGAATCCTTCAAAGGATGACAATTCAGCAGCCAGACAGGGTTCTGGCAACCACGTAAGATTTGCCAGGGAGGACAGAAACGGCGGCAAGATGAATAACAACGGTAACAGAGTCAGATTCAACAACGATAGACAGGGCGGTTCAGACAGAGCCAGATTCAGCAACGACAGAAACCAGGGTGACAGGAATCAGGGTGACAGACCAAGATTCAACAGAGATGGCCAGGGCGACAGAAATCAGAGTGACAGACCAAGAGGCGGCAGAGATGGTCAGGGCGACAGACCAAGGTTTAACAGAGATGGCGACAGAAACCAGGGTGACAGACCAAGAGGCGGCAGAGATGGCCAGAATGACAGACCAAGGTTTAACAGAGATGGTGATAGAAACCAGGGTGACAGACCAAGATTTAACAGGGACGGCCAGGGTGACAGACCAAGGTTTAACAGAGACGGAGACAGAAACCAGGGTGGCGGACGCTTCGGCAATGGCGATAGAAACCAGGGCGGAAGAGGCTTTAACAGAGATGGTGGTAACCGTTTCAGCAACCGTATCAATATGCCATTTGGCAAGGATGACGAGGATGACAGCCCAGCTCAGAAGAGAGCACCATTCAAGAGAGACCGCAAGGACTTCGATGCGAAGGAGATGCCGGGCAAGGATTTAAAGAGCCAGAACAGAGATAACTACAACAGAGATAAGAACAAGCCACGTAAGGGCAACAGAAGATCACCTGAGGAGGTCGAGGCTGATATCAGCAGACTTGCCAAGAATGTGAAGAACAAGCCACAGAAGAAGCAGCAGGTACCACAGGAGGATCCGGATGCAATCAGAACCATCACACTTCCTGAGGTTGTAACACTCAAGGAGCTGGCTGATGCGGTAAAGACTCCTGTAACAGCACTTATCAAGAAGCTGTTCCTCGCTGGCAAGATGGTCAATGTGAACTCAGAGCTTCCATTTGATGAGGCTTCAGAGATCGCACTTGAGTACAACTGCATAGCTGAGGAAGAGGAGAAAGTTGATGTGATCGAGGAGCTCCTTAAGGAGGATGAAGAGGACGAGAAAGATATGGTTTCAAGACCTCCTGTAGTCTGCGTTATGGGTCACGTTGATCATGGTAAGACATCACTTCTTGATGCCATCAGACAGACGAAGGTAACATCAGGTGAGGCTGGTGGAATCACACAGGCCATCGGTGCATCAGTTGTAGATGTAAATGGCCAGACCATCACATTCCTTGATACTCCTGGACATGAGGCGTTCACAGCAATGCGTATGCGTGGTGCACAGAGTACAGATATAGCAATACTTGTTGTAGCTGCCGATGATGGTGTTATGCCACAGACTATCGAGGCTATAAACCATGCAAAGGCTGCCGGAATCGAGATCATAGTAGCGATCAACAAGATTGATAAGGAAAGCGCCAATATAGAGAGAGTTAAGCAGGAGCTTACAGAGTATGAGCTCATCCCAGAGGATTGGGGCGGTTCGACAATATTCTGCCCTGTATCTGCACATACTAAGGAAGGTATCGACAATCTCCTTGAGATGATACTTCTCACAGCAGATGTGCTTGAGCTCAAGGCAAATCCTAACAGAAAGGCAAGAGGTATCGTCATCGAGGCTGAGCTTGACAAGGGACGTGGACCTGTTGCAACAATGCTTGTACAGAAGGGAACACTCCATGTTGGAGATTACATCGCTGTAGGAGCATCACACGGTAAGGTACGTGCCATGACCAACTCAAGAGGTGAGAGAGTTACAGAGGCTCTTCCATCGACACCTGTACAGATCCAGGGCCTCAACACAGTCCCTGATGCAGGTGAGATATTCATGGCAGTTGACAATGAGAAGGAAGCAAGAACCATATCAGAGACATATATCTCACAGGGTAAGGAGAAGCTTCTTGCAGATACAAAGCAGAGAATGTCACTTGACGATCTGTACAGCCAGATCCAGGCCGGCAACCTTAAGGAGCTCAAGATCATCATCAAGGCAGATGTACAGGGTTCAGTTGAGGCCGTTAAGCAGAGTCTCTTAAAGCTCTCAAATGACGAGGTCGTTATCAAGTGCATACATGCAGGTGTAGGTGCTATCAACGAGTCAGATATAATTCTTGCATCAGCATCAAATGCCATCGTAATCGGTTTCAATATCAGACCGGATGCGAGAGCAAAGGATATGGCTGACAGCGAGGGTGTAGATGTTCGTCTGTACAGAGTCATCTACAATGCAATAGAGGATATTGATTCAGCAATGAAGGGTATGCTTGATCCTATATATGAGGAGAAGGTCATCGGACACGCAGAGATCAGACAGACATACAAGGCTTCTGGTATCGGTGTCATTGCCGGTTCATATGTTCTCGACGGAACAATCAACAGAAACTGCAGCGTAAGGATCACCAGAGAGGGCAATCTTATATTTGAAGGAAAGCTTGCTTCACTCAAGAGATTCAAGGATGATGTCAAGGAAGTTAAGTCCGGCTTTGAGTGTGGTATGGTATTCGAGAACTTCCAGGACGTTGCAGAGGAAGATCAGATAGAGGCATACGAGATGGTAGAGGTGCCTAGAAAGTAGTAATAGATATGAGAAAAAACAGTGTAAAGAATAACAGGATCAACGGTGAGGTCCAGAGAGAACTCAGCAGGATCATCAGCCGTGAGATCAAGGATCCAAGAATATCACCTATGACTTCGGTCGTTGATGTGGTTGTCACACCTGATCTCAAGTTCTGTAAGGCATATATCAGTGTCCTGGGGGACCAGGATGCTGTTGATTCCACATTTGCAGGGCTGAACAGCGCAATGGGATATATCAGAAGAGAGCTTGCTCATTCTGTAAATCTGCGCAATACACCGGAGATAACTTTTATCATGGATCAGTCCATAGAGTACGGTGTCAGCATGTCCCACAAGATAGATGAGGCTCTCGGAAAGCATGGAGATGCTGACGAGAGTACAGATGAGAACTCAGAGAGTGAAGATGAGTTTGAAGAGTAGGATATAATATGAGAATTTAAAAGGAGGTATATCATGAACGATCTTATAAGGGAGATAGAGAACGCAGACAGCATAGCCATAACAGGACATATCAATCCTGATGGTGACTGTATAGGTTCAACACTTGGAATGTATAACTATATTACAAGCAATTATCCTGACAAGAGGGTTCAGGTATATCTTCAGGAATTCCCGGATGTATTCATGTTCCTGAATGGTGCATCTACTGTAAAGCATGAGGCAGATGACGAGACCTATGATCTGTTTATGTCGCTTGACTGCGGAGATATGGATAGATTCACACCATTTGTCAGATATTATGAGACTGCGAAGAGAACCTTGTGTATAGACCACCATGTGTCCAATAAGGGCTTTGGTGATGTGTGCTATGTGGAAAGTGATGCGTGCTCCGCTGCGGAAGCTATATTCAAGCTCCTTGACGCTGATAAGATCAATCAGAAGTGTGCAGAGTGCCTGTATACCGGAATAGTCCACGATACGGGAGTGTTTAAGCACAGCAATACAACAAGGGCAGCCATGACTATAGCGGGAATCCTGATAGAGAAGGGGGCAAGACCAAGCTTTGTCATAGATGAGACCTTCTACAAGAAGACGCTCATACAGAACAAGCTTCTGGGCTATGCGCTTCTCAACATGAAGCAGTTTGCAGATGGAAAGATAACCCATACACTTCTGACAAAGGAGGACTTTGACAGATTTGGTGCCAGCAAGATGGATACGGATGGAATCGTGGATCAGCTCAGACTGACATCAGGTACTGAGGTTGCTTTCTTCATGTATCAGGCTGGTGAGGATAATTACAAGATATCCCTCAGGGCAAATGATATCGTGAACGTGAGTGAGATCGCGTGCAGCCACGGCGGTGGCGGCCATGTGAAGGCTGCGGGATGCAATATGTCAGGTGATCCGGAAAAGATAGTTGCGGAGATAGTTGCGGATATAGAGAAACAGCTTGGCTGATAAATTGCAGAAAAGATGTGATCTGGAACAGGTACTGATACAGCGGACTGATGTAAAAGACTTTGGATTGGATTTGAAATAGTTATGATAGATGGATTTATCAATATATATAAGGAGCAGGGGTTCACGTCATTTGATGTGGTTGCAAAGCTCCGGGGTATACTAAAACAGAAAAAGATAGGTCATACCGGAACTCTCGATCCCATGGCGGAGGGAGTTCTTCTTGTGTGTCTGGGAAGTGCTACGAAGATGTGCGATCTGCTCACTGAGAAGAACAAGACATACACATGTACCATGCTTCTCGGAAAGACCAGCGACACCGAAGACGTAACAGGAGTCATGACAGACGTGACAGATGTATATCCTGATGAGAATACAGTCAGGGCTGCGGTGATGAGTTTTGTCGGTGACTATATGCAGATTCCACCGATGTATTCTGCCATCAAGGTGAATGGTAAGAAGCTCTATGAGCTGGCGAGAGCCGGACAGGTCATTGAGAGGGAGCCGAGACCGGTCACGATACATGGGATCACTATACAGTCAGTAGAACTTCCGAGAGTGACATTTGATGTGAGCTGTTCCAAGGGAACATACATCAGAAGCCTGTGCAGGGATATAGGAGAAAAGCTTGGCTGCGGTGCGGTGATGGAGAAGCTTGTCAGAACTGAAGTGAAGGGTTTTACTATAGAAGAAAGTCTGACACTTGATGCTGTTGAGAAGGCAAGGGATGACGGCACACTCATGCAGCATGTGCTCACAACAGACAAGCTTATGCCGGATATTCCAGAGCTCCATATATCAGCAAAGGGTGCGAAGCTTCTTGCAAATGGCAATAAACTCTCTGCGGATTCATTTGTGGAAAATCAGATATACATGGACACATATGTCAAGGTGTACGATGAGAATGGGAGATTTGCTGCACTGTATGAGTACAGCGATGAGAAGAGGCAGTATGTGCCGTTCAAGATGTTTCCGGTGAGTAATTAAGGACAGACAGTTATGATTCATATAAAGGACACGAAGAAGGTAAAACTGAATAGCACAGAGCGCACGGCGGTTGCCCTGGGCAAGTTTGATGGTATCCATCAGGGACACATGCTGTTGATAGAGCAGGTGTTGAAGCTTCAGAGACAGGGATATATGGGCGTTGTGTTCACATTTGACATGAGGGAGAATCATGTGTTTGATGTGAGCAATATGAAGACCATATACACATCTGACGAGAAGGCACAGGTGGTATCGGATACCGGAGTTGACGTCCTGGTTGAATATCCGTTTGACGATGCATTTGCGGCTACAGAGCCGAAGGCGTTCATCAGAGATGTTCTGGTGGACATGATGCGGGCCGGATATGTCGTGGTTGGAAGCGATTACAGATTTGGCAGAGACAGAAAGGGCGATGTGGATACCCTCAGAAGCTATGCGGACGAGTATGGATATAAGGTCATAGTCATAGACAAGCTGGAACAGGATGACGAGGTGGTCAGCTCAACTGTCATCAGGAAGAATATTTCTGAGGGAGATGTGAGGTCGGTCATTCCGATGCTCGGCAGACCGTACAGTATGACAGGTGAAGTGGTGTCCGGTAAACAGCTTGGAAGGACAATAGGAATACCGACTGCAAATATGCTGCCGGAGGAGCGCAAGCTGTACCCGCCGGCTGGTGTGTATGCTTCAAGGATCAGGATAATCCGGGGGAAGCATACGGGACATGAGGATCCTTTCAGAGTCTATATGGGAATCACCAACATAGGAGACAATCCTACAGTCAACGACAAGGGAAATATCACCATAGAGACGAATATCTTTGACTTTGACAGGAACATATATGGACAGGTCATCAAGGTGGAGCTTATCGAGCAGATCCGAGGTGAGAAGAAATTTGGAAGCCTGGATGAGCTCAAGGCCCAGATGGCAAATGACATAGAAACTTCAAAAAGAATACTTGCTAATAAAGTATTGGTAAAATAGCACAGAAAACATTGGTAATTATGCGCATAAATAATGACGGATTATTGGGTCGCATGAAGATGTTTTCTGTGCTATATTTTTAATAATAGGGTTTTTTAGGAGGAAAAAGGAAGTACAAGGAGGAAAAGTAAAATGAGAAAGAAAGCAGCGAGCAGGATCCTGGCATATGTTCTCACCTTATGCATGATCATCGGCAGTATAACCTGGCCGGAGATCACAGCTAAGGCGGAGAGCATCACAAAGGATCTGAAACCGGACACCGGCTGGAAGACGGTGACTGCGGCAACAGATGAGTGGAGTGATTATGGAAAGGCGGAGATCAGATTTTCGCCTTCATCAGATCTGGCATCCATGAAGGCTATTGCGGATGCGGGATACAAGACGCTCAAGATCACATATGCGGTTGACACATTTACCGCTGCAAGTGGACAGAATGCGGGAGTTATGCCATTTGCATCATATGGATCTTCCTGGTCGAATAATGACAAGTGGATAGATTTGTCCAAGAGCGGTCAGTTTGATGCTGTACTTGATCTGTCATCTATCAGCACAACCAGCACGGAGAAGGTGGCATTTGGAATACAGGTTGCCAATCTTAAGGAGAACAGCACGATCAAATTCAGGATCGTGTCAGCGGTGCTCTCGGGAACAAAGAGCACATCTGGTGGTTCATCAGGTGAATCTGGCGGTTCGGGAGACAGCGGATCAGGCAGTGCGGACCTTGATTCAATTGGAAACACAAGTTCAAGCGTAACTGCAAGCCTTGCCGATGGAGATGGAACAGCCAAGGGAGACGGCTACTACGAGACAGAGATAACGATAAATAACAAGAGCAATTCATATATAGCAGACTGGATAGCGGTGGCTGATGTGAATGGTTCAGTAACTGCAGTTAAGGATTACAGCAGCTGGTCGGATCTCAAGGGTGTATTCAGTGATGGAAAGCTGTACATATATCCAAACACATCCAAGAAGTCAGGTGCAGTAAATGCCGGATCGAGCGTGAGTTATTCAAAGCTTGGCTATACAGGTACGGCAAATGGCGTATCGATAACAGGCGTAAAGGTGTACTACAGCTCACAGGCTGGCGCATTTGACTCATTTATCGGTTCGCTGTCATCCTCATCAGGCGGAGCAGGGGACAACACAGGTGAGATCAATACGGATGTTGAGTACAATTATGCAAAGCTTCTTCAGGAGTCACTGTATCTTTATGATGCGAATATGTGCGGAAGTGATGTATCTGCAAAGAGTGAGTTCACCTGGAGATCAAACTGCCATACTGAGGATGCAAAGACAACATATAATGGAAAAACTGTGGATGTCAGCGGTGGATACCATGATGCGGGAGATCATGCCAAGTTTGGTCTGCCACAGGCATATTCGGCTACAGTTCTAGGACTTGCGCACATGGAGTTTGCTGAGGCATTTGCGGATACTGCTACAGAGGCACACTATAAGAGGATCATGGACAGATTCGTTGATTATTTCAAGAGATGCACAGTCCTTGGAAGTGATGGCTCGGTTCAGGCTTTTTGTTATCAGGTCGGTGACGGTGGAGTGGATCATGGTTACTGGGGGGCTCCTGAGAAGCAGTCATCAAGAAGTGGCCAGGTCACATTCACATCTGATTCAGATACATGTACAGACATTGTATCTGAGACCGCTGCGGCTTTGGCTGCTTACTATATTAATTATAAAGATAAGACGGCACTCTCATATGCAGAGAAACTTTTTACATATGCTGACACCAAGGCCAAGATGAAGAGTTCAGGTCCTGCGTATTCATTCTATCCGTCAAAGTCATGGGAGGATGATTATGCTCTGGCTGCGGCGCTCTTGTATAAAGCAACGGGTAAGGAAATATATGTAACTAAGTATAACAGCAGTGGAATCCAGAATCCAAATTGGGCTTTGTCATGGGATAATGTAGGTGCAGCGGCACTTCTCTATAGTCCAAATTCCAGCAAGAAGAGTATATTTATTGATAATCAGACAAGTCTTATATCAAACAATACAAAAACAGGTGATAATAACTATTGTCTTATAAATGATTGGGGATCTGCCAGATACAATACAGCACATCAGATGACAGGTCTTATATATGATAAGATGTATAACAAAAATGATTATTCAGCATGGGCGAATGGACAGATGAAATACATATTGGGCAACAATGCAGGATCAAAATGTTTCGTTGTTGGTTACAATAAGTACTCAGCTAAATATCCGCATCATAGAGCTGCCAGTGGATATCAGGGTTCTGTATCGGGAAATGCAACTACAAAGCAGGCTCATGTACTTGTTGGGGCACTGGTTGGTGGACCTGCGTCATCAAGTTCTGCCTATGTAGATAGTTCTGAGGATTATAATCAGAATGAGGTTGCACTGGATTATAATGCAAGCCTTGTGGGTGCAGCAGCAGGACTTTATCTGTATGTGAAGAACAGCGGAACAGATGAGGAGAAGGCAGTACAGAAGGTAGCTCCAAAGAGTGAAGTGTCGTCAGAGCTCAGGACGATAAGCGGGGAATCAGGTGGAGGCATGACAACAGAGGACGACACGAAGGATCCTTCAACTGGCTCAACCGGATCGACGGGCTCAACTGGCTCAACAACGGGTTCAACGTCTGAGAAAGACACAGAGACTCCGTCAGAGACACCAGCCGTAAAGGTTACAGGAATCTCATTTGACAAGACATACATAACACTTAATGTGGGCGACAGTGATGAGATCAAGGCAACGATAACACCTGCTGATGCAAAAGATACATCCCTTGTGTGGTCAAGTTCAGACAAGGCTAAGGTATCCGTACAGAATGGCAAGATAACAGCCCTCGCAGCCGGAACGGCGACTATCACAGCTATGGCTAAGGATGGCTCGGGAATAAAGGCGGCGTGTGTTGTCAAAGTGCGCACTCCTGGAAAGCTGTCATGCAGCAGTGCTGACAAGGCATGGACAGACCTCGTATATGGCTATTCGAATGCTGATCAGGCAGCAATAGAACTGACAAACTCCGGGGAGACAACCCTTTCAGATGTAAAGGCCGAGCTTAAGGATGGAACGGCATTCCAGATCGTTTCATCACCGGCAGGTCAGATTTCTGCAGGTCAGAAAACAACAGTAGTTGTAAAACCGGTAAATGGACTTGGTGCCGGAAGCTACAGCGATACACTGGTAATATCAACGGCAAACGGCTCAGCGAGCATAACTCTCAAGGCGACAGTGGCAAAGGGAGAAAATACCGCAGTTGTCACTCTGACAAAAACTTCAGTAACATCTGATTCGGTGGCCGTCAGCGGTCAGGTGTCAGGAGCAGCAGGTGAGATCGAGTATGCAATATCCAGTGAGAAGGATGTTGATGCATCAAAGCTTACATGGCAGAATGGTGCTCAGTTTACCGGACTCAAGGAATTTACTACATATTATGTATATGGCAGGGTAAAAGAAACTGCAAATGTCAAGGCTGGTCAGATCAGCCAGGCACTTGAGGTGACTACACCTTTATCAGATCCTTTCGTAATTGACATCGGAAGACTGAATGACAGCAGATATGTTGGAGCATTCACAGACAGTGAGGAAAATCCAACTGTAAAGGTATCACAGTCTGGTGGAATCATATCAGTTTCATTTACCGAGAATAAGGATTACACGATCACAGGAAATGGTGAGGATGTAATTGTTGATACCGGAAATGCAAGCGGAATAACCGTGGACAATGCTACTGTAAAGAAGATCACGGTTCGTCCGGGCAATTCTGGAACATTTGTCATAAATGTAAGCGGAGAAAATAAGATTGCTGATGGTATAACATGCGTCAGCGATAACAGTAACGCAGCGGATGTAAAGGTATCTGGAAAGGATACATCTTCCAAGATATCAGCGACAACCCCGGGTGCGTCTGCGATCAAGACAGATGGAAATCTTGAGATAGACAACATACAGATAAAGTCCGATGGTAAGGGAATCGAATCTGCGGGAACTGTGAAGATAGCAGGTGGAAGCAACAGCATAGATTCTGTATCTTCGGCAATATCGGCATCGGATGTGGAGATCACAGGAGGCTCTGTTGATGCAAAGTCATCAGGACTTGGCGATGGGGAGTCGGTAATCTCAGCAGACAATTCTATCAAACTGGTTGGTGGAAGTGTTACGGCGGATGTATCCGGATCAACCGGTGGAAATTCATTTGGCGTAAAGTCAGATGATGGAACGATCATTGTTGATGGCGATGTGTCAATAGGTGGAGATCCAATTTATTCCAAGGATCCGGTAGACAGCAAGGGCGACAGTGTAACCATGGTAAAGGTTGTGTTCACAGATGAGAATGGCAGCCAGTTGTATGCGTCATCTGTAAACAAGGGATCAACTCTTGATCTGTCGAAAATAAATATCATCATGTCTGATGGTACTGATTACAAGACATCGAGGGCTGGATATGTGCTGGCATGGCAGGATGAAGCAGGAACAAGCTATAATGCTGATTCTGTATACGGCGCTGTATCAGAGGATATAACATTTAAGGCTGTATGGACATGGATAGTTGTGGATATAAGCGTTGATGCAAATATTATATTTGCGGCAACTGGAAATGCTTCGTACAAGACTACATATACAGGCGCAGCGATAAGACCGGCCGTAAAGGTTGTATCACGTGGAAGAACACTTGATGCGGGAACTGACTATATAGTTTCATATAGCAACAATACCAATTCCGGTACAGCAAAGGCAGTTGTCAAAGGTCAGGGCAGATATAAGGGCTCAAAGACTCTTACATTTGCAATAAACAAGCAGGCGATAAGTAAAGCCTCTGTGACAATCACAAAGTCGGCTGTATATACAGGCAAGGCTATAACACCAGCGGTGAAGGTGACTAGCGGTAAGCGGACACTCACAGCGGGCAAGGATTACAGAGTTGCATATTCGTCAAATAAAGACTTTGGCAAGGCAAAAGTTGTGATAATGGGAATCGGTAATTACAGTGGAACACAGAAAAAGTATTTTGACATAACTGCGGCTGTGGGTAAGATCTATGCAAATGGAAATTACAAGTACAAGATCACAAATGCATCCCTGAATGGCAAGGGAACGGTAACTCTCGTATCTGTTGTCAAGAAGACCAAGACAGTTGTGGTTCCTGACACTATAAAGCTTGGTGGCAAGACATTTAAGGTCACAGCGATAGGAAAAGCGGCGTTCAAGAAGAATGTAAAGGTTACAAAGGTGACCTTGGGCAAAAACGTCAAGACTATAGGTGCCAAGGCGTTCTATGGATGTAAGAAGCTCAGGACAGTAGTGATAAAGAATACACAGATGACAGGAAAAACAGTTGGATCTGGTGCATTTACAGGGACATATGCCAAGATGACCGTAAAGGTTCCAGCGAAGAAGCTTAAGAGCTATAAGACTATTCTTATGAAAAGAGGAGTGTCAAAGAAAGCAGTCATAAAGAAATAAATAAAGACTCAAAAAATAAAGAATAATTGGAGATCCGGGAGTGGTTCATATGCTCCCGGATCTTTTTTTGTGCGTAAGGGGGTGACCGAAGTTCGATTTGACATGGGTAAAAATATATGTATAATATCGTTAGTATTCTAATAATTAGAATTATAACTATTTGGAGAGGAGAATCCATATGGACGAACATGAAAAATCCATACATTATCTGCTAATGGCGGATCATTTCATGATGCAAAAGGCATTGCTGAGTCAGATAAAGGATACAGAGCTCACCATGGGACAGCCCAAGGTGCTGGACTATCTGAAAGACCATGACGGGGCGTGTCAGAAGGATATCGCGGCGGGATGTCATATAGAGCCGGCATCGATAACCGCTGTGTTGAGTGGCATGGAGAATAAAGGTTATATACAGAGAAGTACAAAGTCAGGGGACAGAAGATCCCTGTACGTGTATCTGACAGATAAGGGCAGAGAGTATGTGGATATGCTCAATCAGAAGTTTGACTTAGTTGAATCTGTGGCACTGAGGGGATTTACCGCGGAGGAGACAGAAGAATTGCAGTCACTTATTGGAAGGGTGTACGACAATATGAAGGGCAGCGAAAAAGACAACAGAAAAGAGGAACGTAAGAGATGAAGAACATGAAGGTAAGGATTCCAATGTATTTCGTTGGACTGTTTATTATGACTATAGGAATTGCACTGTCGGTAAAATCCAATCTCGGTGTGTCGCCGGTGAGTTCCATACCATATACCATGACCTGTGTATGGGGAATAGAGATGGGAAAAGCGACCATCATATTCCATGCGATGCTGGTTCTCATACAGATCGTTATACTTCGAAAGAATTTCAAGCCGATAAATCTTCTTCAGATAGTGGTTGGAGTAGTATTTGGATACTTTACGACATTCTGCAATTATCTTGCGACATTTCTGCCATCAACAGACAACATAGTTGTCAGGATTGTTTTGATGCTAGTGAGTACCATATTCATAGCAGGTGGAATATTCTTTTATCTGCCGGCGAATCTCATTCCACTTGCCGGGGAGGGTGTTATGCAGGCTATCTCAGAGGTCACACACATTGAATTTTAAAAGGTAAAGATCGGATTTGACTGTTCTATGGTGGCTGTGTCGGTCGGAACATGTCTGATCTGCATACATAGTCTTGGAAGTGTGGGAGCCGGTACGGTTATTGCCGCATTCCTTGTTGGATTCAATCTGGGTAAGTTAAATAAGGTATTTGGCGGAAAACGAGACAAACTTCTTGGAAAGCACACATACACAGAGGAGGACGTGCTCAGGGAGAGAATGGAATAATTTGCATTAGGACTTGGTCCTGTTGGAAAGTCGGTCGAATTTTTATCATTAATCAATCTGTTTTGTGGAATTAGGGATAATATTTTCTCATTTTCCAAAAATATAGGGGGTAAGATACAAAAATTCAGGGCTGTATCCTGTAAGACGGTATTGTTTTGAAATTAGGATAAAATTGTATCAAATGTCGATAAATGTAGAACAAAATAGAGAAAACGTTTGTTGGATGGGATTTGCTCCGTCAACAAACGTTTTGTCGTATAAATTATTTTATATATGGTAATCAAATTTCCAATTAGAACTGTAATCTGCCCGCATTGTATTTGAAGTCGTCAAAATCGTCGGGTATCCGTGTGAGCTCGTCTACGTATGCCTGACTGTCGTATGGCTCATTTGCACTTATATGGAAATGATATTTTGGCGCTTTCGTGGCACGCTGGCAAGTTCTGCGCTGAATATATTCCTGTTGTATTCTATGCGCTTCTTCTTCCCGTCAATCAGTAACATTATCTGCCCTAAATTCGTATCGGAAGTCTGTTCTGATCTATCACTGTTATGTGATATAGAAACATCTGAGTTTTCCGGTTCTGTAAGTTTTAAATTCATTTTTGAAATCCCCTTATGTGTCTGTCTATATGAGACGATATAACATTTCGGTTTGGTTGACAAGAGGGTTTTGAGTAAATACATGAGATAGAAAGATTGGGGGAGTTTTATTTGTTTGCTTTTGATATTACGTGGTGTATAATTTATAGCATGATAAATAAGTGTTTATGATTATACTTAAATAATAAAAACGGATATATTTGACATAAAAGCGGTTGGATGTTAATATAAGTATAAAGAGGTGCTACCGATAGACGGTTAGCCCTGATATGATGATTACAAAAAAGTAACCGCCGAGTTTTGTCAGGACAGGGCGGTTACTTTTTTGTCTTATTTCTCATCATTGCTCTTAGAGCCAACGGCATAACCAAGAGCAAAGCATGTAATGCATAAGCTGATTATGGCTATAAAAAGTTCCGTTGTAAGCATAAGCACAAACCTCCATAACAGATTTCCAGAATGGATGTATCTATGTAAACACAGGCTATAAACTCCTGTGGCGAAGGCTAACCGCCTACCGAATAGGGTAGCACCTTTTATATTATAACAAACATATGTTCGAAAATCAATATACATGAAAAGATATATTTTTATTTACTCTATAAAACGCTTAGACCATATAAGTTCAAAGAAAGTGCTAATGTGGCCTAACATACACCATCATTTCAATATGTACAATTTTTACACATTCTGAACATTAGGGGAAACATACATATATAATATAACTTTCGGGGGAAATCACATGACTTTATACATGAACATAAAACAGCTCGGCAAGCGGAAGGACACAGTGCACAAGGTTCCGTTTGAATATGACACAGCACCGAGTACATTGCGAGAACTCATAATAGAGACAGTAAGGATCTGCGTGGTACAGTACATATCCCGCATGGATCGCGGCGATGCAGTGCTTACAGATGAGCAGATTGATGACATGTCGCATATAGGAAAGATAGCATTCGGGATCGTCTATGGGGAGAAGAAACCGGATGTGGATGAGGCAGTGGAGACAGCTGTTCAGGGATTTGAGGATGGACTGTTCAGAGTGTTCCGCGGCATGGATGAATTAACGGAGCTGGACAGGGAAGAGAAGTTTAATGAAGGGGATGAAATCACATTTATCCGCCTCACAATGCTGGCGGGCAGAATGTGGTAGAACACGCACGGGGTTAGAAGTATCTGTAACATACAGGATATAAAGAAAGGGGTTACAATGGCAGAAGACAAGAAGACAAGACTTGAGCTTGAGGAGCAGAAGAAGATTGCAAATGAAGTGAGAGAGGCATTTGATGCGAAATCCAGCAAACTCAGAAAGAGCTACAGTGCGGATGCGCAGAAGCTTCTTAATGAGATTGAGAAATACAATGGGAATGTAACAGAGTCGATGATCGGCAAGAGGCTTGAGACATTTCTGGAGAATGAAAAGAATGTTCCTTCGGAATTCTTCAGGAACGAGCTGAAGCATTTGCCGGGGTGGGTGCCAGATCATCTGATGGAAGATTTCTACACTTCTATAGACAGCATAATCAAGTGGCAGACAAGCCAGTATTATTACAGAAGAACCATGCGTACGAAGAGGTATGGGGCATTTCTTGACAGATATTTCAGGATCATGAATGAATATCACTCCATGGGGATATACGGATGCGACATAGTATCTCTCTACAAGGAGAAATTACCGCAGGATATATTGTGCTATTACAGGGATGGCAACAGCAATGGGTATAGAATAGTATCTGAATATTGGATACAGGCGGAGCTCGACAGGGGGAATGCAGAGCTTGAGGAAGTGCTCATGGACATCATGTTCGGTGAGAGTGCGCAGGCAAGGCTCACGACCAATATCCTCAGGGGAATATATATGAGCTCCAACACAAGACTTCATGAGGCTGTAGGAAAGCTGCTCATTGCGGCAAAGCTTCAGGAGGGGCTCAGACAGGCGATCTGTGAGAATATGGATTATGGAACGGCAGGCGCATTTATGACTTTGTTCCGTGTAATAAAGGAGAATGATCTTCTGAGATTCTCATCTGTCATGAGGGCTGTAGCCACATGGACGGGACTTATAGCTGACGAGGAGAGCAAGCTTGACCGAATACAGAAGAAGCAGCTTCTCCTTATTGATACATATTTGAACGATGAAAATGCAAGGCGTGAGGCATTATCCGGCGAGGATGCCATGCAGATATATCTTGCGCTGTGGAGCTATGGCTTCTTTGATGTGGACGAGGCATGCCATGTGATGAACAAGCTGGCGCTTGATGGCAGCAGACACCAAAGACTGGTATTTGGCACATATATCAGGGCAATGAGTCTGGGGAAGGTGTACACACACAGCGTTGCAAAGGAATTTATCAAGAGATTCCCAGACGAGATGGACACAATGGCGGTCATCATGCCAAGCTTCATGTCGGATTACCAGCCTTATATGAATAGTCTCATATATAAAGATGGCAGATCATACAACAATGAACTTAAGAAAATGACATTTGCCGAGGTAGACAAATATTTTGACAGCAGGAAAGAATGTCAGGAGATGTACGATATCCTCATGGGTATACTTGAGCGCATGCCGAAGAAGCGGCTTGAGTTTGATCCGTGTGTATTCCCGTGGAATGCGGAATATCTGGACAGATCCGCCATCATCATGAGACTTGCGGTCTGTGCAAGCGCACTAAAGGACGAGGACAAGATCACGCACATAGCGGAGATGGTTCCTGAGATAGATTCCGCAAGGTATAGCAGAGATGCGCTTTTGCTTCTGCTTGTAAGGCAGCCGGCAAATGACAGGCAGCGTGCCATACTGGTGGACGCAGTTGCCGACAAGGAGACATACACCAGAAACAAGGCGGCGATGATCGTTAAGGATATGAAACTTTTGCCGGAGAATTATGTACAGCTTGAGAACATGCTCAAGTACAAGAAGTCAGACATAAGAGAGACTGTACTGTCTATACTTTATAAGCTCGACGGTGATGATATGGACAGCCTCATCGGAAGACTTCTCGCAGATTCTAAGGAGGAGAAGAGAACAGCGGGACTTGATCTGCTACTCCAGCTAAAAAATGATGAGAATAGGCAGAAACTCTTCAAGAAATGCGTATGCCGTCTTGACGATATCAGCACTAAGGTCAGCACAAAAGAAGAAATCCTCATAAAAGAGATCAAGGACAGTGGGGCAGACCGGGCAGGTGCAGCTGAGGGATATGGACTCTATGATGTAAATGCGGACTATGAGCCGGTATTTGACAAGAGTTATCTGGCTGAGTGCCTTGAGCTGTACAAAAAGTATTTCCCTGAAAGCGGGATTGCAAATGATAATCTGTGCAAGACTGCCAAGAGCGATGGTGCATTTGCAAAGCTGAAGTCAAAGATCCTGCCTAAAAAGAAAGCGGAGGAATCTGATTCAGAAGTAATAAATATTCTTAGAAAATTCGATGCATTTGTGGATGAACATAAGAATTATGAGTACGAGATGGCTGACGGAGAGATCGGTTTGCTCGGCGAAATTGGTGGAATCGTATATTGGAACCGTGACAAGGTGGCATGTGAGGAACTGTGGATAGAATTCTATGAGAAAAATATACAGACTCCGTATATGTGCATGCAGCTTCATATGTATCTGAATGGGTATAACAGTGACAAAAAGGATTTCAAGAAGTACTGTGAGAGCTTTATTCTGGATATGTTTGGAAATATATATAGAGAGGAAGTGCCAACATTTGGCTATCTTGCCATTGCCAGATCTGTAATCGGATTCCTGTATAGAAGATATGTGACGGATAGTGATAAGAGGAGGCTTGCCGTTGTGGCAGCAGACTACCTGCTTGGAAGAAACGATGAGCTCATATATACATTTGGCGGGAAAAAAGGCGGCAGCAGTGCATCCGGTGATGAGTCAAAGGTATATCACAGAAGTGTGCTCACAAATGAGCAGATCATGATAATAACCAATTGGCTTACTATCAATGGTGACAGCAATATATTAGATGTAAAAGAAGATTCCGATGAGGCAAGGCAGAATGAAGAGGATTTCAGGCATTTGTTCCCATACAACTATGCCCTTGCAAAGTGTCATAATTTTAATATACCTTCAGATGTTGTAAATGACAGAGATTCGTATTACTGGGTACACACGGGGAGTGTCATGTCCGTGCCAAGTCTCCTGAACTATATTGCCGCATATAGCAGGGGCATTATATCGAGAGATTATATGTACAAGATGGCATTTGAGGGAAATGTGCTGAACAGGAATCTCAAATGTGTATCTGATGTGATGCGTTTTATAACGGAGCGCAACAGGAAGGTGCAGACCAGAGGTTATGAGTGGGGATTCCCGGAGCATGACAGGCTGAAAAGTGTGAGAGTGATACTCCTTCACAGCCCGGAAGGGGAGTTCTCCGATACGGACAGCACACGGCTTGATATAGCGAAGAAGCTGTACACGGATATGTCGGAGCTTGTTCTTGCTGCAGAGCTCACAAGAGGAGATACGGAGACGGAATTCTCCCAGCATATATACGGACTTACAAGAGTATACGGAGCGGAGTATTTTGTCAGGATACTGGCGGCTCTCGGCAAGGAGACTCTGGAGAGATCAACGTATTTCAATACCGGTTATTACTATAATCGTCAGAAGGTCAGCAAGAAGAACAGTATGTCGCATCTTCTTCAGGCGTGTGTGCCTGATGTAAATGACAATGCGGAGACGCTTAAGACATATCTTGCGGGTACGGATATAAGTGATGCCAGGCTTATAGAGGCGGCTATGTATTCTCCAGAGTGGATAGATATTGTTGGAGAGTATCTTGGCTGGGATGGATTTACTGCTGGATGCTATTACTTCATGGCGCACATGAACGAGTCGTTTGATGATAAGAGAAAAGCTATGATAGCGAGATTTACCCCGCTTGAGGTGAATGAGCTGAATGACGGTGCATTTGACAGGACATGGTTCACCGAGGTTTATGACAAGCTGGGTGACAAGCGTTTCCAGCTCATATACAAGGCGGCAAAATACATTTCAGACGGTGCAAAGCACACCAGAGCGAGAAAATATGCGGATGCGGCACTTGGCAAATACGATGAGGCTGAGCTGATAGCTGAGATTGAGGCAAAGAGAAACAAGGATCTGCTCATGGCGGTGGGAATCCTGCCGATAGAGAATGAGGAGCAGATAAAGGACAGATACATGTTCCTTCAGAAGTTCAAGAAGGAGAGTAAGCAGTTCGGCGCACAGAGGAGAGCCAGCGAGGCGGCAGCAGTTTCTATAGCTATGCGTAATATGGCGATCAATGCCGGATATCAGGATGTGACGAGACTTACCCTACGTATGGAAAGCCTTGTAGTTCAGGGTATGACAGAATATTTTCAGCCTCATGAGGTCGGCGAAGTGACCATATGGCTTGAGATGGAGGACGGCGGCAAATGCGCTGTCATCTGTGAGAAGAACGGCAAACAGTTAAAGTCCGTTCCGGCAAAGCTCAAGAAGGATGAGTATGTATTGGCTCTGATGGATGCGAAGAAGCAGATGGCGGAGCAGTCAAGGCGTACAAAGGCGATGCTTGAGGATGCGATGGAGAGCCAGGAAGAATACACCTGGGCTGAGATCAGGGGCATGCTGGAGAATCCTGTTATACATGACATGGTGGCTGCGTTGGTGTTCAAGGTGGCGGAGCCGTATGGCGTGAAGGCAGAGCTTGATAATGCGGCTGACAACATTACATCAGTGGCAAGTGATCTTGATGATAGCAAGAATATTGATTTGAGGAATAACAGCGATGCTGGTGATGTGCAGTTAGATAATGCAAGAGGCGAAAGTGCTGGCGTACCTAGTCAGAATGTAGTTCTTGGATTTGCAACTGAGGATGGATTCAATGTGTTTGTTGAAACAACCGCTGGTGATGAAAACAAACATTTGTCAGACGACACCAAGCTCACAGTTGCACACCCATTCCACATGTACACAGCAGGCAGGTGGCACGACATACAAAAGTATGTATTTGACAACAAGATCGTCCAGCCGTTTAAGCAGGTGTTCAGAGAACTCTACGTGAAGACCGAAGAGGAAATGAATATGGAACATTCCCTCAGATACGCGGGCAATCAGATCCAGCCGAAGAAGACACTTGGCTGTCTGAAATCAAGACACTGGGTAGCTGATATAGAGGATGGACTTCAGAAGGTGTACTACAAGGAGAATATAGTGGCGCAGATCTACGCTCTTGCAGACTGGTTTTCACCTGCGGATATAGAATCTCCGACACTTGAATGGGTGGTATTCTCAGATAGAAAGACAGGAAAGGATATGAGAATCAAGGACATCCCGGATATCATATTCTCCGAGGTCATGAGGGATGTGGATATGGCTGTTTCCGTGGCACATGCCGGAGGTGTGGATCCTGAGACCTCACATTCGACTGTTGAGATGCGAAAGGCGATAGCAGAATTTACCATGCCGCTTTTCAGACTGACAAATGTCACATTTACAAAGAACCATGCGGTAATAGAGGGCAAGCGCGCCAATTATACAGTCCACCTTGGAAGCGGAGTGGTGCATCAGGAGGCAGGCCCTATGATAAATGTACTTCCTGTGCATTCGCAGAGGCGAGGCAGAATATTCCTGCCATTTGTGGATGACGATCCAAAGACATCGGAAGTACTCACGAAGATACTGTTCTTTGCAGAGGATAATAAGATCAAGGATCCTTATATACTGGAACAGATCGAGCAGTGAGTGTGAAGATAATACTGCTGCCTGTGACAAGTAAGTGATGTGACGTTTGACAGATAGATTTCCAGACAGAGAAAGAAGATGACATAATGGGAATCAGGAATATAATAACAAGGCTTAAAATTGGACGTGGTGATGCAGATAACAGGTTCCCATATGATGAGAACATGCATGAGGCTGTCATCAGGTGTTCTATCTGCACCGGCGAGCAGGTCGCAGGTTTTAAGAACAGACAGGACGGCAGCTTTGTGGGTGTGATGGTGATAAAGTCGGATGACGATCTGGAATACTTCAAAGAGCTTTATGGCGTGGAGAAGGTTAGGAAGGTATATTAAAATAAAATTTTCATCGAAATTGACATAAAATAGTGTTGAGTATATTATTAAACAAAGGAGTGCCTGCCTTAAGTGGGGATGATAACAGAGTTGTTTAGCTACTTGGGAAACAACATAATACGTAAATGGCTATGCGTTGATCGCATAGCCATTTGCTGTTTTATCAGATGTATACAAATTGGATAATTATTTGATAGTAGAGAGGCGGATATAAATAGATAATAAAAAACTGAATCTGTATAGGGTAGATATTTTTTATATTTTTATTGTTGACTGCTACATAAAAACGTGAAAATACACATAAAATAGTAGTTGGTATTGATTAATTAGACACGGGATAGTAAAATGGAATTACTAAAAAATGTGTCCACACACAAAAACAAGGAGTATAACAGTGGAAATCAAGAGAGATGCTTACCTTGAACAGTTGAAGATAAGAAAAGATAATGGAATGATAAAGATTATCACAGGAATCAGGAGATGTGGAAAGTCATTCCTATTATTTGTATTATTTAAGAACTATTTATTAGAGAATGGTGTAGATAATGAACACATTATTGAGATTGCATTAGATGGCATCGAAAACGAAGAACTGAGGGATCCGAAAAAGTGTTATCAATACATTAAGGATGCAATGAAAGATGAGCAGAGGTATTATTTGATTTTGGATGAAGTACAGTTTATGCCGCGATTTGAGGAAGTACTGAATAGTTTGCTCAGGATTAGCAATATTGATGTATATGTGACCGGTAGTAATTCGAGATTTTTATCCAGTGATATTGTAACTGAATTTAGAGGCAGAGGTGATGAGATAAGAATTTATCCATTATCTTTCGCTGAGTTCTATAGTACGTATGATGGAGATTATGACGAAGCTTGGGAAGAGTATATGACATATGGTGGTTTGCCACAGGTAGCACAATTTTCTGTGGAACGCCAAAAGGCAGAATATCTAAAAAATATTTTTACCAATGTCTATATCAGGGATGTTGTAGAGAGGAATAACATTAAAAATGTTGATGAAATTGGAACTTTAGTCGATATTCTTGCTTCTGCCATAGGCGCACCAACCAATCCAACTAAAATATCAAATACTTTCAAAAGTGAACGGGGTATCAATTATAGCAATAAGACTATATCTAATCATATTGATTATTTGGCGGAGGCCTTTTTGATTTCTAAAGCGGAACGGTATGATATTAAGGGAAGAAAATATGTGGGTGCTAACTTAAAATATTATTTTTCAGATGTGGGACTTAGAAATGCCAGGTTAAATTTCAGACAGCAGGAACCTACTCATATTATGGAGAACATAGTTTATAACGAACTGCTTATTAGAGGCTACAATGTGGATGTTGGTATCGTAGATGTGTATGCAAAGAATGATGATGGAAAAACTACTCGTAAGCAGTTTGAGGTTGATTTTGTAGTGAATCAGGGTAGTCAGAGATATTATATTCAAGTAGCCTATGATATGGTTTCTGAAGAAAAACAGACACAGGAATTTAATTCATTTAGGAATATTCCAGATTCATTTAAGAAGATTGTTATAGTAAATGGAACAAAAAAGCCGTATAGAAATGATGAAGGATTTGTGATTATGGGAATGAAATATTTTTTACTTAATGCAGATAGTTTAGAATTTTAGTGAGGTTGTCAAGAAAAAACACTTGACAACTCATCCTGCCTGTATTAGAATAGCCCATGGTAAAGCAAAAATACTTTACAGGCAGGTGCGTTATGGAGAAGATAGTCAGACAGTCTATGTTATATGATTTTTATGGTGAGCTGCTCACAGAGCATCAGAAGAGCGTGTACGAGGATGTCGTGAACAATGACATGTCTTACTCAGAGATAGCGAGACTCAACAACATAAGCAGACAGGGCGTATATGATATGGTAAGGCGCTGTGACAAGATCCTCGAGGAGTATGAGGAGAAGCTTATGCTGGTACATAAGTTCATGAAGGCACAGGAACAGGTTCAGAAGATCAAGGAATGTGCGGATGAGCTCAAGGCGATGAACTCGGATGAACGGCTTGCGGGCAGAATTGAAGATATAGTGAATTATTCAGATAAGATACTCGAAGATTTCTGATGATAGATAATATCAGAAGGGAGAATGTCTATGGCATTTGACAGTTTATCAGATAAACTGCAGAACGTATTTAAGAAGCTGAGAAGCAAGGGCGTACTTACAGAGGACGATGTCAAGGAGGCCATGAAGGAAGTCAAGAGAGCACTTCTTGAGGCTGACGTTAACTTCAAAGTCGTCAAGTCATTTGTCAAGTCGGTGAGTGACAGAGCTGTAGGAGAGGAAGTCTTAAAGGGTCTGAATCCTGGACACATGGTCATCAAGATCGTTAAGGAAGAGATGGATAAGCTCATGGGATCTGAGATGACGGAGCTCAAGCTCAGACCATCCAATGAGATCACGATCATCATGATGTGTGGACTTCAGGGAGCAGGTAAGACCACCACGGCGGCAAAGCTTGCATATCAGTTCAAGAACAAAGGCAAGAAGCCACTTCTTGTGGCATGTGATGTATACAGGCCGGCGGCTATCAAGCAGCTGCAGGTGAATGGTGAGAAGGTTGGAGTTCCTGTGTTTGCCATGGGAGACAACAACAAGCCACTGGATATTGCGAAGGCGGCTGTACAGCATGCAGCCAAGAACAATATCAATCTGGTGTTCCTTGACACCGCAGGACGTCTTCATGTTGATGAGGACATGATGAACGAGCTTGCAGAGATAAAGGAGAATCTGGACATTGCCTACACCATACTGACTGTGGATTCCATGACAGGTCAGGATGCGGTAAATGTAGCGACAACGTTCAATGATAAGATAGGTATAGATGGTGTCATCCTCACAAAGCTGGATGGTGATACCAGAGGCGGTGCCGCACTGTCGATCAAGGCAGTAACGGGCAAGCCGATCCTGTACTCAGGTATGGGAGAGAAGCTTACCGATCTGGAGCCATTTTACCCGGATCGTATGGCGAGCCGAATCCTCGGAATGGGTGATGTAGAGTCACTTATTGAGAAAGCCCAGTCGGCCATCGACGAGGAGAAGTCCAAAGAGATGGAACAGAAGTTCCGCAAAGCAAGTTTTGATTTCAACGATTTTCTTGATCAGATGGCTCAGCTTGAGCAGATGGGCGGCATGCAGGAGATCCTTTCGATGATGCCAGGCATGGCAAGTCAGATGAAGAATGTTGAGATAGATGAGAACGCTGCTAAAACACCAAAAGCAATCGTTCTGTCCATGACACCTAGAGAGCGTTCACTCCAGGATCCGATATCGCCGTCAAGAAAGAAGCGTATCGCAGATGGAGCAGGTGTCCAGATAGCAGATGTGAATCGTTTTCTTAAGCAGTTTGAACAGTCTAAGAAGATGATGAAGCAGATGTCAGGCATGATGGGCGGAAAGAGAAGACGCGGTGGTTTTAAAATGCCTTTTGGCTTAAGATAATTAATATTTAGGAGGAACAAGAACAATGGCAGTAAAGATTAGATTAAGAAGAATGGGTTATAAGAAGCATCCTTTCTACAGAGTAATCGTAGCAGATTCAAGATCACCAAGAGATGGTAGATTCATCGAGGAAATCGGAACATATGATCCTAACCAGGAGCCATCTGTAGTAAAGATCGACGAGGAGGCTGCTAAGAAGTGGTTAGCTACAGGAGCACAGCCAACTGAGTCAGTTGCAAAGTTATTAAAGCAGGCAGGTATCGAGAAGTAATTTTACGGATGTATCAGCTTTTCTATGAAAAGCTGATATGCAGCGCCAGCCATCGACGAAGTCGATTTTGCATGGCTGGTGTTCCATTTGGGAGGTATAGAGATGAAAGATTTAGTAGAAATCATTGCAAAGTCCCTAGTAGATCATCCTGAGCAGATAGCTGTAACCGAGACTGAAGAAGACGGCATAATAAAGATAGACCTTACTGTCGCACCAGAAGACATGGGTAAGGTAATCGGCAAGCAGGGCAGAATAGCCAAATCCATCCGTACAGTTGTCAAGGCAGCTGCTTCAAAGGGTGATAAGAAGGTTGTCGTTGATATTAAGTAGAACTGCATAAGCAGGATAAGTGGTATTTCTTAATCTTCATATGACAGAGGATTTTATTACCGAGTTAAGAGGGGGAGTTTATACTCCCCCTTATATTATATATGAGTTATATATAGGAGATAGAATGGAACACAATACAGAAGACAGACTTAGAGTAGGAGTGATAACCTCAAGCCATGGTATAAAGGGCGAGGTTAAGGTATATCCAACAACAGATGACAATGATAGATTCAAGAGCCTGGATAAGTGCTATCTGTCAAATGGCAGAGAGACTTTGGAGGTTAATTGTACATCTTGCAAATTTTTGAAAAATATGGTTATTCTTAAGTTCAAAGAATACGATAACATAAATGATATAGAGCGTTTTAAGAACTATGACATACTTGTTGACAGGGAGGATGCAGTTCCTCTCATGGATGGAGAGTTCTTCATCTGTGATGTCCTTGACGCTGATGTATATGATCAGAATGACGAGCGCATAGGAATCCTTGACGACGTGCTGGAGACTCCGGCAAATGATGTATTTGTCGTTAAGAAGGATGATGGCAGCGAGATCCTTATACCTGTAGTACCGGATTTCGTGTTCGATGTTGACACTGAGAATAGGAAAGTCAAGGTCAGGACATTTGAGATGGTGGAGGCGGATGATTCAGATGACGAGGATTGATCGCATACAGACGTTTGGTGAGATGATGAACATATACTAGGAGCGGACTATGAATTTTTATATTTTGACACTTTTCCCCGAGATGGTTATGAATGGACTTTCAACGAGTATCACGGGAAGGGCCATAGAGTCGGGAAAACTTCATATAGAAGCTATAAATATAAGAGATTACACCCAGGATAAACACAATCATGTGGATGATTACCCATATGGGGGAGGCGCAGGCATGGTCATGCAGGCGCAGCCTGTGTATGATGCATACACGGCACTGGTGGAGAAGCTTGGCAGAAAACCATGGGTCATATATATGACTCCGCAGGGAAGAACCTTCAATCAGGGTATTGCACAGGAGCTCTCGGAGAAGGAGGACATAGTTCTTCTGTGTGGTCATTACGAGGGAATAGATGAGAGGGTTCTTGAGATGATAGTCGATGACTATATGTCCATAGGCGATTTTGTGCTGACTGGCGGAGAACTTCCAGCCATGGCTATCGTGGATGCTGTGTCTCGTCTTGTCCCAGGGGTTCTGAATAACGAGGACAGTGCTGAGATAGAGACTTTTTATAACAATCTGCTTGAGTATCCGCAGTATACCAGACCTCCTGAATTCATGGGGAAGAAGGTTCCGGATGTACTGCTTTCGGGCAACCATAAGCTCATAAATGAGTGGCGACTTGAACAGTCTATCACCAGGACGAAGGAGCACAGGCCGGACATGTACGAGAAGTATATGATCGAGAATCCTCCTAAGGAGAAAAAGAAACGAAGAAAATAGCAGGTTGCCACCTGTGGTCTTAAGGTGGTATACTAAGAGATGGCAGAATTCGAGGTTATTCGAATTCTGCCATAACCTTGTGGAGACGCGACTGCAGGGCATACACAAATACAAGGAAGAACAAGGAGACAAAAGATTATGAAACGCAGATTACTTATGACTATGATGGCTATGGTTCTTGCATTCTCATTTACAGGATGTGGAAACAAGAAGGCAGACGAGACGACGGCAACCACAGAGGCTGCATCAGAGGTGAAGGATGAGTTCATCAAGTTTGTTGGAACAGATATCCCTAAGATGGATACAGAGGAAGCGGAGATCATGAAGAAGTTCAACTCATATTTTGCTGAGGGAACTGCTGTTGATACAGATGCGCTGCTCAAGGATTTGACAGACAATCTGCTTCCAAATTATAAGACATTTCTTGACGACGTACAGGCTATAGAAGTCAAGACCGACGAGGTGAAGGCGCTCAAGGATCAGTATTATGATGCCATGAATGCACAGTATGAGGCTATGCAGAAGGTTGAGGCTGCTGTTAAGGATAAGAACAAGGACATCCAGACAGAGGCACAGAAGCTTCTCTCAGACGCCCAGAGCAAGTATACAGCATACAATGACGCGGTATATGCACTTGCTCAGAAGGAGAATGTAACGTTGAACGGCGAGATAGCAACAACTGCAACCAGTGAGGCAGGAAGCACAACAGAGGCCAACACAGAGGCTATAGATCCAAGCGAGGCCATGACAGATGAGGTTGAGACAACAGAGGCAGCGCAGTAGTATTTAAGATACAGAAAAATATTTTGAAAAGCAGTGGATACATGAGTGTGTTCACTGCTTTTTTGCTGTGGTATACTGTAAAAAATATGCTCAGTTCACATTTTTTACAAATATCAATGTTATATTGAGATAAATTGGATATTATTCTATATGTGGAGGTACGATATGGATTCAATAAAGATTCTTATGGTTGATGATGAGAGCAGAATGAGGAAGCTTGTCAAGGATTTCCTCACAAGAGAGGGATATATGGTTCTTGAGGCCGGAGATGGAGAACAGGCCCTGGATATATTCATGAATGACAAGAATATTTCTCTTGTAATACTTGATGTCATGATGCCTAAGATGGACGGATGGGAGACACTGAAAGAGATAAGAAAGTTCTCACAGGTTCCGGTTATCATGCTTACTGCCAAGGCAGATGAACGCGATGAGCTTCAGGGCTTTGATCTGGGAGTGGATGAGTACATAACGAAGCCGTTCAGTCCCAAGATACTTGTTGCCAGAGTTGCGGCAATACTCAGAAGAACATCAGATGCTGCTTCGGAGGAGAAGCTTGTAGCCGGAGGTATTGAGATGAATCTGTCGGCTCATGTGGTGACTATAGATGGCAAGCCTGTTGAACTCAGCTTCAAGGAGTTCGAGCTGCTGCAGTATTTTATCATGAATAAAGGTGTGGCACTGTCGAGAGAGAAGATACTTAACAATGTGTGGAATTATGATTACTTTGGTGATGCCAGAACCATAGATACTCATGTCAAGAAGCTCAGAAGCAAGATGGGCGACAAGGGCGAATATATCAAGACTATATGGGGAATGGGCTATAAATTCGAGGTAGAGTGATGAAGAAATCAAAAAGGACATCGATCAGGACCAAGATAACGTTGTCTCTGGCTGCGACTATACTTATCATGGTGGTTATGTCGTGTGCCATAACCATGATCTTTATCAAGAAGTATTTCTATCACAGCATGGAACAGATGCTGCTGGATACATACAATTCCTGCAATGAGCTGTTTGGTCAGGATGAGGATATAGACAGTAAAGAGCTGGCGAATGATGTGATCAATCAGTCAGGTGCGATGATATTTATCTTCGACAGTGTGAATATGCATGTGTACACGACGGTGAACGAGGAGGCTGCGGTATATAACAATCTGTCATTTATAGCGGACTACTTTAATTACAGCGGTGGAAAGAATCCGGACAATCCGAAGATAAAGAGAAAGCAGATTGAGAAGACAGATAAATATGATATACAGATCACAAATGACAGGAATACAGGCAATAGCTATTATGACGTTGTCGGATTCCTTGACAATGGATTTGTAGTCATCATCAGAAAGCCAATTTCCAGTGTGGACTCAACGATAGTTACATCTTTGAAGTTCTTCTTATTCGTATTCTCAGTTGTGGCACTGCTTGGATTTGTGATGGTTTATTTTATAAGCAATGCGGTTGCGAAGCCGATAAAGAATCTGGCATCGGTTGCCAATCGTATGGCACAGCTTGATCTCGATGTGAAGGTGGATCATGTATCCAACGATGAGATAGGTGAGCTGGCGGACAGCATGAACGAGATGTCATATCAGCTGAGGAACACGCTGACAGAGCTACAGCAGGCAAATGCTAAGCTGCAGACGGATATTGATGAGAAGGTACAGATAGATGAGATGAGGAAGGAGTTCCTGTCCCATGTGTCCCATGAACTCAAGACTCCTATAGCTCTCATACAGGGATATGCAGAAGGTCTTAAGGATAACGTCATAGAGGATGAAGAGAGCAAGGAGTTCTACTGTGATGTTATTCTTGATGAGGCTGGTAAGATGAATAAGCTTGTCAGACAGTTACTTGATCTGAACGAGCTTGAATTTGGAGTTGACAGGGTTCATCCTGTGGTATTTGATATAGACGCACTCATAAAGAATGTAGTGGATTCATCATCCATTTTGGTGGAGCAGAACCATGCGGAAGTTGAGCTGGCGGATGAGCTGAATGATGTGTGCAACGTATATGCAGATGAGTTCATGATAGAGCAGGTATTCACCAATTATTTTACAAATGCACTTCATTACTGCAACGATGGAGGCAAGGTCAGAGTGTGGACGGCGAATAAGGACTATGATCAGCCGAGAAGGACTGAGGATGGACTCGTCACAGGCAACTTGAGAGTATTTGTATATGATGAGGGACCGAACATTCCTGACGATGAGCTTGATAAGGTATTCATTAAGTTCTACAAGGTGGACAAGGCGAGAACGAGAGAGTATGGTGGAAGCGGTATTGGACTTTCTATAGTTGCGGCGTCCATGGCGGCTCACAACAAGAACTATGGTGTTTATAATGTGGAGAATGGAGTGGTATTCTACTTTGACCTTGATATCATACAGCAGGATGATGATGAACCGGAAATGATACCGGAGAATAGCGCAGATAACACGTCGGAACAATAAATACTTTGCAAGAAGGAAACTTTTAGGCTATAATTCTAAGGGTTTCCTTTTTCTGTTGGATTCTGGCAGCTGCAAATATATTTATAAAATGGGAGAAGATTATGTCATACAGTGCAAAAAATATTGAGGTGTTAAAGGGACTTGAGCCGGTAAGACTGAGGCCGGGAATGTACATTGGCAACACAGGGCGAAGCGGACTGAACCACCTCATACAGGAGCTTATAGACAATTCGGTGGATGAGCATCTGGCGGGTTATTGCAACAACATATGGGTGAGCATTAACGAGGATGGATCGGCAACCGTGTCTGACGATGGACGAGGCGTCCCAGTTGATATCCACGAGCAGGAGGGCATTCCTGCGGAGCGTGTTGTATACACAGTATTGCATGCAGGTGGTAAGTTCAACAGTTCAACTTATAAGATAAGCGGTGGACTCCACGGAGTAGGTTCTGCGGTTGTAAATGCACTGTCTAACAAGCTTATAGTAGATGTTGCCAGGGATGGCTACCTCTATCACGATACATATGAGAAGGGAATACCGACAACTGAGCTGGTTGACGGTATGCTTCCAAAGACAAAACTCAAGGAAAAGAGAACAGGTACGACGGTAACACTCTATCCTGATGATACAATATTTGAGACAGTAAAGTTCAAGGCGGATGCCATCAAGCAGAGGATTAAAGAGACAGCATATCTGAATCCAAATCTTACGATCACATTCCAGAACAAGAGGGATGGCGAGGAGCCTATAGTGTTCCATCAGCCAGGGGGACTTGCAGCATTTGTTGAGGATATATCCCAGGGACTCACACATACATCACCGGTTGTCGCCATATCGGGCGAGAAGGACGGAATCGCCGCAGATATAGTATTTCTGATGACTGAGGACGGCGAGGAGAATATCATAGGATTTACCAACAATATCACGAATCCTGAGGGTGGAACCCATGTGACAGGATTCAAGTCAGCATTTGCCAAGCTTATCAATAATTATGCGAGAAATGAGCTGGGAGCTCTGAAAGAGAAGGATTCCAACCTGACAGGTGCAGACATAAGATCTGGCATGCAGGCAATCATATCCGTAAAGCATCCTGATCCTCAGTTCGAGGGACAGACCAAGACAAAGCTTTCAAATACTGACGTGTCAAAGGCTGTCGACGATATCGTGAAGGAACAGCTCACAGTTTATTTTGACAGAAATTATGATGTGTTGAAGGATATAGTTGACAGGGCGGTGGCTCTCTCCAAGAGAAAGGCGCTTGAGAAGTCCAAGATCAACATCAACAAGTTTTCATTTGAGGGAAATGGCAAGCTTGCAAAGCAGGAGTCCTCAGATTCGTCTAAATGCGAGATATTCATAGTCGAGGGAGATTCGGCGGGAGGCTCAGCCAAGACCGCGAGAAACAGAAAGTATCAGGCAATACTTCCACTTAGAGGTAAGATACTCAACGTGGAGAAGAAGCCTGTTGCAAAGGTGCTTGAGAATGCCGAGATCAAAGCACTCATCAATGCATTTGGCTGTGGCTTCATGCAGGGCTACGGCAATGATTTCGATATAAGCAAGCTGAATTACGACAAGATAATCATCATGACTGATGCCGATGTGGATGGTGCCCACATAGCGACACTTCTGCTTACATTCTTCTATAGATTTTATCCTGACCTTATCAGCGAGGGACATATATACATAGCTATTCCGCCTCTCTACAGAGTTGGCGAGGGCAAGAACATCAAATATCTGTACTCAGATGATGAGCTTGCAAAGTACAGAAAGACGCACACGAACAAGTTCACGATTCAGAGATACAAGGGACTCGGTGAGATGGACGCAGACCAGCTCTATGAGACGACCATGAATCCTGAGACAAGGCTTTTAAAGCAGGTATCAGTGAACAGCCGTATCGAGGCAAATCAGCTCACACAGACGCTCATGGGAACTGAGGTTGCGCCTAGAAGAGAGTACATAGAGACACACAGTGCGGATGCGGTGCTAGATATATAAAAGTGATATTTGGGAATGCTTAGCAGCGCGTTTTCACAGTTTGTATGATGAAAGGGATAGATCATGTCGGAAAAGATATTAAATGTAGATTATGAGAGCGAGATGGGACAGTCCTATGTTGACTATTCCATGTCGGTTATAACAGAGAGAGCTCTCCCGGATGTAAGGGATGGATTAAAGCCTGTCCAGAGAAGAATACTTTACTCACTGGATGGTCTTGCAGGCTCCGACAAGCCACACAGAAAGTGTGCAAGAATAGTCGGAGATACCATGGGTAAATATCATCCACACGGAGACAGCTCAATATATGAAGGACTTGTAAATATGGCACAGAACTGGAAACTGCCGATACCACTTGTTGACCCACACGGCAACTTTGGTGCGGTGGACGGCTCCGGTGCTGCTGCCATGCGATACACTGAGGCGCGTATATCCAAGTACACAGAGGATGTGTGCATGAAGGATCTTCCGTTCTTCAAGGATCAGTTCATACCAAACTTTGACGGAACGGAGACAGAGCCGACTTTCCTGCCTTTCCAGGTGCCCAATATCCTGGTGAGCGGTTCAACCGGTATAGCAGTAGGTATGGCGACAAATATTCCTACACACAATCTCGGTGAGGTCATAGATGCCACAGTTGCATATCTGAATGATCCGGAGATAGAGCTTGAGGATCTGCTTGCGCTCATGCCGGGGCCGGATTTTGCCACAGGCGGAATCATCAATGCCACACCTGAGGAGCTGTACAATGTGTATGCAACAGGACTTGGCAAGATCAAGGTGCGCGGTAAGGTAGAGGTCAGGGATATCGGATACGGAAGAAAGAGCATATGTGTCACAGAGCTTCCATATACCATGATCGGAGGCACTGCCAAGTTCCTCGATACTGTTGCAGAGCTTGTCAGAAACAGAGAGCTTCCAGCGGTCGTGGATATTGCGGACAGAGGAGACAAGAATGGTGAATGTCTGTGTATCGATGTGAAGAAGGGAACTTCTGACGAGGAGATACAGAACATCATCAATATATTATATAAGAAGGCAGCCCTTGAGGATACATTTGGCGTGAATATCAACTGTATCAACAACGGCAAGCCTGAGGTCATGGGACTCAAGAAGATACTGAAGGTGTACACAGACTTCAAGTATGGTCTGTATGACACGAAGTATAGAAAGCTTCTGGCACAGCAGGAGGAGATCAGGGAGATCAAGATGGGACTCCTGACAGCGGTTGACTGTATAGACCTGATCATAGAGATACTCCGCGGAAGTACAAAGGTTGCAGATGCAAAGGCGTGTCTCATGCATGGCGATACATCTAATATCAAGTTCAGATTCAAGGGCTCAGAGGCGGATGCGAAGTTCCTGTGTTTCACAGAGAAGCAGGCGGATGCGATACTTGCCATGAGACTTCAGAAGCTCATTGGTCTGGAGATCAATGCCTTAAAGAAAGAGCTGGCAGACGCAGAGAAGCTCATCAAGAAGTACACAAGGCTTATGGAGTCCAGGGATGCCATGAAGCAGCAGATGATAGATGACATGCTTGAGATCAAGGCCAAGTATGCCATACCTAGAAGAACACAGATCCACAATTATGGAACTGTTGTTGTGAAGAAGGCTGAGGTCGTGGCTACAGATGTGGCTGTACTTCTCGACAGATTCTATTACATCAAGGTTGTAGATGCAAATGTATACGAGAAGAACATAGAGCAGATCACGAAGGATTACAGATTTGCGGTTAAGTGTCAGAATCTTGACAGGATAGCGGTATTTGCCGACAATAATCAGGTGTATACGATCAAGGTTGCAGACATCATCAAGCTTCAGGCGAAGAAGAACACCAGCAAGAAGGGCGGCGGAAGCCTCATAGGACGTCTTGCCGACAAGGGAATCCAGGTGTTCGAGTTCTGCAACATGAATGGTGACGAGAACATTCTGTTCATGGACTGTATAGAGCATTTTGTGACGGACAAGCTGTTGTTCGTCAGTAAACAGGGTCTTGCCAAGGTAGTTGACGGCGCTGCATTTGACACTACAAGGCGTGCTGCAAATGCTTCAAAAGTCGGTGATGATATAATTTACATAGGTAAATTCTCTGAGGGAGATTTTATTATTGCACAGTCAGAAAAAGGTTATTACATAAGAGTTGATATCTCCGAGATCCCTGAAAAGGGCAAGGGTGCAGCGGGAGTCAAGCTCATCAACTTAGAGGGTGACGATGTTATTGAGTCGGTATTTGTGGGAAGCACAAAGGATACCTTCAAGGTTGGAGACAACGAGATAATCTTCACCAGAGTTAAGCCGGGCAAGCGCGGCGGCAAGGGAAGTAAGCTTAGATTCTAATACATTTGCATGCATGAGCAGAATATCTATTATAATATAGGCATAAGATAATACAGATACTTGACGTACAGTTTTCTGTACATTATAATATAAGTACAGAAAACTGTACATGAATTTGAGGAGGTGTTCTTATGTTAGCTGTTAATTATACAAACTTACGCGACAATATGAAAAAGTATATGGATAAAGTTACAGATGATTATGAAACAATGATCGTAACTCGTAAGGATAATAAAAATGTTGTTATGCTGTCTGAAGAGGCATATAATAACCTGATGGAAAATGTGTATGTAATGGGAAATAAAGCCAACTATGATTGGTTAATGGAATCGAAAGCACAGCTTGAAAAAGGAAACTTTGCTGTTCATGATCTGATGGAGGTATCTGCGGATGAATAAGGTCTTTACTGATAATGGTTGGAAAGACTATGTTTATTGGCAGACGGAAGACAGAAAGACACTAAAGAAAATAAATAGTCTTATAGAAGATATATGCAGAAATGGAAATGAAGGTATTGGCAAACCTGAACCGCTAACTGGAAATCTGGCTGGTTTTTGGAGCAGACGAGTAAATGATAAGGACAGAATAATATACAAGATAGATGATGATAACGTATATATTCTTGCTTGTAGATATCACTATAGTGACAGATAAATGAAATGGCTAATCATATAATGTCTAATTAGTATGAATTTTAGTGTACTAATTATATACTAAATATGATGTGTACTGAAATGTAACAAAGAGTACATAAAAGTAATGAAATGACATTTATACATTCTTAATACGTAAACAAGTATCTCAAAAAGTGCTTGACTTGAAAGGAAAAAACAGATGATTTCAATTTTGGATTACGATGCAGGAAACATAAAAAGTGTTGAGAAGGCAGTGCAGTATCTGGGTGAGGAGGCTGTCATCACAAGGGACAGAGATGTGATCATGGCTAGTGACAAGGTTATACTTCCGGGAGTTGGAAGCTTCGGAGACGCCATGAATAAGATTAGGGAGTATGGACTTGAGAACGTCATCTATGATGTTGTGGATGCAGACAAGCCATTTCTTGGAATATGCCTTGGACTTCAGCTTCTGTTCAAGACCAGCGAGGAGTCGCCGGAGGCCACAGGACTTGGAATCTTAGATGGTGAAATACTCCGTATACCAGATGCTCCGGGACTTAAGATACCGCAGATAGGATGGAACAACCTTGAGATAAATCCAAAGGCAAGACTTTTCAAGGGACTTCCTGAGAATCCATATGTCTACTTTGTTCATTCATATTATCTGAAGGCTAAGAATCCGGAAGATGTGGCAGCATCCACATTCTATTCAACTCAGATTCATGCCTCTGTGGAGCATGGCAATGTATTTGCATGTCAGTTCCATCCTGAGAAGAGCTCAGAGGTTGGACTTAAGATACTGAAGAATTTTATCGACCTGGAGGTGTAGAGCATGCATACAAAGAGAATAATACCATGTCTTGATGTTAAGAACGGAAGAGTTGTAAAGGGTGTAAATTTCGTAAATCTTACAGATGCCGGTGATCCGGTTGCGGTTGGCGCAGCATATGACAAGGCGGGAGCTGATGAGCTTGTATTCCTTGACATAACAGCCTCCTCAGATCAGAGAAATATTGTGGTTGATATGGTAAGGCGTGTGGCTGAGACTATATTTATTCCATTTACAGTGGGCGGCGGAATCAGAACAGTTGATGATTTCAAGGCGATACTCAGAGAGGGCGCGGACAAGATATCAGTGAACTCAGCAGCCATAGACAATCCTACACTCATAGCAGATGCGGCTGACAAGTTTGGAAGCCAGTGCGTTGTGCTTGCCATCGATGCAAAGAGACGTGATGACGGTTCCGGCTGGAACATATACAAGCACGGCGGTCGTATCGACTGCGGAATAGATGCGGTTGAGTGGGCCATGAAGGCTGCAGAGCTTGGCGCAGGAGAGATATTACTTACCAGCATGGACTGCGATGGAACAAAGGCGGGATACGATATAGAACTCACCAGAACCATAGCAGACAACGTGAACATACCGGTTATAGCTTCAGGCGGTGCGGGAACAAAGGATCATTTCTACGACGCCCTGACAGAGGGCGGTGCGGATGCAGCCCTTGCGGCATCTCTGTTCCACTATAAAGAACTTGAGATAGGAGATCTGAAGAGATACCTTCAGGACAAGGGAATTCCTATGAGACTGTAGAGAGAAATTACTTTAGTGTATTTAGCTTGGAAGATTTTCTCTAGGAACATGATTTTCACAAAAAAGGACACAAAATTATCGCCTTTTTGCCAAAAGTCTTTAAAAAGATACAATTTATTTAGAAATTGTATCTTTTTAGGATTTTATGGTGAATTAGCGATAATTTTGTGTCTTTTTTCTAATGAGAGACTTATTAGAGATCGTATCCGAGGAATTTAAAAAAAATACTCTTCAGGGGGAGCCCCTGAAGAGTAAAACTAGCTTATAGCAGATAACGAAAACTTATTACTGCTCAATATATGTAGAATTTCCTGATGCTGTATTGTCATCATCTGAGTTGGAGATACCGTAAGAGGCAGCATCCTCGGATGCAATGTCATCCAGGTAAGGATTGCCTGTGTCAACTCCCTCGGCATGCAGGGCGTCATTGAGCCATGGATCGTTGTAGTCTTCGACGTTCATGCTGTTAAATATATATTTTCCATTCTTGTCGAAGAAGAGCTCGCACCAGCCGCAGCTATCAGGTGTACCTCCGATGAGGATGACGCTGTGTGAGCCGTCCGCGTTCTTGATCTCATGACGGAAATATTTGTCAGGACCACATTTGTCGGTGATATCTTCCTTGGTATCTCCGAGAACAAGGTAGAGACGGCCGTTTTCAACTTTCGTGTAACCGTTGACATCATCTGTAGATATGGTGAACTGTATGGAGTTTCCCTCACTGTTTTCCTCGTATGTCACTTCGGTACCATTTGCCAGGTGGAAGGTCTGCTTTATGTAGTCTATGGCTGCTGAGACGGTTGTTCTTGTCGCCGGGATGCACAGAAGAACTGCGCACACGGCAGCGGCGATGGCGGCATATTTGCCGACGCGGGCGAGTCTGTGACCAGATCTGCCGGTTTGAGCCTGTTCGGCAAGCTTTGCCCTGAGATCGTCTTTGTCATCCTGGGGCATGGTCACATTGTCCATGGTAGCTTTGTATAATTCGTTTATATCTTTATTATTCATGATCTATTCCTCCTTTAAAAATTCTTTTAGCTGGTCCCTTCCGCGGGATATCCGCATGGAGACTGCTGAGACTGACAAATGAAGCATCTTAGCGATCTCCTTGAATGAATACCCCTCGTAGTAGTGCAGATACAGGGCCGTGCTGTATGTATCGGGCAGCCTGTTTATGGCTGCAAACATTGACTGTTCCTCCATATTGAAGCCACTTGTGAGATCATCGTTTGCCAGCTCTTCATAGCTGCTGTTCAGTCTGTTTGCCGCTGATTTCAAATGGTTTCTGCACATATTTGCGGTCATGGTGAGAATATAGGACTTCTCACATCCCTTTGATATGTGAGGACTTTTTTCTATAAGCTTGGTATATACATTCTGGACAATGTCCTCGGAATCCACTATATTGCCAAGAAAACTCATGGCCAGACGGAATGCATTGTCCGAGTAATTGTCATATAGTTCAAGCAGTTGCTGCTGCTTCAAGTGTCATCACCTCCGTGGTTTGTATGTATGAGAGAATCAGGAATCTTGTTCCTTCTCAATTGAGTTCTCATATATAAAACAAATCAAAGTATCAAAATAGCACATGGATACGAAAATTTCTATCCAAAAATCAATATTGAAAATTGCTTCGTAATTTGTACGGGACAAAAATGTATCAGATGTACAATAAGACCTGACATGAGATATTGATTTTACAAAAAAGGAGGACTGCGTATGAGCATGGCGAAAAGGAAAGATCCGTATCTGAGCGGTCTATTGCAGAAGCTTGCTGAGACCGATAAGAAGATTTCTTTTACACGGCTGAGGTCAGAAGATCTGGATGGCGAGAGTAGGGAAGCAATATACGAATTCATAGAAAAGTATAGTGGCAGGTTTGGCGTGCGCTGGCTTTTGAACGAGTTTGGGCTGTCGCCAAGTGTGTACTATAATTACCTGCACAGTAAAAGAGATGGGGGTAAGGCACAGAAAGATCAGATTTTAGATGAGATCCGTTCTATATATGAAGAGCATAATGGCACCGACGGATACAGAAAAATGCATTACTATCTGCTTCAGAGGGGGTATAATATCAGCCTTGAGACAACGAGAAAGTATATGAACCAGGAACTTGGATTGTGTTCGGTGGTTGGTGCCAGACATCCTCCGTATGAAAAGCGCATGCCTTTTCACATTTGCCCGGATATTTTAAAGGGTAATTTCAAGGCGGGCCGGGTAAATGAGAAGTGGAGCATAGATTTTACATTCATCGCACTTGAAAATGGAAGTATACGGTTCAACTGTGCCATTATGGATCTGTATGACAGGAGTATTGTAGCGTCTCTGTGTGGCACTGAAATGACCTCGAAACTTGCTATAAAGACTTTGAAAAAGGCTCTGTCCACAGATAAAGAAATAGATCCACGGCGGCTGATCCTTCACTCTGATCAGGGAAATGAATTTACATCGGAGGAATTTACGACATATTGTCTGGAGAGAGGTATCCGTCAGAGTATGAGCCCTCCGGGGCATCCCTACAGCAATGCACCCATGGAAAGGTATTTCAGCACGTTAAAGAGCGAGCTGATCAACCGAAAAAGCTATGGTAATGAGAGAGAGCTGTACGATGCAGTAGATGATTTTGTGGAGAATTACTACAATACGACGCGGCCACATACTTACAACAATAACAAGCCTCCTTATGAGGTGAGATATAAGCAGGATAGACCTCTCACCTGAGGTGGTTGACTGCATTGTGTTCTGGACAAAGAATCCCATACCGATGCTTCCAAGGCTTTCGGAACTGGATGCTTACAAATACTATTTCCAGTGTTACGGCAAGGATATGGAGACGAATCTGCCTGATAAAAAGGGACAAGCTCATTCCTGCATTTCACTCGGTTATGAAGAAAAAACATAGGAGCCTGTAAGTTAGGACGGGTGATAAGGAGGAATGATCGTGGATTGGTTTGAGAGACAAAGACTCAATGAGGTCAGCGAAAATAAGAAAAAATACCATGATCTCATGGACGAATTTGAAAAGATCATAAGCGGGAGGTCTCACTCGATCGTCCCATATGTAACAGATGAGAACGGAAAGTTTAGTGAGTCTAAAACGCAGGCCTTCATAGGTGAGTTTTTAGAGCTGATGGATATATATGCTGGCAAAAACATGCTCTGGTTTGGCAGGATAGTTGATGAGAAAGCCCTGCCCGGGCAGAAGAGCTTTTGCAGATATATGAGACTGTATTTGTACCTGGCTGTCCGCATGTCTCTGCTCAAGCTTGACTGGCTGGAGAATAAGATTGAGACGCTTCCCGACGAGTCATTTAACACAATACTTGCAGGATGCAGGAATTTCAATTCTGGGCAGAACAAGGATAATCTGCTCATGGAATATGAGTGTGATGGTTTTCTGTCGGATTCAGGAGTCATCTCGTGGGGCATTGAGGTGTATTACTGGCTAAGTGACAGCACAGAGGACACATGGATGACACCGGACATGAAAAGAAGGATGGAAGTCGCATTTGAGCAGCTTGAGGCTGAGAACGGGGATGTTCGGAGTTCAAATGAATCTCCTGCTGATATTATGGACTGTGATTATGGTATAGGTGGAGATGAAGAAGAATATGAATTCTTTATGGAAGGATGCGGTATCCCATTGAAGGAGAAGCCATTTTTCCATGATCTTGAGCCGTGGAAATATCTTCACGAACATGTGGCGGATGCGGAGACATTCTGCGCACGGTTCAGGGAGTTTATGGCGCTTCTCTATTCAGACGAGGTGCCGTATAGCTATCTGTACATCATGACAAAGGGGGTCGAAGGGGCTCTTGATATGTATCTATGTAAGCACAACATATCAATATATGGCAATGCATATGACATGGCAGATGCGGTTATCTACATCAGGAAGGCGATGGAGAAGACGGATATGTTGTACAGAATGGAGAGAACATACGGTCCCGATTCTCTGTATTAGACAGAGACAGGATTTTACTATCAGTACAGTAATGGAAGCAGCAGTAGAAAGCCACAGGGACTTGAGCATTATCATGCATATGATGCGAGATATGCGACATATCTTGTTGACTGCCTGGCCCGCAGGGGACTCAAGGTAAGTCAGTTAAAACCTAGGCATATTACAAGTCCCGGATATCAGGATATGGAAATCATAAATGACACTGAGGAGAATAAAAAATATTACTTCAGATACGAACAGAATCATTTCTATACAGGAAAAGAGTGTGCCGACGGAGAGAAGCTTGAGCTGTGGCAGATGGGAAACGATCGTAGAATTTACGAGACATAAAAATATCGTGTGTATACTCTAATCATGAAAACAAAACATTTGCATACACTTCGGAGAAAGAAAGGAGTTTACACATGGATATAACAAATATGAAAGAACTTTATGCAGAACTTATCAAGGCGGCAGGAAGAGGATTCAGAAACAGGAGCATAACCAATCCTGCGGTCGACTTCACCAAAAGGGCAAAGGCTGGGGTCTATGACTCTATGACGGATGAAGAGTATTATGAGGAGCTTGATAAGGTTGAAGAACTGAACAGGGTTTGGCAGCACAAAACCAGCAAAACGGTCGGAGAATTGCTGCTCACAGCTCTGGAAAACCTGAACATCCGGGATGAGGATGTGCAGGACATTTCAGCTACGCTAATGTGTGCATACAGCAGGACTGACCAGGAGAGTATTCCGTGTGACTCGGATGCGAGTGGCCGGGTAAGTGACATAATATTCGGCGATCATCACAACAGGAGGACGGTTGATGAGACTGAGGAAATAGAGGAGGATATCCTTTATGAAGATGAGATTCCGTCAGAAGCATCAGGACAGGTGAGTCATATATTGAGTTCACCTGCCAGGATCTACAAGTACCTTGACAGGAATGTGTACGGCCAGAAGGAGGCAAAGCGCGCCGCTGCCATGCTCCTCTGGAACCATGTGAATGGCAGGAGGCAGAATGTACTCTTTGCAGGCCCTACCGGCTGTGGCAAGACGGAGATATTCAGGCAGCTCGCAAAGCTCTATCCGAACATTGTGATCCACAATGCCACCTCTCTGACGGGCACGGGTTGGAAGGGCAATACAAAGGTCAGAAATCTGTTCGATGGTGTGCCTCAGGATAAAATGGGCCACCTTATAATTGTCCTTGATGAGGCTGACAAGATGTTCGAGGATGCGGACGACAGGCATTACAGTTACATAGTCCAGAATGAACTGCTGAAGGTCCTGGAGGGGGACATGGTTCATTTTGATGGCAATCCGTCGAACAGTGAACCATCCCTTGATATAGATACTTCAAATGTAAGTTTTGTGTTCCTGGGTTCCTTTGACTCGATGGTCAGAGCGAAGGATGTGGCTGTGAATAAGAGCAGGGCTATAGGTTTTGGTGCAGTATCGTCTGATGAGTCATTTGACGGATACAGGAGTACATTCACCCAGGAAGATCTGGTGCAGTACGCAAATGTCAGAAGCGAGGTCGCCGGTCGTATAGGCACTATAGTTCAGCTAAATGAGATGACAGAGGATGATTTCTACGCCATCTTAAATGCCAAAGGGATCAGTCCGGTCGATAAGATTGCGGACTATTACGGAGTGCGGCTGAAGATGTCAGCGAATGCAAAGCACAAGCTGGCAAAGCAGGCGGCCGAAAACAGAATGGGAGTGCGATTTATCCGCTCACAGCTACAGAGAAAGCTTGATGATGAGCTTTTTGAGGACTGTAACAGGACGGAGTACACCATTGCTTAGATAAATATAATCAGATATCAGCGGGAGAACTGCAATGCAAATTATGCATTGTGGTTCTTTTTTGTCTGGTCGTTTGCCTGCCGTTGAAAAAACGGAAGAAATATAACTGGTGATATGATTTGTTTACAGGTTAGGTATTTGATTGCAGGAGGTAAAAATATATGCTGTATTGTTTAGAAGCGTTTCTTTTTTGTTTTATTGTCATGTATGCATTTGGCCGCGAGAAGCTGGTAATGCTGTGGAAGATTATGAAGATCACAGCATTGGTAATTGTAGTAATATTTTTTGTGAGAATGTATATTCAGAACCGGCGTATCCACTCTGAAGCTGTCGCAACCGTGACAGAGGTGACAAATGACGATATGATGGGTGGATACAGCCAGAAACTCACATTGGAATATACCTATGATGGCAAAAAGTATGTCGTTGAAGATCTGCAGACAATAAATCTGCAGGCAGAAAAGGGAGATATGTACACGGTACATTTCAGCTACCGCACCCCTGATAAGCTAAAATTCATACAGCCGGATGATAAAGTTAAAAATAAAAGAAGCAAGGAAGATTGAGATTATATTTTTCATGAGGGCGCCGAATAGGGCGTCCTTTTTTATACAATCTTGCTTATAAAGTTGTTCCGTTTTTTATACGGAATATCTATGTTAGAAGATTATACTTCGTATATGAGCTTGAGAGTTAGAGGAATATTGCGGAGGTGTAAAAGAGTATGGATGATACAGAGATTAAAAGGTACGAAAAAAACTGGGTGAAAATTGCAATATGTCTTGCCAGGATGTACGGAGTAGGTGAATGTCTCAGACCATTGCCAAATATTCCGTTGGACGAGATGGCAGATATAGTGATTGAGTGGACGGATGAGTATATAAAGTCCGGATGGAATCTGAGTAATGGGGGTGATATAGTAGACTTCTTTGAAATGAAAATAAAAATCTGGACTATGGATATTTAAAATAGTTCCAATATTAGTTATGAAAATGTATGCAATGTAAATACTCAACATATTGACTATGATGTAGCTTGTACTGTATAAAAAATAAGTGTGTATTGCATATCCATATAGCACATCAATTATTTTAGTGTGAGGGATATCGTAAATACGGTGCATTATACGAAGGAGGGAATGTAATATGAAAAAGAGTGAGACAGGTTTTATAACCAGAATTGTAACTTTGATTATGGTATGTGTGATGGCATTATCACTGATACCTAATGTTTCGGCAAATGCTGCAACAACCAGTAAGAGCACAGCGTATAAGTCGACCAAGACTATGACGTGCTATCTGGCAGGAAGAGAGAGAAAGACTATCACCATGCCGGCTGATATTGCAAAGATAAGCTTTGGAAGCCAGAGTGCGGTGAAGATGAGAAAAGCATCATCACGCAAGGTGGTTGTGTCAGGAATCCGTAACGGAAAAACAAAGTTTACGGTGATCACAAAGGACAAGAGACGTATAGTATGTAACGTAGTCAGAACTACGAAATTTACAATGAGTCCGTCTAAAAAGCGTGTAATAAACACCAACATAAAGCTCAAGTATGTGAAGAGCTCTAATACAAAGCTTGCGACAGTAAAGCTTGCAAAGAACAAGAAATCCTTTACTGTTACCACTAAGAAGAAGGGTACAGTAAAGATCACAGTCAGATATTCAAACAATAAAGTAGAGACACTTCGTTTAGTAGTGGCTCATCAGCATACATGGAAGACTGTTGTAGATAAAGATGAGTGGGATGAGCCGATTTACGAAGAGCAGGATGTATATGAAAACCACAGCGTATGGCCTGATGGTAGTTATGCTGATGAACTCAGAGATTCTGGTGCAAAAGTCCAATGGTGTATTAACCACTGCGTAAACTGTTTTCCAGATTGTCCAAGTCCAGACCCTGCTGGACGTTGTGCCCTTAGTGTAGCAGACACATCAGTTTTCGTTGGTACAAAAAAAGTGCAAATAGGAACGAAACACCATGATGCTGTAACTCACCAGGAATGCAGTGTCTGCGGTGCCAGAAAGTAATACATGAAACAAAGGCTCTGATAGCGATATCAGAGCTTTTTTCTGTTACGCTTTATTGCCAGAAACAAAAAACCCAGTTTGTAATTTGATATGTACCCTCTTTACTGGACAACCAGTAAGGAGGGTCTTTTTATGCATTA
>OIXQ01000015.1_pt1 | contig 157510 bp, 129 predicted proteins | sample 1587791 | NCBI WGS metagenome assembly OIXQ01 (sample SAMN03283273) | human gut metagenome | biome: human-associated habitat; material: feces | host: Homo sapiens | place: Peru | collected 2012
AGGAAGAGGGCTGCGGAACAGACTGTTCATCACTGACAGAGCTTATGATGTCAGACAAGATGGGATTTAAGGGCGATGAGATCATGTTCTCGTCCAATGACACCCCTGCCGAAGAATTCGTGCTTGCAAAGAAGCTGAACGCAACCATCAATCTTGACGATTTCACACACATTGATTTCCTGGAGAAGGCAGCAGGAATTCCAGAGAAGATCTGCTGTAGATTCAATCCGGGCGGAAAGTTCTCCATATCAACCACCATCATGGACAACCCTGGTGATGCAAAGTATGGTATGACAAAGGATCAGATCATCGAGGCATACAAGATCCTCAAGGCAAAGGGCGTGAAGAGATTCGGAATGCATGCATTCCTTGCCAGCAATACAGTGACAAATGAATATTATCCAACACTTGCAAAGATTCTGTTTGAGACAGCAGTTGAGATCAAGGAGAAGACCGGAGTGAAGCTTGACTTCATCAACCTGTCAGGCGGAGTTGGAATCCCATATACACCGGACAAAGAGCCAAATGACATCATGGTCATCGGCGAGGGTGTCAGAAAGGTATATGAGGAAGTGCTTGTACCGGCAGGCATGGGTGATGTAGCTATCTTCACAGAGCTCGGACGTTTCATGCTGGCACCTTACGGGCACCTGGTTACAACAGCCATTCATGAGAAGCACACACACAAGGAGTACATCGGAGTGGACGCATGTGCAGTCAACCTCATGAGACCTGCCATGTACGGTGCATACCATCATATCACAGTTCTCGGCAAGGAGAATGAGCCATGCGATCACAAGTATGATGTGACAGGCTCGTTGTGCGAGAACAATGATAAGTTCGCTATAGACAGAATGCTTCCAAAGATCGACATGGGAGATATCCTTGTCATCCATGACACAGGAGCACACGGCTTTGCCATGGGCTACAACTACAACGGCAAGCTGAAGTCAGCAGAGGTTCTGCTCAGACCGGACGGCTCATTTAAGCTTATCCGCCGTGCAGAGACACCTGAGGATTACTTCGCAACCATCAAGGATTTCTGGAATGTAGAGCTGTAACAGGCAGACCATAGATAAGCATAGAAAACCGGCAGTATATGAGTTGAAGTCCAACTGTATACTGCCGGTTTTCTATGTGCATGAGCTGCGTTACACTGTCACCTCGAAGCAAATATAATTCTGTCCGGATATGGTTCGGTTATCCAGACATATCTTTCCCTCATATTCATCCACAAGCTTTTTCATGTTCGGAAGACCATATCCGTGATGCTGCTTGTCGATGGTCTTGGTTGTGTAGCCGTAGGTAAACATATTTCTTCTAAGATCAGAGCTCAACACAGGACCTTTGTTCATGGTGCTTATGATGATCTGGTTCTGACTGCTGTCAAGAGACAGGGTGGCAGATCCCGGAGCATCTACAGCCTCCAGAGCATTGTCTATTAATATTCCAAGTATACGTATGATTTCATATTCGGGCATACAGCTTTTCAATGTATGCTGTCTGACTATCACATTCAGAGTCTTTCCGTTCTTTTCGGCATTGATCATCTTGCTATATATAAAACCGGCGACAACAGACAGATTGATGCGAAGCAGCTCAGACTCACGGTATTCAGATACCATATTGTCTGAATAGTTTATCAGGGCATTTTTCAGAGACTCATAATCCCTATAGGTGTATGGAAGCATTCTGACTGCAGTCAGATGGTTGTCAAAGTCATGCTGTTTGCTTCGCAGATCCTTTATCAGATCAGCCATCATAGGCTGATAGGTTTTAAAGCATTCCAGATCGTGCTGCTGCTTTCCTATGGTTCGCTGCTGTCCCAGAATGATGATATCCGAGAGAATGACCACAACTGCAAAGCATGATATCACAGGTATATACACCGAGGTGTCGATGGTACTGAATTTGTACAGCCCGGTCTCGATCATAAACACAACGTACAAATGAATAGACAGGAATTTGATAATTCCACTGCCGCCCATGAAGGTTTGGAACACATGGTTCATAGGCGCATATCTGCACAGAGCCACTGAAATCAGAAATGAAAATACAGCACAGGAAATGGACAAGTATGTCTCATTGTTCGCACCCAGACGTGTCATACCCATGATGATAATGTCCTCAAGAAAAGCCGCATACAGATATTCAAGAATATACGCCATCAATACATAAAAATATCTGGTCTTCATAATATACAACAGCATGAGATAGGATAGCAGGCATAATGCCAGCCATCCAAATGCATTTGGGAAAATTAAGGATACCGTATTCCCGAGTATAAGGTAAGCAGCCGTTCCGATAATTGGGTGGCGCATATCCCGGAATTTTCTTCCGATGAGGGCAGATATAAAAATAACATCCTTCATTGTTTCCAATGTAAAGCATAGGAGATCTATTATAGAATTCAGCATTTCAAATACCCCTTATCATTGTTAAGCCCGTTCAACGTGTTTGCGCGCAGCCGTGGAAGCCTTAAGTCTGTGACCAAACTCTGTGGCGTATTTGCGGCCAACCGGTATCCATTGATAGTCCGGTGTGTCAAGCGATACCATGGCGGTAACCTTGTCGTAGGTATCCACATGGTGAAGGTTTACGACAAAGCTCTTGTGGCAGCGTGCAAAATACGATGGAAGAGAGTCCGCAAATACAGAGAGTCTTGTTCCTGTGGATATAAATAGTCCGGTGGTTGTGTGGACATGCATGTTTCGCAGCTCGGATTTAATGTATAGTATATTGTCTGGTCTGATCCTGGCAAGTACACCATCTCTGTCGGTAAGCTCTATTGGTTCCTCCCTGATCAGAGAAAAGTTCAGAAGCTTGGAGACAGATTCTATCAGATCCTGCTGTGAGTAGGGCTTGACCAGATAATCGTAGCAGTTGGTCTTGTGGATCGCTCTGGGAGCTTCGTTTACAAGAGCTGTCACGTACAAAATAGGAGTTGTCTGATAACGCGGATTTCTTCGCAATTGTTCTCCCAGCTTTATTCCGTCCTTATCCGGGTCGGCGCCAAGCTGTATATCCAGCAGAAAAAGCTGGATGCTGTGCGAATCTGCCAGAGCCAGAGCATCATCATAACAGGCGGCCTTCAGACATTCTATGTCGGGGAAGCTTTCTTCTATTATCTCTGCCAGACCATTTAATTGTGCCACATTGTCTTCAACTACCAAAGCTCTCATTATAAAAGACTCCTTCCTTCTATGTGTTGTATTTTAAACCATTACTTCAAAACGCACCAGAGTATCATCCAGAAGATAATCGTTTTCCAGATATATTTTTCCATTATATTTAAATACCAGACGCCTGAGATTGTAAAGACCAAGGCCGTGCTTCTGACGATCACAGGTCTTGGTGGTATAGCCTGCTGTGAAAAGCTTTGCTCTGATCTCGGGTGTTAGCAGAGGACCTTTGTTCAGAGTGGTGATGATGATTCTGCCGTCCCGGCTATCCAGGTGCAGAGTCATACTATCGTGCTCAGATATGGCCTCCAGTGCATTGTCGATGAGTATTCCCAGAACCCTGACCAGCTCATATTCAGGCATCTGGCTCTCGAGCAGATAGCTGTGAACGACAATATTCAGCTTTTTGTGCGCCTTTTCTGCCTGCTTTTGTTTGCTGTATATAAACCCGGCGATCACGAACATGTTGATTTTTAGAAGCTCGGTGGTTCTGTATTCGGATATAACCTCATCTGAACTGCTGATAAGAGCCTCCTTTAATGAACTGTAGTCGGTGTGTGTATATGGAAGCATTCGAATACCGGTCAATATATTGTCAAAGTCATGCTGCCTTCCCGTGACGTCCTCAATCAGATCATCCATCATAGGCTGATAGACGTTGTAATTTGCCAGATCGTGCTGCTGCTTGCTGATGATCTGTTGCTGGCTGAGGATTACTATGTCGGTGATGAGGACTATCACGGTGAAAAATGAGATGAGGGGGATATATATGATTGTGTTAAATGTGCTGTATTTACGCAGTCCCAGCTCAAGCATGATTATCAGAAAAACATGTATTACAAGGTACTTGGATAAAAATCTGCCATTAATCAACTGAGAGTAGAAGCTATGGAATGGAAGTAGCCTGCATATAGCACAAGCAATAGAAAAAGTAATCAGGGAGCCTGCGATGGAGGAGGCTATCTGATTATTAAAATTCACTCTGTAAAATAACAGAATTATAGAATTTTGAATAAGAAGGATAAAAGTGTGTGATATGACGAAGGCAATTAGAGAATTAAATATAGTCGTATTTAAGATAAAAAGAGTCGTTAAATAGGCTAGTGAACATAAGATGATCCACCCAAGCGCACCTGGAAACAGGGATGAAAAAAAGGTTCCCAAACAAAAGTATAAAATTGCACTTATCACAGGATGTCGCATTTCTTTTATATGTACTCCGGCAATGGATGAGAGCATGATGAGATCATATAAAATTTCAATAATATAACAAAAAGAGTCTACGATATGATGTATCATGGCAACCTCCATAAAGATAATATAACATTATACAAAGACGATTTATACCGCGTCAATTGTCGTTTATGACATGATAGATACCGTTCATGACAAATTAAGCAAAATATATTGCAATCTAAGTAGTTGTATGATAAAAGAAAAGTGGAGGTGGTCAAATAGATAATCTAAACAATAAGCTGGGAATATTATTAACACAGATCCTGCTGGGCAGAAAATACAGAAGCGATGAGGATCGTGATGTAAAAATACAATATTCTATACTGCTTCTTATTGACAAGGTAGAGAAATATTTAATTATTTTGGGCCTCTTTTCAATATTGGGACACGTTGATATAGCAATAATAACAGGATTGACAATAGAACTTACAAGAAATTATCTTGGCGGTATACATATGAAAACATGGTATGGCTGTACAGCGGTGACTGTATTGTTTTATATCGTGGTGTTAGCATGCGGAGAAAATATTATATTGTCAAGCAAACTGCAGAATTCATTGTGGGTATCGGAGATAGTAGTTATAGCATTATTTGCGCCTATACCATCAAAACAGAGACCTAAATATAATCAACATAGAAAAAATATGATAAAGGCTCGTGGTATAGCAGGTGTGCTGATAATTGGAGCGGTGAGTCTTGGGGTGAAATCTTACAATAACTATATTGTATGGATATGGTTGTTGCAGATTATAGAAGTGATGATATTAAAATTATCATCTCTGATAAAAAGAAATAAAAAGGGGGTGACAATGCGTGACGCAGAAGAGGGTTAGAAATATGCTGTCGGACATACTTGAGAATATGGCAGAAGATGTGATTAGACTGACAGGATGTTTCGGTGCATGGGGAGAGATAGAACTCCCAGAGTGTCTCAGGAATATCGATTCACAGAAAGAGACAAAGTAAAATATCCTGAAGAGTTGAGCTTCAGGATATTAGAAATATCAAGACAATCATTTGCTGGAAAAATCTTGATAAACGGATTGTACTATCAGACACAGAAAAGTACAATAGCAAAATTGTTAAAAGTGGCAAAATTGGAGTAAAGACCGCAGATAATTAATTAGGAGGGACAAAAGGTTATGAAGAAGTCAATGAAATCAAAGCTTGCGATGTTCGCTGTTGCAGGAGCGATGGCAGTGTCAGGAGCAGCGGGAATTGCTGCACCTGCTAAGGCTGAGAATGTACATACAAATAATGCAGGTACAGTGGTTACATGCAAAGAATCATATTCTAATACAGATAACGAGCTGTTTACTTTTAGCAACAATAACAGCGGATATGGTTATAGTTCGTACAGACGTAAATATAATAAGACAAAGGTTTATGTATATCCAACAGTAGGACCAAAGCTCAGTTACACAGTAATGGGCTCGCATTCATCAAAAGGGACAAACCCAATAGTAAAATCTGATACGCATATTATTCCGCTTGGAATTGAGGCGAGTATCACAAACATGGTAAACGAGAAAGGCTATGCCTATGCAGGCTTGAGGATGCACAGGACAGTCAAAGCACAGACTGATTCAAAGGGCTGGTGGAGTCCGGATTCCACAAGAAATTACACTATTTATGACTGATTAAAGCAGTGACATAAGACGGATGGCAAAGGCAGAGTTGGGAGGAGTAGAAGTGAAGAAGAAAAGATATCTTGTGATGACAGTGGCAGCAGTGCTGATCATGGCAGCAGTGGCAGCTTCGGCGTATGTGCTCCAGAAAAAACGGGAAACCCCAGAGGACAGAGCGTTAAGGAAGTCGTCTGAGGCGGCATCTGAAGAGACAGACAGCGAAGCTTCGGGAAACAAGACCGGAGAGAAAATAAGTGAAAAAGAAGGTGTGGGTGATAACGTGCTGATGTCAGGAGCGGTGAAGATAGAGCTGCTGTCGGCTGATGTATACACAGGTGACGAGATAACAACAGAGGATAAATATCCGGTTGAATATTTTCGCAGTGAGACTCTGCCGGAGCCTGAGTCGGAGGAGGAGATAACAGACTGGGATGCTCTGTATGAGGAGGCTCCGGGATACAAGGAATTTCAGGAGTCGGCAGGGGATGCGTATACTCCTGAGGAGTGTGAGGAGATAACTGCACAGTATCAGGATGTGATAGATAAGCATACGCAGACTGTGGTAAAGACCAATAAGCTGTATTTTATTAAGTGCAGACTGACGAATACCGGGGATGCGGTTGTGAAGAATGTGTTCCCATACGACATTGTGGAGAGGATTCCCGGTGAGAGTGAGGTTTCGTTCGTAGAAGGAATGGTATACTTTGACAAATCAGTCCACACAGAGGGCGATGACAGAGCCAGTTGGTACTATCTATACAGACTGGAAGGACACGAGACAATGGAATGTACGATTGGACTTGTTGTGCCACAGGAGCCGGAGGATGGCGTGAAATATTATTATGGACAGGTGATCACAGGATATTTTACGTACAATCCGGCGGATCTTCCGGATTTTGTGGATCTGGATGCACTCCCAAAGCCGGAAGCGGATGACAAGCCATGAGGTGGGAATCAGATTTTGTGGAGGTATATGCATGAGGAGAGGTGTTCTGATGGCATTGGGTGTTGTGAGCTTGTGTGCAGTCACCTTGTGGTGCGGAAGAATATTCAGCGTTAACAGGGCGTACAGTGATGACACCAGAGTTGTAGAAGCGGCTGAGAATGTATCGGTGGATGGATTGCTTATAAAATGCAGGGAGACCCGCATATACAGTATAGATGAGTATAAAGCACGTTTTAATGTGGACAGTGTGGATGTGCTGAGCCCGGAGGATCGGTTTATCTGTACACGCCTGAATGTAGATAATACAACTGAAGAACCGATCGATTGGGATACTGTGATGGCGGCGACTGAGTGTGGCTTTGAGTCACAGACATGGTGCAGTTCGGTGAATTTGTATTCTGGCCGGGAACTGAATACGTTTACAAGTAATGATCTGGAGCCCGGAATGAATCAGGATATATGGTATGTGACAAGTCTGGCGCGGGTGTCATTTAGCAGGGATACGTGGGATAACCTGGAGCGGGAGAGCTTCTATTATGTACTCACCCTTGAACCTGATAAGCTGATGATCAGACTGGATATTGAATGAAGTGGTGTTGAGATATGAGAGTATTAAGATTTGAAATGACCAGAGCGTTCAGAAATAAGTGGCTTGCAGTAAGCATAGCTCTGGGAACGTTGATTGGGCTGGCGGACATATGGCTTAATGTCAGCCAGTATGGATTTAACAGAGGCAGGGCTTTGATCCAGACATGGATCGGGACAGACTATCAGTTTGCATACAACAGCTTGTTTTACGTACTGCTGCCACTGATTGCGTGTTTTCCGTATGCGGGGTCGTGTTATCAGGATCAAAAAACCGGATATGAAAGCAGTATATGTATTAAGACGTCCCGCTTAAGCTATATGATTGCAAAGGAAGCGGCTGTGGCGGCTTCGGGAGCGGCAGCCGTGGCGTGCCCGCTGCTCATAGCCATGTTCATTGCTGCGGGGATATATCCGGATAAAAGACCGGAAAAACTGACATTTTTGTATGCAGGAATTATAGACTGCCACATGTTCCCGAGAATATTTGCAGAGCATCCTGTGTGCTATGCGCTGCTGTTTACGCTGCTCGATGCAGTGTTTGGAGGGATAACAGGTCTTGTGGCTATGTGCTTTGCGAGGTGGTGCGGGAGCAGATTTTCAACGATAATGGCTCCGTTCGCATTGTATGTATTTACCGGTGTGATGTTTGAGGGACGTGGGATTGGAACCTGGTCAGCCATGCAGATGGTCAATCCACTGCAGAATGTGGTTACATACAGGTACCAGATGGTGACGATGTATGCTGCGGTGAGTGCAGCGGCACTCGTTCTTATATACATATGGCACAGAAGAAGGGATATTCTATGAAAGAAGGAAATACAGATAAAAAAGGAATGTATGTGGTGGACAGATATGAGGTGATGCGGGAATGAGGACTCTGAGACTTCTCGGAAGAGATATGGAAAATGGAATATTAAGGAGATGTGTTCTTTTTATACTGCCGTTACTGTTTGCGGTGTCGCAGACACGTGAGCTCCACGCATATCTTATCGAGCTTGCAGATGGGAATATCCTGTTGACCAACGGAACATTTGCGGACTATCTTCTGTTTGCGATGAAGGGGATGGAGGTGTATTACTTTGATCCAAGGAGCGTATTTTACATACCGATATACTGGTTTGCGTTCCAGATAGGCCTGGCCTATTTCCTGGCATATTATTCCAGTGATGATTTTGCCGCAAATGCGAGAGTGGTGTGCCTTGCGTCCGGAAGCAGAAGAAGCTGGTGGGTCAGCAAGCTCATATACTGTACGGTGGCTGTGGTAATGTATTTTGCTGTATGTGTGCTGACGATATATTTAATGGCGGCGGCATATGGGGCAGATATGACCATGGATATGACGGCGGCGCTGACAACACGGCTGTATCCTCCGCAGACATACAATCTTAGTGCCGCAGATCTGCTTCTGATAACATTATTTATACCGATGCTGGTAACGCTGGGGATAAGCCAGCTTCAGGTACTGGCGGGTTTTATAATCACGCCGGTCATCAGCTTTGCAGCGGTGTGTGGAGTGTATGTTCTGTCGGCATACTATACTGTATGGTATCTGTCGGGAAATTATACGATGTGGCAGAGAGTGTCATATGTAGTGGCAGATGGGGTTAATCCCATGAGTGGAGTGGTGCTTGCGGCTGGTATGCTGATCACTGCATTTGCAGGAGGAATCGTGTATTTTGATAATAAGGATATAATCTGATAGGAGAATACATATGAGCGAGATAAGGATAGAAAATCTGAATAAGAAGATAAAGGGTTCAGTCATACTTGATGATATCAGTCTGACCATGACTCCGGGCAGGATATATGGACTCCGTGGAAAGAATGGCTGTGGCAAGACAATGCTTATGAGAGCTATATGTGGTCTGCTCATACCTGATGGAGGACACATATATATAGATGATGAGGAGCTCCACAGGGACATAAAGTTTCCACGGAGTATAGGTGCTCTGATAGAGAATCCGTCATTTCTGCCTCAGTACACAGGCTTCAGGAACCTCAGGCTTCTGGCAAAGCTCATGGGAGGGATCAGTGATGACGATGTCAGATATGCCATAGAGAGGACAGGTCTTGATCCGGATGATAAGAGGGTATACAGAAAGTATTCCCTTGGAATGAAGCAGAAGCTTGGCATAGCAAATGCAATCATGGGAGAGCCGGATGTCATAGTGCTGGATGAACCTATCAACGCACTTGATGAAGAGTCTGTAGAGAACATAAAGAAGGAGCTGCTGAAGCTGCGTGATGGAGGAAGTCTTATAATCACTGCCTGCCACGACAGGGAGGAGCTGGAATATCTGTGCGATGAGATATATGAGATGAAGGATGGAAGGATAGTACAATAAATGAACATAAAAAAACATCTGCTGCGAACTCCTGTATACCTGGGATCGCAGGGCAGATGTTTATTTTTTTGTAAGAAGAATTATAAGTGTTTTCAAAAACTGCTATATGGGTTATAATACTTTCAATTAAGCCTTTACAGGTTCAGGATAATCAACACCGAAGGTCTCGACTGTTACAGTCTTCATCTTCTGTTCCTGACGAGGCTTGTCATTGTAATCAGTTGGCACATTTGCGATCTTGTCTACGATGTCAAGTCCCTCGATAACCTTACCGAAGGCAGCGTAAGCACCGTCCAGATGAGGAGATGTCTTATGCATGATAAAGAACTGTGAACCTGCTGAGTCAGGCATCATGGAACGGGCCATTGACAGCACTCCGGGAGTGTGGGCCAGATCGTTCTTGAATCCGTTCTGTGAGAATTCACCTTTGATTGAGTATCCAGGACCGCCGATGCCGATTCCCTGAGGGTCTCCACCCTGTATCATGAAGCCTTTTATTACACGATGGAAGATTATTCCGTCATAGAAGCCTTTCTTGATCAGTGAGATGAAGTTGTTTACAGTGTTTGGAGCAATGTCAGGATAGAGTTCTGCTTTCATGACATCGCCATTTTCCATAGTGATAGTAACTATTGGATTTGCCATGTATATCATTCCTTTCTTGGTATAAGATAGGGTAATGATAACATCAGTTAACAGAACAGGCAAATGAAATTTGCAGATACAGAAGGAGAAAGAGATGGATTGGAGAAACATAGCAAGACCCGTTATTATAATAGCGCTGGCGGTATGTCTGGTGCTGTTCGGGGTATACAAGGTTAAGGAGACGTATACCGGATTTATGCAGGAATATGAGGGCACCTACAGTGCCGGCGGCGGAGAGAAGATCGAGGTTACCATACCTGAGGATACATCTGTCAAGGAGGCAGCATCTATACTTAAAGATGCGGGGCTTATAAAGTATAAGCTTGCATTCCAGCTCAGAATGACCGGCTCGCAGTACAGCCACAGTCTTCAGCCGGGTACTTACACACTCACAACAGGTATGTCGACATTGGATATGATAAAGACTCTGTGTTACGTGGAGTCGACCAGAGAGGTAAAATATACACTGACAGTTCCTGAGGGATTTACGGTTGAACAGATCGCTGACAGATGCGAGGAGCTGGGCTTCTGCTCTGCAAAGGAGTTCCTTGAGGCGTGCAAGTCGGGAGAGTTTGAGTATCCGTTTGAGATACCTTCATCGGAAGTCAAGTACGCATTACAGGGCTTCCTGTTCCCTGCTACTTACGACATATATGCAGATATGACTCCAAAGGAGCTCATACAGGACATGATAGACAAGTTTAACAGCATTTACACAGATGACTTCAGGAAGAAGGCAGAGGAGCTTGGATATACAGATTTTGAGGTTCTCACCATGGCTTCCATAGTTGAAAAAGAGTGTAAGCTGGATTCAGACAGAGCGATGGTTGCGGGAGTATTTATCAACAGATTGAATGATGACATGCCTCTTCAGGTAGATCCATCTGTTCTCTATGTTGTGACTGACGGTCAGTACAATCAGGCAGAGCTGTCATATGATGATCTGGAGGTTGATTCACCGTACAATACCTACAAGTACACAGGACTTCCTGTCGGCCCTATATGTAATCCGGGCGAGGCATCCATAGAGGGCGTTCTGAATGCGGTTAAGCATAATTACTACTACTACCTGACATCAGATGAGAGCCAGGGAGCATGTATCTTCAATGAGACATACGAGGGACATCTTGCTGACATAGAAAAGGCTGATGCAGCCAAGGCAGAAAAGGAAGCTGCAGAGGGTGATGGATCAGAAGATGGCTCCGATGAAAGCACTGATTCAGAGTAAAAAAATATAGACAAAATTATATAGCGAAAATTATCTAAAAGGGTATAAACTGCTTGCGATATATAGACTTTTTATATATAATAAAGGAGTATGTACCCTTTTGGGTTTTTATGCATCTAGTTATGCGCTTATGGAGGTGCGATAGGAGGAATATTTGATGAGGAAAATAAGTTTCAAGGTAAGAAATATCGGCTCTGAGAAATATTTGTCATATATTCTGAATGATGATTGTGAGTTTGACGAGGAGTTATTGGATTATCTGGAGGAGAACCGGATTCCTGAGCTCATTGATATCATTTATGAAGAGGATGATGAGAACGATTATCTTACATATAACGTTACAGGCAGGACAACGGTTGACGCACTCCTTTCGAATACGGTAAATGCTGAGAAGATATTGGGGATAATCAGAGGGGTAGCTTCTGGTATAGTTAATTTACGTGATCTCGGAATACCGGCATCATATGTGGTTCTCCACAAGGAGTTTACATATGTTAATCCGGTTACATACGATGTTGGAATGTTATGTGTTCCAGTTGAGTCAGAAGCCAATATCAATGCTGAATTCAGGATGTTCGCAAAGGACTTGCTGACGAGCGTTATTTATGATGACAGTGAGGATTGCAACTATGTGGCAAAGCTTCTCAATCTGTTGAATGCGGATAAGTTTACAGTGAGAAACTTCTATGCACAGCTCACAGAGCTTATGGAGTCTGCAGGAATGCAGGTGGAGGAGAACTTCGTTGATATAGGCTCAGATATGTCGGTTTCACAGTCTTCAGTTGACACGGCGGCATCTGATACAAGTATGGATGATCTGCCTGAGTTTGAGGACGTGTCATTTGGCGATGATGAGGAAGACGAGCTTGATGAGGTAGAGGAGATCAGCGACGAGGCGGCCGCAGCGAATGCGATATTCAAGGATCTTGATTCGGATGAGACGAAGAAAGAGAATGTATCAAGCGAGATAGATATGTCGGTATTTGATGACAGCGTTCTTGAGGAGCTCGAGTTAGATGAGAGCCTTGATGAGGAAGAAGAGGATGACGAGGAGGGCATGACAGAGGCTCTCACATCAGATATGGCAGTACATGAGCCATCAGGACTTACAGAGGTTGCAAAGGCTGCCGATGGAGTTACGGAGGTTGAGCTTGACAAGAAGGATGAGCAGAAGCCGGTTCTGATATCTACGGACGAGCTTATGGATAATCCACCTGTTGTTAAGAATATCAAGATCAACCGTGCGAAGATCATACAGAAGGCGGTTGCTGAGACAGAGGAAGCTCAGATAGATAACCCTACAGAACAGATAGTTGCACCACAGTTCATGAACGGTGACCAGCCGGAGCCTGAGACGAATATGGATCCGGTGAAGGCGAAGGCAGAGGAGCCTGAGCAGAAGGGCACAGGAAGCACTGTTGAGCTGACCGGAGGAATGAACGTAGTCAAGGATACTGAACCTGAGAAGGCAGCGGTTAACAGGAACGCTCCAAAGGCTATGCCATATATAGTCCGTGTCAACACAGGCGAGCGAGTTATGGTCAACAAGGCTGTGTTCAAGATAGGAAAGGCGGCAAGAGGTGTTGATTACCATGTCGGTGGTAATGGGGCCATCAGCAAGGTACATGTCATCATCTACCAGAGAGAGGATGGATGTTACCTGAAGGATAACAAGGCGACAAATGGCACATATCTCAACGGAGCACGCCTGGATGAGAATGCAGAGCAGAAGCTTTCAAACGATGCCATGATAAGCATCGGTGGAGAGGACTTTATCTTCAAATTAAGTTAATATACACCACCCACGATGTGGGACAAGAGCAGGTAGCAATACCTGCTTTTGGTGTTTGAATGAAGGAATAATTTTTGACGGAAAATATGCAGATTTAGAAGAAAGGGATTGAAAAAATGAACAGAGAAAAGGTTGTTGTAGTTCCAGCGGGGGGAACTTACAGAGTGAGTTACAGTCTGGATATCAGTGATGTGATAGATGCTAAAGTGTATGATATGAGCAGAAGCGGATCTATGCCTGAGATGGCACCGTGTGACATGCAGGAGAATGCCGGAGTCAGGGTGTTCAATTATCAGATCGATGACAAGAAGCCTCTTGCGGAGATACTGAGACAGGAGATGAACAAGAAGGAGATACTCACACTTTTGTACAACATTCTGCATGCGCTGGAGATGTTTGGTAAGAATATGGTTTCGCTCAGCTATGTTGCAAGGGACGAGCAGTGTGTATTTGTATCGCCTGAGACATACGATGTCTGCTTTATTGTCGCTCCGGTACAGAAGGAAGTGACAGATCTCAACGAGGTCAGAGCATTTGTGAAGTCGGTGATAGTTGATGCGAGATACTCAGAGAATGATAATGACAATTACGTAGCACGCCTTATAAACTGTGCGAATATGAGAGGTACATTTTCGAACTCGGACATGAAGAACGAGGTTAAGGCTATGCTTGCAGAAGCAGGCATAGACGCTGCTGAGATAGACAGAATGAAGGAGCTTTCCACAAATGCTCCAAAGGGTGGCAACAGCCACATACTTCGAGGTGAGTCACCTAAGGTGAGCAGACTCGAGGTTATGAGAAATAATGCGAGAATGAATGGATATGCACAGCCGATGGGACCAAATGGCCAGATACCAAACGGAATGCCGCCGATGGGAATGCCGCCGATGGGACCAAACGGCCCAATGGGACCAAATGGTCAGATGCCGAATGGACAGGCTCCAAACGGAATGCCACCGATGGGAATGCCGCCGATGGGATCAAACGGTCCGATGCCGAACGGCTCAATGGGACCAAATGGCCAGATGCCAAACGGTCCAATGGGACCAAATGGCCAGACTCCGAACGGAATGCCACCGATGGGAATGCCGCCAATGGGAATGCCGCCAATGGGACCGAATGGACAGGTGCCAAACGGAATTCCACCAATGGGAATGCCGCCGATGGGACCAAATGGCCAGATGCCGAATGGACAGGCACCGAACGGAATGCCGCCGATGGGTATGCCACCAATGGGACCGAATGGACAGGTGCCAAACGGAATGCCACCAGTAGGCGTGCCGCCGATGGAGGAGCCGGTTAAGCCTGAGATGGCTGGAGCACAGCCGCATGGTGATAAATCGGAGAATATTGAGCCGGCTGAAGCAGAAGCACAGGATGCCAAGCCGGAGGTTGTGGAGCCTGTTGTGACAGAGCTGCAGGATGTCAAGCCTGAGCCAGCAGAGCCGGTTGAAACACAGCCACAGGAGATAAAGCCAGAGCCAGTAGAGCCAGAACCAATAGAGGCAGAGCCGCAGGATGTTAAGCCAATACCTCCAATGCAGGGCAACCCATTTGGAGGAAGACCGATGCCGCAGATGCCGCAGATGCAGCCGGTACCACCAATGCCACAGGGACAGCCGGTACCGCCAATGCCACAGACACCGCCGATGCCACAGGCACAGCCAGTGCAGGGCAATCCATTTGACGGATCACCGGCACCATATTTCCTTAGGGTGAAGACGGGCGAGAGAATAAGCCTGGACAAGGCAGAGTTCAAGATCGGACATAAGGCAAGACTTGTGGACTATGCGATTACTGACAATTCAGCTATAAGCAGAGTTCATTGTGTCATCACCAAGAGAAATGGTGTGTGTTTCATCAGGGATAACAAGTCTACAAATGGTACATTTGTGAACGGAGAGGAATTGAAGGCGGGCGAAGAAAAGTTCCTGACGAACAATGCGATCGTTATACTCGGGGACGAGGAGCTTGTCTATCACATTAGATAGAATATCCGCAACGAGAGTTGAGACATAAATATTGGGAGGAATGTATATGGGGTTTAGCGCAGTATACAATACAGACGTAGGAATAAAGAAAAAGACAAATCAGGATTCGCTGGCGATCAAGATCGCGGATACTCCGGATGGACAGGTCATGTTCTCCCTCGTATGTGATGGCATGGGGGGTCTGGCAAAGGGGGAGGTTGCCAGCAAGGAAGTCATAACAGCTTTCTGCAACTGGTTTGACACACAGTTTGTTGAGATGGTTGACAACAACAGCTTCAGTGAAGAGCTGCTGAGATACCAGTGGATAAGACTTGCCGTGGAGCAGAATGAGAAGATCAAGGCGTATGGCGAGCAGAATGGATTTATGCTTGGTACGACTATTTCTGCGATCCTCATATACAGAGGAATGTACTACATTCTCCATGTTGGAGACAGCCGAGTGTATGAGATCACTTCAGGGATAAGGCAGCTCACCGCAGATCAGACGCTTGTTGCAAGGGAGATCGCAGCGGGAAGACTTACACCGGAGCAGGCGGAGACGGACAGCAGACGAAGCGTGCTTCTCCAGTGTATCGGAGCTTCACCTGTGGTGGAACCGGATTTCGTAGTTGGGCAGGCAGCTCCCGGAGCGCATTACATGCTGTGTTCTGACGGATTCAGGCATAAGATAACGCCTCAGGAGATGATAGAGAGACTTGGGCCGGGAACATGCGCCGACGAGGCGAAGATGAAGGAGGGCTGTGAGTTCCTCACAGAGCTTGTGAAGTACAGAAAAGAAACGGATAATGTAACAGTAGTGCTTATTAAATCGGAGTAATGGGGATCGATATATGACAGAGTTAGGAACGGTATTAGACGGAAAATACGAAATACTTAAAAAAGTCGGCCAGGGTGGTATGTCAATAGTTTATCTTGCCATGGATAACCGACTTAATAAACAGTGGGCTGTAAAGGAGATCAAGAATGATGGCTCCAAGAGTACAGCCACACTCTTAAAGGGATTGGAGCGAGAGGCAAATATCCTCAAGGATGTGGATCATCCGGTACTGCCACGAATCGTTGATATCATCAATGAGAATGGCACGATCTACGTTGTTATGGACTTCGTAGAAGGACGTCCACTCAGCGATGTGCTCAAGGCGGAGGGAGCACAGCAACAGGAAAAGGTAATCGAATGGGGCAGGGCGCTTGCCAGTGCACTTGACTACCTGCATTCCATGAATCCGCCGATCATATACAGAGATATGAAGCCTTCAAATGTCATGCTGAAGCCGGATGGCTCGGTAAAGCTTATCGACTTTGGAACGGCTAAGGAATACATAGTGGAGAACAATGCGGATACCACGGCTCTTGGAACAAGAGGCTATGCGGCACCGGAGCAGTTTGGTGATGCGCAGGGACATGGAATCTACAACACGGATGCAAGAACAGATATTTACAATCTGGGAGCAACGCTCTATCATCTTGTGACCGGCAAGAATCCATGTGAGCCTCCTTACGAGATAAAGCCTATCAGACAGTGGAATCCGATGCTCTCATCAGGATTTGAGAGGATCATACAGACATGCTGTCAGCCGAGTCCTGAGGACAGATACCAGTCGTGTTCGGAGCTGCTGTATGCGCTGGATCATTACAACGAGCTCGACGATGCATACAAGGCAAAGGCAAAGCATAAGATAGCAGCGTTCTCGGTGGTTGCGGGATTATCGATACTCTCGGCGTGCTGTGCTGTGGTAGGCGGAGTAAAGAAAAGCCAGCTCAAGGATCTTGATTACAACAACAAGGTCAACGAGGCGAGGGATGCAGTCGACGAGGGCGATTACAACAAGGCATTTGAGTGCTATAAGGCGGCTGTCGACATAGACCCAACCGCATCGGATGCCTATATAGGCTATATGGAGACATATGCTTACTATTACACAGAGGACGATGGAAACACTTCGGCCAACACCGAGACATCGGCTGAAAAAGGAATAAGACTTGCGCTTAAGAACAAGGATGAGATAAAGGACGACGTAAAGTTCAAGATAGCCATGTTGTATTACGACGAGGTCAAGGACTACAGTGCGGCCAAGAAATATTTCAATATGGTCGATGAGAGCAAGGACTTCCCGGATCAGGCAAAGCAGGCAAAGTATTACGCTGCGATATGTGACAGCAAGATAAACAAGTCCGCAAGTTTTGATACGAACAAGGAAAATATATTTGCATTCCAGGATTACAACAGTGACAACATAGATGACACCAATCCTGACAAATACACAAATTACCTCAACATAGCTTACATATATCTTGGCGAGATATCCAATGACCCGGAGCTTGCGAACAGGATAGAGGCTTTAATGGATGAGGCAATGAAGAATCTGGACAACAACGCAGAGGTGCTGAACAACCAGTTCCCGGCGGACAGAGGCGTAAAATACTACAATGGCCAGTATTCAGGAGTTATGTATTCCGTATATACAGAGCTTGCCGAGAACGCGGATGACGCAGGCCAGCAGTTACATTATTACAACTCTGCGGCGAACAGCGCAGCGCTTTATCTGAACAGTCTGGATATAGAGGGTGAGAATGCTACAGAGACATCCAAGAAAGCATATTCAGAATACTCGGTGAACGAGGCTGAGACATATATCAAGATGGCAGAGAACAGCGGCGATGACAGCTACTATGATGAGGCAGAGAGAATATATGGCAATGCTGAGACTGCACTTGGAACCGATGACAACGCAGCGGTCGTGTACGTAAGCCATCTGAGTTATCTGGTCGACAGATATTCGAATAAATTTGGAAGCGATTCGGCAGCATGGAATGCCAGTGCCACAAGGGCTGTGAGGAAAGTGTACGAGAACGGTAACAAAGTTCCGGCACTTGCAAATGGTCTTAAGCAGGGATGGCAGTCGTTATCCAATGACCTGACAGTTAAGAGCATAGTAAATGGCAGTTCAAGGTCAACGAGCGAGTAAGGGAGGAGTGAAAGGTTATGGCAACAGTTTATAATGTAATGTTATATGGCGGCCTGGCACTTGCGATCGTATTCGCTATTGTGGCGGTGGTACTGTTCTTCGTGTTAAAGATACCGAAGGCGGTGGGAATTGCCACAGGTTCAACAGCCCGTAAGAAGATCGATGAGATCAAGGAGAAGGGCTATGAGAGTGTACAGGGAGGCGGCGCTTCCAAACAGGATGCGATCAAGAACCATACATCCAGAATTTCGGTAAGGGATGTAAAGTCCACGGCAGCCGAAAAACATTCTGAAAAGGGAATGGCAAATTACGAGAAAGCGATAGCTGATCTCGGGAAAAAGAGACTGGAGGATGAAGGCGAGACAGCAACTGATATTCTCCGCGATGATTCCGAGGAGGCAACAGATATTCTGAGGGAAGACGAAGAGAATCTTGACATCAATGGCAGCAGCTTTGAGGAGGCGACAGACATCCTCAGAGAAGATGAGGATGAGGAAGCAACGGATGTACTCAGAAATGACGAGGCAGACGAGGAAGCAACGGACATACTCAGAAGTGATGAGGCGGACGAGGAAGCAACGGACATACTCAGAAGCGATGACGCAGACGAGGAAGCAACGGACGTACTTAGAAGCGATGACGCAGATGATTCCACAGCCGTTCTTCAGGGAGGACGCGCAGCGAGCTCAGTAAGAATGATAAAGAATGTAATTATAGTACATTCCGATGAAGAGATATAGGAGGAGAGGGACATGAAAAAAGTTATGCAGAATAAATCACTTTTGCATCGACTGATCGCGCTTACGATGGCGGTAGTTATGACACTCACTCTTGTGGCAATCGATTCACATTTTCATTTGTTTGCGGAGGAGGAAGATATACAGACCATAGATGTAACGGCCATTGTAAAGGGCGATAAGGCGGATATGGTGTATGGCTTCAAGGATTTTGACAAGGCAATAAAGTTCAAGATCAAGTCCGACAAAGTTGACGGAATCGACAGCAGCAAGTTGGGAGTGGCTGTTTACAAAGGAGCTACAGCGGACGATAAGATCGCTACAGCCACAGATGCAGCAGGAAAGCTTGTCACATTTGATAATGTGTATGAGCTGAAGAATGACACAGCAGCACAGAAGATAGCTATTTACTATTATACAGGTACTGATGAGAGCGGCGATTTCGAGCTGCTTGGAACCATAAAGGTTGCCGTGGATAAGCAGGCACCTACAATATCGGTTGAGGCTGATGATAACTACAACCTTCACAACAAGGTGAGCGATGGCTATTATCTCCTGAACCTCACAAGCAGTGATGCCGACAGAACATTTGTGATAGACGCCAAGGATACCACAGATGCAGCAGAGGAAAATGCCACAGGAATAGACTATGTAGAGTATTCATCAGACAATGGAAAGACCTGGAGCAAGACTGAGAGCACAACCCAGTTTGTTGCACCTGATAAGAGTGGAACATACAAGTTCAGAGCGGTCGATGTTGCAGGAAACAAGTCAGATGAGAGCAGTGTGATCGTAAAGAAGCTCGACGGAGCTCCAGTCATAACAGGTGTTACCCCTGAGATCATACAGAAGAACGGAGTGGATTACAGATTCCCTCAGCTCAAGGTGGATGATGCTTATAAGTTCACTGTACAGGTGAAGAAGGTTACAGCCGGCAGTGATGACACTGAGATAGATGATGTGAGCCTGTACTACAAGCTTACGGGTGCAGCTTCAGCAGTGGAGTGCACAGGCAAAAAGGCTGTGTCCGGCGGATATGAATATGAATTCGAGATAAGTGCACAGTGGTTCAAGAAGGACAATGCAGATAATGCCAAGAAGCTTGTCATTTACGCCAAGGAGAACGAGTTTGGCAATAACTCAGTCGGCGCAGATGAGGATGGTGACATTGTATTTGTAAAGGAAGGAAAGCCTGAACTCACAGTTACAGGCGGCTCCACAAGCTATGTGAAATCCACAAAGCTGACAGTAAAGGCAACTGGAGAGTATTCTTACATAGACACCGTGTCATACAGCGTGGATGGCAAGAAGGAAACGATCCTTGAAAAAGGAAATAAGTTCACATACAGCAGTGATGTCCGTGTGAGCGGTGGAGATGTACAGGATTCAACAAAGTCAGACATATATCTGGCTGATGGAGAGCACACCATCACATTTGCGGCAAAGGATTTCGCCGGAATAGAGGGCAGGATAGAGACTGTAGTCAAGGTGGATAATACAGCACCTGTTGTAAAGGTTACGGATAACGCCGGAACAGACAGGACAAACAATGATCAGCAGTACACAGTCACAGATGCAGAGGAAGCTGTTCTTAATATAAAGTACAGCGATGCCACATCTGGTGTTGCATCGGCGGTCGCTTCACTCAAGAAGGCAGATGCAAATGGATCATATATATCGGTCAAGAACTGGTATTCAACATCTACAGGTGACAATGGCCTGCAGAGCGGAAAAGAGATAAGTATAGAGGGTTCAGGAAGCTATGTCCTGACAGTTGTGGTAACTGACGAGGCTGGAAATAAGACAGAGACGAACACATATGTGTATGTCAATGTGGATGGCCTTTCAGGAGAGAAGTTATCTGTGAACGGTACAGATGCTGACAACGGCGCTATATTCTGGAGAAATGATGATACTCTGACTGTAGAGGGTGCAGTATCAGGCTTCCAGCTTGCAGCAGATGATGCAAAGCTGGTGATCACTGGAACATCATTTGCAGGAAAGAAGGATAAGGCAGTCGAGGTAAAGGGTACAGTTGCCGCTGCATATGATAAGAATACGGTCAACATATCTTACGAGCTGCCAAGTGAGGGAATGTATGAGATCTCACTCATGGCGAGAATACACGATCCAAACAATGCTGACACGAAGTTCAAAGAAGTAAAGAGCATGACTGTTTACTATGACAAGACTGCACCGGCAAATGTGAAGCTGGAGTGTGTCAACTCAAAGTACGACAGGGGATCAACATTCTATTACAGCTCAAAGAACGATGTGAAGATCAAGATCACAGGTACTGATAACAATGATAGTAATGGAAAGGTTACATATACAGTAGGCAGAAACAGTGCAGCCGGATCACAGGATGTCACAGGCAGTGTAAATGTATCAGGGAATGATATAGAGAAGACGCTGGATGCGAAGGCTCTTGGCATAACAGACGAGAACACAGAGTATACAATGTCTGTTAAGCTGAAGGACAGAGCAGGAAACGAGAGCAAGGCAAGCCAGGAGATACACCTGATAGTTGATACCGTTAAGCCGTCAGTGTCAATGGACGGAACTTCCGGCGGAAAGCTGACAAATTACTGGAATAACAGCAATGTGACCATAACAGCAAGGGGAACTGACAATTACTTCGTGGAGAAGTTCGTTGTGACAGGAACCCGCGATGGCAGGAGCATAAGCAGATATGAACTGGATGCGGATTACACTGCAAATGCAGCAAAGTCCCCAACATTCACAGAGCCTGGACTTTATAATATCACGATCGTTGCTGTCGATGAGGTCGGCAATGAGTCTGGTAAGGCGACAACTTCATTTGTAATAGATAAGAAGAGCCCTGAGATATCAGTTGTGTCCGGTGGAAGCAACAGATTCCTTAACAGAAGCAGAACTATTACATTTGGTATAGAAGATGACTATGGAATGGATGCACAGAATGCGACACTGAAGGTGCACTACAAGACCTACAGTGATTCAAACTGGTCAGAGACCACAGTTCCGTTCCAGACAGCAGATGGCAAGACCACTGCAGCATATAAGATGACAGCCAAGGGCGGCAAGGCAACTGTATATTATTTCACAGTTGAGGGAGTCGATAATTCCGGCAATGCACTGAAGCCGGCAGCAGACGAGGCGTTCAGTGTTCAGGAGGGCACAAGTGCTCTCAAGACAAAGAATTATTACGTCGACACCACAGAGCCACTTGTGTATGTGGACGATGATCCTGAGTACAGACTGGATAATAACAATTACTTCAAGACTTCAATATCATTCAGAGTTGGTGTGGAGGAACAGTTCAAGTCGCTTCAGAACACTATTATCACAGAGAATGATGGAAATGTAGCAGTGGATGAGAATCCGCAATACTTCTATATAAAGAGTAACGGCGGAACATGGAGCAAGAAGTACACATATGATAAGGAAGGTGAGTATGATCTCACCATGACAGTTACCGACAAGTGTGGAAATGAAGGAACGACAGGAACCCACTTCTACATAGACAAGCACAAGCCTGAGATACAGCTTGGAAATGTCAACACAATAAACAACAGCGATGTGACAGTCCCTGTAACACTTACAGATAACATGAGAGGTGGAAAGTACACTATTCATGTAGTCAGAACAAATGAGGGTGGATCTGTTGTTGAGAACAGAGATATCAGAAAGAATGTTACCTGGGGAACAAAGGGCGATGGAGTCAGCACAGTCAGAGAGGTACTCAGCGGTGTGACATTTGACGCCCAGGGTGATTACACAGTCACCGTGTCCGCGGAGGATAAGGCGGGCAACAAGGCTGTGACCAGAACAGTGAAGTTCAGAATCGATAAGACTGCACCGGTTATATCGATTTCAGGAATGAACGACAGACAGACAACAGCGGTAAATGCAACCATCAGCATAGATGAGGCATTCTCATTTGCATATGAGAACAACAATCTTGCCGCAGATGCATTTAACGTGACAATAACCAGAAAGACAGACGGAACAGCGGCATCGAATATCGCTACGCTGGGAACAAGCAGCTTCTCAGGAAGCAATCCACATACCGCAACTTACAACTTTACAGAGGATGGCGAGTACACGATCACAGCAAATGCAAGAGATCTTGCAGGAAATGTGGCAGCCAGCCAGACCAAGACCTTCAAGGTTGACTCAAAGGCACCTGTTGTAAAGGTGAGCGCAGTGGATAAGGACAACAAGGAAGTAAAGAACTACGACCCAATAGGAAGTATGGATTCTTCCGCACCGAACTATGTTGATATGTCACTGAGCGTTCAGGAGTCATTCTTCTCAACAGATGATGTGAAGATAACCGTGAAGAAGGACAGCAAGGATGTGTCATCATCGTACTTTACAAATTACAGCAATTCTTCAGAGCTCAGCACAGGAAGCCAGAGATTCTCTGAGGATGGTGTATACGAGGTATCAATAACAGCACAGGATGAGCTGGGAAATAAGGCTGAGGATTACAGTCTGGTATTCACAGTCGATAACACACCACCTGAGCTCAAGGCTACATCGACACTTGCCGGATTCATGAGCAAGAGCACTGCAAGCGATGACGGAACACTGCTTCTCAATGCATCAGATTTTGCAGATATACGAGACAAGGGCTACGAAGCACTGTGGGATGTAAGTGATACTTCAGACTTCTCGGTTGATGCCAAGATAGACGGAGTAAATCTTATCGATTTCTCAGATATGACAGATGGATATCACAAGATAACACTTACAGTAACTGATAAGGTTGGACACACGGCAACACAGGAATTTGATTATACATACGATGGTACTGCACCACGAATCATCATAACAGGTGTTGAGGATGGAGAGACTCTCAGAGAGCCATTCAACATGACGATAGGTCTTGAGAATGAGGAAGACGAGATCACATCCATCGTTATAAATGGCAATACCATAGATCCTGCAAGCTATCAGGCGGATAACAAGTATGAGATGCAGGTAGACCAGTATGATACATACACGGTTGAGGTAACAGCCCAGGATAAGGCCGGTAATATAGCGACAACATATGACAGAGAGACCGGAGAGGTATTCACCTTCAAGCTCAGCGAAAAGATGTCACCGGTTGTGCTGATCATAATAATAATCGCAGCGATCCTGCTTCTTGCACTGCTTGCATTTATCATCATAGCCGGCAGAAGAAGAAAGAAAAACGCCGCTGCTTAATGTAGGAGAAAGTGCTATGTACAAGGCAGTCGTATTTGATATGGACGGCGTGTTGGTAGACACGGAGAAGATATACAGGAAGTGCTGGAAGGAAAACGGCATGAGCATAGGGATTCCTGAGGCACAGATGGAAAATGTATGTGACCGGGTGGCTGGAGGCAACAAGACCTCCAACGCCCGGGTATTTAAGGAAATAATGGGCGAAGATTTTGATTATCTTGCGTTCAGACAGAGAACAATGGATCTGTTCGATGAACATGTGGAAAAGTATGGAATAGACATAAAGCCACATGTCGAGGACACGCTGAGATTCTTAAAAGAACGCGGCGTGAAGATAGCACTTGCAACCTCCACTGCGAGGACGAGGGCGCAGCAGAGACTTGACAGCGTTGGAATAGCCGGATACTTCGATGAAAAGGTATGTGGAGACGAGATCACCCACGGAAAGCCGGAGCCTGATATATATCTGAAGGCCTGCGGGAAGCTGGGCGTAAACCCGGACGAAGCGGTGGCCGTTGAGGACTCTGTGAATGGTATCATATCTGCCAGCCGGGCAGGGCTATGTACGGTCATGGTGGTGGATCTGATAAAACCAAATGATATCACGCGCGAGCGTGCATACAAAACCTTTTATGATATAGAAGATATATGCAGCCTGTTTGAGTAAACAGGCTGTATTTTTATTAATAAAATGAGGAGGAACATCATAATAATGTAAAGAGTAAATAATATGGTGGTAGTATGTCTGCAAGTCAGAAATTTATGGGAGTTGTAAAGGGACTGATCCTGTCCTATCTGCTCACGATAATCATGCTGTTTATAACGGCGGTGGTCGTATACAAAGTGGGGATAAGCGATAAGGTGCTCGGTATACTGGTCGTTGTGATATACATAGTGGCCACATTTGCCGGGGGCTTTGTCACGGGCAGAAAAGTCAGGGAGAAGCGTTTCCTGTGGGGGATGGTGTATGGCCTGGCTTACATATCGGTCGCACTGACCGTGTCGGCGCTGTTTACAGGTTCAGGCGACAGAGAGGGAATTGCAGTGATAACTAAGTGTATTATGTGCGTTGCAGGCGGGATGCTGGGGGCTATGCTCAGTTAAAAAAAACTTTTACTTTATATATCTTTGTGTTATAATCCCGATATATGACATAAAAAGAGAGGTGTATCCAGAATGAAGAGAATTAAAACACTCACAAACAGGACTATGAAGAATACAATGGTCAAGGGTGGATGTGGCGAGTGCCAGACATCATGCCAGTCAGCTTGTAAGACATCATGCACAGTTGGTAATCAGAGCTGTGAGAATGTTAACAACAAGTAATTTGTAACAGGTTTGTATTTGATCAGCTAAAGGGGACCGTCGTTTATGATGACAGTCCTCTTTAGTGCGTGTATAAGGGTGCCGTGTGTGGCGCCTTGAATTAGAATTTCACGGATAGATCCGATGGAATATATTGAAGGAGAATTATGGTTCATCAGTACAAGAACAATGGTTATAATATAGTGCTTGATGTCTGTAGTGGTTCTGTACATGTCGTAGACGATCTTGTCTATGATATTATTTCTTTATATGAGGAGAATGATAAAGAGCAGATTATAAAGGCACTGTCACAGTATGACAGCGCAGATGTTTCCGAGGCTTATGACGAGGTAGCCCAACTGGTAGATGACGGAACATTATTTACAGATGACGTATACAAAGATTATATTATAGATTTCAAGAAGAGAAAGACAGTTGTCAAGGCGTTGTGTCTGCATATCGCCCATGACTGTAACCTTGCCTGCAGATACTGCTTTGCCGGTGAGGGAGAATATAAGGGAGACAGGGCGCTTATGTCACTTGAGGTGGCAAAGAAATCCCTGGATTTTCTGGTTGCGAATTCCGGTTTAAGAAGAAATCTCGAGGTGGATTTCTTCGGCGGTGAGCCGCTTATGAACTGGGATGTAGTCAAGAAGACCGTGGAATACGGAAGAAGCCTTGAGGAGAAGTATGACAAGAAGTTCAGATTCACACTTACTACCAACGGAGTGCTTCTGAATGACGAGATCATGGAATTTGCCAACAGAGAGATGGCGAACGTGGTGCTCAGCATAGATGGAAGGAAGGAAGTTCACGACTACATGAGACCTACCAGGAATGGCAAGGGAAGTTATGATGTGATACTATCCAAGTTCCAGGAATTTGCCAAGAAGAGAGCAGGCAAGAGCTACTACGTAAGAGGTACTTACACTCATAACAATCTTGATTTCTCACAGGACGTGCTTCATATGGCGGATCTGGGATTTGACCAGATATCCGTTGAGCCTGTTGTATCACTTCCGGACGAGCCATATGCTATAAAGGAAGAGGATATACCGGTACTGCTTGAGCAGTACGATATCCTGGCTAAGGAGATGATCAAGAGACATAAGGAGGGAAGAGGCTTCAATTTCTTCCACTTCATGATAGATCTTGAGGGTGGACCTTGCGTAGCCAAGAGACTTTCCGGTTGTGGTTCAGGTACAGAGTACATGGCGGTCACTCCTTGGGGAGACCTTTATCCTTGCCATCAGTTTGTTGGTGAGGATGATTTCTGTATAGGAAATGTATTCGATGGAATCAAGAATCAGGATATAGTCAATGAATTCAAGCTGTGCAATGTATATGCCAAGGATAAGTGTAAGGACTGCTTTGCAAGATTCTATTGTAGCGGTGGCTGTGCGGCCAACTCATACAAGTTCCACGGCAATATACTTGATGCATATGACATAGGTTGTGAGCTTCAGAAGAAGCGTATAGAATGTGCAATCATGCTGAAGGCGGCTATGGCCGATGAGGCAGAAGAGGAATAAAAAGGGTAAAAGGAGAAGACGATGAAGAAAACAAAGAGAAATGCTGTGCTCGTCATCATAGCCTTTCTGCTTGTACTGGGTGTTGCTATATATACAGCGATATTCGGTGTTGCGGACAGAGGTAAAGTTGAGTACATCAAGCTTGGACTTGACCTTAAAGGAGGTCTGAGTGTAACTTACGAGATTCAGGAAGACGATTACAGTGACAAAGATCTCGAGGATACCAAGTATAAGATTGAGAAACGAGTTGAGGCATATACCAACGAGTACTCAGTATACGAGGATGGAGATAAGAAGATCACAGCAGAGATACCTGGAGTTACCAATGCGGATGAGATACTTGAGGCTTTGAATATTGAGGGAAAGCTTGAGTTCCTTGATCCTGACAACTACACAAAGTGGTCACAGGGACAGGAGTATGAGGCTGCTCTTACAGGAGATGACATCAAGAATGCCACAGCCGGAATTGACTCAGATAACGGCAATGACAATGTGGTACAGCTTGCATTCACCGATGAGGGAGCTCAGAAGTTCGCTGATGTTACCGCGGCAAATGTTGGGAAAATAGTATACATTATATATGACAACAAGGTCGTAAGTGCACCAACAGTACAGTCAGCCATAACAGGCGGAAGCGCAGAAATCAACAAGATCGGAAGCTACGAGGAGGCCGAGCAGCTTGCTACTACTATCCGTATCGGTGCACTTCCTCTTACACTTAAGCAGGTTCGTTCCAATATAGTAGGTGCTACACTTGGATCAGATGCCATCAGCACAAGCCTTAAGGCAGGTGCGATCGGTATTGCACTTGTATTTCTTATCATGATCATAGTATTCAGGATCCCGGGTCTTGTGGCTTCATTTGCCCTGGCATTCTATACAATACTTGATCTGCTGGTTATCAACCTGTTCAACGTAACATTGACACTTCCTGGTATAGCCGGTGTTATCCTGTCAGTAGGTATGGCGGTTGATGCCAATGTAATCATATTCACACGTATCAAAGAGGAGCTGGCGGATGGCAAGTCCGTAAAACAGGCGGTAAAGGGTGGTTTCCACAATGCCCTGTCAGCAATCATAGATGGTAACGTTACAACGCTTATCGCAGCTCTTGTACTTGGAATATTTGGAACAGGTACTATCAAGGGATTTGCGATCACACTGGCTATCGGTGTTGTTCTCTCAGTATTTACAGCTCTGGCAGTCAGCCAGTCACTGCTCACAGCGCTTGTAAATCTCGGCGTTACAGATGCCAAGTATTTCGGCGTTGCAAGAGAGCCAAAGAAGACAAACTTCGTGAAGGCAGGTAAGTTCTGTATGCTCGGATCACTCATTGTGATCATCGCATGCTTCTGTATGATGCCTGTTAATAATAAGTCAAAGGGTTCACCACTTAACTTCAGTGTTGAGTTTGCAGGCGGTACAAGCCTTACAGTAGGTTTTGACAAAGAGTACTCACTTAGCGAGGCTGAGAAAGATATAGTTCCTGTCATTGCAGAGGCAGCCGGTATCGGTGAGGCGGGAATATCAGTACAGACAGTATCAGGTACAAATGAGATCGTGTTCAAGATGCCTGAGCTTTCAGATGACGGAACAGATGACTCACAGATGTCCAAGGTGCGCAGCGCACTCACAGACAAGCTTGGCGCAGATGTCAAGGAGGCAAACGTAATAAGTGGATCAGTCAGCAGCGAGATGTCCAAGAACGCTATATTCTCAGTCATCCTTGCAGCTATCCTGATGCTTATATACATTGCTATCAGATTCCATGATGTGAAGTTTGGTGCAAGTGCAGTTATCGCACTTCTCCACGATGTTGCGATGGTATTCTGTCTGTATATTATACTGAGACTTACAGTTGGTAACACATGTATCGCATGTCTGCTTACCATAGTGGGTTACTCGATCAATGCGACGATCATCATATTCGACCGTGTAAGAGAGAATATAGGTGTTATGAAGCCTAAGAAGGCCACATACAAGGATATAGTCAACCTGAGTATCAACCAGACCTTCAGCAGAACAATATATACATCACTCACAACATTTGTGACAATATTCGTTCTGTATATCATGGGTGTAGCTTCTATCAAGGAGTTCGCTCTCACACTTATGGCTGGTGTAGTTATCGGTGCTTACTCTTCAGTATGTATCACAGGACCACTCTGGTACTACATGAAGACAAAGCTTGGTAAGACAGAAAAAGACGCTTAATAGAATAAAGTTATCGGGCGTGTGTCAGATGACAGATAGCTTCAACGAATATTAAAAAGAACTCCTGATGCAGAGAGAGCATAGTCTCTGTATCAGGAGTTCTTTTTAGTTTGTTTTTAGGGGTTTAAGGGGACTGGTGAGGTCCCATATATAATATGTAAGTCCCGGCAAAGGACTGACATATTTTGATCTAATGGGTCAGTTAGATCAATGACTCGTAGAGCTTGGTGATATCCTCCACGCTAGTCTCCTTTGGATTGCCCGGACGACATGCGTCATCGTAGGCTGACTGTGCCAGGAATGGAATATCCTCTGGCTTTACAATGTCTTTAAGGTTTGTAGGGATTCCCACATCGATGGACAACTGGCGTACTGCGTCGACAGCAGCCTTTCTGTATTCTTCCTGGGTCATGTCATCCACGCCCTTGACGCCCATGGCTCTTGCTATCTCGCGGTACTTCTCGCCGGTAGCCTCTGCGTTGTACTCCATGACAGTTGGGAGAATGATGGCATTTGCAACACCGTGAGGTGTGTCATACAGAGCTCCCAGTGGATGAGCCATGGAATGAACGATTCCAAGACCTACATTTGAGAAGCCCATGCCTGCAACATACTGGCCAAGAGCCATATCTGCACGGCCCTCAGGCGTATTGGCAACAGCCCCTCTGAGTGAACGGCTGATGATCTCGATTGCCTTGAGGTGGAACATGTCTGACAGCTCCCATGCGGCTGCGGTGATGTAACCCTCGATTGCGTGTGTCAGTGCATCCATACCTGTGGCTGCTGTGAGTCCCTTTGGCATGGAGCTCATCATCTCAGGATCGACAAATGCCACAACAGGAATGTCCTTAGGATCAACACATACCATCTTGCGGTTCTTCTCAACATCTGTGATGACGTAGTTGATAGTTACCTCTGCTGCGGTTCCGGCTGTAGTTGGAACTGCAAATATAGGAACTGATTTATTCTTTGTAGGTGCAACACCCTCCAGGCTTCTGATGTCTGCAAAATCAGGGTTGGCAATAACTATGCCGATACCCTTGGCAGTGTCCATGGATGATCCGCCGCCTATGGCGATGATGTAATCTGCCTCAGCAGCCTTAAATGCGGCCACACCCTGCTGCACGTTCTCTATAGTAGGGTTTGGCTTGATGTTGGAATAGATCTCGTATGCAAGTCCTGCACCGTCCAGAACATCGGTGACCTTCTTGGTCACACCGAACTTGATCAGATCAGGATCTGAGCACACAAGAGCCTTGGCGAAGCCTCTGCCGACTGCCTCTGTGGCGATCTCAGCGATGGCACCCGCTCCATGGTAAGAGGTTTCATTGAGTACGAATCTGTTTGCCATAAAAATATCTCCTCCTTTGCCCTGCGCATTTGTGATGGGACCTCCAGATGCTGTCATCAAAATGCACAAAAGATATATTGAAAATGTATATTTATTATAACATTTATACAATAAAAAGCAAATAGACATAACAGGTGAAATGTCAACATTTACAGGCAAAATGGCGGCATTTACACTGGTAATACCCTGATACGTCTGCTAAAATATGTGGATGGGTACAGCGGGGGTGTGTATATGCCCTGCGATAAAAAGATACGGAGAACAAAAGATGACATTGACACCGGAGCAGAAGGATATAATAGACAGATATGTAAAGAAGCCAGAGTGGAGAGTGGCGGGCAAAAGAGCGGACTTTAATGCCATAGGCGAGAGGTTCGGTGTGAGTCCTGTCGTGGCGAGGGTTATCACGAACAGAGGAGTTACCGGGGAGAAAGCCATAGCCATGTACCTTGACGGAGACTGGGATTCCATGCACGATCCGGCACTGATGAAGGATATGGTGGAAGCCGGTGAGATAATAAAGGAAAAACTCAGCGATAACAGGAGGATAAGGATAATCTCGGACTACGACGTGGACGGAGTTACCTCCAATTATATATTGCTTCTCGGTCTTCGGAGAACATGGGCGGCGCTGCACGGAAGCAGCGCTGATGACTGCACCGTGGTGGATTACGACATTCCTCATCGTGTGCATGATGGATACGGAATAAATAAAAGACTTATAGATGCCGCCATAGCGGATGGTGTTGATACTATCATAACCTGCGACAATGGAATAGCGGCGATAGAGCAGGTGAGATATGCGAAGGAGCGCGGGCTTACGGTCATCGTCACGGATCACCATCAGATCCCATTTGAGGAGAGTGATGGCGGCGAGCGGATATATATGCTGCCCCAGGCGGATGCTGTCATAGACAATCAGAGGCAGGACTGTGAATATCCATTCAAAGGTCTGTGCGGGGCCGGCGTTGCGTTCAAGCTCATCCAGTACATGTACAGGATATGCGGGATAGCCGAGAGCGAGGTAAATGAATTCATGGAGATCCTGGGGCTGGCGACCAACTGTGACATGATGGATCTGGTGGATGAGAACAGACTCTATGTAAAATATGCCCTTGAAAGTCTGAAGGACAGCCGCAATCCGGGCCTGAATGCCCTCATGAGGCTCAGCGGCAGAAATGAGAAGAAGATATCAACGTATGATCTGGGATTTCTGATAGGGCCGTGCATCAATGCGGCGGGAAGACTGGGGGATGCGAAACAGAGCCTTGAGTTCCTGCTTGAGAGAGATCCAAATGTCGCCGAGGCAAGGGCTAGGGAACTGCTGGCTGTCAACAATGAGAGAAAGAGCATGACGGAGGCCGGAGCCCGGCATATCACAGATATGCTTGAGACAGCCACTGTGAACGGAGAGTTCGGACAGGCGGCTACCCTTGCGGACAAGGTGCTTGTGGTGTATATTCCGACTGTGCATGAGAGCGTTGTTGGAATAATCGCCAGCAGGCTCAAGGAGGCATACACAAGACCTGTGATGGTGTTCACGGACGCAGAGACGCCAGGGATACTGAAAGGATCGGGAAGATCCATAGACAGCTACAACATGTTCGAGGAGCTGAACCGGTTCCGGGAGATGTTCACTGCATTTGGCGGCCATGCCATGGCGGCGGGATTTTCCATAGAGAAGGAGAGGCTTGACGAGCTGAGACGGAAGATCAATGAAGCTGCGGTGCTGACGGATGAAGATATAACACCTAAGCTGATGATAGATGTGGCCATGCCGCTGGCGTACAACAGCATAGAGCTTACGGAACAGATCGAGAGACTTGAGCCATACGGAAAGGGCAACAGGAAACCGCTGTTTGCACAGGCGGCAGTGCCGGTGCGAAGGGCGCAGATACTTGGAAGAAACAAAAATCTTCTGAAGCTCCAGCTTGATACCGGGTACGGAAGGTGCGTGGATGCCATAGATTTTGATCCGGATACATTTGTGAATAACATAAAACAGTGGTTTGGAGAGGATGAATGTGTTAAAATGTTAAATGGTCAGCCGAACGCCGTAGTGATAGATGTCGCATACTATCCGACCATCAATGAATATATGGGAAGACGTTCACTCCAGATGAAGATTGAGGCCTATAACAAGGGAATATAAGCTGACTTTGATGAGAATACTATTAAGTACATTTGTAATATATATCATACAGGAGGACGTAAGATGAGCGAGGTAGAAAAGTATATCAAGAGTATTCCTGATTTTCCACAGCCGGGAATCATATTCAGGGATGTGACAAGTGTAACAGAGGATCCTGAGGGCATGAAGCTGGCCATCGATGAGATGGATAAGCTGCTGGAGGGAGTAGATTACGATGTCATCGCCGGAGCAGAGTCCAGAGGATTTATATTTGGAGCACCGCTGGCATACAAGAACGGCAAGGGACTTGTTCTCGTGAGAAAGAAGGGCAAGCTTCCAAGAGAGACCGTGGAGATGTCTTACGATCTTGAGTATGGACAGGCTACTATAGAGATACATAAGGATTCCATCAAGCCGGGCGAGAAGGTCGTGCTGGTGGATGATCTTATTGCAACAGGTGGAACCATAGAGGCTGCGGCTAAGCTTATAGAGAGCCTTGGCGGAATAGTAGTCAAGATGGTATTCCTCATAGAGCTGACAGACCTGAAGGGAAGAGAGAGACTTTCCAAATATGACGTGGCTTCAGTAGTACAGTTTGAGGGAGAATGATCAGGGCAGAATAAAACAGGAAGTGTGGTGAGCATATGGGAGAGACATTGGATAAGACACAGGACAATATAATAGCTCAGGAGACAAAGAGGGCTGCGGAAGCAGGTGTTATCACCTCGGAGCAGGCTACGAAGGATGGAATAGCAGCCATCGAGAAGGCTCTTGCGTCTGGCAAGAATGTTCCTCAGAACGAACTTATAAAGCTGGAGGAGCAGGCGAATAAGCAGATGAAGGCGAAGAGAGAGATAGATCTGTCCACACCGGCAGATTTTACACCGCCGGAGGAATTGTATAAGGAGCTTATCTCAAGGATACTCACATATCACCCATCTGCCGACATCACTATGATAGAGAAGGCATATAAGGTGGCGGACGCTGCCCACAAGGGACAGCTCAGAAAGTCCGGGGAGCCTTATATCATGCACCCTCTGAATGTGGCCATAATCCTGGCAGAGCTCGAGCTTGACAAGGAGACGATAGTGGCTGGAATACTTCACGATGTCGTTGAGGATACAGTCATGACATCTGAGGAGATAGCAGCGGAGTTCTCCGAGGAGGTTGCTTTTCTTGTGGATGGAGTTACGAAGCTGACACAGCTCAAGATGACCACGGACAAGATAGAGGTTCAGGCGGAGAATCTGCGTAAGATGTTCCTCTCCATGGCGAAGGATATCAGAGTCATACTGATAAAGCTGGCGGACAGACTCCACAATCTGAGAACTCTCCAGTATCAGTCACCGGAGAAACAGATAGAGAAGGCTAGAGAAACCATGGATATATATGCGCCTATCGCGCACAGACTTGGTATCAGCAAGATCAAGGTCGAGCTGGATGACCTGTCCATGATGTACCTCATGCCGGATGTGTACAAGGATCTCAAGGCGCAGATAGATGAGAAGCTTACCGAGAGGGATGCTTATATCAAGAGGGTCGTTGCCGATGTCAAGAAGCATATCGATAATGCCGGACTTGAGGCTGAGATAGACGGAAGAGTAAAGCATTTCTTCAGTATATATAAGAAGATGAAGAACCAGAACAAGACTCTGGATCAGATATACGACATATTTGCCGTGCGTATAAAGGTGAATACGGTCAGAGACTGTTACTCAGCACTGGGTATCATCCATGAGATGTACAAGCCTATTCCGGGAAGATTCAAGGACTACATAGCCATGCCTAAGTCCAATATGTACCAGTCCCTTCACACCACACTGATCGGACCTGAGGGACAGCCATTTGAGATACAGATAAGAACTTACGAGATGCACAGGACGGCTGAGTATGGTATCGCTGCGCACTGGAAGTACAAAGAGAATATATCTGGTACTGTCATGCAGAAGGAGGAGGAGAAGCTGTCATGGCTCCGACAGATCCTTGAGTGGCAGAGAGATACCGATGACAACAAGGAGTTCATGAGCTTTGTCAAGACTGACCTAGATCTTTTTGCTGAACAGGTATACTGCTTTACTCCTGCCGGAGATGTTAAGAACCTTCCTAGCGGATCCACACCTATAGATTTTGCCTATGCCATTCACACGGCGGTGGGCAACAAGATGGTCGGTGCAAGGATCAACGGACGACAGGTTCCTATAGATACCAAGCTCAACAACGGAGATCGTGTGGAGATCATAACCTCACAGAACTCCACAGGACCAAGCCGTGACTGGCTGAATATAGTCAAGAGTACACAGGCGAGGACCAAGATCAACCAGTGGTTCAAGCATCAGCTCAAGGATGAGAACATCAGCCGTGGAAGAGAGCTTATACTGAACTATTGCAAATCAAAGGGAATAGACTACTCCATGTACTCAAAGCCCGAGTATCAGGAGAAGATATACAAGAAGTACAATTTCCAGGATTGGGATTCCATAGTTGCCGCCGTTGGACATGGCGGAATCAAGGAAGGTCAGATAGTAAACCGTCTGATCGATGAGTACAACAAGGAGCACAAGCCACAGACTGCCACGAACGCTGAGGTTCTGGACGAGTATTCGGTGAAGAAGAACCATGGCAACCATATCGGCAAGGGCGGAATAATCGTAAATGGTATAGATGACGTTGCCGTGAGATTCTCCAAGTGCTGTTCACCTGTTCCGGGGGATGAGATCATAGGATTTATCACCAGAGGACGAGGTGTGTCCATACACCGTACCGACTGTGTGAATGTGTTGTGCATGAGCGAGGCGGACAGAGCCAGAGTCATCGAGGCCGAGTGGAAGGATGACGCTGTTGCATCGAACACATACATGACTGAGATAAATATATATGCGGACGACAGAAACGGCATATTATTTGACATAACCAAGATCCTCAGCGAGGCAAATATAAACGTAAACAGCATCAACAGCCGTACAAGCAAGCAGGGCAAGGCTACGATCACGATCTCATTTGCGATCAAGTCGAAGGAACAGTTGAATACGATAATTGCCAAGATAAGGAATGTTGACAATATAATTGATATAGAGAGAACTACGGGCTGATGGCCGGAGAGGTTTATATGGCGGAATTAAAAGTTATCAGAAGTGAGCTGGGAGGATTCCAGACGAATTGTTATATAGTGGCAAATGAGCAGACCGGGGAGGCGATAGTCATTGATCCTTCATGGAATGCGGATTATATATACAACACACTGAAGAAGAATGAGTATACCTGCGTTGGCATTTATCTCACCCACGGTCATGTGGATCACATGGCGGCGATGGGGGATCTGAAGAAGCTCACAGGTGCGGATACATATGCTTCGGAGGACGAGAAGGAAGTTCTCGGCAACAGCAGGGTGAACCTGTCGGCGATGATGACCAGTGTATTTGAAAAGGTGATAGAGACTGAAACGGATCACTATCTGAGCGACGGCAGTGTGAAGAAGCTGCTTGGCACTGAGATGAGATGTATCAGTGTGCCGGGACATACCAGAGGCGGAATGTGCTATTACTTTGAGTCGGAGAATATACTGTTTTCCGGCGATACGCTGTTCAAATACAGTGTGGGAAGATCGGATTTCCCTACAGGTGATGAGCATGCGCTGCTCGAGAACATAAGAGAGAAGCTGTTTGTGCTTCCTGATGATACCGTGGTGTACCCTGGACACGGGGAGACAACACTTATAAGAAAAGAGAAGAAGATGAATCCGTTCTTCTGATGGACGGATCATGGTGGAAATATGATATTACTGATACAGAATATAGAAGATTACAACAATGATCTCCGGGTGAGTCTCCAGGCCTTCTACGGCGGTGAGAGAATAGTGGTCCCGGAGATATTTGACAAAAAGCCGGAGCTTAAGGCGGAGATAGACAAGGAGCTTGTGGCGGATATAGATGACAATAGAATAAATATAGAGCTGTATTCTGTAGCAGACGGAGGAGAGCGGACTCTGGCGTGCAGCACACAGATCCCTGTGGATGGCGACTGCCGGGATAAGAGTGCCGTGAGGAATCCGTTAAAGCTGGCGATATACAACATGCTTTCGGAGTATACAGGCCGCAGACTTCCGTGGGGCTCCCTGACGGGTATCAGACCTACGAAGATAGCTGTGTCTTATATGGAAGCCGGGATGACCTCAGAGGATATAATAGGAAACTACCAGGAGATATATGGAACCTCCCGTGAGAAAGCCGAGCTGGCAGTGGCGGTGGCTGACAGGGAGAAGAAAATCATAGACTCTGTGGCGGAGGAGGACGAATACTGTCTGTATATAGGCATACCGTTCTGTCCGACAAGATGTCTGTACTGCTCATTCACCTCCTATCCGATCGCAGTATATAAGAATAAGGTGGATGCGTATCTGGACGCAGTTGAGAAAGAGATGGCATACGTTGCGGAGGCATATTCCGGAAAACGGCTCATATCAATATATGTGGGAGGCGGAACGCCGTCATCCATATCTGCGGAGCATATGGACAGACTCTGCAGCATGATAGAGAAGTCATTTGACCTGTCACAGGTGAGGGAGTTCACCATAGAAGCGGGCAGACCGGACAGTACCACATTTGACAAGCTTGAGGTCATGAAGCGCCACGGAGTGACGCGTATAAGCATAAATCCACAGACCATGAACGAGGAGACACTAAGGACCATAGGCAGGGCACATACGCCGGGGCAGACGGTCATAGCCATGGAGAATGCCCGGAGAGCGGGTTTTGACAACATCAACATGGATCTGATAGTGGGACTTCCGGGAGAGGACACGGACAGTGTGGAGAACACACTGAGACAGGTGAAGGAGCTTTCCCCTGAAAGCCTGACGGTTCACACCCTTGCCATCAAGAGGGCGGCGAATCTGAACATAGAGATGGACAAATACCGTGACACCCTGAAGTCGGATATAGACAGCCAGCTCGGTGCTGTTACGAGGGCGGCGGCTGAGATGGGGCTTGATCCATACTATCTGTACAGACAGAAGAACATGACCGGCAATCTGGAGAACGTGGGTTACTCGAAGCCGGGGCTGGAGTGCCTGTACAATATACTTATCATGGAAGAACGGACTGATATCATCGGTCTCGGAGCTGGAAGCTCATCGAAGCTGGTTGTCAGACCGGGACATGACGGAGTGACAGAGGGGACACGTATAGACAGAATAGAGAATTGTAAGAGTGTAGACGATTATATAGCTCGAATAGATGAGATGATCGAGCGTAAGAAAGCGGGATTTATATGGGATTAGCATTGGAGAAGGATGCAGAAGAATGCTATTCAGTTGATATGAATGATGCAGTGCGCCATGGAATGTGTGTGAGTATACTGGCATCTGAGCTGGCGAGGGAGCTGGGCTGTGATGAGGAATTCATACACAAGGTTGCCGTGGCGGGAATGCTGCACGATGTGGGCAAGCTGCAGGTGAGTCCTTACATATATGGACGGCAGCGCAATACTATGAAGATCGAGGAGATGAGATACGTAAGGCTGCATGCCAAGCTTGGCGCAGAGATACTTAAGCGGGAGGGCTACGATCAGGACATAGTGGATATGGTGCACTATCACCATGAGAACTATGACGGCTCGGGATATCCGTACAGGATGCGGGGCGATGAGATACCACTCGGCGCAAGGCTTATCAGAGTGTGCGATGTGTTCAGTGCACTGGTCAGCGACAGACCATATAGGAAGGCGTTTGACGCGGATACGGCATTTGGAATGGTGATAGATGAGGTGAGACACTTCGACATGAGGGCGTTTCTGGCGTTCCAGCGGCTGATCAACACCACAGACATCATGAGCAGGGTGGATCAGGTGCTTCACGGCGATATACCAGGTCTTGACGAAAAATGAAAAAAGTGTATAGTGACATAAGGAAAGTTTTTAATTTTAGGAGGATAGCGTAAGATGGCAGAATCTATGCAGGGGCTTAAGAGAAGCCACAGATGTACAGAGGTTAGCAGTGCCAACATAGGTGAGAAGGTCACCGTGATGGGCTGGGTTCAGAAGAGCAGAAATAAAGGTGGAATAATCTTTGTAGATCTTCGGGATAGAAGTGGAATTTTACAGGTTATATTTGAGGAGTCACAGTGTGGCGCAGAGTGCTTCGAGAAGGCAGGAAAGCTCCGTTCAGAGTTCGTTGCAGCCATCGAGGGAACAGTGTGCAAGCGTGCAGGTGCAGTGAATGAGAATCTTGCAACAGGAGACATCGAGGTCGTTGCAAGCAGCCTCCGTATACTGTCAGAGGCAGAGACACCTCCATTCCCTATAGAGGAGAACAGCAAGACCAAGGAGGAGATAAGACTCAAGTACAGATATCTCGACCTCAGACGTCCTGACCTCCAGAGAAATCTCATAATGAAGAGTAAGGTAGCCACCATCGCCAGACAGTTCATGGCAGATGAGGGATTCCTTGAGATAGAGACACCAATGCTGACCAAGTCAACACCAGAGGGAGCAAGAGATTACCTTGTGCCAAGCCGTGTACACCCTGGTACATTCTACGCTCTGCCACAGTCACCACAGCTCTTCAAGCAGCTTCTTATGTGCTCTGGTTACGACAGATATTTCCAGATTGCAAGATGCTTCCGTGACGAGGATCTCCGTGCAGACAGACAGCCGGAGTTCACCCAGATGGATATGGAGCTCTCATTTGTTGACGTTGACGATGTAATCGATGTAAATGAGCGTCTTCTTGCAAAGCTCTTCAAGGAGATACTTGATCTGGACATCCAGCTTCCTATCCAGAGAATGACATGGCAGGAGGCAATGGACAGATTTGGTTCAGATAAGCCTGACCTCAGATTTGGACTCGAGCTCAAGGATGTCAGCGATGTTGTCAAGGACTGTGAGTTCGGAGTATTCACAGGTGCCCTTGCAAATGGCGGAACAGTCCGCGGTATCAATGCCGAGGGACAGGGAAGCATGCCTAGAAAAAAGATAGATGCCCTTATCGAGTATGCAAAGACATACGGCGCAAAGGGACTTGCATATATAGTTATCAACGAGGATGGAAGCTACAAGTCATCATTTGCCAAGTTCATGACAGAGGAGCAGATGAACGCCCTTGTGGCAGCCATGGACGGAAAGCCTGGCGACCTTCTTCTGTTCGCAGCGGACAAGACAAAGATCGTATGGACAGTCCTCGGCGCACTGAGATGCCATCTGGCAGAGCTCATGGGACTTGTGGACAAGAATGTATACAGATTCGTGTGGATCACAGAGTTCCCACTTCTTGAGTGGTCAGACGAGGAGAACAGATTCACAGCTATGCACCATCCATTTACCATGCCTATGGAGGAGGATCTTCAGTACATCGATTCTGATCCGGGCAGGGTTCGTGCAAAGGCTTATGATATAGTATTAAACGGAAATGAGATCGGTGGAGGTTCAGTCAGAATCCATCAGGATGACATTCAGGAGAAGATGTTCGAGTGCCTTGGCTTTACAAAGGCTCAGGCTCACGAGAGATTCGGATTCCTTCTGGATGCGTTCAAGTACGGAGTACCACCTCACGCAGGACTTGCCTATGGTCTTGACCGTCTGGTCATGCTCATGGCAAAGCAGGATTCTATCCGTGACGTAATCGCATTCCCTAAGGTAAAGGATGCATCATGTCTCATGACAAATGCGCCTGACTATGTAGACGACAAGCAGCTCGCTGAGCTTGGAATCGAGGTCACACCAGAGGCTGAGGCTGAGATCGAGGCAGAGAAGAGCGCACCTGCAGACGCAGAGTAGAATGACAGGATAATATACAGAAGGACGAGCTTCTGATACGGAGGCGGGATATCAAACAGGATATCCCGCCTCTTTTTTGCGTTTACAGACATAAAGAGCAAATGGGATACATATACTATACCAAAGTGTGTTAAGTGGCTTAAAAGGACAGCCAGGCACCTTAAAAAGCAAATGGTGGAGGTGATACATGTGGAAAATGAAAAAGAGTTTCTAAGAGGGAGAATGTGGGGCAGACTTACCTTCCTGCTGGTGGTTGCACTGGAGCTCATGATATTCTGCGTTGGATGTGCAAGGTTTGAGGTGTCGGACAGTGGTGAGCCGCTGCTCTATGACGTGTGCGATGAGACCATGCTGCCGGATGAGCTGGTTACCATCATAGATAAAAAGAAGGAAAAGCCATTCAATCTCGTGTATTCAAACAGTACATATACATATATAGTCATCGCTGCGGGCATGCAGGAGAGGGATGACGTTGGGGTGACTCTGGAAGAAATGTACAAGGACGATAATGCCATTTATATCAAAGGCGTTCTCAGGCAGGTGGCGACTCCGACGGATGGCGTGAAGGGAGACAATGTATCATTTCCTTACATGGTGGTCAGGATAGTGAAGATGGATCTTCCGGTTGTGTTTAAGTAGAATGGTATATCATAAAAAATAAGGTGGGGGAAATATGGAGCTTACTAAGAACAGGATCACAACGACGAATCTTAAGGCGGCAAAATACGTTGAGTTTACCGTGGATGACGATTTCAATGTCCCTGATGTGAAGGGGGATATAGACAGACAGATAGCCAGCAAAGGACAGGTGACGATAGAAAACATAGACGTCATGGAGGGCAAGGCGCGCATCACAGGAACTGTGAGCTACGCCATCCTATACCAGACGGACCGGGAGGGGGATTCATTTGAGAGCCATGACGGAGAGCTGCCATTTGAGGAGACGATAAATGCGGATGAACTGTCGCTGGGAGATAAGGTTTCCGTACAGGGTGTGCTGGAGGATCTGTACGTGACCGTGATAAATTCCAGAAAATACGAGGTGAGAGGGCTTGTGGGCGTGAAGCTCTGGGCGTGCCAGCAGATCACCGCAGAGGGCGCCGTGGGCATAGCGAACGGCTCCGGGATAGAGTGCATGACGGAGAAAGTGAGCTTCACGAATCTTGCGGCGTCTTCCAGAGACATAATGAAGATAAAGGAGGACATAGAGATCCCGGCAAATAAGCCGAATATCGGACGTGTGCTGTGGGATCAGGTGACATTCTCGGAGATAGAGAGCCGTGCCACGGACGTTGGAGTACATATAAGCGGCAAGATGGATATATTTGTCATATACAAGCCGGATGACGAGGTGGCTCCGGTGCAGTACGTCAGCGCCACCAGGGAGTTCCAGGACACTGTGAACTGCGATGGAATAGATGAGGATATGATACTGGACGATATGATAACCGCATCCCGTGGTTCGGTGTCCGTGCGTGCAAATGATGGCGGTGAGGACAGGATACTCCAGGTGGAGAGCAGCCTCAATGTGGACATCAAGGTGTACGAGGACGTGGAGGCAGACCTTCTCAAGGATATGTTCTCATACTCTGCGCAGGTCGATCCCGTCAGGAGCAGATTCAACTACGAGAATCTTCTCATGAGAAACAATGCAAAGACGAGGGTCGTGAAGAAGGAGAGGCTCAAGAGCAGCCAGCCGTCCATCCTCCAGATTGTAAATGTGACGGGCAGTGTGGATATAGACGATGTCAGGCCGGCGGATGACGCCGTGGTCGTCGAGGGTGCTGTGAAGGCGGCAGTTCTCTATGTGTCATCGGATGACAGCAGACCTCTGTGTCAGATGGAGGTGGTGGCTCCATTTTCATACAGGGTGGAGACTGTTCCGCTCAGAACTCAGGATTCCATCAGGATTACCCCTGCACTCAATCAGATCACGGCGGCGCTGCCGGGCAATGACGAGGTGGAGATAAAAGCCATAGTGGATATGGGAATGACCATATTTACCCGGAAAGAGATAGAGCTTATCGATGACATGACGGTGGCTCCGGTCGATATGAAGAAGAAAGCGGTGGCACCAGGTATAGTGGGCTATGTTGTGCGTGACGGTGACAGCATATGGTCGATCGCAAAACAGTATTATTCCAGTCTTGATTCCATAAGAAAGCTCAACAGCCTTGAGGGGGATGACGTGAAAGCCGGTGACAGGTTGATAGTGGTCAAATGTGCGGGAAAGAATTAGCTGTTGCCCTTCCAGTGTATATTGTATTTTCCCGGTGATCTGGGATCCTGGTCGGTGACAGCGGCTTCTCTGTAATATTCTTCGTATGGAACAGGGTTGTTGGTGATTCCAAGAATGTAATCGGATGACACGTTATATAACTCGGTGAGATATATAAGGTGATGGATTGGCAGCGCGCTTGCGCCCCTTTCATAACGTGCGTACATGGTCTGTGAGGTGTTCAGATAGCGGGCAACATATTGTTGTGTAAAGTCATGATCTTCCCGCAGTCCCCGGATTCTTTCTATATACTTTTTATCCTTGCTAAATTCCATATACTGCATTCGATCACCCGCAAAAATGATAACATACGGGTTTGTGACCCCTTTAATTTTAGTAAATATGTTTACTAAACGAGATGGTAACAAAAAAGTGCAATCATAGCCGACAGCTATAATTGCACTTAAGTTTGTGTATTTCCATTAATCAGGCTTCTTTTGCCTGTTCATTGGCCTCTTTGTCGTCCTTCTCAGGGAGAAGTCTCTTGAACAGTGGAACGAGCTGTGCGGCGATGACAGCCTTAACGAGGTCGAGTGGAATGAATGCCACGAAACCTGATAAGAATGCAACCTTCCATGTGAGGTTACCGTTGAACTTCCACCAGATCATTCCCACGATATCAATGATCACGACACCTATGATCGCAACGATGGTATAATTAAGTCTCTTGTACTTTTTGCCTTTGATGAGACCGACTATGATTGATGCAATGATGAATGAGAAGGTGTATCCACCGAATACTCCGAACAGATATCCAAGGCCTGCGCCTCCGCCGATGAATACAGGAACGCCGATGGCACCCATTATCATCCAAAGTGCTATTATGATCGTTGAGTCTCTGAGCTCAAATACGAGAGCTATCAGAATTATCATAAAGTTGAGTAATGTGATGTGTGCTGCGTTAGGGAGCGGTGTTGGAATGCTCAGGTAAGCGGATGCACACAGAATTGCAGTGAACATGGCCATCATGACCAGCTCTACAGTGGTAAATGCTTTTTTCATTTGTAATAATCCTCCAGTGATTGTAATGCCCGTGTACAGCTTATTCACAACAAATCCAGGTAGTTTCGACGGGCTGATGACGAATACTGCCTGGATTTGTTAACCTATACACAAGGGCTATGGTTGACATTATATATACACATGGGAGGAATGTCAACCATAAATTTTGAATACAGGTTAACATTTGCAAAAAACACGTTATTGTGTAAAATACTTAATATAGAATTCAGACGATGTACAGAGTGTATACACAGGAGGCGGGATATGATAAAGGTAGGAATCACAGAGATCGATATTGGATACGAGGATAAAGAGTATGCCAGGGAGCACTGCCTTGAGGTCATGCAGGAGGCATATGATAATGGCGTTGAGCTCCTGGTGTTTCCGGAGATGACACTGACGGGATTTACCATGATGCCCGCGCGCATGTGGGAGGCGTACAGGGATGATGCGATACCGGAGAGCATTTTATTTTTCATGGAGAACAGCAGGAAATACAATATGGCCATGGCATTTGGTTATATAGAAGCTTTCATGGCTGATGGAAGCGGTGAGTTTGATGAGAGCAGAAGGAAGGTATTTGAAAATAAGCTGGCGATCGTCAGCGGTGATGAGGTGATCATGGATTACGCCAAGATACATCCTTTTTCGTTCAGCGGTGAGGACAGGGTGTACCGGGCAGGCAGCCGCATTTGTCAGGCGAATGTCAAGGATCTTAGGCTGGGCGGATACATATGCTATGATCTCAGATTCCCGGAGATATTTTCGGCGGCGAGGGATTCTTACGATGCCATACTTGTGATAGCCAACTGGCCTGAGGAGAGAGTTGCCCAGTGGGAAGCGCTGCTCAGGGCGAGGGCCATTGAGAATCAGGCATACGTGATAGGCGTGAACAGAGTGGGCATGGGTAAAAGGGAGAGATATGTCCCGAGCTCACATATATATGATGTCTATGGCAACGAGTTGGCGGAGAGGGTGAGCGACAGACTGCTCGTTGCGGAGCTGGATCCTGCGGTCATAGCCGGTGCCAGAAAGACATTTCCGCAGGGCAGGGACAGGAAAAATGAATTTTACATGTCAATATTATAGAATTATTTGACTGGTGTATAAAACTGGTGTTCTCTTTGGTGCTTGTAATATTTTGTCAGATGGTTTACAATGGATAGAGGCAATGAGGAGGTAAAACTTATATGAATAAGGACGATTGCATTTTTTGTAAGATAGCCAACGGTGAGATTCCATCAGCGACAGTTTATGAGGATAGTATCTGCAGAGTAATACTTGATGTGAATCCTGCTAACAAGGGCCATGCGCTTATTATCCCGAAAGAACATTTTGACAATATATACAGCATGGATGCTGAGACAGCAGCCAAGATATTTACTATAGCTACAGAGGTGGCAAAGGCACAGAAGGCTGAGCTGAATCCGGATGGACTGAATATCCTTCAGAACAACGGCGAGGCAGCAGGTCAGACTGTATTCCACTTCCATATGCACCTTGTTCCAAGATACATCAAGGACAACGTGACTATGACCTGGATACCGGGTAAGGCTGATACAGAGGAGCTGTCAACATTGTCTAAGGCTCTCAGAAAGAGAATCTAGGCGATTGAAGATAGATATATAAGGTTTTGTGAGAAGAGCAGCACATGATGAACATAAGTCATGTGCTGTTTTTTTGTTATGGTGTTACTGATAGAAAGAGCAGGCGGTAGGAAAGGACTGTATATGGAATATAATGAAGAAACTCCGGCCAGAGTGCTGAGGCGGCTGTCGTCAAATGCGCTCAAGCTGACAGCCTGTGTGTGTATGGCCGTAGATCACATAGGCATAGTATTCATGGATAACAACTACATAATGCGCGCTGTGGGACGTCTGGCATTTCCTGTATTTGCATTCCTGCTTGTACAGGGGCTTCTGCATACATCCGACGTGAGGGGGTATCTTCTGAGACTTGGGATATTTGCGGTGGTGTCAGAGATACCATTTGATCTGGCAATGCACGATACGATCTGGTATCCGGGGGCGCAGAACATATTCTTTACCTTGACTGCCGGACTGTTTGCCATATACGCCATGGATAGCAGGGGACCGATCGGAAGATGGAAGGTCGAGATCGCACTGGCCGCAGCACTTCTGGCGGAGTTCCTGAGATTCGACTACGGCATGGCGGGAGTGGGAATCATAGTCATGTTCTATCTGATCGAGAAGGAGCGGAGTGGAGCGGATGCTTATACTCTGGCATATTTCAATAAGAAGCAGAACATTGAGATCGTGGTGCTCAGTTCGCTGGTATACATTCTCTGCCTGGGCATGAATCAGCTATACGCTCTGCTGGCGATGATACCTGTGAACATGTACAGCGGAGAGAGAGGAAGGATGAAGCTCAAGTATTTTTTCTACCTGTTTTATCCCCTGCATTTGCTGCTTATATGGTTTATATGGAAAATAATTCATTAAGCATCATTTCCCCCAAAAATATGTTGACTAATAACTCTCAATGATATAGAGTAATGGTTGCATTTATAGATATTAGAAAAACGCTCTTATTCAGAATGGTGGAGTCAGAAGGGACGAAGAAGCCATGGCAACCCCGATGTCAGATTCGGAAGGTGCCGACCTGAGCGACGCAGATATGTAGGTGATACAGGATCTGTGATCGAACAATGAGAGGCTTGACAGACACGATCAAACCGCTCATACGAAGCGGTTTTTCTTATGTACAAAAAAGAAAGGAAGTAGTATGGAAAGAAGATTATTTACATCGGAATCAGTAACAGAAGGACATCCTGACAAAATCTGTGACCAGATATCAGATGCAGTGCTTGATGCACTTATGGAGCAGGATCCAATGAGCCGTGTGGCATGTGAGACATCTATCACAACAGGTCTTGTTCTTGTAATGGGAGAGATCACGACCAACGCTTATGTGGACATTCAGAAGATCGTTCGTGAGACGATCAGAGAGATCGGATACGACAGAGCAAAGTACGGATTTGACTGCGATACATGCGGTGTTATCACAGCTATAGACGAGCAGTCATCAGATATCGCCATGGGAGTTGACAAGGCACTCGAGGCAAAGGAGCACCTCATGAGCGAGGATGACATCGAGGCGATCGGTGCCGGAGATCAGGGTATGATGTTCGGATTTGCAACAAATGAGACACCTGAGTACATGCCATACCCTATAGCACTTGCACACAAGCTGGCAAGAAAGCTCACAGAGGTCAGAAAGAACGGAACACTCCCATACTTAAGACCAGATGGAAAGACACAGGTTACAGTGGAGTATGATGAGAATGACAAGCCTGTAAGACTTGACGCAGTCGTTCTCTCAACACAGCACGGAGAGGAAGTCAGCCAGGAGCAGATCCACGCTGATGTTAAGAAGTATATATTCGACGAGGTTCTTCCGCAGGAGCTCATCGATGAGAATACCAAGTTCTTCATCAATCCAACAGGAAGATTCGTAATAGGTGGACCAAATGGCGACAGTGGTCTCACAGGACGTAAGATCATCGTTGACACATACGGCGGATATGCCCGTCACGGCGGCGGAGCCTTCTCGGGCAAGGATTGTACCAAGGTAGACCGTTCGGCGGCTTATGCGGCCCGCTACGTGGCTAAAAACATAGTTGCAGCAGGTCTGGCTGACAAGTGTGAGATACAGCTCTCATACGCTATCGGTGTTGCAAGACCTACATCCATCATGGTAGACACATTTGGCACAGGAAAGCTTTCAGATGAGAAGCTTGTCGAGATCATTAGAGAGCACTTTGACTTAAGACCAGCAGGTATCATCAAGATGCTTGACCTCAGAAGACCTATCTACAAGCAGACAGCAGCTTACGGACACTTCGGAAGAACAGATCTTGATCTCCCATGGGAGAAGCTGGACAAGGTGGATGTGCTGAAAGCATACTTATAAGCAGATTAAAAAAATTCAGACAAATATAAAAGCACATGTATCAGATTGAAACTGATACATGTGCTTTTTGTATATCACGTTATTCCGTGAGTATTAATCTTTGTATTTCTTTGCGGATTCAAGTGCCGCATCTATCTCGTCGAGGGATGCCTGGATCTTGCTCTCCGTACTCTCCGTACCCTCTTTGACGTCAAATGCTGAATCTATAGGCTCGCTGTCATCGGCGACATCCTCAAATGCAGTGTCGTCATAGTCGTCAGTGTGGATGACATCGTCCTCATCAGGAGATACCTGGTTGTCGTAATCGGAGTCTGCGTAACTCTCGTGGATAACCTCGTCGTCCCCAGGGAAGAGCGCCTTGTTGTTGATGGTAGGCACCTCGCTATTGTCGTGGTGAGGCATTCTGACGTGCTCAGCAGCTTTTGCAGAAGGCTCGGCAGCTTCTGATGTCTCATTTGCTGTGCTTTCCTTCTCCTCATTGTCCTTCTTCAGCTCGTCTATCTGAGCCTCGTAATCAGCGATGAGACCCTTGAGTGAGACAGCAAGGATGATGATGACAACTACCAGTATCACAAGAACTATGATGGCTATAAGCATTATTACGAACTTGTGCTTATCTATGAAACTGGACAGCGAATCCGTCTCCTCGATGAGATCCGTTGCGTCAAGGAAAGTTCCTTCATTTGGATTGAAGAAATACCAGCCCTGGTGTCCGTCGTTTGTTGCTGCGTAGAGGAGAACGGTGTTGGAACTGCTTCCCTTCATATAAGCTCTGATGTCCGTGTCGTTCAGGTTGATCTTCACTGGAAGATATCCGGTTGGCACTGAGACTGAATTAGGCTTTGGAATGATGTTATAAGTGTTGTTGCTTGAGTGAACACTTACAAGGGTATCTGCAGGTGCGGATGCGTTCTGATCTGCCTCTGTGAGTGTTCCTACCTCATCCTCAGTAACAACAGGCTTGGTCTCGCTGTCGATCGCTGCAGTAAGTGTTGCAGGCTCGGCTTCTGAACCGGTATCACTGACAGTGGATGAAGCTGTTTCGGTGGAAGCAGCGGCTGACTTGTCGCTGATGGTTACCGAGTTGTATGCAGGTGTCATGTCTATCGACTCTTCTGTGTCAGTGATGACCTCAACTGCTGATGTCTCTATGCTGGCAGTTCCGCTTGCAATGGCGGTAAATGTAAATGTTGCTGTCATTGCATCTCCAGGCTTTACATTTGCCTGGGAGTAGCTTACGGTGCCTTCAGATTCCACGGTGCCGCCGCTCACAGCCTTGAGCAATGTGGAATCATATGTGATACTGTAGCTGTAGCTTGATAAAGCCTGATCGGCTGCGTTTATACTTACCTTGATCTCCACGGTATCGCCTACAACGACCGTGGTGGATGGAACCTCAACACTAAATGTGACTGCAGCGGCATAAGCGGTATGAAGCATGAAAAGCATCATCGTCAACACACATGCAACTTCTGTCATGAACGTTCTAAAGCTGAATCTTGTAGTCCTCATAATATTCATATACGGTTATCTACCGAATCCTCCTTATCCTCTGTTAATTATTATGGTGTAAGTACGTGTAGCTTTACTCTGGGATTTACATACTATCTTAAATGTATTCTTTCCCGATTTCAGGTTTTTTGTTCCCGTTCCGCTCACTGTGGAGTAGCTGCTTACAGGTGAAGCGTTTATTGTCACACTTGATACAGATGATCTCACATTTACCGTGTACTGTGTAGTGCTGCTTATTGCAAATGTAGGTGACAGTTTCTGGCCGCTTACAGAGAGTGTTTTCAGGTAGTTGTTCTGGTTGCCCGGATTAGCCGCAGGCATCTTCATTGCTGTGCTTGGCATATTCTTGTAAACAGGTATGGCAAATGTTATGGCCTTGTTGAGTGCTCCTGAAGACTTGTAGGCATCATATACCTTCCATGCCTCTGTTGTAGGGGCCTGCACATTTCCCATGTACTGATGCCAGTACAGGCAGTCTGTGTAGGTTACGTTGAACTTCTGAGTATACAGAGTGTTCTGACCCTTGTTGATGTAGGACTCTCCGATATACATCGCACCGCCGATTATTGATTTGGCAGGTGTTGTCCATGGCCTGTTGTACGATGTGCCCGATGAAGCCCATCTCAGACCGTTTGTTATAGCGTTGCCCGATGCACTCTCAAATGCACCGATATTGTAGAAGTTATATATGCCGGGATATGTGGCATTCTTACCGTTTGTTCCCGAGGTTATCGAGCCTCCGACCTCCTGCTTGATACGTGAAGCAATGTGGTAAGGGCTGACGCCGGATTTCTGTGCTGCGGTGACTATCATGGACGAATATGTGGTGGTCGAACCGGTTGGGTGCGCATTGTGCATAAACGAACCAGATAATATAGCCTCAACTCCTGACTTTGTCTGTGATGAGTCGTATGACAGCTTTTCAAATGCGAACATGGAGCTTGCGGATGACATATATGTTCTCGGATCGAGGTAATACTTTACAAGATCGTCCGAAGCTGCAAACCATGTTGATCCATCATATGATGAGTAGGAGTCGGTCTTGTAGTTGTATCCAACGGTCTGTGATCTCCAGCCGTAGTTAGGACTGTAAGATGTACAGTTTACAAGGTTGTTGACACGTCCCTGTACGTTGACCTCGTTCTTGACCACGTCGTTCCAGTCAAGGTTGGTGTGTACCGCCTTGAATACCCAGTTTGGATGCTCCGCATGGAGCTTTCTGAGAAGCACCTTGTAGCTCTCAGGGAAGTTCTGGGCTGATAACTGCTTTTCAAATGCTGCATCCGATGTCTGGTTACCGTCAGGTTCCTTGTATGTTCCCATTGTGATGAGCGATGAGGAGATAAATCCTGTATACTTCTTGCTGCTGTATGTGAGGTTGACCTTGTACCATGACTTGTTGGATGTATCAGTCACGGAGAGTGCCTGTCCCTTCATGAGCATGATCGCGCTTCCGTTATAGGTTATAGGTGTACCCGCTGCCGTCTGGCGGAAGTATACATAGTCTTCATTCACGTAACCGCTCTTGGCTGCCTGAGCCGCTGTGGTAGGCTGCTGCGTAGTAGCCTTGGTCGTGGCCTTTGTTGTGGCTGAAGTGGAGTCGATCACGATGAACTTGGAATATACATAACCGGTGTAGCTCTTCTTCTTATATGTAAGCTTGACCTTGTACCATGTCTTGTTGGAAGTGCTCAGTACGGTCATTCTCTGACCGCCCATGAGCATGATCGGCGATCTGTTATACTTCAGCGGCGTGCCGTTTGGCGTTTTTCGGAAATATACATAGTTTTCATTGTTTCGAAGGTGAGCCTTCTTGGTGGTTGTCCTTGTGACCTTGATAAAAGCGGAGTACACATAACCGGTGTAGCTCTTCTTCTTGTATGTAAGCTTGACCTTGTACCATGTCTTGTTGGAAGTGCTCAGTACGGTCATCTTCTGACCCTTCCTGAGCAGTATGGCCGAGCCGTTATATTTTATAGGCGTGCCGTTTGGTGATTTGCGGAAATACACGTAGTCAGACGTGAGAGTTCCCGTGGTCGCGGCTTCTGCGTGATTGTTTCCCACATATAGTCCGGTCACCGCGATGCAGACGACCGCCCAAATAAGCATTACGATAGAAATAGTAGTCCGGGTTCGTTTAGTATTGATATCCATAGTAACCTCCATTTTTCATAAAACAAATCTATATATAAAATAGTATTTATGACAAAATTACGTCAGTCTAAGTTTACCATAATTATTGCAAATGAGCACCATTTTTGTGAAAAAAGTTATAAAAAAGTAATAAAATTGCAACAAAAAAGCTTTTGCCGGTCAGACAAGTGCTGACCGGCAAAAGCTTTTCGCCTTATGTCGTATATATTAACCTACTCTGAGCTTGAATTTCTGGATCTCTTTGTCCGTCTCTACCTTCTCGATGAGAGCACCAAGTCCGCGAAGCTTTTCGTCGAACTTCTCGTATCCTCTCTGGATATACTTGATATCACATACAGTAGAGAAGTCGTTGGCCACAAGTGCCGCAATTACAAGTGCTGCGCCTGCTCTCAGGTCAGGTGCTGCAACATTTGCACCGGTGAATGTCTCCACACCATCGAGAATAGCAGTGTTGCCCTCGACTCTGATATGTGCGCCCATTCTTGAAAGCTCTGCGACATACTTGAATCTGTTCTCAAATATGCTCTCGGTGACAATACTTGTTCCGTTGGACAGTGCAAGTGTAACCGCCATCTGTGGCTGCATATCTGTCGGGAATCCCGGATATGGCAGAGTCTTGATGTTGGTAGCCTTGAGTCTCTTGTTGCACATTACTCTCACTGAATCATCGTACTCGATGACAGTGGCACCTATATCTGTAAGCTTTGAGGTTATAGCCTCAAGATGCTTAGGAATTACGTTCTTGATGAGGACGTTGCCTCTGGTGGCTGCTGCCGCAACCATGAAGGTTCCTGCCTCGATCTGATCCGGAATGATGGAATATGTAGTTCCGTGAAGTGACTTTACGCCACGGATACGGATGACATCAGTTCCGGCACCCTTGATGTTAGCCCCCATACTGTTGAGGAAATTGGCAACATCAACGATATGTGGCTCCTTGGCTGCGTTCTCTATGGTAGTCTTGCCGTCTGCCATTACGGCGGCCATCATGACATTGATGGTGGCACCTACTGAGATCACATCCATGTAAATGTGGCTTCCGATCAGCTCATCAGCCTCAACGGATATCATACCGTTTGCTATATCAACGTGGGCTCCAAGTGCTTCAAAACCTTTTATGTGCAGATCTATCGGACGGGCTCCGATGTCACATCCGCCTGGAAGAGCGACCTGTGAATGGTTATATTTGCCAAGCAGTGCGCCGAGCAGATAGTAGGATGCTCTGATCTTTCTGATATATTCGTCGTCGACACAGAGATCGGTATTCGGATTGATGGTTCCACCACATATAGCAACCGTGTGCTCGTCTATGTAACGGACCCTTGCGCCGATACCCTGAATGGCCTGAAGAAGGACTCTTGTATCTCTGACGTTCGGTACGTTTTCTATTGTAACTTCCTGGTCGGTCATCACTGCAGCGGCAAGGATTCCAAGAGCCGCGTTCTTGGCGCCGGCTATGGTCACTTCACCCTCAAGAGGACGACCTCCCTTGATAACATACTGTTCCATATTTCACCTCTTAGATAATTCTCGGATTATCACAACTTTATAGATTATAGCACATAAATATTAAAAGTAAACAACTTTATGCACTGCATGCGCTTATCTGTATGCTTCCAATATTATCCATTCACCTGTCTGCTTCGCAATAGATACATCTGTAAATACGTTTTTCCCTGTCGGTAAGCTTGAAAATGTGGATGATCCCCTGCTCCGTTGTGGTGATGCATCTCGGGTTGGTACATTTCTTGATGCCGACCAGACGCTCAGGAAGCTCTATCTTGCGCTTTTCAACGAGCTTGCCATCTTTTATGATGTTGACGGATATATCCGGGTCGATATACCCCAGAACATCAAGGTTTATGTCGATATCCTGATCTATCTTAAGAATGTCCTTTCTTCCCATCTTCTCGCTTTTAACATTCTTGATTATAGCAACGGAGCAATCCAGCTTATCAAGATGAAGATCGTTGTATATCTGCAGGGCTTTGCCTGCTGTTATATGGTCAAGTACAATACCATTCTGAATACTGTCAATATTCATGATTATTCCTCCTATGCCTTAAAATCCTTGTCGAGTCCGAGAAGGTCCATGATGAGTGCCATTCGGACATATTTGCCGTTGAGTGCTTGTCGGAAATAACATGCTCTCGGATCGTCATCCACCTCAACAGATATCTCATTTACACGAGGAAGCGGGTGAAGGATCGACAGATCAGGTCTAGCGAGAGCCAGTTTTGACTTGTCAAGAATATAGGTATCTTTCAGTCTTATGTAGTCTGCCTCGTTGAAGAAACGTTCTTTCTGGACTCTTGTCATATAGAGAACGTCCAGAGAGCCGATAGCATCCTCAAGAGAGGAAATCTCCTCATATGGTATATTATTCTTCTCGATGACTTCTGTTCTTATATATTCAGGTAATTTTAATTCATCCGGTGAGATGAGAACAAACTTTATCCCCTCGTATCTTGACATAGCCTTTATAAGTGAATGAACCGTACGACCGAACATGAGATCCCCGCAGAAACCTATGGTCATATTGTTTAGTCTGCCCTTCTCTCTCTTTATTGTGAGAAGATCAGCTAATGTCTGCGTAGGGTGATTGTGACCGCCGTCACCGGCATTAATAATAGGAACATCTGATTTCATGGAAGCCAGCATAGGGGCACCCTCCTTGAAATGTCTCATGGCGATGATGTCGGCATAACAGCTCACGATCTTCACGGTATCGCCAACGCTCTCACCCTTTGTTGAAGATGAGGAGTTCGCAGATGAAAATCCGAGAACGTTTCCGCCGAGTTCCATCATGGCTGCCTCGAAGCTGAGTCTGGTACGTGTGCTTGGCTCAAAGAACAGAGTTGCGAGTTTTTTGCCCTTACAGACTTCACTGTATTTCTCTTTATTGTCGATGATGTCCTGTGCCAGTACGAGAAGATGGTCGATCTCCTCAACTGACAGATCCATTGGGTCTATTAAATGTCTCATTTGACATGATCCTCCTTATGTGATCAGATATATGAAAATATATTTGCCTTATATTATGTATGAATTATGAATTCAGAAGAGTGTACATAACAGCCTTCTCAGCGTGACGTCTGTTCTCAGCCTCATCCAGAATGTGGTTAAGGTTCTTGTCGATAACGCCCTGTGAAATCTCAAATCCCTGATGCATAGGCATGTCGTGGAATACTATAGCTTTGCTGCCCTCGGTAAATTCTTCGTTGAGCTGGTAAGGCATCATCTTTGCAAGAGTTTCCTCTTTCTGCTGTTTGTATGCAGGGTTGTTGAAGAACTCCATGTCTACCCATGTATCTGTGTAGAGGATATCCATATCCTTTGCGTACTTCTTTGCCTCCTCCATGCTCATGGTAGGATCGAGTTCAACATAGTGGCCTGTAGCCTTTGCTGCCTCAAAGAAATCGTCGCCGCATACAGTGTTGTTTACAAGTGGGGTGAGTCCGTAGATGGTTCCCTTCTTCATCTTTGCGAAGAACTCAACAAGTGAGTTAAATACATTGTTCTTTGCACCGATGTACATAAGCTTTACATCAAGGCTTCCGAATTTCTCTATAATAGTGAGGGCATCTGCCAGGATCTGGCATGGATGATAAGAACTGTCACATCCGTTGATAAATGGAACAGTAACGTTGTCTCCGAATAGCTCAACTGTCTCATTCTTTACAAGACGTGCCATGATGATATCTACATTTCTGCATACATACTTGATCTCTGATACAGGCTCTCCAAGTGTGAAGTTGGAATCCTTCCAGAGCTGGTTATAATATGTACCGCCGAGCTCGGTGATACCTGTTGTAAATGAAAGAAATGTTCTTGTGGAAGTTTTCTCAAAAAGAGTGTAGAGCTTCTTGCCCTCAAGAGCATGAGCGTACTTCTCAGGGTTCTTCTTCATATCAAGTGCCAGATTGAGAATATCCATCAGCTCATCAGCTGTGAAATTCTTGAAGTTAAGCATGTTTTTCATAACAAATGTCCTCTTTTCTTAATTTAATAAATATACATAGCAGTTAACGATGCACAGTATTATAATAAAACAATATGGCATTGTTAAGAATTTATTATATAGCACAAACTTTTAAAAGTAAACTAACACAAGAAAGGGATGAAAAAATCTTGGCATTACAAAATAATGTGATTTTCAAAAGAGTGTTAAAAGATATCAAGGAATATAAATGGACGTTATTGATTTTAGCGGTTGTCTTGATTTTGCTTCAATTGATTTTGGGAGATGTGTGTCCAATTAAAATTTTACTGGGAATACCATGTCCAGGTTGTGGACTCACACATGGGTGTATATATGTTGTTACATTTAGATGGAAAAGGGCTTGGGAATCTAATCCTGTATCTTTTTTATGGGTATTAACAATTATGTTGATAATTTCATATAGATATGTATTTGTACGAAAAAGTTGGTTGGTACAGGGAGCAATCATTATAACAGGACTTGTAACTATAACTCGATATATATTAGTCTTTTTCTGGTACTATAAAACTATGATTCATATAAATCTAAGTATGAGTATACTAAATATATTAGAAATTTTTTAAAAAACATTGTGCACAGATTTTATATATGGTAAAATTTGTTAAAATTAATAAATGAACAGGGGGAAAGGACATGAAGTGTAATAATTGCGGAATGGAAAATAATGATGGAGTACCATATTGTCAAAATTGTGGAGCTCCGTTAGGAAATGCAAGTATGAATTACCAAAATCCACAGACTGTGTATGTTCAGGCACCACAACAAGATATTCCTGCTGAATATCAGCCTATTTCAATGTGGGGATATTTTGGATATGAAATTTTATTTAGCATACCATGTATTGGATTAATCCTGTTACTTGTATTTTCGTTTGGCGGAACAAAAAATGTAAACTTAAAAAATTTTGCAAGATCATATTTTTGCTTTATGATTATTTTGGCTGTAATAGTGCTTATTGTGTTAGCGATAACAGGTGGATCTGCATTAAGTGCTTTTAATTAACATTTAACGGAAGTTGAAATATAAGTGTATGAGGGTATATATCAGTCAAGCGCTGAGTACATATACCCTTTTACATTAATAGACTTACGATAAAGGAGAGAAAAATGGCTATTATAGATGTTGTCCGCTTTGATGGACTGAAGAGTAGAGACTGGCTGATTTATAAGTATCCATCAGAAAATCTTGTTATGTTTACACAGTTAATTGTTCAGGAAGGACAAATGGCTTTTTTTATGAAAGGTGGAGTCGTTGCAGATGTATTTTATCCAGGCACATACACTTTATCAACGCAGAATTTGCCTATACTTAATAAAATTATTAATTTGCCATTTGGTGGAAAAACTCCTTTTAGTGCAGAAATCTATTTCATGAATACAACATTAAGACTGGATATTAATTGGGGAACTACGGATCCTATACAAATAATTGATCCAAAGTATTATGTCAAATTAAGGGTGCGTGCATTTGGACAAATGGGATTGCGCATAAATGATGCAATAAGGTTGTTCAAAGAATTGATTGGTGGAATGCAGAAAGCCGATGTGGTTAAATTTGATAAGATACAAGAGTATTATAAAGGTCTTACGATAGTAAAGGTTAAGGCAGCAATTGCGGAATCAATGATTAACAATAAGATATCAGCTCTTGATATGTCGGCTAAACTTGAAACGCTTTCTCAACAGGTCGCAAATCAAATAGCGCCGGAGTTTAATAAGTATGGATTAATAGTCTCTAATTTTTATATAAAATCGATTAATTTTCCGGATGAAGATTTTGCCCGAATTAATAAAATATTGGAAGATAAAGCGGAATTTGAAATCATGGGAGATGGAAGATATGCGACTAAAAGATCTTTTGATATTTATGAAGAGGCTGCATCTAATGCTGGGGGAATAGCTGGGGTGCTTGCTTCTGGTGGTATTGGCTTGGGTGCTGCTATAAATATGGGAAATGCAATGGAAAGAACGGTGGGGAATCCTATAAAAAAGGATTCTACAAAATGTTGCGTTTCATGTGGCGCAGTTATTCCGGCAACAGCAAAGTTTTGCCCTGAGTGTGGACACAACAACTCCGAGAGAATTTGCTCATGTGGAGCGAGATTGGCACCAGATGCAAAGTTTTGTCAAGAATGTGGAAGAAAAGTAGAATGAAATTGATTTATACTATATAATGATAAATATTACGGAGGATAAGAAAATGAAACAGAATGTATGCCCACAGTGTGGGGCGCCAATAGACTTTGGAGCAACAGAATGTAAGTATTGTGGTGAAAAAATTACTACGCAGCAGCCACAAATGGAATATCAGCAGCCACAAATGGGATATCAGCAGCCACAAATGGGATATCAGCAACCACAAATGGGATATCAGCAGCCTCAGGTGGTAATTCAACAAGTTCAACCGGTGTATAACGTTACAGGTATTAATCCGTCGTGGCCAATAAAAAGTAAAGTTGCAGCAGGACTTTTGGGTATATTCCTTGGAGGACTTGGGATACATAAATTTTATCTTGGAAAAGTAGGGCTTGGAATAGTATATTTATGTCTTTGCTGGACTGGAATACCTGCAATAATAGGGTTCATTGAAGGTATAATATACCTGTGCTCAAATGATGAAAACTTCCAGTTGAAAAACCATGTTCGTATAGGATAGTAATAAAAGTGGAATTTTGAATGTATTGGAAATTAGGAGAGATAGAGATATGAAAACTGAAAGAAGTGTTGCTTTGGGTGTTATACTGACCATAATTACATTTAATATATATGGTTTGTATTGGATGGCGGTTTTGAATGATGAATACAAAGATGAAGTTGGAGATACAAATGCAACTAGTGGAGGGATGGTTGTATTGTTATCTATAGTCACATGTGGTATATATGGAATTTATTGGGCGTATACAATGGGACAGAAGTTAGATGAGTTGAATAACAAAGGAGGTGCTGGTTCAGGAAATCAGAGCATTTTATTTTTGCTGCTGTTTTTATTCGGTTTTGGAATTATTGCACTTGCATTGATGCAGGATGGCATGAATAAACATATTAGACAACAGTATGGTCAGCAGAGCTATGATCAGAATGCATACAACCAGAACGCATACGGTCAGCAGCAGTACAGCCAGCAGGGCTATAACCAGAACGCATACGGCCAGCAGCAGTACAGCCAGCAGGGCTACGATCAGAATGCATACAACCAGAATGCGTACGGTCAGCAGGGCTATAACCAGAATGCATACAATCAGAACGCGTATGGCCAGCAGGGCTATAATCAGAATGGATATGGTCAGCAGCCTGGCATAGACCAGAACACATTTGGCCAGACCCCTTCAACTGATAACAATGGAACAGACAACCATCAGCAGTAACAGGAAATGATATAACAAAGCATGGATCAGATACAGATATCGAGAAGAAATGCGATAATGAAAAGGGATGCCGTCCTTTTGGGGATAGGCATCCTCTATTATATTTTCATAAGAACAACGGGACTAGCGGTTCCGTGTATATTCAGAAAGATAACCGGACTTTTATGCCCAGGGTGCGGGATAACAAGGGCGATTCTTGCGGCCGTAAGGTTGGATTTTGCGAAGGCATTTGCCTATAATCAGTTCATGTTTATAATTCTTCCGGCGTTAGCGTACATAATTATAAAAAACGATTATGTATTCGTAAGATATGGAAATAGAAAATTATCGCGATTTGACAACATACTTATATTTATATGTATTGCCGGGGCGGTGGTGTTTGCCGTTCTCAGGAATGTGATGCGATTTTGATAGGGGCGGTGACAAGTTTATTGGCAGCGTTATAGAATGACCGTCAGAACAGACTTATTTAATGTCCCATCTTCTTGACAATAAATAACAAAAGGGCATATAATTTACAATTGCCGAGGAGTTTTTCGGTAAAGTTGCACAAGCATTTCATTTGTGCTTGTAGTATTTTTCAGGGAGGGTTTTTGAAATGGCAAAAAAACCGTATTATATTACAACCGCCATTGCATATGCATCAGGTAAACCTCATATAGGCAACACCTACGAGATCGTGTTGGCTGACAGCATTGCAAGGTACAAGAGATTCGCAGGTTATGATGTAAGATTCATGACAGGAACAGATGAGCATGGACAGAAGATTGAGAACAAGGCTTTCGAGAACATGCAGACACCAAAGGAATTCGTGGATGAGACATCCGGTGAGATCAAGAGGATCTGGGACCTCATGAACACATCATATGACAAATTTATCCGTACAACAGACGATTATCATGAGAAGCAGGTACAGAAGATATTCAAGAAACTGTACGATCAGGGCGACATATACAAGGGACATTATGTAGGAAAGTACTGTACACCATGTGAGTCATTCTTCACAGACGGACAGCTCATAGATGGCAAATGTCCGGACTGTGGAAGACCTGTTCAGGAGGCAAAGGAGGAGGCATACTTCTTCAAGATGAGCAAATATCAGGACAAGCTCATGAAGCATATAGAGCAGCATCCTGAGTTTATACAGCCTGAGTCAAGACGTAACGAGATGGTCAACAACTTCTTAAAGCCGGGACTTCAGGATCTGTGTGTTTCAAGAACATCATTTAAGTGGGGAATTCCGGTAGACTTTGATCCAAAACATGTTGTATATGTATGGGTTGATGCGCTTTCAAACTACATAACTGGACTTGGATATGACGTAGATGGAAAGAGCGATGAGAAGTTTTATAAATACTGGCCAGCAGATCTTCACCTGATCGGTAAGGATATTCTGAGATTCCATACTATTTACTGGCCTATCATGCTGATGGCACTCGGACTTCCGCTTCCAAAGCAGGTATTCGGTCATCCTTGGCTTATCCAGAGTGACGGCAAGATGAGTAAGTCGAAGGGCAACGTAATGTACGCAGATGATATGGTAAACATATTTGGCGTGGACGCTGTCAGATTTTTCGTGCTTCACGAGATGCCATTTGAGAATGATGGAGTTATCTCATGGGAGCTCATGGTTGAGAGACTCAACTCAGAGCTTGCAAATACACTTGGAAACTTGGTCAACAGAACCATATCAATGTCCAACAAGTATTTCGGCGGCATTGTGACCAACACAAATGTCACAGAGCCAGTTGATGAGGATCTGAAGAAGGTTGTCATGGATTGCAGATATAGGGTTGCAGAGTGCATGGACAAGCTCAAGGTTGCAGATGCTATCACAGAGATATTCGCACTGTTCAAGAGATGCAACAAGTATATAGATGAGACAATGCCTTGGGCACTCGCAAAGGAGGAGGACAAGAAAGACAGACTCAATACAGTTCTGTATAACCTTGTCGAGAGCATCGTTATAGGTGCTACACTCCTTGAGCCATATATGCCTGAGACAACAGAGAAGATCATGGCTCAGCTCAGCACAGAGAAGAGAAAAGTCACAGAGCTTGGCAAGTTCGGTCTGTACAAGTCAGGAACAAAGGTTACAGAACAGCCTGAGATACTCTTTGCACGACTTGACGTGAAAGAGGTTATGGCAAAGGTAGCTGAGTTTGCTCCTGTAGAGAAGGAATCAATGTACGAGCAGGCAAAGAAACAGAAGGAAGAAAAGGAAAATTCCGCTGAGACCAAGAAGATCAAGATAGCTGAGGCGAAGGTTCAGTCTCTCAAGAGCAACCCTGATGTTGTGGACAAAGAGGAGATAAGTATAGATGAATTTCAGAAGATGCAGCTTATGATCGGAGAGATTGTAGCCTGCGAGGAAGTTCCAAATTCAAGAAAGCTTCTCTGCTCACAGGTAAGCTTTGGCAAGAACAATGTAAAGCAGATAGTATCAGGAATCAAGGGTACATACTCAGCAGAGGATATGGTAGGTAAGAAGGTTGTGGCTATAGTAAATCTTAAGCCATGTAAACTTGCCGGAGTTATATCAGAGGGTATGCTTTTGTGTGCTGAGGATCCGGAGGGCAATCTTTCACTCCTCACCACAGAGAAAGACTTCCCAGGTGGATGCTTTATAAGCTGATCCGACATATATAATAGAGTGTATTAAATATTAGAGGGGATTGTGGCACATGGTGGATATCGTGGCGCTGTGATCCCCTTTATATATTTTAGTGGGGCGCCATACGGGTAAACTGCAGGTAATATTTGGGTAATATGTCATGTAATGTCTTTATTGATTAATTAGATGTTCCATGATAAAATTTTGTTAGGTGTACAGGTGGGAGGAGTGCGCCTTTGGAAAGATTTAGAAATCTTAGCGCCATGAACCCTGGACAGTATGTTTTCAGGGATAACGAGGTTGGAGGTTATCGAATATTCGGCGGATGCCTTCACGCAGAGTCTGGATGCGCACATGATATCCAAATATGAGGGTGACCTCAAAACAAAGAATCATGACCGGACACCCACAGCTGCTTTGTATGGTGAAAGTTGAACGGTGAATGCACCTTTTTTTAGTGCGCCATATAATAATAGTATCAGTATGCAGTGTGGTATAAGCCGAAAGGAGAATAATTAAATATGTGTGGAATCATAGGATATGTAGGAAAGAAACCGGCCAAGGATATTTTGATAGATGGCCTGGCAAAACTCGAGTACAGGGGATATGATAGTGCTGGTATAGCACTGCTTAATGATGATGATACACTGACGATCAAGAAGAAGGCCGGAAGAGTAGATGATCTGAGAGAGATGTGCAGTGACGATAGTCCTGTATACAAGTCTACCTGTGGAATAGGTCATACAAGATGGGCTACTCACGGCGGAGTTACGGATGTGAATGCACATCCACACAAATGCGGAAATGTTGCTCTCATACATAATGGAATTATAGAGAATTATAATGATATTATCAGAGAGTACGGACTGGCTGACAAGCTGGTATCCGAGACAGACACAGAGGTTGTAGCAGCACTTTTGGATACTTTATATGAGGGGGACCCTATAGACGCCATAAGAAGGGCTGTTAGAGCAATAGCAGGTTCATTTGCACTTTGTATTATGTTTGCAGACAGACCTGGCAAGATATATGCAGTTAGAAATGTAAGTCCGATGATTGCTTCATATACAGAGGATGGGGCTATCATTGCCTCAGATCTTACAGCTATAATTGCATTTTCACAGAACTACTTTGTAGTGCCTGAGTATCATATACTGACACTCTCAGGCGCTGGGATCAAGGTAGAAGATATGAAGGGGAAAGTGGTAGAGCCAGAGATACTTAAGATCACATGGGATATTACGGCAGCTCAGAAGGGTGGATACCCTCATTTTATGTTGAAGGAGATCTATGAGCAGCCTGATGCACTTAGAAATACAATAACACCTCGTATAGTGAATTCGCTTCCTGATTTCACCGAGGATGGAATTGATGATGATGTGTTAAGAAATCTTGAGAACATTACGGTTGTGGCATGTGGAACAGCCATGCACGCCGGGATTGTCGGCAAAGCCATGATAGAGAAGGAGTTAAGGATTCCTGTTAATGTTGAAATAGCATCAGAATTTAGATATAAGGAACCACTCATAAATGAAAAAACTCTTGTGATAGTCACATCACAGTCCGGAGAGACCATAGATACACTCGAGGCACTTAGACTTGCCAAGAGATGTGGATCTAAGGTTTTGTCCATAGTCAATGTCAAAGGCTCAACAATTGCGAGGGAGAGCGACTATGTTCTCTATACACATGCGGGACCAGAGATTGCAGTTGCCAGCACAAAGGCATATTCAGTGCAGATGGCAGCTATGTACCTCATAGGTTGCAGGATAGGTTATGTAAAGGGAATCTATTCTGAAGACAGAGCTAGGGAATTTATCAGACAGCTCTTGGACGTTATCCCGGTTATAGAGGAGACGCTCAAGCAGGCTGACGAAGTTAAAACCGTAGCAAATTATATAAAAATGGCTCCAGACGCGTTCTTTATAGGAAGAGGACTTGATTATACTCTGTCTCTGGAGGGTGCGCTAAAGCTAAAAGAGATTTCATATGTTCATGCCGAGGCATATGCAGCAGGGGAGTTAAAACATGGAACGATTGCGCTCATAACAGACAACGTTCCGGTCATAGCTTTGGCTACACAGGAATCTGTATATGGAAAGATGATTTCCAACATACGCGAGGTGAAGGCAAGGGGGGCATATGTTATTCTTGTCAGCATGGATGAGGAATACAATGACGGAGATGTGTGCGATAAGCATATATCGATTCCTAAGCAGGATGGCCTGTTCACTGTGTTCTCAGCCGCTGTTATCCTTCAGCTCATAGCGTACTATACGTCCGATGCAAAGGGGTTGGACGTAGATAAGCCACGTAATCTGGCAAAGTCAGTTACAGTAGAATAATTGACTCCGGGACTTACATGGATATCGTGCGATAAATATCGGAGGGTTTTATATGAGTGATAAGATGTATTTGTGTGATGAGTACAAATTGTACTTTAAGATTGAAGACGACGTTGAGGTTCTTCACAATGAGGTAGAGCTGTACAATGCTCAGTTTGTGGGCAATAATGCGTTCTGCCATGAGGAATATATAGATGGTCAGAGAGCTCTGACATATTCTATTCCAGCCATGACTACCATGAATCAGTTCCTTGAAAAGAAGATACACAAGGATGAGCTGGTTGATCTGATATTCAGTATTGCAGATCAGCTCATGTATCTCAAGGCGAATGATCTGTCCATTGGAAAGGTTATACTGAATAAGGGATATATGTATATAGACTTCCAGAATATGGCTGTTCAGCTTATATTCCTGCCTATAGATAAGCCTATGGACAGATGTAATATGGAGAAGTTTATAAGGGATCTTATGGGCAATATGAGGTTTGCGAATAAGAAGGCATCTGATGCCGGATATGAGCTTATCAAATACTTTGATCACAATCCTACATTTTATCTGTCAGAATTTTATAAGTTTATAACAGACCTGAAGAATGATAATATAGCACATCCTGAGGATGAGCAGGAGCTTATGAAGTCAGCGGGAGTCAGCCCGGTCAATATGGCTAAGGTAGAGGTTCCTGAGACTCCTCAAGTTACAACTTCTTCATTCAAGCTTGCAAAGGAAGTTAAGGATTTTTCATCAAATGATATTGGATTTGATGCCAACGATGACGATTCGACAACAGTTCTCACAGCCAACAACCGTGGCAAGAGCGGCCCTGTCATCATAAGGACCAGAACAGGTGAGAGGATAAGGATCGACAAGCCGATATTCTGTATTGGTAAGTCTACACAGGGAGTTGACTATCAGGTAACTGACAACAATTCAGTCAGCCGCCGCCATGCTTACATTATCAATGTCAACGGCGTGTACTATCTGAGAGATAACAAGTCGACCAACCACACTTACCTTGGTGGCAAGATCATAAGCAGCGGAACGGATATGATGCTCATAGATGGTATCAGATTCAAGCTTGCGAACGAGGAGTTCACTTTCAAGGAGAAGTAAGATAAGACATATACAAATGCATAGACATCAATACAAAGAAATGCACATTCCAGGTTTTGGAATGTGCATTTTTGTTGTTGTATGATCGCTGGAATGATATTAGTTTGAAGCTTCGCCTCCGGATGTCACGTCAGCTTCACCGGAATCACTGCTGTCTGTGCTGTCATCGCCGGACTCAGAGTCTGAATTCTGAGGCGATCCCTCGATGGCGAGCATTGAGGCGTCCACCTTTGCAAGGTCGGATGGCTCCACGCTGTAGTAGTTGCCGTCATCGACAATCTGTACGGATATAACGACCGGGCTGAGATAGTTCATATCCTCGGACTTTGACTTGAGGATATCCGACACGCCCTGGGCAAATTCTTTCTCGTAATCTTCCTTTGTGGTGTTGTTGAAATCGCCGGCGCTGATCTTCTTGTTATAGTCGTCGATATATGCGAACACATCGTCAAATGCCTGGTTGAGAATGTCCATAGGATACACGGTCACGTCCACATAGTAGTCGCTTCCGCTCTTATAGGCTCTTGACACCTCGTATTTGGCCTTGGAGTAGATGACCTTTGCGGTCTCGTCAAATATGGCATCCACCTCGTCTGTCTCTGCGTTGTTCAGTGAGTAATGATTGATGAGCTGGCCGGCCAGATAATCTATGCTGTCGCTGTACATGGCTGAGGCGTCCTCCTCGGAGCCGTCGTTGTCCTTCACGTATCCGTCAAAGCTTCCTTTGTAGTTGACGTCGAGGACGTTCTGCATGTATGTCTGATAGGTGGTCTTCTTGCGGTGAAGACAGCCTGTGAGTGATGTCATCACGAGGGTTGCCGCGAGACCTAATATGACAAGTTTTGAATGGTGTTTCATCTATATGATCCTCCGTAAAATTTAAATTCAATGAGCAGTTACAATATAGCATAAAAAAAGTGGTTTGTAATCATAAAAGGTAAAAATACTTTGCTTACAGAATTATGTGTGCTATAATTACGGAGTATCTACAATAGGATTAGTTTTTCGGAGGTAAGGTCATGGCAAAACAGGTAGAAGATGTTGTAACTGACGATAGAGTAGAATCACTGAAGACAGTGAAGTTTGGTGGATATGATAAGGCATCCGTTGATTACTATATTGATGAACTTAAGGGAAAGCACAATAAAGAAGTAGAGGAGCTTAAGGCGAACGTCAACAAGCTCAGCGAGGCTGTTCTGAGTCTCAAGACCATGAGAGAGGTCAATATGACAGAGTCTTCCAAGACCATAGAGACTCTCAAGAAGACCAATTCAGAGCAGGAGAGCGAGATAGAGTCACTCAAGGAGCAGATCAATGCATACAAGCAGAGAGAGCTTGAGAATGCAGGAAGATACGAGTCGATATCAAGAACACTTCTTGAGGCCCGTGAGAGCGCAGACGCACTGATCGCACAGACTGAGAAGGAGTGTACAGACAAGAAGAATACTATAACTGCAGAGCTCGAGGCATACGAGACAGATGTCAAGGAGAGATGCACAAAGCTCCAGACAGATACAGAGATACAGTGCCAGCAGATGTATGATCAGACCGAGGCAAAGTGCAACAGCATGAAGGATGAGGCATACTCAGAGGCAGAGAAGACAAGAAATAAATCTCACGCAGATGCAGAGGCTCTGTCGGCAAAGACCGATTACGAGTGCAAGGTTATGAGAGAGGAAGCTCAGAAGGATGCTGCCAACACAAGAAATGCAGCCACAGATGATGCAACCAGACTTCGCAACAATGTGAAGAAGGAGTGCGCGAGCGTAAGCAGATATATGTCAGATCTTCTGTCATCACTGGACAATGTTATTTCTGCATGTGCTTCAACAAAGGATGTTGCTGACAAGGCATTTACCGGACTGAAGAGCGAGGCGACTGCTATGGTTAGTGATGCTGAGGATGCACAGTAGTAATATATGATATATGGCAACATGAAACTTTTCTATGTGGTGGGACATAGGAAAGTTTTATGTGCATTAAGGGGTAAATAATATACGGGGTGTATAATAATGGGATAAAACTGCACTTGTGCAGTGGATATATGGAGAGATATTTATGGAGATAAACAGACTTAGTGGTTATTCAGATTTTCTGGGAATAGTTGAATATCCTGCGGTTGTGTTCTGCGAGGATGGTGAAGTCCTCAGCATAAACAATGCCGCAGTTAAGATCGTGGGTTCGGATGTTGAATCCATTGCCATGGAGCCGGATAAGTTTATGGTCAGCGATGAGTTCTGGCCGACACTTGACGACAAGAAGGCTATCATATGGCACAGACTTGGACTTATAGTTAACGACAAGGACAGATATGTAGTCAGTGGATTTGTCAACCAGTTTGAATATGGTGACAAGAAGGCGTATATGGTATTGTTTGAGCTTCGATCAGACGTTACGATAGGAAGCGTGAGTCTTGAGAGGATAATAAACCATATAGGCGTTATAGCTCTGTATCTGTATAAGCCGGAGGGCGTATGGAGAACGAGATACGTATCTAAGAACATATCTGAGTATGGATATACAGATGGCAATTTCTACAGTGGGCTGGTGGGACTCAGCGACTTGCTCCCTAAGAGTGATTATGACCTTCTGATCGGACAGCTCTATAAGGTTCAGAATACCGGAGTGGATGATTTTGAGATGGAGACTAGGATCGTATCAGCTCACAGAGATATAAATAAGATGAGACTTAAGTGTCACATCGTGAGAACCACAGATGGCGACATGGATGGAATAGAGCTCCTGTTCATAAAGGACAAGGAGACCGGATACAATGAGGATCAGGCGGCGTATATATTATCTGCCATGTCTAAGATCAAGAGCTTTGTCATGGTACAGCAGTACGAGAATGGCAGACCGATCTTCAAGTATATAACCCCGAACGCCAAGCAGATGGGAATAAATGTGGATGCCATCAAGCTTGGTGACAGACTCGTAGAGGATTATATCCATCCGAAGGACAGAAGCAGGGTTATGGCGAATGTCAGAAACGCCACGAAGCGCGAGGACAAGGACTACGAGGAAGAGTTCAGGATAGTCAACGACAGAGGCGAGGTTATCTGGGTGAAGTCCCAGAGCTCTGTGACACAGGCGGCTGATAACACATACACGGTTGAGTATTTTATATCTGATATTACGGACAAGAAGGCTCTTGAGAACAGTGTTGAGCGCGCTAAGAAGGAGTTCGATGACAAGCTCTCATACATTATGAAGACAAACACCCGGTCGGATGAGGAAAGGAATCAGATAGATACCGAGAAGTGGACTCTGATAACGAAGGCGTTCTCTGCACTCACAGGACTTTATACAACTATCATAGATCCTGTGGGCAAGAAGATGGTTGAGCCGGCCGGCCCTCAGAAGCATATGGGTTATTTCTATGATATGTTTGAGAAGCCTCAGTATAAGCAGATATATATGAAGCTCAATGAGGTAGTTCTCAGGAACAATGTTCCGGTTATGATGGAGATGGATGATGACATCACGGGAAGTATGATCTGTGGTGCACCGATCATGATAGATGGCAAGCATGTGGCAACATGGATATGCTGCTCATATGATGACGAGGATGCGAAGAAAATGGAGAGCGTATACAAGGTGCAGTGGCAGCTTGGACGCATTTTCTCCGAATACGCATTCAGCTCTCAGATCCTGGCAAAGGAGGCGATCCGTGCCAAGTCAGAGGAGGTCATAATGGAGAACAAGATGCAGTGGCAGAAGATTCTGCTTGATGCCCTGAACACTTCAGATAAGAGCTCCCAGCAGGTTATCAATGACGTGATAGCACAGGTGGGAGAGGTCTTAAATGCTGACGTGGCAGCCCTGTATGTGAAGGACAAGCAGGGAGATCTGGATTGCCAGTATATCTGGTCCAAGAATCAGAGCATGTCTGCGGAGGAGTATGTGACAGAGTGGCAGCGCGCCAACATGAAGTTCAGATCATGGCAGAATGGTCAGGGCTCGGGCAAGCTGGTGGACAAGGGATACCTTGTGATAGATGCAAAGCATATGGATGAAGCAACCAAGAAGATCATGTCAGCGGGTCCTGTTAAGAGCTTTACCGCAGTTCCGGTGTATGCCAATGGCAATTATGGAGCGGTATTTGTGCTGGCGAATACCTCTATCAACAAATTGTGGACCACAGAGGAGATTGAATTTGTAAAGCAGACAGGTGATGTACTCAGAAGTGCCCTTGAGAAGATAGAGAGCGATGACAGCGTTAAACGCATAAACAGTGTTCTCCTCGATACATATAACTATATTGATGAGGGTATATTTATTAGAGAAGTTGATACTGGAAGAGTGCTGTTCTCGAACAGGACTCTGAACGATATGCTTGGATATGATTTTACAGACAAGGACAGTAAGCTCCTTATAGAGAATCTCAGAGATAAGTACAAGCTCATGGGAGGTCCGGATCAGCATCTGGCTACGGACAGCAAGGAGGTCAACTGGAGAAGCTATATAAGAAGTCTCGACAAGATCATGGATTTGACTGAAGTTAGCATGAAATGGCTTGACGGCAGCAATGCATCTCTTGTAATATTAAGGGACGTGAACGAATAGAAGGGAGACTTGTGATGGCAAGCGCAGATATTGGTATAGATTTAGGTACAGCCAGTATACTGGTGTATGTGAAAGGCAAAGGAGTCGTACTCAAGGAGCCTTCAGTAGTTGCATACGACAGGGATACTAATAAGATAGTGGCTATTGGTGAAGAGGCGAGACTTATGCTTGGAAGAACTCCGGGTAATATAGTGGCCATCAGACCTCTCAGGCAGGGCGTAATCTCTGATTATACGATAACAGAGAAGATGCTCAAGTATTTCATACAGAAGGCTGTCGGAAGGAGTTATTTTGGAAGACGACCTAGGATCAGCGTATGTGTACCTTCTCAGGTTACAGAGGTTGAGAAGAAGGCGGTTGAGGATGCAACTTATGCGGCCGGCGCCAGGGATGTGTCCATAATTGAGGAGCCAGTGGCAGCAGCCATCGGAGCAGGAATAGATATATACAGACCATGTGGAAACATGATAGTTGATATAGGTGGTGGAACTGCCGATATAGCAGTCATCTCTCTCGGAGGCCCTGTTGTCAGTGCATCCATTAAGGTGGCCGGAGATGATTTTGATGAGGCAGTTGTCAGATTCATGAGAAAGAAGCATAACCTTCTCATAGGAGAGAGAACCGCCGAGGAGATCAAGATCAAGATAGGTACATGTTATAGGAGACCTGAGAATATAACGTTGGATATACGAGGCAGAAACCTTGTAACCGGTCTTCCGAAGACTGTTACGGTCACATCGGATGAGACGGAGGAGGCACTTCGTGAGCCTGCGTCCCAGATATGTGAAGCTGTTCATTCAGTTCTGGAGAGAACTCCTCCTGAGCTTGCTGCTGATATTGCAGATCGTGGTATAGTTCTGACCGGTGGTGGTGCGCTGCTCCACGGACTTGAGGAGCTGCTTGAGGAGAAGACAGGAATAACCACCATGACAGCGGAGGATCCACTCAGAGCGGTGGCCATTGGTACAGGAAAGTACATCGAGCTTCTCAGCGAGAAGAACAATTAATACAGGAGCTGAGGACTCAGTCTTCAGAGGAGAGAAAACTTGGTAAGAGAAGGTTACGTAGAGAAAGTTATATATAAGAATGAAGACAATGGGTACGCCGTCTTCGCCGTTGAGGGCGAGGACGGCGAAGATATTTTTGTGGGGAATCTTCACGGCGTTGCAGAGGGGATCTATGTATCGGCGGAGGGGGATTATGTAGAGCATCCAACGTATGATCTGCAGTTCAAATTCACCTCATGTGAGATCAAGATGCCGGATGATGTGCTCAGTATTGAGAAGTACCTCGGTTCGGGCATCATAAAGGGTGTCGGAGAGGCTCTGGCGAAACGTATAGTGAAGAAGTTCCGTATGGACTCACTCAGGATAATCGAGGAGGAGCCGGAACGCCTTGCGGAGATACGCGGAATATCCGAGAGGAAGGCCAGAGACATTGCCGTGTCATACAACGAGAAGAAAGAGATGCAGGATGCGCTCATGTTCCTGACCGGTCTCAATATCCCGGTGAACCTCGCTGTAAAGATCTACAATGAATACGGTGACGAAGTGTACGACATAGTGAGGACAAATCCCTATAAGATAGCAGAGGATATAACGGGCGTTGGATTCAGGACAGCGGACGAGATTGCGGACAGACTTGGTGTCGGAAGAGATTCGGATTTCAGGGTAAGAGCCGCTATTATGTATGCCCTATCCGGTGCAAATGGACTTGGCCATATGTATATTCCCCAGAAGATGCTGGTAGACAAGACATATTCATTGCTGATGAATGAGTACATGCCATATGATCCGGAACTTGAGATGTCCATATGCAATCAGATACTTGAGCTCAGCGTTGCCGGCAAGATAATCATAAAGGAGCTGAAGGACGATCCAGATTCAGGGGAGCTCCCAGATGTGAGCCTTGATGGTCCGGTGGCTGACATAGACATGGATTCGCTGGATACGGAGTCAGAGTCAAACGTGACAAATGCCGTGTATGCAGCACCTAATTATTATATGGAGCTCAATTCGGCAAGACTTCTGTGTGAGCTCAACATAGATTTCTCAAAGGCAAAGCTCAAGATAGACAAGGTTGTTGAGACGGTAGAAAAGTCAGAGAATATGAAGCTGGCTGATGCCCAGAGACTTGCCATAAGAAATGCCGTGGATCACGGCGTTGCGGTCATAACCGGAGGCCCCGGAACCGGAAAGACAACGATCATAAATGTGCTTATCAAGATATACGAGAGCTTCAGGATGAAGATAGTTCTCGCTGCGCCTACAGGACGTGCAGCCAAGAGGATAACCGAGGCCACAGGATACGGAGCACAGACCATACACAGAATGCTCGAGCTTACGGGCGGAGTGGAAGGAGAAGAGACTTCTGCATATACATTTATGCGGAATGAGAGCAATCCACTTGAGGCCGATGTTATCATAATAGATGAGATGTCCATGGTTGACAGCAGCATTTTCTACAGTCTGCTCAAGGCTGTGGCTCCGGGCACAAGACTTGTGCTTGTGGGTGATTCGGATCAGCTTCCGTCAGTTGGCCCGGGAAATGTGCTCAAGGATATCATAGCGTCCGGTGTGTTCAGCGTGTCGGTGCTGGACAGGATATACAGACAGGGCGAGGACAGCGATATCATAGGCAATGCCCACAGGATAAAGGATGGAGAGCATGTGGAGATCAAGAATAAGAGCAGGGATTTCTTCTTTGTTCCAAGAAATGGCTACAATGAGATCGTGGCAGAGCTCAAGGTGCTCCTGACAAAGCAGCTTCCATCATATTTTGGTGTGGATAAATCGGATATACAGGTGCTGACACCTATGCGTAAGTATGATATGGGTGTTGAGAACCTCAACAAGCAGCTTCAGGATGTCCTCAATCCGGAGGGACACGGAAAGCCCGAGCATGACCGGGGCGATGTGGTGTTCAGACAGGGCGATAAGGTCATGCAGGTCAAGAACAATTACAAGCAGGAGTGGAAGATACTGGATCCGTCGGGCAGATTTGCCAAGGAGGAAGGAGTCGGAGTGTTCAACGGCGATATTGGATTTGTAAAGGCTGTTGACGACTACGAGCAGAGGATAGTGGTGGAATTTGACGATGGAAGACAGACTGAGTATCCATACAACCAGCTTGAGGAGCTTGAGCATGCATTTGCGATAACCATACATAAGTCGCAGGGAAGTGAGTATCCCGTGGTTGTGATCCCGCTTCTCAGATGCCCACCTAAGCTTTTGAACAGAAACCTGCTGTACACGGCGGTGACGAGAGCCAGAAGAAGCGTGGTCATAGTGGGCAATATAGGACTGGTAAATACGATGATAGACAATGAGGATGAACAGAAGAGATACACCTCATTTGCACTGAGACTCAGGGAGATGGAGAGAAGATGAAACGATGCGCAGATAAGTTCGGGTTCGGACGACTGCTCACGGATCTCCTGTATCCCCGCCGGTGTGCGATATGTGACGAGGTGCTTCCGATGGGAGAAGGGCTGATATGCAGAGGGCATAACAGCCTTCCCTATGTGAAGGCTCCGTCATGTATGGTGTGCGGCAAGGAGGTCGACAGTGAAGAGCGGGAGCTCTGTCTGGACTGTGAAAAACATTCAAGAAATTTCGAAAGAGGTTTCCCCGTATTTAATTACGTGGAACCCGTCAAAGCCAGTGTTCTGGCGATAAAATTCCATAACAAAAAAGAATATTGTGATTTCTACGGAGCTCAGATGGCGGAGAAGGTGCGCCCGTATGTCAGAAGGTATGGAATAGATGCGGTCACCTGTGTACCTTTGCACAGGAGAAAGCAGAGACAGCGCGGCTACAATCAGGCGGCTGTACTGGCGAAGGTTGTCGCTGATGAACTGGGGCTTCCATTCTGTGAGGATATGCTGGTGAGAAGAAAGTACACCACGCCGCAGAAGAAACTGGACAACCTGGAGAGGGCAAACAACATAAAGACATCCATGGACATAGGCAGAGTGTACCCGGAGTACAGAAATATCCTGCTTGTGGATGACATATATACAACCGGTGTCACCATAGACGTGTGCGCCGGCCTTCTGAAGAAAGCCGGCGCACGCCATGTATATTATTCATCTGTATGTGTTGGCAAGGGGTGTTAGTCCTCGTCTGTATCGTCAACTATATGGAAGTCCTCGTCGCTCTTCTCTTCCTCCTCCGGCATGTACACGTTGAAGATGTGTACAAATACCAGTGAACACAGATAAGCGTGAAGTCCTGCGACACATATGAGCATAAGACCGAGCACGGTGGAGCTGAAATAACATCCCGCTGCGATCGCTGCCGTTATCGCAACCATGAGAAGTGTCCATGGAAGATTCTTGATGGACATGAGGAATGCGTTCTTGATGGTCGCTTTGACTGTGTTCTCAAACTGCGCCTGAAGTGGGAATACATACAGGACGGTGAACAGGTAGATAAGTGACATGATGGTGAATATGACCAGCATACTCTTGATGTTCCTGCTCACGGCGAACCACATGTCAAATGCACACAGGACACCGGCAAGCAGAGCCAGAACTCCTATCCCTGTGGCCTGTTTGAAATTCTCCCTGAAGCTCTTGAAGAACAGCTTGACCACGCCGCCCTGACCGTTTCTGATGCATTTCATGGTGGTGTAGTAGAGTGCTGTGGTCGATGCACCTATCGTGAGGATTGGCAGGGAAGTCAGCAGCCACAGAAAATGCAATATTACTATATCGCACACTATGGTTAGAAAATTCATGATAGGATTATCTGTCGATAATGATCTGTTCAAAATAAAATACCTCTCTTTCTTTAGCCAAAAAATATTACAAGCCTAAGCCATCAGATCTTCCTTTGTAAGGGTCTCAAGTGTGGCTACGTCAATGTTGTCCATGGAAACTATTCTGGTGGCCTGCCTGGATATGGCGGATTCCATAAAGTTACGGACTTCACGGGCGTTGGCAAATGTATCGTCGTGATGTGAGGCTTTGTCGTGCCAGTATTCTGAGGCGTATGCGCGGGCATCATTGTCCAGCTTGTATTCCTGCTTGGAACACATGCTCTCGAAGATGGACATAAGCTCGTCCCCGGTGTAATCCTCAAATGTGATGAATTTGTTGAATCTGGAACGAAGTCCCGGGTTGGAGCTCAGGAACTGTTCCATGAGATCCGGGTAGCCGGCAACTATGACTATGAGATCATCTCTGTGATCCTCCATAGCCTTGAGCAGCGTGTCCACTGCCTCCTGGCCGAAATCATTCTCACCCTTGCCTGCGGTGAGAGTATAAGCCTCATCTATAAATAAGATCCCGCCGAGGGCTGATTCTATGACCTCGGTTGTCTTGACGGCTGTCTGACCGATATATCCCACAACAAGTCCGCCTCTGTCGACCTCGACAAGCTGTCCTCTTGACAGTATGCCCAGACCCTTGTAGATATTTGCAAGAAGTCTTGCCACCGTGGTCTTTCCTGTTCCCGGATTGCCGGAGAATACAAGGTGGAGAGATACGGACGGTTGTTTCATGCCGTTTTTCTCGCGGAGCTTCTTGATCTTCAGAAGGTTTACGAGGTTGGTGATGTCCTTCTTCACGCTCTCGAGTCCGGTCATGGAATTCAGTTCCTCGAGAAGAGTGTCCACATCCTTGACGGGTTCAGCCATTTCGGAAGCTGTCGACTTAGCCGGAGTCTGTGAGACTGGGGAAGCACTCTTTGGGAGTGCGTTGTACTTGTCGAGCAGTGGACTTGGATCTATGGCGTACAGGTTCATGGACTTGAGATATTTGTCGAGCATGAGGCAGTAGCCTGTGAGCCTTGCTATCTCGTTGTCGTCAGTCATGTCGTTGCAGGCGATGAATTCCTGGCCCATGAGCTTGAACATTCTGACGTAATCTCTGGAACGGTATACTGCTCTGGGATTGACCTTTGCCCGGGCCAGATCGCCCTGTACAAAATATGTAAGGGATCTAGGTGGTGTCACGGCAAAATCCCCGGTTGTTCTCTCATATTTGAATGTGCGGAATTTGTCTGTTGTAAAGTGCTGGTTCAGGTATTCGCGGACAAATTTTATCTCCAGGGTAAGTTCTGCCTGGTCGGCGCTGGACAGATATGCAAGAAACTGAAGCAGGTCAAACTGAAGCATCTCTCTTGTCTTGAGTCCTGTCTTCTGGCGCGCACCGTAGCCGTCGTTGTCCAGCGAATCGGCATAGGAATAGCAGTTGTCCAGTTCGGCTTTTAGTGAGTAATTCATAAGTTGTTCCCCATCCTTTCCATAAAGCACATAATTATATCTATTGTAAAGCCTTTGGCCCATGTAATCAAATAAAGTTTTGCCTGGTTAATCCATTTATTGTGTCATATTTGTATTTTGTATGATAAAATAGCAGTTATATGAGCAAAATTTACACCAAAAGGTGACAAAAGCGACAGGAGACAGACGATATGAGATTCAGACCATGCATAGACATACACAATGGACAGGTAAAGCAGATAGTTGGAGGCAGTCTCTGTGATGAGGGTGACAGAGCAGATGAAAACTTTGTATCACAGAAGGACGGAGACTTCTTTGCTGAACTGTACAAAAGCTATGGACTTAAGGGTGGTCATATCATACTTCTCAATCCTGCGTCCAGCGAATACTATGACGCCGATGTGAGACAGGCACAGCTCGCTCTGGCTGCATATCCGGGAGGACTGCAGATAGGCGGGGGAATAAATGCTGACAATGCACAGCGGTTCATAGATATGGGTGCGTCACATGTCATAGCCACATCATTTGTGTTCAGGGATGGAGAGATCAACTACGACAACCTGAAGGCACTTGAGAAGGCTGTGGGCAGAGAGCATCTGGTGCTGGATCTGTCCTGCCGGAAGAGGGACGGAGAGTATTATATTGTCACTGACAGATGGCAGAAATTTACAAATGTAAAGGTGGAGGAGGCAACGCTTGACCGGCTCTCGGAATACTGCGACGAGTATCTCGTTCATGCGGTGGATGTGGAGGGCAAGGCGTCAGGCATAGAGACCCATGTTGCGGACATGCTTGGAAGATGGGGAAAGCTGCCGATGACATATGCCGGAGGTGTGGCATCATTTGACGATCTGGAACAGCTCAGAAGTCTCGGAAGGAACAGGATAGACGTGACCATAGGGAGTGCACTGGATATCTTTGGGGGACATATGGCGTTTCAGGAGATTATAAGGTTTATGGAGGGTTAACATGGCAAAGATGAAGAAGGTACTGGCCATTGCGATGGCTGCGGCTATGGGTATGTCCATGCTGGCTGGCTGCGGAGGTCAGGGCAAGGACGATGTGACAGAGGCGACAAGCCAGGCGGAGACCAGCGAGGCTGCGATCTCGGAGGAGAAGACAGAGGAGGCTGCTTCGGAGGAGGCTGAACAGGAGAAGACAGAGGTCAAGGCAGGGGATGTCCTGATAGACCTGAACTTTGATGACAATGACACGGACGAGTGCCATACATATTCAAATGGCGGACAGGCCGTACTCGGAGCAGAGAACGGAGAACTGTGTCTGGATATAACCGGAACAGGAAGCCTGGATTATGCGAACCAGATATACTATGACGGATTTGAGCTCAACCAGGACTGTGTGTATGAGCTGTCATTTGACGTGCACAGCACCATTGAGAGAGGACTTCAGTACAGACTTCAGATAAATGGCGGTGATTACCACGCTTATGTGATGGATGACATAACGATAGGCACTGAGACACAGCACATATCCAACCAGTTCACCATGAGTGAGGCATCGGATCCGGCACCTAGAATGTGTATGAATCTGGGACATTTCGAGGGTGTTGGTGATGACAGCGTGCCTCACAAGGTATACTTTGACAATATCAAGCTCACTGTAGTTGACGCCTCAAGCGCACAGAGCGTTGAGGGTATTCCTGATCCAAAGCTGGTTAACATCAACCAGATGGGTTACGGCAAGGGTGCGAAGAAGCTTGCCACAGTGACTGACAGAGACGCCAAGAGCTACGAGGTAAAGAGCGTCGCTGATGACAAGGTAGTCAGCAAGGGTGACGTATCTGGCTGGGATTACGATCCTGCTGTGGGCGACAAATGTGCGGTTATAGATTTCTCTGATGTCAAGGATCAGGGTACATACAAGATAGTTCTCGACACCGGAGCAGAATCATACGAGTTCCCTGTTGGGGATGGCGTGTATGACGATATATACAAGGCGTCAGTGCTCATGCTCTATGACCAGAGATGTGGAACAGAGCTTGATTCAGCCATAGCCGGTGATTTTGCACACGCTGCATGTCACATGGGAACTGCCATAGTGTACGGCTCAGATGTTGCAAAGGATGTGACCGGCGGATGGCATGATGCCGGAGACTACGGAAGGTATGTTGTTCCGGGCGCAAAGACGGTACAGGATCTGCTCCTCACATATGAGGATTCAGAGTATGCGGCAAAGGATGACGCTATCGGAATACCTGAGAGCGGCAACGGTGTTCCTGACGTTCTGGATGAGGCCAGATACGAGCTTGACTGGATGCTCAAGATGCAGGATGAGACCAGCGGCGGAGTTTATCACAAGGTTACCGGAGAGGTGTTCCCTGAGACGGTGGCTGCTGTTGAGGAGACTGCACAGATGATACTCTCACCTATATCCAACACAGCAACAGGCGATTTTGCGGCTGTTATGGCAAAGGCTTCAGTTGTATACAGAAAGTACGATGCAGCATTTGCAGATTCATGTCTTGCTGCAGCTCAGAAGGCGTGGAAGTATCTTGAGCAGCATCAGGGAGATGCAGGCTTTAAGAACGTTGGAAGCATAGTTACAGGTGAGTATCCTGACAGCAATGACAGCGATGAGTACCTGTGGGCAGCAGCGGAGCTGTATATCGCAACAGGTGATGAGAGCTACAATGATTATGTGAAGACAGCCATCGAGGGAAGTGTTAAGTACGGCCTTGGATGGGCGGATGTCGGATATTATGGAATATATGACTACTGTGTAAATGTAAAGGACTGCGCAGCAGAGAAGGAGATACTTAAGAAGGGTGCTGACAAGCTTGTAGATAACTATGCCGGCAGCGGCTTCGGTTCAACAACAGGCGGCTCTTATGTATGGGGAAGCAACATGGTCGTTGCGGATAACGGAATCCTCCTGCTCATGGCATCAAAGGTTCTGGGCGACGATTCATATGTGGACTATGCGGCAGACCAGCTCAACTATATACTTGGAAGAAATGCAGTCAGCTACTGTTATGTGACAGGATATGGTTCACAGACTCCTGAGAATCCACACCACAGACCTTCAGAGGTGCTGGGCAAGGCAATGCCTGGAATGCTTGTGGGCGGTGCCGATGGAAACCTTGAGGATCCATATGCGAAGGCTGTTCTTGCAAAGCTTCCAAAGGAGAGATGCTATGTCGACAACGCACAGAGTTATTCATGTAATGAGGTAACGATCTACTGGAATTCACCTCTTGTATATCTTCTTGCGAACTTCAAGTAGCAAATATTTAAGAATATGTAACTATCATTAGTACATCATATTTGATATAACTATTGAATATCATGTAAGGAATCGGTATGGAAATATGAATGAATATGTGGACAAAATAAAAAAGCTTATGGAGAAAGAGATGGTCAGATATGTTATAGCCGGAGGAATGACCACGGCTGTGAATCTTGTATCATTCTTTGTGTTGAGACTTGTGACGGATCTGTCGCGAAGTGCGGCGAATATCATAGCGATAATGCTTGCCATATTATTTGCCTACTTTGCAAATGGATTTTACGTGTTCAGGTCGGAGCAGAGGAAGAGCATAGGCCGGATCATAAGGGAGTTCATATCATTTGTGGGAATGCGTTTGTTTGCCATGGTGGTGGAGGTCGTTGGAACCAACCTGCTGTGCGACTCCTTCAGATACAATGAGTTTATATCAAAGATAATAATTCAAGTAGTTGTACTTGTAATAAACTATATATTCAGCAAATGCTTCGTATTTAAGAAGGATAAAAAGCCTGTAAAGGATATATTTGCTGACAACTATATCATGATAATCGCTTTTATCATCCCGGCGATATTTATGTTCGTGCTGTGGGTGGTGGCGGAGATAGGACCATTTGGCGGACACAGCCTTACCATGGTGGACAGTCTTCACCAGTATCTGCCATTCTTCTCTGATTATCATGACAAACTGGTGAACGAGGGAAGCCTGTTCTATACATGGGACATAGGCATGGGAAGCAATCTGCTTGACATAATCGCCTACTATATGGCTTGTCCTCTGAACTTTATAATCGTGCTGTTCAGCAGGGAGCATCTGTACATAGCGATGTGCCTGCTCATAAGTATCAAGATAGCTCTGTCCGGTATGACCATGGCGAGCTATCTTGGATACAAGTGCAGGAACAAGAACAACCTGCTCATCATTCCATTTGCTGTGGCATATGCGCTCAGCAACTATGTCATAGGATATTCATGGAATCTCATGTGGATGGACTGTATACTGATACTTCCGCTTATCATGCAGGGCTTCGAGCAGATGATGGAGGACGGCAGCAACTACAGACTGTACACGCTCAGTCTGTTCTACGGACTTCTGTGTAACTACTATATATGTTTCATGATATGTGTGTTCCTGGTTCTCCAGTTTATACTCACCAATCACAAGAACATATACAAGGGCGCAGAGGACACTTTGAGATTTGCGGGAACATCTGTCATGGCTGCGGCTATGTCTGCGTTTATGCTGATCCCGGCTTATATCGGGCTTAACACCACGGCGTCTGCCACCAGACATTTCCCTAAATGGGAGTGGTACGGAAGCATATGGGATATGATAAAGCAGATGTTTGTCCTGACTGAGCCGATAAAGAGCCAGCAGTTTGACGGCGGTGTGAACCTGTACTGCGGTACATTTGCCATACTGCTGATAGGAATATATATTTTCAATACAAAGATCAAATGGTACGAGAAGCTTAAGAATGTGATACTGATCGTATTTCTCATGATGAGCTTCAATAATACGCTGCTCAACTATATATGGCACGGCTTCCATGACCAGTACGGAATTCCGAACAGATTTTCATTCCTGTTCATCTTCATTCTGCTGAGCATGGGATACGAGGCCCTTGCAAATACAGACAAGAAGCAGATACCGGGAATAGCCCTGGGAATCATCGTGGCGTTCGGTTTCCTGGTTTATGCGGATAAGAATATTGATATGGACAGGACGGTAATTATCCTCACATGGGTGCTGTTTGTTGTGTACTCGGCGGGAATCCTGGCTCTGGGACTTGTACGCGGCAAAGGAAAATTTGCAGTGGCGGCAATACTTTCAGTGCTGTGCCTGACTGAGATCGTGTTCGGTGCGGCAAAGGGATACGAGAGCAATGGAACGGTGAACATACCGGATTACTATGGCGATGCTGCTAGTGTGCAGGCTGCTATAGATTCTGTTAAGACAGGCCATTTTCCATATAGAACGGAGCTCAACAACACCAAGGTGGTGGATGAATCTACCTATTACAATATGCAGGGAGTCAGCCTGTTTGGTTCGACGGTTTCAAATGACCTTGTGAATGCCATGCACGGACTTGGTTTCTACACAGGTGCCAATGAGTTTCTGTTTGACGGAGCAAATCCGGTGTCAAGTTCGGTTCTGGGCATAAGATATGTGTTCAGGAGACAGGATGAGCATATGTCCTACGATATGGACTATGTGGATACAGTGGATGGCGTTGATGTATACCAGAACAGCCGGGCGCTCAAGCTGGGCTTCATGGTGAATAACGAGCTGAAAGACTGGACTTCTGATGCATCGAATATGTTTGACAGTATAAATAATTTCGTGGAAAAGTCGACCGGGGTGGCTGGTACGTTCAGCCAGATATATCCGGAGGTAACTGGCTCTTCAAATGACATCACGATAACACATGACAATCCGTACAGTGAATACTTTGGACTTTCCAATATCACACCGGGTATCGTGAGCTTTGGACTCAGCTTTGACATAACAGAGGAACAGAATGATCTGTACATCATAGCGAACTGCAATGGAATCACCAAGATAAGGATATATGTGAACGGTGAGGAGCAGAATTACGAGAGACTTCAGTACCAGACATACCATGTGGGACATCTGACAAAGGGAACCAACGTGGAGGTCGAGTATTATTTCTCTGCGGGTGTACCTGACAATACATCTGCAAGACTTACGATAGCCACTCTCAACGGTGATGCATTTGACCAGGCGTATGAGAGATGGGCTGACAATCAGTTAAATATCAACAAATTTGAGGATGGATATGTGAAGGGACATATATCAGTCGATGAGGCTGGCCTGATGTTCACATCCATACCATATGATTCGGGCTGGACTGCCTATGTTGATGGCAGAAAGACCGATATACAGACTGTTGCGGGAGCATTTATCGCACTGGATCTCGAGAAGGGAGACCATGTGATAGAGTTCAAGTATTTCCCTAGAGGACTCAAGAGCGGCCTGATATTCACATTTGCCGGATGGCTTGTGTTTGCGCTGCTTATGAATGCGAAGACCATCAAGGAGAAGCGCGGCAGCAAAAAGGGGAAGCCTGAGGATGAGGATCGGACAGATGATGAAGCAGTGATAGAGTAATGCAGATCTGTTGAGAGATAAAATATGCATAATAACGAGGTAGAATGGCTGAAAAGTCATAAAAGTAGTCCAATATGTACAAAATAACAGAGAAAATTTGTACATTATTCAGCATAAAAAACTATATGAGCGTTGACCTTAATAATTATTTATAATATAATGTATCCATGTGGATATGCATAGGAGTGTCTATGTGGCAAACGCAATATTTATAGAAACAGAGGTGCATTAATGGACAAAATTAAGGAAATTGGGATTAAGCCGCTTGCACTGGCCATGGCTGTTCTGGCTTTGCTGGCGGGAGTGCTGGGAGTAGCCGGTATAGGTGTGGGAGCTATTATATGTGGCGTCCTGGCAGCGGTCGTTGCTGTTCTGGTATTACTGGTATTCGGAGATGGCAACATGGGATCAGCAGGAAAGTCTGATAAGTATAAGAAGCTTTTCATGAACCTTCCTATAGGATTTGCACAGGCGAGGATCGTTAATGATCCTGTCAACGGAACAAACTACGAGATAGTAGACGCCAATGAGATATTTGGGGAGTATTTCAAGCTCGATGTGTCTGACTACAAGGACAAGATACTGAAGGAGAGCAAGATAGAGGTACTTCAGGATATCAATGCATGGTTCACAGCTTATAACAACTCCGGCACCAAAGAGGGAGATCTGATGGATGTTGAGATCACCATGGAGTCACTTCAGAAGGTGTTCAACACGGTTATGTATAAGTCAGAGGCTGATTACATCAACATGGTAGTCATAGATGTGACCAAGCAGAAGGAGACTGAGGAGAAGCTCAGCAAGGCCATCGTGGATGCGAATGCAGCATACAAGACACAGGCCGAGTTCCTTGCAAACATGAGCCACGAGATAAGAACACCTATAAACGGTATTCTCGGTATGCTCCAGCTCACACTTATGGCTGAGGATCTTCAGGCTGATTACAGAGATAACCTTATCACAGCTAAGAACTGTGCAGACACACTGCTCAGACTTATCAATGATATTCTTGATATAAGCAAGCTTGAGGCTGGTAAGTACAAGATCAAGGAAGAGACATTTGACATCAGGACTGCCATCGAGGACACAGTTGCTGCACAGGTTCCAATCGCGACCAACAAGGGACTTCAGCTCGACTGTTCATTTGGAAGCAATATTCCAAAGCTTGTCCGCGGTGATGGACAGAGAATCCAGCAGGTTCTCAACTGTCTGCTTTCAAATGCGATCAAGTTCACATCAGAGGGAAGCGTAAGAGTCAAGATCGCATCCATGGATGATGGGGACAACAAGATCAAGATCAGAATGGCAGTTGCAGATACCGGTATAGGTATCTCAGAGGCTAACATGAGCAAGCTGTTCATAAGATTCAGTCAGGTAGATGCATCAGATACAAGAAAGTACGGTGGTTCAGGTCTGGGACTTGTCATCACCAAGCAGATCGTTGAGCTGATGGGTGGTAACATCACAGTTCAGAGTAAGGAAGATATAGGTTCAACATTCATTGTTGAGATACCTCTCAAGGTCATCAAGGCTGCGGATGCGGCAGATGAGTTCCTCAAGGAGAAGGAGGAGCCAGCGGTATTCTCCATCAATGCACACAGCAAGGCAAGGATACTTGTGGCAGAGGATGAGCCGGTCAACCAGCAGGTTATCGGTAAGCTTCTCGGTATGGCAGGATTCTCATACGATATAGCTGAGAATGGCCAGAAGGCTGTTGAGCTGTTCAAGACCAAGATATACGATGCGGCACTGTTTGACGTACAGATGCCGGTTATGGACGGTATAGCAGCTACACAGGAGATCAGGGAGATAGAGCGCAAGGAGAAGAGAAAGAGACTTCCGATCATTGCGGTTACGGCGAGAGCCATGTTCGGTGACAAGGAGAGGATCCTTGAGAACCAGCTTGATGATTATATCGCAAAGCCTTATAATCTCAATGATGTGGTTGATACACTGAATAAGTACATAGACGACTGATGTGAAAGGTCATAAGTATACATGACATAGTGAGAAACAAAGTCAAATAAAAAATCGGGGATTATGGAATCAACACCCATATTCCCGGTTTTTTTAGTTTTACATGGATATATTAAGGCAGTTAAAGAAAGATCAATATTATATGGAGGTATATGATATGTCAGATTTTTTCCAGGATGTGTTCAACAAGACCAAGAAGTTTGCAAATAATGCGGTGGATGAGACGAAGGACGCAGCGCAGAAGGCAAAGCTCAACAACAAGATATCAAATGAGGTGCAGATGATCGACAGGAACATGGTCGAGATCGGCAAGTATTTCTACGAGCAGAACAAGGAGAATCCACCTCAGGAGCTGCTCCAGTATTTCAACAATGTAAGGGTTCTTCAGGACAGTATAGCCATAAGCAGGAGCGAGATACAGAACATTGATAATGCCATGGCGGCAAGGAAGCAGGCTGATATGAATCCTAATCAGAGTCCTAACCAGAACTATAACCAGAACTATAACCAGAACCCAAATAACAATCAGAACATGGGAAATGGACAATTTTAGTAAAAAAGTTATATATACATGCTGTAAAATCAGAAGCCCGTTCGTAACAGGACGGGCTTTTTGTATATTGAAATTGGGCAATATACAGCCTGTATATTGCCGCAATTTATAAAATTTTCTTTATGAAATCCCCCCTTTACAAAGGCTGAGAGAGGGTGTAAGGTGTGCTTACAACTCAGAGAGAAGGGAGGACGGAGATCATATATTATGTAATACCATTGATCGCAACTGTGAGTATGGCGGTGGTGTCGGACTTCAGAGACTGGAGGATTCCGAACAGGCTTATCGCGGTTGGCATGATACAGGGATTCCTGATGTCGGCAGTTGTCAGAGGGCCGTGTGATGGACTTCTGAGCAGTGTGGCAGGTTGTGTTATTCCTGTGGTGATCTTGTTTGTATTATTTCATAAAAAAGCCCTGGGTGCAGGAGATATCAAGCTGCTGGCGACGGCTGGCACATTTGTAGGAACCGATGTGATCCGGGTGATTGTTTACTCCTTTTTGGCCGGAGGAGTTATATCTTTATTTTTTCTTTTAAAAGAAGTTTTAATGTCAGTTACGAATCGTAAAGAAATTTCAACAAAACAATTTTATAGGAATCTGATGAAGTCCAGGGTACATTTCTCTGCTGCCATAATGGGCGGGGTCATGTATTACGTGTGCACTACAGAGTGGAGGTGACAAAATTCAGCAGTACAAGATTGGGATACTGGATGGTGACAGGGCTTACATGATAAGTCTTATGAACCATATAAATTCGGACAGAGACAATCCACTGTTTGCGCTTGCATTTTCATCGGAGGGAGAACTGTATGGGTATCTTGAGACGAAGGCTCTGGATGTTCTGCTGGTGGATGAGAATATTCCTCTGGATGAGAGCAAAGTGCCGGTGGCCTGCCGGATGATATTTATGACGAGGGATAGAGTCGATGGATCAGAAGAGATATGCCATAACAGGATATTCAAATATTCCAGGGCACGGAACATTTCTTCAGAGATCCTCAGATATATGAATATAGACGATACGGATCGAAGGAGAAAGCTGTTCAGGTCGTATGCAGTTATATCGCCCATAGGAAGATGCGGTAAGACAAATCTTGCGGTCAGCCTGTGCATGAATGATGAGGTGCGGGGCGGTCTGTATGTGGGCATGGAGGAGTACAGTGCATTTCACGACCGTGAGGACGTTCTGGCGAATGTGATATATCTGGTGAAACAGAGGTCGCCGGATCTGACCGGATATATGGAGCGGAATATCGTGGAGCTTGAGGAATACAGCGTGCTTGGATATCTGGGATCATACATAGATGCACTGGAGCTGGACACGGAGGATATGGTGTGGCTCATCGACGAGTTCCGCAGATGGGGCAGATATACAACGGTTGTATTTGATATGGGACAGGCGGTTCTCAAGGATCTGGCGATACTTGGGGTATTTGACGAGATAATGGTTCCGGAGCTTAAGGATGAATTGTCCCAGGACAAGCTTGGGATGTTCGAGAGGGTTCTGGAGAGAAGGGAGCTCGGCAAGATTGCTCGGAGGCTGCACAGGTTGAACGTGCCGCTGGCGGTTCCGGGAAGTGCGGAGATGCTGAGATTTATAGAAAGTGAAATAGGAAGCAGAAGATGAAACAGGATGACAGACAGTTGATACGAAGCAAGGTCATGCAGAGTATAGATATGTCGGGTGACATAGGAGATGATCAGGTCAGCGATATGATCGACAGGTGTATTCTCGAATCTGAGTCCGGGAATGTGCTGAGCGTGAGGGATAAGCTGGCGCTGAAGAAGGAACTGTTCAACAGTCTGAGGAGGCTTGATATATTGTCCGAGCTTCTCGACGATGAAGCGGTGACTGAGATAATGATAAATGGCTACAGCAATATATTTGTCGAGCGGGCAGGAAGGATGTACAGGTATGACAAGGCATTTGAGAGCGAGGAACGGCTCAAGACCATAATCCAGAGCATCGTAGCGGAGTGCAACAGGATAGTAAATGAGGCGTCGCCGATAGTGGATGCAAGGCTTAAGGATGGTTCGAGAGTGAATGTGGTGCTGCCGCCGGTGAGCCTGAGCGGCAGCGTGATGACCATAAGAAAGTTTCCGAAGGACAAGATGACCATGGACAAGCTGGTGGAGATCGGATCAGTCACCATGGAGGTTGCTGATTTCCTGAAGAATCTGGTCGTGGCGGGCTACAACATAATCATCTCGGGAGGAACCGGCGCGGGCAAGACGACATTTCTGAATGCCCTGTCAGGATATATACCAGCGGATGAGAGAATTGTCACGATAGAGGATTCGGCGGAGCTTCAGCTTGCGGGCATCGACAATCTGGTGAGCCTTGAGGCGAGAAGTGCAAATGTCGAGGGCGAAAATGCGGTGAGCATAAGGGATCTTATCAAGACAAGCCTTAGAATGAGGCCTTCGCGGATAATAGTGGGTGAGGTCAGGGACGCGGCGGCGATAGATATGCTTACAGCCATGAACACAGGGCACGATGGAAGCCTGTCAACAGGACATGCAAACTCTGCCCGGGACATGCTGACGAGGCTTGAGACCATGGTTCTGATGGGTGCGGATATGCCTGTTCTGGCGATAAGGCAGCAGATAGCGTCGGCGGTGGACATAGTTGTCCAGCTTGGAAGATTGAGGGACAGATCCCGAAGATGTATAGAGATAAGCGAGGTCACAGGACTGGAAGGAGGTGAATTTGTCATGAATAAATTGTATGAATTTCATGAGAGCAATATGGGAAAGGACAGGGGGAGAGTGGAAGGAATGCTTAGAAAGATAAATGATCTTCACAACACATCAAAGCTCGTGGCGGCTGGACTTATAAGCGTTAATGAGAGCAGTGATTCAAGGAGGGATGTGTGCTGAGACAGGGTATAGATTATGATTCTTATAAACTAAGTGTCAGGGAAATCGTAACCGGTATCGTTGTGTATTCAGTCATAGCGGTGATGGTGTCGGTGCTCTTCTTTGACAGTCTTATACCGTGCCTGGTGTTCATGCCGGGAATTCTGGTATTTCTCAGAAAAATAGCCGATGGTAAATGCAGGCAGAGAAAGAAAAAACTTAATAATGAATTTAAGGAAATGCTGCTGTCACTGTCCGCAAATATGGCGGCGGGATATTCATTGGAAAAAGCATTTGTTCCGGCCTGTCACGAGCTGGACGGAATGTATCAGGGAAAATCTTATATCAGACAGGAAATGCTGCTCATAATAAACGGCCTTGAGATGAGCTCTGATGTTGAAAGTCTTTTGAGGGATATGGCGGACAGGTCAGGACTTCAGGATGTGAAGGAATTTGCTCATGTGGTCGCAGTTGCAAAGGGCTCCGGGGGAAATCTCATCAGGATGATGAAGAAGATGGTTGAAAATATTGACAGGCGTCTGGAAGTGGAGGAAGAGATAGACACGATGATAACGTCAAAACGGCTGGAGCAGAATATCATGTCCGCCATGCCATTTGTCATCATTCTGTATCTGAGGGTGTGTAATCCCGGATATATGGATGCGCTGTATGGCAATGCTCTGGGGATAGCTGCCATGAGTGCGTGTCTGGTGATCACGGCGGCGACGGTGATATGGGGCAGAAAGATCACAGATATACATATGTGAAAGGATGATGGATATGCTGAAAAGGGCTGCGGGAAAAATATACGGCTGGATAGAACCGCATATGGACAATGACAAGATGCTCACGAAGATAAAGAGGGTATACATATGTACGGATGCCGCGGCGAGGGATAAATGTGCGGAGATGTACACAGACATTATTGCGAAGATCCTGCTGGTGCTTTTGGTGACATGTATTCTTGCGGTGATCCTTATGGCAAAGGAAGTATTTGCGCCTCATCAGGTGGTGCTCACCAGAGATGGGTACGGAGGGGATGTGTCCACCGTCACTCTGGAGACTGACATAGATGGAGAAAAGACGGATTTTGATGTGGATGTCATGCCGCTGGAATATGATCCTGACGATATGGAAGCTGTGTTTGAGCAGGGATTTGGTGAGATTGAAGACCTGTATCTTGGGGAAAATGAATCCCCCGACGAAGTGATATATGATCTGGAGCTTGTGGATCACCTGGATGCGCTCGGACTCGATGTGCAGTGGATAAGCGAGGACAACGAGCTGGTGTCGTCTGATGGACGTATCGGCGATATAGCGGAGGGAGAAGACAGAATAGTGTCCATCACGGCTGTTCTTACATACAGGGAGCTGAGCGCGGAGAGAACATACCAGATACGCGTGTGCGGAAGGGAAGAGACAGGCAGGGAAAAGGCTCTGAAGGATATAAGGGAAGTCATCAGGGAGATACAGGCGGGAAGTGGGGATTCGAGCGAGGTGGTACTGCCGGAGCAGATAAACGGATATGCGGTCAGGCCCACCTCGGGAGGCGGAAGCGGTCTTATGATACTGTTTCTCGGTGGTTTCGCAGCCATTTGTATATGGGGTGGAAACAGGTCGAAGATCCGGGGAATGGAAAAAAAGAGATCCGACGAGCTCATGTCGGAGTACCCGGAGCTTGTGGATAAGCTGACGCTCTATCTTGGAGCAGGAGTCACGGTCAGAGGTGCATTTGCAAGGATAGTGAAGAGTGGCAGGGAAGATTGTGCCGGTACGGATCAGGGCGGGAGTGTCCTGACCAGGGAACTGATTTATACGCTAAATGAGATCCAGGCAGGAGTATCCGAGAGTGAGGCTTACTACAACATGGGGCACAGGATAAATCTGCCGGTGTATATAAAGCTCATGTCGCTTTTGTCACAGAATGTGAAGAAAGGCACGAGAGATATATTGATCATGATGGCGGGCGAGGAGCAGAACGCAATGCAGACCAGAAAGGAGATGGCGAAGAGAAAGGGGGAGGAAGCCGGGACAAAGCTGCTTCTTCCGATGGTGGTTCTGCTGGGAGTGGTCATGGTAATAGTCATGCTGCCCGCAATAATAAATTTTTAAGATAATAAGTTTTTAAGGAGGAAAAATGTATGAAGAGATGGGAAGATTTTATGGAAGATGAGTCAGGTATGGGAGTGGTCGAAATAATCCTTATAATGGTGGTCTTGATCGCGATGTGCGTCATATTCAAGCAGCAGATAACCTCTTTGGTGAACAACATATGGAATTCGATCAACAAGAGTGCAAAGAAGATATATTAAGGGGGAGCTGTATGAGAAATCAGGGACATGTAACGGTTTTTCTGAGTATAATCCTGATCTCCATGCTGCTTCTGGGGCTCTCCGTGCTTGAGATGGCGCGGATAAGAATGGGCAGTGCCAAGGCCGCAATGGCGGCCGAGGGCGCAGCCTGTGATGTGAAGGCGGCGTACGACAAGGAGTTGTTTGAGGAGTATCATCTGCTGGCGGTCGACAGCACATTTGGCGGACACGGTGAGGGAAAGCTTGAGCAGATGGCGCAGGATTATCTGGAATATACTCTGGAAAATGGTCAGGGCGACAATATGAGCGTTGAAGATGTGGCGCTGGCAGAGTGCAGGGGACTTCTGGAGAATGACTGCGAGAATATGAAGCTGCAGATAACCGACCATATGAAGGTGTACATGGAGGAGAAGGGAATAGAAGACATTCTTGAGATGATAACATCCGGGGATAAGGCCATGGAGGATGCTTCTGGAGCTGTGGAAAATGGTAAGAATGAGTCGAATCAGGATGAGAGCAGTTGGAGCGGTACGGATCCTAGAAAAGCGCTGAAAAGCATCCTGACAGGTGGACTTCTGAATGTTGTCACGCCATCCGGGCGGATGGTGTCAGATCAGGCATACGATCTGGATGGCTTTCCGTCAGACGGACAGGCGGAGGATACGAGACAGTGGGAGGACATAGAATTTGACGATCTGGATAAATTCCAGAGGCAGCTCATGTCGGATGGAGAGAGATCACAGACCGGAATAGTGGATGACATATATGGTGTCGGGTATGCACTGGCGAATTTCAATACATTTACCGACAGGAAACAGGACAGACCATTTGAGTGTGAGGTGGAATACATTATCGCCGGAAAGGATAATGACCATGACAATCTGCAGGGGGTCGTGAACAGGATAGTGCTTCACAGACTGCCGCTCAATCTGGCATATCTGCTCTCGGACAGTGCAAAGATGGCCGAGGTGTCATCCATAGCTGCGGTGCTGGCCCTTGTGCCGGGAGTAACCTATGGGGCAGCGAAATATCTGCTGCTCGGATGCTGGGCTTATGCTGAGACAATTGTTGATATAAGGCTGCTGCTTGACGGCAAAAGCGTCCAGTTTATGAAGACAGACGAATATTGGGTGACGGATATCAACAGTCTTGACAAGCTGATGAATCTGGATTCCGTGGACTACGAAGGCGTGGACGCTGTGAGCTACAGGGATTATCTGGCGATACTTCTGATAGAGAATAAGGGTGGCATGTATTACAGGATGGCGGATCTTATACAGCTTAATTTCAGACAGACGGATGAGACATTTGAGATGAAGAATATGATGTATTCGCTGACATTTGATGTCGAAGTCAGTCAGGACAGGAAATTTGCATCGTTTATAGAAGAGCACGAGGGCGTATCAAAGATAGATGACGGACTGTACAGGTACAGCTTCAGGCAGTGTGTGAGTTATTGAAATATAAAAATATCCTAAAGGGGGGTGTTATATGTTCTCTTGTTGTATGTTGAAAAGTAAATATATGAAAGATAAATCGCCTCTCCAAGCGCATATTACTATAGATTTTGTTCGAATCAGGTATGGCAGGAGAATATATAAGACAGCTCCTTTGGGATGTGACCGTGGTAGCGTCAGCGTGGAAGCATCTCTGGTGCTCCCGGTGTTTATATTTGCCATGCTGGCTGTGTTTGCCATGGCCGGGTGTATAAGGACACGGACTGTGATATATGAGGGGTTACATGAGACTGCTGCGTATCTTGCGGAATATAGCTATGCGTATGAGCTCGCCGAAAATGGCGTGGATATGGGATCGTATGCTGAAGGTATGGCAGATGGTGTGTCGCTCGTGCTGGCGAACAGGAAGATCAGGGAGTACATAGATGACAAAGGCACGGTGAACACATATGTCGACGGCGGAATGTCCGGGGTTAAGGTGATAAATGCAGAGCTGTCGGATGACGGATTTGTGTGCCTCAAGGTCAGATATATGCTGAAGATCAATCTGCCATTTGCCGGAGGTTCCACAGTGGGGTGTGTGGACAGGATAAGACAGAGGTCGTACCTTGGATATGACAGGTCGCAGGATGATGACGATGATGATGAGTATGTGTATGTGGCTGAGAATGGTTCAGTGTACCACAACTCGCGGAGCTGTTACCACATCAGGATCTCAGTGAGAAGCGTGAGCGGTGAGGCTCTGGACGGCAGATATTCCGGACTTGCGGCGTGCAGGATCTGTGGAAGATATAAAAGCAATGGTGTGATATATGTCACTGAACAGGGAGACAAATATCACTATTCGCTGGGCTGTTCCGGCTTGAAACGGACGATATACAGAAAGAAAAAGTCAGAGTGCGGGGGACTTCCCCAGTGCTCTGAATGCGGAAAAAGATAGGAGAAGAGAAGAAAAGACAGGAGGAGTCAGATATATGGATGACAATGGATCTATAGTTCTGGAGATGTGCCTGATAACACCGATACTTGTGTGTGCCGTGTTTGTGGTGATGAACATGCTGTTTATAGCGTTTAACCATGCGGCGGCATCGGGGGAGGCATATCTGGTGCTATATAACCGAGAGGAATACAGGATTGATGAGAGTGGTGAGGGGGATACGGACAGTGCAGAGAAAGCGATGTCCACAAATGTATCCGAGACCGTGATATGTGCAGATGATGTGGATGCGGAAATGGCCATGAATGGGAAGAATCTGGCTGCGGAGATAACTTACAGAGAGTCATTTCCGGGGATACAGATATTGATAGATGACGGCAGATGTGACAGAAAGACTGCGGCCAGACAGGAGATAAGGGATGTAGGAAATGAACTTAGGAGGTGGCAGGAATATGGTAAGTTATTGCCAGGTAGAGGGAATTAACACTTTTTTTGTGGTGGAGGTCAGTGCAGCAGCCATAAATTCCTATGAGACGGACATGCTGTACAATAATTTTGTCGAGGGAATAATACAGCCGGAATTCAGGGCCATCAACGGAGATATGTTCATATACTGCAAAATAAATGGCATGAAGAGCCTGGACGATATATCTGACAGGGGGATAATGTCCATGGAGCAGGCTGTTGCTCTCATGAGATCGTTGTGCAGTGTGGTCATGGAGACGGGAGAATATATGCTTGAGCCGGACAATCTTCTGATAGAATCCGACAAGATATTTTACTCGGATGCAGAGAAGAGTTTCAGATACGTGTATGTGCCGGGACAGGGAACGGATGTCAGAACGGGAATAAAGAAGCTGGTGGAGAAGATCATAAAGAGGGTAGATCACAGAGACACTGAGCTTGTGGATTTTATGTATGAGATATATGACATGGTGGTGTCGGCAAATTATGACATGGAGCGGATGCAGAAATATGTAGATGAGGTCTCTGCCCGTGAGCAGGAAAAATGCTGCTCCGGCAATAAAAAAAGAAATGTGGAATCTTTGGCTGCAGCCCGTGAGCAGGAGCTGTTGATGGATGAGGTGTTCGGAACGGATCAAAGCAGTGCGGCGGCGTTGACGATACCGACAACGGAGAAAAACAAATATGATAGGATGTTTTTCATACTCATAGGATTTACTGTGGCGGCATTTATGGGAATAGCGGCTGTTCAATTTTATATACAGGGGCATGCGGCGGATGTGAGACTTATAATGCTGGCACTCATCGTGCTGTCCGTGGAGTTATTTGTTTATGTGGAGATGAAGAGGAAGCTGTCTGCTGCTGAGGATGAACGGCGGGGACAGGAGGGCGTGGAGTGCTCAGAGCTGCGATATACGGAGGAAGATGAAAACAGAAGACCTAAAAAACAGAATGTTGATGCATTGGAACATGTAAGTCTGGCTGATGAAATGTCTGGCAGTACCACAGTGCTTGGCCTGGAGGATGACTGTACAACCCTGCTTACACAGCATAATCTCGATGGCAGAGCGTCCGCACAGGAGCAGAGGCTGTCTGTGAGACTGACCGGAGACGGAGGCACTGTGGATGCTGAATTCCCGGTGACGCCGGAGGGAGTTGTATTGGGGCGGGACATACGACAGGCGGATCAGGTTATCGAGGACATCAGCGTGAGCAGAAGACATATGAAGATATACTCGGATGCGGAGAAGATCTATGTCGAAGATCTTGATTCCACAAATGGAACTGTCATAAATGGGATCAGGCTTCCGGCGGGCAGGAGCTGGCAGCTTGCGGACAGAGATGTTCTGTGTATAGGCACCAGGCAATACCATATTCAAATATTGCTTATCTGATTGATATAAAATGTAAATTCAGATATAATAGTCTGTGTGAGTTTTATGATACAAAGGTAGGTATTGGTGATGTCGTATGTAGCTTTATATAGAAAATGGAGACCTGATACTTTTGACGAGGTAAAGGGGCAGGATCATATAGTTACCACTCTTAGAAACCAGATTAAGAATGATAGACTTGGTCATGCCTTTTTATTTTGCGGTACAAGAGGAACAGGTAAGACTTCGATCGCCAAGATATTTGCCAAGGCATGTAACTGTGAGCATCCGGTGGACGGAAGCCCATGTAATGAATGTGCAAGCTGCAGAGCCATATCGGATGGATCGTCGCTCAATGTCATTGAGATAGATGCGGCTTCCAACAATGGTGTCGACAATATAAGGCAGATTAGGGAGGAGGTAGCATATCCTCCTACTGAGGGCAAGTATAAGGTATACATCATAGATGAGGTTCACATGTTGTCTCCTGGAGCGTTCAACGCTCTGTTAAAGACTCTCGAGGAACCGCCATCATATGTAATATTCATACTGGCTACCACGGAGTCCCACAAGATACCTATAACCATATCGTCAAGGTGTCAGAAGTACGACTTCAGACGTATCCCGGTGGATGTCATCTCGGATCGACTGGAGGAGCTTATGAACAGGGAGGGGCTTGATGCGGATAAGAAGGCGATAGATTATATCGCCAAGTCCGGTGATGGTTCCATGAGAGATGCATTGTCTATTCTGGATCAGTGCGTTGCATTCAATCTCGGACAGAAGCTTACATATGATAATGTGCTTGAGACCATAGGAGCTGTGGACATAGATACATTTGCAAGACTTCTGGAGTGCGTGCTGGAATCTGATGTTGAGCATGCCATAGACGTCGTTGACGAAGTTGTGTGGCAGGGGCGTGAGCTTGGCCGTTTCGTCAATGAATTTACATGGTTCCTCAGGAACATACTAGTTGTCAAGCTGTCCTCGGCGGAGGGCGACAGATTGGATATGACCAAGGAGAATCTGGAACGCATAAGAGAGATATCCGGTCATATGGAGGAGAGCACCATAGTAAGATATATAAACGTATTCTCGGATACAGCCGCCAGCATCAAGTATTCCTCACAGAAGAGGATAGTGCTTGAGATGGCTGTCATAAAGCTGTGCAGACCACAGATGGAGGTTGATACCACAAGTCTGATCGAGAGGGTAAGGATGCTTGAGAAGAAGCTTGATGACCTTGAGGCAAATGGCATACAGGCTGCGCCGGTTCAAAGTGCTGCCCCCGTAAGCCCAGCTGACGATGTGATAGATCAGAAGGGCATGAAGGAATATCAGGACAAGCTGGCAAGGGAGCTTCCAAAGGCAGAGTTCGAGGATCTGCAGAGAGCTGCGGAGAACTGGAATGATATACTGGAGAAGCTGTCGGTTCCTGCGAGAAGATATCTCAAGAGAAATGATGCTGATCCGGCTATAAGGACGAAGCTCATACTGTCCGATGATCACAGAAGACTTCTGCTCATGATCCCATTGACGGATGACGACATGCCGAAGTTATACTTTGACAAGCCTGAGAATGTGGAGCATGTGAAGAGTGTGATCGAGGAATATCTTGGAAGAGAGATCGAATTTGAGATACTTTGTACAAGAAATTCCCACAGGGATAATGGAAGACTTGAGACGGAGAATATACTGAACCTGAACAAGATCAACTTTCCAATAGATAAGAAATGATGATATCATATTATAAATTATTTAATCAGAATAAGGAGGACTATTGTAATGGCTAAGAGAGGCGGTTTCCCAGGAGGTATGATGCCTGGTAATATGAACAATCTTATGAAGCAGGCGCAGAAGATGCAGAAGCAGATGGAGGAGACAACTAAGACACTTGAGGATAAGGTGTATGAGTCATCTGTAGGTGGCGGAGTTGTCACTGCAAAGGTGTCAGGTAAGAAGGAACTCATGGAGATCAAGCTTGATCCTGAGGTTGTTGATCCTGATGATATAGAGACACTTGAGGATCTTATCATATCGGCTGTGAACGAGGCACTGAGGGCACAGGAGGATGATTACAATAGCAGCATGGGCAAGATCTCAGGTGGAATGGGACTTGGAGGATTGCCGTTCTAATGGAAGTTTATGGAGGAGAAGTAAACAGACTTATAGAAGAGCTGGGAAGACTTCCGGGAATAGGCTCCAAGACGGCTCAGAGACTGGCGTTTCACATAATCAGCATGCCTGAGGAGAGGGCGCTGGCGTTATCCGATGCCATTGTGAATGCAAAGAAGAACATAAAATACTGCAGTTGTTGCTACACGATAACTGACAGGGAGGTATGTCCTATATGCAGTTCACCAAACAGGAATCACAAGGTGATAATGGTGGTGGAGACCCCGAGGGATCTGGCGGCATATGAAAGAACAGGACAGTTTGACGGCGTTTACCATGTGCTCCACGGAGTTATAAATCCTGCCCTGGGTATCGGCCCGGCGGATATCAGGATATCCGAGCTCATGAGAAGGCTTCAGAATGAAGATGTGGATGAGCTCATAATCGCTACAGGTTCAGGCCCAGAGGGTGAGGCGACTGCGATGTATATATCAAAGCTTGTGAAGCCGGCCGGTATCAAGGTCAGCCGTATAGCAAGCGGTGTGCCTGTAGGTGGAGATCTGGAGTGTATAGATGAGGTTACGCTTCTGAGGGCTCTTGAGGGAAGAGTATACTTATAATGTATACAGACAGTCTGTGTACATAAGAAAAATAAAAGAAAGAGGTGCAGAGTATGTTAAGAGTAGGTTTTTTGACTAGTGGTGGTGACTGTCAGGCGTTAAATGCAACTATGCGCGGAATCGCAAAGGGTTTGTATGAATTGTTTGACGAGGTTGAGATCTATGGATTCCTTGAGGGTTACAAGGGACTCATGAGAGGCAACTATATCAAGATGAAGCCGGTTGATTTCTCAGGTATTATCAACAAGGGTGGAACGATCCTCGGCAGTTCAAGACAGCCATTCAAGCTCATGGGAGAGCCAACTGAGGATGGTCTGGACAAGGTAAAGTCCATGAAGGATACCTATAAGAAGCTGAAGCTGGATTGCCTGTGCGTTTTAGGTGGAAATGGTTCACAGAAGACCGCAAATCTCCTCAGTGAGGAGGGACTCAATGTCATCGGTCTGCCAAAGACTATAGACAATGATCTGTGGGGAACTGACATGACATTTGGCTTCCAGAGTGCTGTTGATATAGCGACCCAGACAATAGACTGTATCCACACAACCGCTGCATCACATAACAGAATCTTTATCGTTGAGATTATGGGCCACAAGGTTGGCTGGATAACTCTCCACGCCGGAATCGCCGGTGGCGCAGATGTAATACTGCTCCCTGAGATCCCATACGATATCGATAAGGTATATAAGGCTATAGACAAGAGAACAAAGGACAACAAGGGATTCACGATAGTTGCAGTTGCCGAGGGTGCTATTCCTAAGGAGATCGCAGAGCTTCCAAAGAAGAAGAGAAAAGAGGCGATCGCCAACAATCCATATCCATCGGTTGCATATGAGCTGGCTGACAAGCTCAAGGCATATACAACACAGGATATAAGAATAGCAATACCTGGACATACCCAGAGAGGTGGAAGTCCGGATGCATATGACAGAGTCATATCGTCAAGATTTGGAGCAAAGGCAGCAGAGCTCATAAAGGCAAAGGATTTTGGAAAGCTTGTTGTATTCCTTGGCAACAAGGTTACAGCTATCCCACTCTCAGAGAGTGCAGGAAAGCTCAAATACGTATCTCCTGATGACGACATCATCAGCGAGGCAAGAACACTTGGAATCTCATTCGGAGACAGATAAAGTAAGCTCTGAAAAAAGTAACAGAGATATTCACACATTCTCCCCATCTGCATATCTATGTAATAGACACACAACAATGCAGATAGGGAGATTTGTATGAGTGAAGAATTTAAGTATATTCCTTACAGCCCGGACGATGAAAACCTCAGGGGGCTTATAAGGGATGGAAATGTCTATAATATCAAGACACCTGTGATACCCGGTATGGGTGAGACTGGTGGATACAGTATGAGTTCGACAGGAATCATGCTTCCTGACTGTGATGATGGGACAGATGAAATGATGAGGGATATTGAGTACATGAAGGAGATGTACCCGGAGGAACTCCGAAAGGTCAGCATGGCCGTGGAGGAGGAGTGTGACAAGCTCGAGTATGAGGGCAGTCCGATGCTTGTTCAATATCCTGACAGAGAAGAGATGCGCCGTGTTGCGCGAAGGGTGTACGATGATCTGAGCGAAAGTGGACAGATATCGGAGGATTGTTATGCAGGAATGGCTTCGTCCGGTGAAGCTTTGTCCGAGGAGCCACCATATGTTCCAGAGGGACCCGGATGCGCCAATTGTGTTATGAGAAATATAATCGAACTGCTTGTGTGCAATGAATTCTGTATGAGACGCGACAGGCATAGAAGACGTAGAAGAAGGTTTTATTAAGTGAAGAAGAAAATAAATGTACTTGTAAGAATACTTGTGATGGCAGTAGTATTTGTGGTCACAATATATTTGGTCAATATATTTCAAAATAGAAGTTACAAGAATCTGGCTGCAGAGATGAAGGATGCAGAGTTGCCATTAGCTTATGTGAGCTATGGCGATTCGCTTCTCAATTGTATGCATGGCTATACAGGGGAGGTCGACCTCACACTTCTCAGGGATTCTGTGACACCGATAGATGAGAATAAGAATATCGAGATCCTGGTGGAGAATGATGCATTTAAGGATGCGTCGTATTCGTATGAGATCAGGTCGATATCCGGAGATTCCCTTATAGAAAAGGGTGATCTGGAGGCGGCCTCGGGAACTGATGGCTACGATGTGCTTGATATAAGTGTGAGAATGGATCTCAAGCAGGATATGGAGTATATGCTGGTTGTCAAACTTAAGAGCGGTGATGGCAGGAGTGCTTCATACTATACCAGAGTGGTCGTAAATGACAATTATCATGAGTCCCAACTGCTGAATGCCGCAAAGGATTTCCACGATGCGACATTTGCATTTGACAAGCTGGAGTCGGAATCGGTCATAGGAACCTACAAGCAGGAATACACGGGCGGCGGAACGGGAGATTCCTACGGACTGGGACATGTGAACCTTGCAAATGCATACTCGGATCTCCTCTGGGATGGACTTAAGCCTACGGTTATAAGCGATGTAAACACATATATAAAGGAGATAGATGTCAACTATGCGGTGATCGAGATGGAATATAAAGCCATGTCCACCACATCGCAGGATGTCATGAGCTATTATACAGTTAAGGAGTTCTATAAGATCAGCTACAAGGATGTGCCTGTTGCCAGCCAGACTGATGAGACGGACGGAGCTGGCACTGATGGAATATATTCTGACGAAACAGCTTCATATGATGAGACCTATTCGGATGAACAGGATACAGATACTGTTACGGAGACTGAGCCGAAGATCACCATGCTCAGCTATGACAGATATGTGGACGAGTATTTTGACAAAGACGGCATAGATGCCATAAACAATGTGTATGAGATAGGTATCGTGTCATCGGATGATCTGGAATACCGCTACACAGAGGATAATAAGAAGATCGCATTTGTGAGAAATGGACAGCTCTGGATGTATGACTACGGCGATGGTCAGATAACTCTGGTGTACGGATCAGGAATGGATGACCATGCAAATGACTCAAACACATACGCCGACCATGACATGAACATCATAAGCTTTGACAAGGATGGAAATATGACATTTGCGGTGTATGGATATATGAACAGCGGAGATCATGAGGGAAAGCTCGGAGTTGCGCTGTATACATTTGATTATACGACTCTGGAGGTGGACGAGCTTCTGTTCGTCGAGTGCAATGTGCCTTATGAGGCTATGAAGAGCGAGACCTCCAGACTGACATATTACGACGGAGATAAGTTTTATTACATGCTCGGCGGAAAGGTGAACGCCGTGGACATGAAGACGAGACAGCAGTCTTATATTGCGGAGGGACTGTCAGCCAGCGATGTCAAGGTGTCGGTGAACATGGAAGTTATGGCGTATGGAGAGAGCGAGGATCAGAGCAGCAATACAAAACTGACTCTGATGAATATGCATACCGGAAAGAGCTATGAGATCACCGCCGGAGCAGGGGAATGTCTGATATGCTATGGCTTTAAGGACTCAGATATGGTATACGGAGTGTCGAGCATATCTGATGCGCAGGTTGATGTGGATGCCGAGTCATTTGTTGGTACGAGGTACAGCGAAGAGTCCAGAGATAACATACCTGCATCCAGATTGTATATAGTAAACAGCGATGGCGAGCAGATAAAGGAATACGCAAAGAGCGGGTATTATCTGATGCAGGTTGATGTGGATACGAATCTGCTGTATCTGACAAGAGGAGAGAAATCCGACAGTGGATTCAAGTCTGTGAACGATGATTTCATAACCTTCAAGGAGGACGATACAAAGGAGACGATAGGAACTACCCATCTGTCATCCATAACCGGATATGACAGGCTGTATTTTACGGTTCCGTCAAATATGTATCTGAGCTATATACCGGCGCTGAACATAACAAAGGAAAAGATAGATCCTAATGCTGCAAGTATGATAATGACAGTAGTGCGTGATAAGGTGACCTATCATGTGTACGACAATCTTGGACTTTCAAAGATATATGACGTGGCGGGTGATGCGATAAATTATGCAGTGTCTGTATCAGGTATAGTGGTGTCAAGCGAAGGCGAGGTAGTATACAGGCAGGCTGAGAGCCAGGAATACAACACCATTGCCTCTGGAATATTCCATCGCAGTACGGGAAGTGTGGATGCGTCACTCGGCGATTGTCTGTACATGGTTCTGACGTATCAGGGCGTACAGGTGACAGCGGATGATATAGCACAGTATACAGATCCTGTTGAGACTCTTAATTCTCTTGGAAAGAGACAGGGCATAGATGTTACAGGTCTTTCGCTGGATATGCTTCTCGGTTATGTGAGCTCGGGAATACCGGTCATATCGAGGATAAGCGATGGCAGGTATGTTCTCATAGTGAGCTATAATGAGGCTGATATAAGATATTATGATCCTGTCGAGGACAAGGAGATAGTTGTGTCAAGAGATGAGTATACGGATATGATGATCCAGTGGCACAATGAATCCTACACTTATGTTGAGGAATAAAGATAAAAAGAAAACGGAGCGAGTTACCGCTCCGTTTTCTTTATAATAGTTGTAGTATAAGTTACTTAGCATGGATCCGAATGTTACGGATCATGTAGATTACTCCTCTGCGATTGTTCCTACTGGACAAGAACCAGCACAAGCACCACATGAGATACACTGTGAACCATCGATAACAAATACGCCGCCATTATCGCTGATAGCACCTACTGGACAAGCACCAGCACATGAACCACAACCGATACATGAATCGCCAATAACGAATGCCATAATTGTTTCCTCCTTATAAAGTAAAAATAATCACACGCTTATTGTAAAACAAAACTCATTAATTAGCAAGTGATAATAATATTTATCAACAACGGGTTTTATCAATAAGTAACAATAAAAGGGATAGACATTTAAAATTGGGTATAATATAATGTGAATGCTGAGTAAGAGTGCAATCTAAGGAGGATATAAATAATGGTAAAGATAAGTAAAGACATGCTTATAAATGACATTCTTGCAGTTGATGCAGGAAATGCAGCAATACTGATGGCAGCAGGTATGCATTGCATAGGATGCCTTGCAGCAGCAGGAGAGAGTCTTGAGGAGGCAGCAGCCGTTCACGGACTTGATGCAGAGGAGCTTGAGCAGGAGATCAATGATTATCTTGCAAAAAAGGAGGCTGAGTAGTATACTTGCCAAAGTAACCAGGTGTACTATAAAGGATGGAGATATATATGAAGACAGACGGAACAAATCCTCCCGGGCAGGGAATATTTGGACTGATAGATATTAATTGTCATATTTTACCGGGAACAGAGGATGGACCGGATAATTTCCGGGAGGCGGCAGAGATGCTCAGAATAGCGTATGATGAGGGAATAAGGACGATAGTTGCCACCCCGCCATACAACAAGAAGAATCCGATAATGGATGGAGACAAGCTGGACAGACTTGTGGATCAGCTCAATGTTGAGGCTGGGAAGATAGATCCGGATTACAGGGTTTATCTTGGAAGAGAGATAGAGTATAACGACGAGAATCACCAGAAGATCATATCTGGTCAGTTGGACTCTATGGCAGACAGCAAGTATGTTATGATCAGGTTCCCATACGATGTGGATTTTGAGACGATATCTGAAGCTATAAGAGACATCAATATGGACGGATATATACCGATAGTTGCCAATGTTGAACAGTATGAATGCCTTGAGGAAGATGCAGACAAGGTCGAGGAACTCATTCAGTTTGGTGCATATGTACAGATAAGTGCATCGGCTGTGGTTGGAGATCTTGGACATGACATCAAGAACTTCTCAAGAAAGCTTCTCAAGGAAGAGCTTGTTCACTTTGTGGCAAGTGATGCATTGGATTCAGAGGATAAAGCACCATACCTCAGGGAGTGTGCTGAGTACATAGAGCGAAAGTATGGAGAGGATTACATGGCGGAGCTCTTCTACACCAATCCAAAAGCAGTTATCGAGAATGATGATATTGACATATAAAACAAAAAGACGTATCGCTTGTGCGGTACGTCTTTTTTGCTACGCCGGAATCTTCGGCTATTGCTTATAATGCGGACAGTGTCTGAAGTGCTTCCTCCGGCATAATAGCGGTGAAGTGCTCCTTGAAATGTGCCGGCATGGCATATGTGAGCTTCTGTGCTGTTCCGTATTCTGCAAGGATATTGCAGACTCTCACAAATTCCTGGCTTGTGTTATTGCTGTTCGTGAGAACCAGATAATATCTTCCGTTGGAAGGGTTCTTGTACAGGCAGTTCTCGCTGAAGTAGAAAGAAGCAACCTGTTTTGCTGCACTTATAATGGTTGCAAGTGAGTCAAAGATGTACAGTGAGCACATGCTCTCTCTTGCTGAACCTGATTCCTTTGCGCTGCCTGTTGTACTGGCGGCAGTGCCTGTGGTGCTGTCATCAGATGATGTATTGCTGCCATTTGCCGCAGCGGCAAAATCTCCTGCGGTTCCGGCAAGTCCGGATATGGTGTTGAAAATGCCCTCAAGTGCTTCTCTTACGCCCTGTGGAACGGAACCGGATCCACTGATCTCAATTCTTGCGATGGTTCCATTGTTATCCCCAGACTCATCGTTGTCGTCAAGATCGTCATCTATGTCATCATCATCCATGTATTCGTCATCGTCATCAATATCATATTCGCTGGTCTTTGAGAACCTGGAAAAGCGGGTATCAAGTTCTTCTGGATCTTCAACCTTTGTCACAATGAGTATGAGACAATCTGGTGATACCGGTATGGCTTCGATCATAAGTGGAGTGTCGTCAGCCTCAAAGCCTAATTCTACAGATGCCTGCTGCATCATATCCTTGAAGAGCTCTTTTGCCTTCGGTGTGCCATAGGCAAGCTCGGAAATCTTGAGCTGCTTTTCGGTGAGATCGGCTTTGTTGAGTGTGCATCTTATCTGATTTTCACTTAGACGTTCAATCTTCATAGAATCGACCCCCTTCAATAATTTAATGGTATTAAAATGTGTATTATAGTTTACCACATTTGTCAAGCAAGTAAATAGGATATATGGAGAAAATATTGGAATTTTCAGTGAAAAAATATCTCTAATTATACGTTATGTATACTTTTATGAAAATTTCATAAAATATGCTCAAATGGGGTTGGAAAATGGCTTTTTATGCGTTATTGTGGAGTTGTGAGCGGGACGTGCTCAGGATATTTAGATGAGCTCATTTCTATATTTTTCTACAAATTCTGTCTGATTCTTATCGTTTCAGATACAATTCCCAGAGATAGTGATATGACAGTGCTCACACATTTCCATAACTGACACATGGCACATAAAAGGAGAATAATACATCACAACACATCTGTCTTTACATTGCATGGCAGGGATGGAAAAATAAACTATTTGGGGGTGATGCCTATAGGGGGTTAAAAGGCAGCAGTAGCATATAGAACATAATTATATGCACAGAATTACACTTAACATCTATTTGGGGGCTCTGCCGCTGTCACAGCAGAGCCCCTGGTTTTTTATTTGTCGTGCTGCAAATGCCATGTGGATACGGCGTTGCAGATGGCATTTGCTATGGATGTCTGATATTCATTAGTGCACAGATCGGAACATTCCTTTGTGTTGCTCAGAAAACCGCACTCGACGATGACGGCGGTGCATGGACTTTCCCGCAGAACAAGGTATTCGGAATTGCCCTTTGCCGCCCTGGTGTTGGATGGATCGGCTTCGGAGATGAGATGCTCCTGGATGCACTCTGCCAGGGCTTTGCCATCGGAGGAAGTGGAGTAATAAAATACCTGCGCTCCGTGGACATATTCGGCCGAATAGCTGTTCTGGTGGATGCTGATGTAGAGGTCGGCATTTATATTTGCGGCAAGGTCGATGCGGGCTTTCAAGTCTGAGGTCTTCTTGCTGGATGCACCTTCGCTGTTCAGGGATTTGTCGGAGTCTCTGGTCAGATACACGGAAAATCCCTGGTCGGTAAGTGCCGATGCCAGTTTAGAAGCGATGGCCAGATTTATATCTTTTTCTCTGATCCCATCCGGACTGACTTTACCCGGGTCAAATCCGCCGTGTCCCGGATCGATGAGGATCGTAAATGATTTTGCCGCATCTGTGGTGTCCAAACCTTCGGTGGATGTGCGCTCATTTCCTGTATCGGAGGCCGTATCTTGCCTGGCTGCACGGTCTTTGGGATGGACTATAAATATGTAGCAGAGGATTGGAGGAAGTATTACTGCAAATATTATGGCAAATACAAGTATGTATAATTGGGTGGAAGTACGCATCGGTGATACCCGGGAAATGTAATTACTATTTTATATGACGGCGGCGGATGTTATATGATATATGTTACCCAAATATAGCCTAAACATTTGACACTTATGCGGTGCTGGGCTAAAATATGGGCGTATATGCAATGAGATATAGAAGTGACAATAGTTATTATAGAAGAAGGTAAAGTGATGAACACTATAATTGCAAAAGCAGGCGTGGATGACGACCACATGTATGAGCAGGCGGCAGAGATACTGAAGAGGGGAGGCCTTGTGGCATTCCCAACGGAGACTGTGTATGGCCTTGGAGGAGACGCGCTGAATCCGGATGCGTCCCACAGGATATATGCGGCAAAGGGCCGGCCATCGGACAATCCGCTCATAGTCCACATAGCAGAGACGGCAAGCGTATATGAGCTGGCAGAGACGGTGAGTGACGACACTAAGAAGCTTATGGAAGCATTCTGGCCAGGACCGCTCACGATCATACTCAACAAGAAAGAGATCGTTCCGCACACGACCACTGGCGGACTTGATACGGTGGCCATCAGGATGCCATCGCATCCGGTGGCCATGAGACTTATAAAGGATTCGGGCGTGTATATTGCGGCTCCGAGTGCCAATCTGTCCGGAAGACCATCTCCGACCACAGCGCAGCATGTGCAGCAGGATATGGATGGAAGGATAGATATGATCATCGACGGCGGTGCTGTCGGAATCGGTATAGAGTCGACGATAGTGGACATGACCGGAGACAGACCTACGATACTGAGACCTGGATATATCACACCGGAGATGATAAAGGACATCGTTGGCGATGTGACTATAGATCCGGCGATAACAGGTATGAACAATGCTCTGAGACCTAAGGCTCCGGGGATGAAGTATACACACTATGCTCCAAAGGGAGAACTCAGCATAGTAGAGGGCGATAGACTGGCTGCGGCTGAGAAGATAAGAAGTCTTGTTGCGGAGAAAAAGGCACAGGGATACAAGACTGCGATACTGTGTGACACTGACAATGTCAGTCTTTATGATGACGGAGTATGCGAGAACGTATACGATGCCGGAAGCAAGAAGAACGAGATAACTGTGTCTGCCGGACTGTACAGCCTGCTCAGAACCTGTGATGACATAGGTGCACAGTATATATACAGCGAGTCATTTGAGGAGGGGGACATGGGCTACGCCATCATGAACCGTCTCATCAAGGCTGCAGGACACAGGATAATAAGCTGTTAGTTAATTTCGAAAAAAATATTATATAATCAGGAGGATCAGAACATGATAGCACTTGGATGTGACCACGGCGGATATGAGCTTATGCAGGAGGTTATAAAGCACCTTGAGGAGAGAGACCTTGAGTACAAGAACTTTGGCTGTTACAGCACAGAGTCAGTTGACTATCCGGTATATGGACAGGCAGCAGCAAAGGCAGTAGCTTCAGGTGAGTGTGATAAGGGAATCATCATCTGCGGAACAGGAATAGGCATATCGATCTCAGCGAATAAGATAAAGGGAATCAGGGCTGCACTCTGCCACGACTGCTTCTCAGCACAGGCGACAAGAGAGCACAACGATGCAAATATGCTGGCTATGGGTGCCAGAGTCATTGGACCTGGACTTGCACTTAAGATAGTCGACATATTCCTCGACACACCATTCTCAAATGACGAGCGTCACGTAAGAAGAATCGGAATGATTGAGTAGTATCATAAGGGGGGACCCGCCCTAAGGTGGGGGGATTCCTTGTGATGTGCACGGAGTGCACGCAGAACGTAAGTTATGCCGTAAGGGGGACCCGCCCTAAGGCGGGAGATTCCTTGCGAAGCACGCATGCGCCGCGCGTAAGCGCCTTTCAAGTGCATGCTCCTTAAAAAAGAATCCCATGACAGTATGGTCAAGACTGTCATGGGATCTTTTTTTATGCGGCTTTCGTCAAACTGCATCATTTGTTCGACATATAACCGCGTTAAAAGGAAGAAAAATGATTAATGGATAAACATAAGTATTATCAACATAGTCACATTGTACATTAACAATAAAAAAATATCAAGGGGTTTGTACAAACTTTACAAAATGTTTATTTACAATATAGCCAACTCATTATAAAATAATATTACTTGAGTTTTGACATAATAATCTAAAGTGATGCTTGGATAAAGTGTTTATGGAATTGAGTCTGCTCATAAATTTTTATAAGGGAGGAATGTTATGCTGCAGGAGACTATGAAGAAGATAACCGATGCAGAGTCTGAAGCTGACGAGATAATTCGCAAGGCCAAGGAAGAAGCCGACTATACAGTAGCTGCTGCAAAGAAGGAGGCTGCAGATATGATCGCGGCCGCAGGATCAGCTTCGAGAGAAAGCATGAAGAATGCCGAGGGAGCCGGCAGATCTGAGGAGGAGAAGCTCACGGTGAAGGCGATGGATATCGCCACCGCTGAGATCGCACATCTCAGGGAACGTGCAGCGTCCATGGAGGGTGAGGTTACTTCCATGATCATAGCAGAGCTGGTGGGATGAAAAGTCCTGCAGGCATTTTAGGAAAGGGGGTAAATGTATGGCGGTACTTCCTATGAAGAAGATTGAGATCTGTGCCATGAAGAGGGACAGAAAAGCAATTCTTGAGAAGCTTCAGTCGCTGGGAATGGTTGAGATACAGACTGATAATGAAGAGACTGACGACTTCAGGAAGATGAGTACCACAAGCCAGAGAGCAAAGTACGAGAAGAGAGTACAGAATACAGATGAAGCCTTACAGATACTTGATAAGTATGCGCCGGAGGAGAAATCCTTATTTGCCAGTCTGGAAGGACGGCAGGAGGCGTCGGAGGCTGACATTCAGGAGATCATAGCTGGAAGACGGGATTATAACCGTAAGGTTAAAAAGATCCAGGAGATCAGCAAGGACATAGCCGGCTGCGAGGCGGGAATAGTCAAATGTCAGGTGGCTATAGACGGATTGGCGCCGTGGCTGAATATGGACATACCGATCAATACCACAGGGACCGAGAAGACGGACGTGATGATCGGAACCATGCCACCGGGGCTAACGGAGACGGATATACAGGGGTATATAAGCTCTGCGGAACCGGAGATGTCGGGATACACAGTCACTGTTGTAGGATCTGATAAGGACCAGACTTGTATGGTGGCAATAGCCCTTAAACCTGTATCACAGAGGGTAGAGGAGATATTGAGATCCCATGGATTTACAAGAATTTCGTATTTCTCCAAAAGAACACCTGAACAGAAGACAGATAAGTACAGGGAGGATATACGGGAGTTCGAACAGTGGATAGAGGACAAGAAGAATGAACTTGTATCCATGGCTGATGACAGAGACAAGCTGAGACTTCTGGCTGACTATTACCGCATAAGGACGGATAAATATAAGGTTCTTGGAAGCCTTCTCCAGTCAAAGAGCACATTTGTCATATCGGGATATGTGCTGGAGAGAGATGCAGACAGGGTAGTGGCTGTACTCAATGAGAATTTTAGCCTGATGGCTGATGTATATGATGTTCCTGAGGATGAAGCGGCACCTATACAGCTTCAGAATCCGAAGATGTTTGCATCGGCGGAGGGTGTGCTGGAGTCATTTGGACTTCCGGGAAAAGGTGAGATGGATCCAACCACACCGATGGCGATATTCTATATATTCCTGTTCGGACTCATGTTGTCCGATGCGGCGTATGGACTCATCATATTCCTGGCATGTTTTATTTTGATCAGGAAATTCCCGAAGATGGAGATCGGACTTCAAAAGTCTCTGCGTCTGTTTATGTACTGTGGTATATCCACACTGATATGGGGAATATTATTTGGCGGTTTCTTCGGAGACCTGATAACGGTGGTATCGAGGACGTTTTTCCACCACGAGGTGACGTTCAAGCCGGTATGGTTTGCACCTCTGGATGACCCGATGAAGCTTTTGTTATTCTCTTTGCTGTTCGGACTTATACATTTGTTCGGCGGACTGGCACTCAAGGGATATATGTGCCTGAAGAAAGGCGATGTGAAGGCGTTCATATGCGATGTGCTGTCGTGGTTCATGCTCATCACAGGACTTGTCCTGATGCTCATGCCGACGGAGCTGTTTGCATCCATAGCACAGATGCAGTTCAATTTCCCTGGCTGGCTTAAGAATACAAGCTACGGACTGGCGATTGCGGGAGCTGCGATCATCGTGCTCATGTCGGGAAGAGACCACAAGAATCCGGTGCTCAGACTTGCACTTGGGCTGTATGACATATACAACCTGACAGGCTGGCTGTCAGATCTGCTGTCGTATTCAAGGCTTCTTGCACTGGGACTTGCGACAGGAGTTATAGCACAGGTAATAAACCAGATGGGAAGCATGGCTGGCGATGGAATATTCGGAGCCATAGTGTTCATCATCGTATTTATAGTAGGACATCTGTTCAACCTTGCGATCAACATGCTGGGAGCATACGTGCACACATGCCGTCTCCAGTATGTAGAGTTCTTCGGCAAATTCTACGAGGGCGGCGGCAATCCATTCAAGCCGTTCAGGGAGAATACGAAGTACGTTGATATAGTAAGTGGTACAGAAACACAGAAATAAGAAACCAATTTTAGGAGGAGAAAATATTATGACAATGGGAACGGTTTTGGCATTAGTGGGAGCTGCGCTTGCAGTAATTCTTGCAGGTATGGGATCTGCATATGGAGTAGGAGTTGCCGGTCAGGCGGCAGCAGGTGTAGTAAGTGAGGATCCAAGCAAATTCGCAAAGGTTCTTATCATCCAGCTTCTTCCGGGTACACAGGGTATCTACGGACTTCTTGTTGGATTCATAGCACTGTCCAACATAGGAATCCTTTCAGGAACACCGAAGGAGCTCACAGTAGCACAGGGTCTTATGATGCTTGCAGCATGTCTTCCAATAGCAGTTGTTGGTCTTGTATCAGCAATGCACCAGGGCAAGACAGCAGTTGCAGCAGTTGGAATAGTTGTAAAGAAGCCTGATCAGTTTGGTAAGGCAATGCTTTTCCCAGCCATGGTTGAGACATATGCGATCCTTGCACTTCTGGTATCAATTCTTGCAGTAAATGGAATCAAACTTTAATTTTTCATGCGCATGCACAATAGACGATAGTAAGGAGGATGTACTTTATGACAGGATTAGATACAATCGTAGAACAGATCCTTCAGGAAGCACAGAAGGAAGCTGAAGAGATCAAAGCTCAGGCTGCCAGAAATGCGGATTCCATCATTGCAAATGCAAAAATGAATGTGGATAAGATGAATGAGAAGACCAGTGAGAAGGTTGCTCAGGCAGAAAAGTCCGGATCATTCAGGGCAAAGTCCTCATCGGAACTCAAGAAGAGACAGGCGATACTTGCGGCAAAGCAGTCCATAATTGGGAATATGCTGGATAAGGCATATGACGCAATGGTGGCGCTCCCGGATGAGGAGTATTTCCAGGTGATCGTCAAATGTTTAGAGAAGTCGGTACAGCCGAAAAGCGGAGAGATATGTTTCTCTGTGAAAGACAGAAAACGACTTACACCACAGATTGAGAAGCAGATAGAGCAGATAGCTGCAGCTCATGGAGGAAGCCTTAAGGTGTCTGATGAGAACTGTGATATAGATGGAGGATTTATCCTGATCTACGGAGGGATTGAGGAAAACTGTTCATTCAGGGCAATGCTGGACGCGAACAGGGAACATTTGGCAGACAAGGTAAATGAATTATTATTTGTTGATAACAGATAGCTGGAGGTAGGCAGATGGCAGACAAATATATATATGCAGTTGCCAGGATCAGGGCGCTTGAGATGACGCTTATGAGTCAGGCAGTCATAGAACAGCTCGTGGCCACGGATTCCTACAAGAAGGCGGTTCAGTTCATCATAGAGAAGGGCTGGGGCGATAGTGATAAAGCCAGTATGGATGAAAATGACATACTTAGGGCGGAGACCGACAAGACGTGGACTGCTGTGGCTGAGATGGTGGATGATATGTCCGTGTTCGATGTCATAAGACTTCCAGATCTGTATCACAATCTCAAGGCGGCGATCAAGACTGTGGTTGCCGGGGAGACTCCTGCCCATGTGTTCTTCGACAATGCTGAGATAGACGGTCAGAAGATGCTGTCCATCGTCAGAGATAAGGCGTGGGACAGACTGCCGGAGCACATGAGAGACTGTGCGAGGGAAGCCTGGGACTGTATGGCACAGGCTGGAGACGGTCAGATGTGCGATGCTGTGATAGACAGAGGAACACTGCTGGCGATCATGCAGGCTGCGAAGAAGGCCGATGACAGCCTGCTCAGGGATTATGCAGAGACGACGGTGGCTGTTGCAGATATCAAGATAGCGGTGAGATCCATGAAGACAGGCAAAAACAAGGATTTCATGAAGAGAGCCATGGCGGAGTGCAGCACGCTGGATATTGACAGACTGGCGACGGCTGCGGTGGCTGGCATGGAGGAGATAGAGAGATACCTTGCGGACACAGCATACGCCGGTGGGGCAGAGGCACTTTCTGAGTCGGCATCAGCATTTGAGAGATGGTGTGACAACCGTATCATAGAGACGATAAAGCCTCAGAAGTACAACCCATTTACGGTGGGACCGATAGTGGCGTACATTCTGGCGAGGCTCAACGAGATAAAGACAGTCAGGATCATATTGACATGCAAGCTGAACCAGCTTCCGGAGGAGGCTATCAGGGAAAGGGTAAGGGAGATGTATGTATAAGATAGCTGTTATGGGCGATTATGACAGTATATACGGATTTGCAACTCTGGGCCTGGATACATTCCCTGTAGATAATCCGGAGTATGGGACCACGTTGCTGAAAAGGCTGGCGGAGGACAATTATGCAGTCATATATATGACCGAGGCACTGGCTTCGGATCTCAATAAAGAGATAGATAGATACAGAGAAGTTATGAAGCCTGCGATAATTCTCATACCGGGAATATCAGGCAATACAGGAGCCGGAATAGCGGGAGTAAAGAAATCCGTTGAGCAGGCCGTAGGCTCAGATATCCTCTTTAATGAGGAGTAGCGGAGCATATAAATAGAAGGGAGCGTGAGCTGTTAAGTGGCTACAGGAAAGATTAAGAAGGTCGCCGGACCACTGGTCATCGCTGAGGGCATGCGTGATGCAAATATGTACGACGTTGTGCGTGTAAGTGAGAGCAGACTTATCGGCGAGATCATAGAGATGCACGGAGATCAGGCATCAGTTCAGGTATATGAGGAGACATCTGGACTTGCACCGGGAGCACCGGTCGAGTCAACGGGAATGCCTCTGTCAGTTGAACTGGGACCGGGACTTATAAGCAGTATATACGATGGAATCCAGAGACCGCTGGATGATATCATGAAGATATGTGGTAACAACCTGAAGCGAGGAGTTGAAGTCCCATCACTGAAGAGAGATATCAAGTGGACATTTGTTCCGACTGCCAAGGTGGGCGATAAGGTGTCGGCAGGCGATGTCATCGGAACAGTTCAGGAGACGGTGGTTGTCACACAGAAGATCATGGTGCCTTATGGTGTGACAGGAACCATCAAGGAGATAAAGGCAGGAGAATTCACAGTTGAGGAGACTGTGTGTGTGGTTGAGACAGACAAGGGCGACAGGGAGCTGACACTCATGCAGAAGTGGCCGGTTCGTAAGGGTCGTCCATACAAGGAGAAGATACCACCGATCATGCCTCTTATCACAGGACAGAGAGTTGTAGATACATTCTTCCCTATAGCAAAGGGCGGTGTGGCTGCTGTTCCCGGACCTTTCGGAAGCGGCAAGACAGTCATCCAGCATCAGCTTGCAAAATGGGCTGAGGCGGATATCGTTGTCTACATTGGATGCGGAGAGCGTGGAAATGAGATGACGGATGTTCTGAACGAGTTCCCAGAGCTGAAGGATCCGAAGACAGGACATTCACTTATGCAGAGAACAGTCCTCATAGCCAACACATCGGATATGCCGGTTGCGGCCAGAGAGGCATCTATATACACAGGTATAACTATAGCTGAGTATTTCCGTGATATGGGTTACTCGGTGGCACTCATGGCGGATTCCACATCCCGTTGGGCTGAGGCACTCAGAGAGATGTCAGGACGTCTGCAGGAGATGCCTGGTGAGGAGGGTTACCCTGCTTACCTCGGTTCAAGACTTGCACAGTTCTACGAGAGAGCCGGAATGGTCAAGACCCTTGGCAGCGAGGGCAGAACCGGTGCACTGTCGGTTATCGGTGCGGTTTCTCCTCCGGGCGGTGATATTTCCGAGCCGGTTTCACAGGCTACACTTCGAATCGTCAAAGTGTTCTGGGGACTGGATTCATCGCTTGCGTACAAGAGACATTTCCCTGCCATCAACTGGCTGACCTCATACTCTCTGTATGTGGACAATATGGGCAAATGGTTCGAGGAAAATGTAAATGAGAAATTCATGGTGGACAGACAGAAGATGATGACCCTTCTTCAGGAGGAGGCAGAGCTCGATGAGATCGTTAAGATGGTAGGTATGGATGCCCTTTCAGCGGGAGACCGACTGAAGATGGAGGCGGCGAGATCCATCAGAGAGGATTTCCTCCACCAGAACTCATTCCATGATGTGGACACATACACACCGCTTCACAAGCAGTTTCTGATGATGGAGCTCATAATGGCGTTCTACGAGGAGTCAGCGCAGGCTCTGGCTGGTGGAGCAAGTATAAGAAATATTCTTAACATGCCGATCAGAGAAAAGATCGGACGATTCAAATATGTGCTTCCTGAGAATGTGGATGAAGAGTACGAGAAGATATCCAAGGAGCTTGACAAAGAGCTTCAGGAAGCTATAGAGAAGGAGGACTAAGACAATGCCAAAGGAATACAGAACTATACAGGAAGTTGCGGGTCCTCTGATGCTGGTGCACGGGGTTGAGAATGTAGCTTATGACGAGCTGGGTGAGATCGAGCTGGCGAACGGCGAGATCAGACGATGCAAGGTCCTTGAGATAAATGGCGAGGATGCCCTGGTACAGCTCTTTGAGAATTCAACAGGTATCAACCTTTCAAACAGTAAGGTAAGATTCCTTGGAAGAAGTATGGAGCTCGGCGTATCAGAAGACATGCTTGGCCGTGTATTTGACGGACTTGGAAGACCTATAGATGGCGGCCCTGAGATCCTCCCTGATGAGAGAAGAGATATCAACGGTCTGCCGATGAATCCGGCTGCCAGGAACTATCCGTCTGAGTTCATCCAGACAGGTATATCAGCTATAGACGGACTGAATACACTGGTAAGAGGACAGAAGCTGCCTATATTCTCAGCTTCAGGACTTCCGCACAGTCAGCTTGCAGCCCAGATCGCAAGACAGGCGAAGGTGCGCGGAACAGATGAGCCATTTGCCGTTGTATTTGCAGCCATGGGTATCACATTTGAGGAGGCAAACTTCTTCACAGAGAGTTTCAAGGAGACTGGTGCCATAGACAGAACAGTCCTCTTCATCAACCTGGCAAATGATCCTGCGGTTGAGCGTATCGCCACACCTAGAATGGCACTTACCGCCGCTGAGTATCTTGCATTTGAGAAGAACATGCATGTTCTGGTAATCCTCACGGATATCACGAACTATGCGGATGCGCTTCGTGAGGTATCAGCCGCAAGAAAAGAGGTTCCGGGACGCCGTGGTTATCCTGGATACATGTACACTGATCTGGCAACTCTGTATGAGAGAGCCGGAAGACAGAAGGGTAAGAATGGAAGTATCACCATGATACCGATCCTGACCATGCCTGAGGATGACAAGACTCATCCTATACCAGACCTTACGGGATATATCACAGAGGGACAGATCATTCTCTCAAGAGAGCTGTACAGAAAGGGAATCACACCGCCTATCGATGTACTTCCATCACTGTCCAGACTTAAGGATAAGGGAACTGGTGAGGGCAAGACCAGAGGAGATCATGCCAGCACCATGAACCAGTTATTTGCAGCTTATTCAAGAGGAAAGGATGCCAAGGAGCTCATGACTATCCTGGGTGAGTCGGCACTTTCGGATATAGATATCATATATGCAAAGTTTGCAGAGGCATTTGAGAAGGAGTATGTATCCCAGGGGTACGGCACCGACAGAAGTATTGAGGAGACACTTGCCATAGGCTGGAAGCTTCTCTCTATTCTTCCTAGAGCCGAGCTGAAACGTATCGACGACAAGTGGCTTGACATGTATTACGGAAAGTAGTGGGTGTGGGCAATTATATTTGGAAGAAAGGAGAAGATAGATGGCTAATGTTGTGGTTAATCCAACCAGAATGGAGCTGACAAGGCTTAAGAAGAAGCTGGTCACGGCGTCCAGAGGCCATAAGCTCCTGAAGGATAAAAGAGATGAGCTGATGAGGCAGTTTCTTGACATGGCAAGGGAAAACATGGAACTGAGAAAGAAGGTTGAGGCTGGCATAAAGGCTGCCAACACCAACTTTGTAATAGCGAAGGCGGGTATGAATGAGCAGACGTTGAGCACGGCGCTCATGGCTCCGAAGCAGGAGGTGCGGATCGCCCTTGGCGACAGGAATGTAATGAGTGTTGACATTCCGGTGTACGACTATAAGACGAAAAGCGCAAATTCAAATGACATATATTCATATGGATTTGCATTTACATCCGGAGAGCTGGACGATGCAGTGAAGTCCCTCTCGGATATACTTCCTGATATGCTGAGATTGGCGGAGGTTGAGAAGTCCTGCCAGATGCTCGCAGCGGAGATAGAGAAGACCCGAAGGCGTGTAAATGCTCTTGAGCATGTCATCATCCCGGAGACCCGGGAGGGTATAAAGTATATAAGCATGAAACTTGATGAGAATGAGCGAAGCACTCAGGTCAGACTTATGAAGGTCAAGGACATGATGCTGGAGGAGGCTCATCACTACAAAGAGCATCAGTTTGAGCATGCCTGACGTTATTAAAAATAGCCTTGATAAATTATTGCATTTTGTAAAATAAACTCAAAAAGATACAAAGCCTGAAAACTTTGTATCTTTTTTCTGTTTATGTGATAAAAAAGATAATATTTTTTCTTTGCAGGTTGAAATATTAAAAAAAGGTAAAAACCCGACGCTATATTAACATTATTCAATATGGTATTATGTAAGAGATATACAGTGAAGGGAAACATCTGTTTCCTGTTGAAGACTGATTTACACAGGAGGAATTTGATGATATGGAAGAAAAAAATACAGATAAAAGAAGAACCGGTATACGCCTGCTTTCCGGAGCACAGCTTAAGTATATAGCGTTTATTTCAATGCTCATAGATCATACGAATAAGACATTGCTGTATCCGTATCTGGACGGTGGAATAATATCGGCTGTAAGTGATGTATTTGACGTTCTGGGGCGGATAGCTTTCCCGATATTCATATATATGTTGGTGGAAGGATATTTTCATACGAGAAACAAGTGGAAGTATCTTGGGATGCTGCTTATATTTGGTGTGATATCTGAGATCCCTTATGACATGTTCTCCAGTGGCGTATTCTTTGAATGGAATGCAAATAATATTATGTTTACATTAGCGATGGTGCTGGCAATGATATGGATCATCGATGTGCTGAGGAAAAAAATGGAGAAACTTCCAAAGGTGGTATGGTTTATTGCAACGATACCGATAGTTGCCATAGTGTGTCTTATATTGATGAATCTTGCCGTTGATTATGACTACCATGCCATACTTATAGGATATTTCCTGTATATATTCCATGAAAAACCTGTAATTGCAATACCATTCTGCTACCTGTCGATGTTCAAGGAACCATGGGCACTGTTGGGGTTTGGACTGAATTTGACATACAATGGCAAGCGCGGCAGGCAGAATAAGCTGGTGAATTACCTGTTCTATCCGGTGCATATGCTGATACTCGGTATTATAAGGATGTGTCTTGGGTTGTGATAGATGAGAAGGAGCACGGAGGCATTATGGAAATTGACAAAGAGCTGATGACAAAGATATATGACCTCAGGCACAGGCTTCATGGCATTCCTGAGGCTTCGATGCATGAGACGCATACTAAGGCGGTGCTCATGTCATTTCTCAGGGAGAATACTGACCTTGAGATCGTGGATAGAGGTGCTTGGTTTTATGCGGTGCTGAAATCTTCTTATGACATAATAGGGGATGAAGAAAGAATGCCGATCGCGTTCAGGGCAGACATGGATGCAGTGTGTGGGCAGGATGGAAAGCCGGGACATTACTGCGGGCATGATGGACATAGCAGTATATTATGTGGGGCTGCGGCCTGGCTGTCCCGTGCAATGGAAAAATGCGGAAATACGCATGTGTGTGATAGAAATAACAATTCTGGAGCGATATGCTGGAACCAGATAATTAACAGGGACGTCTATTTCATTTTCCAGCCCGGCGAGGAGATCGGTGCCGGGGCAAGGCTGTGCAGAGATCTTATAATCGAGAAGAATATAGGTGAGATTTATGGACTTCATAACATACCGGGATATCCGAGAAATCATGTGCTGACGATAGATGGAACATTTGCATGCGCATCAACGGGGCTTGAGATACATATGATAGGGACAGCCAGCCATGCGGCATATCCTGAGGCGGGAAAGAATCCGGGGCCTGCGCTTGCCAGGCTGTTGCTGGAGGTAGAGAAGCTCACGGAGGAGTACAACCGCAGCAGGGGATTTGTCAGGATGACGCTCATTGGAATGAATATTGGAAGTGCCAATTATGGTGTGGCTGCATCAGAAGGAACGCTGCGCATGACGGTGAGGGCTGAGAGAGAAAAGGTATTTGCCGGGTATGTTGACGAGATAAAGCGGATTGCACAAAATACTGCGGGCGATGGGGAATTCACCCTTGATATACAGGAGATAGAGCGGTTTCCGGCAACGGAGAATCATGCTGAAAATGTGGATAAACTTAGAAAATGTGCCGCCAAACAGGATATTGTAGTTACAGAACTTGCTGAACCGATGAGATGGTCGGAGGATTTCGGATACTATCTGCAGGAGACAAAGGGAGCATTTTTCGGTATAGGTGATGGTGAGGATCATGCCCAGCTCCATACGGCGGGATTCGAGTTTCCGGATGAGATCATAGAGACAGCAGTTAAGATGTTTGTGGGGCTGGCATTGATGTAGAGCAGGTAGGAGATACTAAGTTATTTGATGTTCAAAAATGGGGTGAAGTCGTATGAAGATAAAATATGACAGGCGTGTAATGCGTATAATTCTGACCACCGCGGTGGTGGTATCTGTTCCTACACTTGCAGGAATGATCTGTGGTGTGTTTTTTGATGATATTGTTAGTACATTTTGCGATGTTATGATGGTGACCAGCGTTGTTACATTTTGCCCTATGGCTGGTTTGTGGCTCGCCTGCCTGGACGCATGGCTGTACCTGAGAGAACTTGGCAAGGCCGGATATGAGGTTCCAGATGACAGAAGGACATATAATTGTGTGCTGGAAAATCTGCCGAGAGAACGAGAAGATTATTGCATCGTTGATGGAAGGGACAGGGATAGCGTGATATCAGCGTGTATCACGGCTGCATGTGCACTCTGCTTTGTGGTGGTGATCATAAAGTATTATGTAGAATGGTGGCGCTGGATCTCCGGAGTGTCGATTCCTGGAATATGCCTGTGTATTGTTGCTGTATTCTGGGTGGCTGGGGCAGTTGTATATTATAGACAGTCTGACAATAGAAGATATAGAGGAAGGCTTGAACCGGTCGATGCCAGAAAGGTAAGAACCTATCTGTTTAAGAAGATAATGACTGTACTTTTGGCTGGCTTTGTATCCGTGATTTTTGATCTGGCTATGTTTTCTGCGGCTGGTTACATGGCCAAAGCGCAGGTGGAGGCGGATGTTGAGAAGGTGAGATACGAGGTCGCTGGTATCAGCGATGTATCTCGTGACGGTCAAGATGGAACATATCAGCCAGGAGAGATAGACACGGACAAGCTGGGCATAGATTTTCGGATGAAAGACGGACACCTTGAATGGCAGTCAGAGCACGGGCAGATGAAGCTTACATATGTGTATACATGGAAATATGGGAAAACTGAAAGAATGATTATCAGATGATTTTTGCATGATCTTTGCGTAAACTTGTGCCTGTTCAGGCATAAAATCCCTCTCGTAGAACATAATAATAACAAGTTGTAAAAGGGATGTGTGTGGAGGTTCAACATGACAAAAGTGGCAAAGATATATCTGGTTGTTCTTATATGGTTGTCAGCACTTGTGCAGCTGGCGGTACTCCTGATCTAGAATTTATTAACTATTATCTGAATAGTGATTGGAATTTGATGGATTCAGTAAAATGTGACTGCCTCTTGAATGTAAAACCCCAAAATGATATGATTAAAGAGATTTTAGAGAATTATAATATAAAAACACATCATAATTCTCTAAAACATATATTTTACAAGGCGTTTTAGAGAATTATGAGGTAATATCATGATTGGAAGAAAAAAGGAAATAAAATTATTAGATGATTGTCTGTATTCTGGCAAAGCGGAGTTTTTGGTAGTATATGGCAGACGGCGTGTAGGAAAGACATACCTGATAAAAGAATACTTCAACAATTGTTTTTCGTTTTATGCAACCGGCTTATCCAAAGCCAAAACAAGGGAACAGCTTAGGGCTTTTGATGGAAGCCTTTTAGAATATGGGGGTGAGAATAATACAGTACCAAGAGATTGGTATGATGCATTTGTGAAACTTAAAAAATTGTTGCAGAGAGATGATGTAAGAAGGGATCCTGCGAGTGGGAAAAGGGTAGTTTTTCTTGATGAACTTCCGTGGATGGATACGGCTAGATCAGACTTTAAGAGCGCTCTTGAATATTTCTGGAACAGCTGGGCTTCTGCTGAGAAAGATATGCTATTGATAGTTTGCGGCTCTGCGACATCGTGGATTATTGATAATTTATTATCGGACAGAGGTGGTTTTTATAATAGAATCACGAGGCAAATGCATCTTATGCCGTTTACACTTGAGGAGTGCAGGGAGTTATTTGAAGAAAATGGGATGTCGTTAACTTCACAGCAGGTGATTGAGAGCTACATGGTGTTTGGAGGAATTCCATATTATTTGAATTGCTTTGACAGGAGACTTAGTCTGGCACAGAATATTGAAGAACTTTTGTTTAAACAGACAGGTCAATTGTACTATGAATACGACAGGCTTCTTGGCTCTTTATTTAAGAAGTGTGAACGTCATGCGGCGATACTTACTGCCCTATCGACGAAAAAAGGTGGTATGCTGAGGACAGAACTTGCCAGAATATCACAGATAGGGGATGGAGCTCCGCTTACAAAAGCACTGAATGAGCTTGAACAGTGTGGCTTTATAAGAAAATACAAAAATTATATGAAAGAAAAGAATGGAGTATATTTTCAGCTTATAGATCCATTTATGATGTTCTGCTATAAGTTTATACAGAATAGAGAATATGATAGCTGGATGAGTTATATAAATACACCAGGATATTATTCATGGGCTGGAAATGCATTTGAGATGGTATGTCTTATACACGTGAATCAGATTAAGAAGACATTGGGAATTGCTGGTGTTGAGACAAATGAATACGCCTGGAGAAGTATGGCATCAAACCCCGGTGCTCAGATAGACTTGATAATAGATAGAAAAGATGGAGTAGTCAATGTATGCGAAATAAAGTATACGATGGCAAAGTATGCCATAGATGCAGCATATGAGGATAATCTCAGAAACAAGATATATGCTTTTGTGAACGAGACTAAATGCAAAAAAGCAGTACATCTTACATTCTTGTCTGTAGCTGGGCTGATAAAGAATAGTCATTCCGGCATTGTTCAGAATGAAATAACAGGTAACGACCTGTTTTGTTAAAGAATTAAATGAAAATATATATCATTACCAATGATTATATGTTAGAATAAATCGACTTTGTTTCAAATTGCAGGGATGCAGCCGCGAATATGCGGAATGTTTGGAGACAGGGTCGATTTTTCTGCATAAAATGCAGGATGATCTTCGTGGATTTTGGGAAAAATAGGAAGTCTGTTAGCTATTTTACCCTTGATATTGTGCCTTAAAATGTATCTCGACATGGAGAGGCAGGTGGATAGGGCTACTAACCGTGATCCATGCCATCACCCGGTATCATAAAGGGGTTTTTTCTTAACATGTTTTTGATTCCCCGACAGTATGAGGGCAAGATAAAGTTGTGCTCATGCGAGGAGAGCTATCAGATAGGCTTTTCGTTATTTGCTCCCCGGGCTGGTGAGATATACAGCAGTGATACATGGAGCGTGGATTTGTTGTCCGCTGACGGCGGGGCGGTCGCTCTTGTCGTCCATTTGGAATGGCAGATGACAAATGCGCTTTGTTGGGGCACTGTAAGTAAGTGACGGAGTATGTCACGATACTTAAGGAGGAAATAAATGGAAAAAAACAACAATAATTCCAACAATATCATTGAATTGAAAAACATTGTCAAAACCTATGACAATGGATTCACAGCAGTTGACGGCTTTAACCTCGAAGTGAAGAGAGGCGAGTTCGTCACGTTCTTAGGCCCTTCAGGCTGCGGAAAAACCACGACACTTAGAATGATAGCAGGATTCGAGATTCCTACTTCAGGAGAGATATTACTGAATGGACAGGATATCAGCAAGCTTCCACCAAATAAGAGACCTATCAACACGGTCTTTCAGAGGTATGCGCTGTTCCCACATCTGAATATCTTTGACAACATAGCATTTGGTCTCAAGCTCAAGAAGCTTCCTAAGGCAGAGATCGTGAAGAAGGTCAAGAAGGTCCTTGAGATGGTTGACCTTGAGGGCTTTGAGGACAGAAAAGTCGCCACGCTTTCGGGTGGACAGCAGCAGAGAATAGCTATAGCGAGAGCTCTTGTCAATGAGCCAGAGATACTTCTTCTGGATGAGCCTCTTGGTGCGCTGGATCTCAAGATGAGAAAAGAGATGCAGATAGAGCTCAAGGGAATGCATGACAGGCTGGGAATCACTTTTATCTATGTAACACATGACCAGGAGGAAGCACTCACCATGTCAGACAAGATAGTTGTCATGAGCGAGGGTGAGATACAGCAGATAGGAACTCCTGAAGATATATATAATGAGCCGAAGAACGCATTTGTTGCGGATTTCATAGGCGAGAGTAACATCTTCAACGGAATCATGACGGGCAAGTTAAAGGTAAGATTCTGTGGTGCAGAATTTGTCTGTCTGGATGACGTGGAGATTGGAACAAAGGTGGACGCCGTAGTAAGACCGGAGGATGTGATGATTACTACACCTGAACAGGGCGCTGTAAAGGGCGTTGTGACATCTGTCGTATTCAAAGGTGTACACTATGAGATCACCGTTGAGTCCGGAAGGAATGAGATAGTTATTCAGACCACAAAGTCCGCCAAGGTTGGAGACAAGGTTGGCCTCAATGTTGAACCTGATGGAATCCACATCATGATATCAGAGACTGCAATCAACAAGATTGAGAGCTCAGTCAATAGAAATTATGCCCTCGGCGTATTTGACGGCAAGGTATCATGCGACCTCACGGAGATTGTTCCGGGTTCAGCCATGAAGGATGGCGTGCTGGTGGATGCAAATGGTGAGGCGATAGACCGTGAGAAGATCAAGGTAATAGTATCTATACTTCCAGAGGATATCGACATGAGTGATGACGAGGAAGCTGGTATACTCTGCGGACATATCATCAATCTTATATATAAGGGAGACCACTATAGCTATGTGGTGAGAACTGACAATGAGGAGGACTTTATCGTGGATGACGAGTACCTGTGGAACATGGAGGACAGAGTCAGCCTGATAATTCCAGAGGATAAGATGAAGTTTTCACTTAAGAAATAGATGGAGGGATGAACATGAACGGCTTACGTTTTTCAAGAAAACAGCTGGGCATCCCATACGCATTATTTCTCATATGCTTTGTAGTTGCACCACTGTTTGTAATTATTTATTATGCCTTCACCAACGGCGAGGGCAGGTTTACATTTGACAATCTGACGGGATTCTTTACCAGCCCGAACACCATAGGTACTCTGGCATATAGCTTTTTGCTTGCCATAGTGACTACTTTGGTGTGTCTGCTGCTGGCATATCCGATCGCATATATACTTGCGAGAAGTGAGATGAAAAGGAAATCGGTAATTGTCATGATGTTCGTGCTCCCGATGTGGATCAACTTCACACTGAGGATCACAGCACTCAAGGAAGTACTCACGGTTATAGAGGGCAATCTGGCATTCCACCCGTTTCTCAATTCGGTTATAGGAATGACATACGATTTCCTGCCATTTATGATACTTCCTATATACACAACCATATTGAAGCTTGATGGCAGTCTTATGGAGGCTGCTGTGGATCTTGGGGCAAATAGCTTCCAGACATTTGTCAAGGTCACACTTCCGCTCACCGTTCCGGGAATCGTCAGCGGAATAGTTATGGTATTTTTGCCATCTATGACTAACTATGTTGTGCTTGACATGCTTTACAACAGCACATACATCATGGGTAGTCTGATAGGAAGCTACTTCTCAGCATACAACTGGAACGGCGGTTCCATGATAGCACTCGTTCTTCTTGTGATAATACTTGTATTCACACTTGTGACAAACAAGTACACGGATGACGACGGTGGAAGCAGAGGAGGTGCGTTGTTATAATGAAGAAATGGTCTAAGATTATATTTATATGCATTATGCTGCTTCTCATATATATGCCTATATTGATACTGGCTGTGTACAGCTTTACGACATCGGCAAATATCGGAAGCATTCACGGATGGTCGCTCCACAATTATGTGACTCTGTTCACCAAAGATGAGCTGAGGTCAATGATCGTTGGAACTGTTCTTCTGGCTGCCGGTTCAGCACTGATAGCAACCATTCTAGGAACACTCGGTGCTATAGGTGCTTTTTATTCAAAAAAATGGGCTTCAGCATCGATAAATGCCATGAATGAGGTGCCTGTTGTAAATGCAGATGTTGTGACAGGTTTCTCTATATGTATACTGCTCATAGTTGCATTTGGCATGAGCAAGGACAGCTATGTTCCACTTGTCATCGGCCATGTGGTTTTGTCGGCACCTTTCGTATATCTGTCGGTAGTGCCAAAGCTCAAGCAGATGGACAGCAGTCTGTATGAGGCTGCGTTAGATCTGGGAGCTACACCTTTCCAGGGACTCACAAAGGTAGTGATACCTCAGATACTTCCGGGTATTATTTCGGGATTTGCGCTGGCTGTTACACTGTCACTGGATGATTACTTCATCGCGACATACACCAAGCCTGCGACATTTGACACCATAAGTACTTACGTTGTAAATGCGACAAAGGGTTCACAGACTGAGATCAAGACAGCCCTGTGGGCGCTCTCAACAGTCATATTTGCACTGGTTGTCATAATCGTTGTGGCTATGAATGTGGTCGGAAGAAAGAAGGAGGTGGAGCGCTTATGAGACATAGATGTTTTGGACGTTCGATTTCCAGAAAGCTGGCGGCAGCAGTCATGGCTGTTTCATTGCTTGCCGGACAGATGCTACCGGTAATGGCGGCGGAGGATACAGGAGATGCGGCTTCTGTCAAGAGTGACGGTGCATCTGCTACTGAAAAAGAGGTTACTCTCAGGGTGTGCAGCTGGGAAGAGTACATTGACGAGGGCGGCTGGGATGAAGACGAAGCCTTGGAACTGGACAATGGAACAACTATATTTGGCGAGAATTCCATGGTGGAGGATTTCGAGAACTGGTATTACGAGAATTATGGTGTGAAGGTGAATGTTCAGTATTCGTGCTTCGGCACCAATGAGGATCTCTATAATATGCTGACTCTCGGCGATGTGTATGATCTTGTATGTCCTTCGGAGTACATGATCATGAAGCTTATGTCTGAGAACAAGCTTGAGCCTTTGTCCGATGACTTTTTCGATGAGAACAACGACAAAAATTATTATATAAATGGTGTGTCGCCGTACATCAGAGATACATTTGAGACGCATGAGATAAATGGAGAGACCTGGAGCAAATATGCAGCTGGCTTCATGTTTGGAATTACGGGAATTCTGTACAATCCGGAGAAGATGACTGCTGATGAGGCGGGAACATGGACAGTCCTCAACAACCCTAAGTTTGCAAAACAGATCACCATAAAAGATAATGTCAGGGATTCCTACTTCGCCGCGGTCGGAGCACTGCAGAGGGATAAGCTGATGGACCCTGAATTCAGGGCTCAGGAGGATTACTCAGAGCAGCTCAAGGATATCATGAACGATGTCAGTCCTGAGACGATAGCAAAGTCACAGGATCTGCTTCAGGATATAAAGGATAATGTGTATTCATTTGAGACTGACAGTGGTAAGGCAGACATGATAACAGGAAAGGTTGTTGCGAATTACCAGTGGTCAGGTGATGCAGTTTATGCCATGGATCAGGCTGAGGAGGATGGTGTGCAGCTTGACTTTGCGGTCCCTGAGGAGTGCACAAATCTGTACTTTGACGGATGGGTTATGCTGAAGAATGGGATAGATGGTGATGCTGACAGAAAGCAGGCGGCCGAGGCGTTTATCAACTTCGTGTCAAGGCCGGACAATGCAGTCCGCAACATGTATTACATTGGTTATACCTCAGTCATAGCAGGTGGGGATGACGATACGATATATTCCTATCTTGACTACACTTATGGAGCAGAGGATGACGAGGAGGATGTTGTTGATTATCCACTTGGATATTTCTTCACAGGGGACAACTCAGATCCTGACTACGTGCTCAGAGCTCCTGCGGAACAGGTCGACAGACAGCTTGGGGCTCAGTATCCGTCACAGGACGCCATAGAGAGAAGTGCGGTCATGGAGTATTTCAATGAGGATGCCACCAAGGATATCAACCAGATGTGGATCAACATCAGATGCTACAATATCAAAGATGTGCCGACATGGGCATGGTTTATTGTGGCAGCGGTGATTGGTGCACTGGCCGGAGTGATCGTATATCATAAAAGATCAAAGAAATTTTATCTTAGGAAATAGAATAATATAAAATAAACGGCTGCCTTGATGGTGTGTGGTTTTCAATAATAGAAAATCATATGCCATCGAGGCAGCCGTTTTAGTTTATGTGAGCGGCGAGGGAAAGGCTGTGTTGTTTCTGTGGTATTACAGCATAGAATAACCATAGCTGTTGACAATGGCCTCGATCTTCTTGCCTGCCTTACACATAGGGCACTTGTCAACGGAATAAGAAGCATAGTCGTCGATATCCTTCTTGCTGAACAGAGAGTGAACCTCGTGGCCTGCAACTTCGTCTGTAGCTGAGAAGATGGCAGATATTCCTGAGATGCTTCCGCCGTAGTATTCAATACATTCGATGCTCTGCTTGATCGTCTTGCCGGTGGTTGCTGATGCAAGGAGAAGGAGAACGTTCTTGTTCTTGATCATTGGCTGAAGGTTATCACGGAATATGAGCTGGCCTGAAGAATGAACCTCAGGTGTCATGATGTATATGGTCTGGTGCTGGTTCATGGATACGATACCGTTCTCTGTGAGGGCATTTGCAAGGTAAGCGCCGATAACCTCTGTTCCGTCCATGCAGACGATGGTATCAACGATCGTTGTTGCAACATACTCTGTAGCCATGGATTTGGCGGCAGCGAGAGCCATTTTTCTTCTGCTCTTGATGGTTGTCATATCGATGTATCTGTTGATGTGGGAATGGTTAGTTGCAAAATGTCCGTCAACTACCTTGATGTCCAGTGCATTGTTATAAGACGATGTGATCTTGGTTGTCATGTTTTCCATAGTTTAAATTCTCCTTTTCTATTATTATGTTGTCTGTAAATAAAACAGTAATTTCCTAGACTATTTCCAGTACGGTGTTGACCAGCAGGTCATCCTGTTTTGGATTCATAAAACAGAATCTTATGTATTTGTTGTCGAGCCCGCCTATATCAGCACAGCTTCGTATATAAAGGCCCTTTGGCATACAGTAATCCACCACATCTCCTGCGGACACGTCATCTCTCAGAATACGTATCAGTATGAAGTTGGCAGCCGGTTTGTACAGCTTGATCGACTTGTGGGTGGACAGTGCCGAATATACAAGGTTGCGCTCGGTTCTGATGAGCTCTCTCGATTCAGCAATGTACTTTTCATCTGTGAACATGGCGACTCCGGCGGCCTCCACAAGCTTGCCTATTGCAAATGGCAGTCCGGTGATCTCGAGAGTTTTCTTGAGAACAGTATTCGATGTGATCATATAAGCCAGTCTGAGTCCGGGAACTGCAAAAAATTTCGTTGTGTTTCGCAGCACGATAACATTCTCGTATTCCGATGTGAGAGGAATGGCAGAATTGCTCTCCAGATCATCAGCAAAATCCATGTATTCCTCGTCAACGACCATGGTTATGTTATTGCCATTGCATATCTTGGCTATAAATTCCAAAGACTCTGCATCGATTATCTGTGATGTTGTACCATTAGGATTCGATATAAATATAATATCGATGTCCTCTGACAACTTCGATATAAAATCTGCGATGTCGAGGGTGAAATCCTCCTCCTCAGGTGTGGAGTAGTAGATTATCTCACAGCCGTTCATAGAGAGCAGCTTTTCGTAATTCTGTGCTCCAGGTGTTATCAGGATAGCCTTCTTAGGCGAGGTAAATTCGCACAGTATCTTGATAAATTCATAGGAGCTGCCGCCGACGATTATGTCGTCTGTCTTTGCTCCGGAGTATGCGGATATGGCCTCCTTTAATTTCTTTGTGGTGTGATCAGGGTATACTGATAACTGACTCATGTTGTCCGCAATAGCTTTAGTAACAGATTCGGGAACTCCCAGTGGATTCATGTTAAGATCTGCACGAACAGTTTCGACCTGACTGAGGAGATTCTCTGTTTTTAGATTGATAACCCCATTTTTCATAAAAAAACCCCTTTTTCAGTTGTTTTAAGTTATTTTTCTGTATATATTGTTTAAAAAGAGACAATATTTTGTTATAATCTGAATATATGTCTTTTTGTCAATTATACCGATTGGAAGCTTCAAATACAACCACTATGAGTGATTTTTGACAAAAAGACAATAGAAATAGATACAGGAGACTAGACGATGAAGGGAATAGTTGAACAGTATGCTCGTGGTGAGTTTAAGGTTGACAGACCAGAGGTAGCCATATCAGTCAGCAAGATAGAATTGAATATCGAGGCGGGAACTGTGTATGATGGAGAGTTTACAGTGGATTCTTCAAACAGTTGTGCAGTGAAACTGATGGTATACGACAGCCGCTATATACTGGATTTCAAGAGTCACACATTTGTGGGCAGGAAGAACAGAGTCAGCTATTCATTTGACGCCCGAGGAATCGAGCAAGGCAAATCCTTCAAGGGTCATATAAATATAATCACTGATGGGGGAGAGTTTATCATCCCTTATCATATAGCTATAGTCGCTCCATATATTCAGGTCGAGGGTAAGAAGCTCGAGGATTTGTTCCAGTTTGCAGCATATGCAGAGGAGAACTGGGAGGATGCCATAAGGATATTCGGAAGCGAGGATTTTGTGCGCACTTTTATAGGCAGGGATGAAAAGCTTCAGAGGGTGTATGACACACTTGGAATGTCACTGTCCATAGGACAGGCCATGGAGGAATTCCTTGTGTATACACACAAGAAGAGGGCACTCACACTGTCCGTGGCTCAGAACGATCTGTTGGTTGAGATGCCATCCGAATTGGTCAGGGCATCGGTTACGATCACCAAGAACACCTGGGGCTACACGAATACCAAGATAGCATCGGACTGCGATTTCCTCATACCTGAGACCAGCGTGCTGAAGTGGAACAGCTTCGATGGCAACACATTTGACCTCAGTTTCCTCATAGATCCGCAGAAGATCCACGACGGGGAGTCATCGGGTTACATTTATATATGGAACACGTATCAGAATATGAGAATACAGGTGAGCATCAGAAAGCCTGAGGTCATCAAGATGACTCCAAAGAGCAGGCAGACTAGATTCACCATCAAGAGGGCGGAGGAGGCTCTGATCCGTGCATATATTGACTTCAGAACGGACAAGATCGATCTGAAGAAGTACATAGCGGAGACCAGGGATGCCCTGAATACCCTTATAAAATACAGACCGGAGTATGGAATGTACAGGCTGGGACTGCTTCATATGCAGATCCTGGAGGGACACACAGAATTTGTCGAGCAGGAATTCCTGAGAATAGATGCGGACGCCAATTTCACCAGCATGGAGGACATGGAGAAGTGTTATCTCAGTTACCTGAAGTCGCTTCTGCGCAGGGAGAAGTTCATCATAGACAGAACTGCTGCCATGGTCAGAGAAAGATTTGAGGCAAATGACAAGAACAGGCTGTTCTATTTCTGGATACTGTTATTTGTGGATGTGAATTATACAGAGGACAAATGGGTTCTCTACGAGGATATACAGAAGCTGTTTAACTCAGGTGTAAACAGTCCGGTAATATACTTTGAGATATGCGACATGTTCAACAAGCAGCCGCTCATGATGAAGAAGATCGCACCGCTTGAGATCGCAGCCCTCAGATGGGGCATGAGAAATGAATTTGTCTCAGAGGATGTCATCGTGGAGTTTGTCAAGACCGCTTCGAGACAGAAGGATTTTGACGAGCAGGCATTTAAGATGCTTGAGCAGATATACGATATGAGGCATGACAGGACAACTCTGGATGCCATTTGCGGAATACTGATCAAGAATAAGATGTACGATCCGTGCTACCACAGATATTACAGTGACGCATCGGACAAGGATCTCAAGTATGTTGGCCTGAATGAATGCTTTATCAGGAGCATGGACAAAAACCACTACGATGAGATACCTGAGGCCATACTCAGATATTTCAGCTACAAGAACGTTTTGACGGACGAGGAGCTGGCGTATATATATGCAAATGTCATCATGAACAAGGAGAACCAGAAGTCGGTGTACAGGGATTTTGTCCCTGCCATTGAGCGTTTTATGGAGAAGATGATACTTCAGGGAAATGTGAGCGATGACCTGACAGTCATATACGATGAATTCCTTGATCCTGATACGGTGAAACCGGAATTTGCCACAAAGCTCATCAACATAATCTTCAAGAGAAAGTTCGTGTGTGATAATGAGAATATAACACACATACTGGTATCCCACAGTGAGCTTGGCGGAGAGGTCAAGGTTCCGGTGGTTAATGGTGAGGCATATGTAGAGATAATATCGCCGTCTGCCATAGTCACACTTCTGGATGACAACGGCGGCAGATATGTGAGCACCGTACAGTATAGAATGGAGAGGATCGTAGACGAGAGGAGCTATCTGGACATTTGTCACGAGTACAGTCCAAGGGATTACAGATACCTGTTGTTCCTCTACAACGATATAGATATATTTACACACAGGGATGCAAAGGAGATAAATCTTGCCAGAGATATCGCACTCTGCCCTGAGGTGAGCTACAGGGTGAGACAGGAAGCGCTTACCCATATGGTTGAGTATTATCATGAGAATTTCGATGCGGACATTCTCGGAAAATATTTGTCCAGGATAGATCTGGATTACGTGGATCCTTCATATGCTTCCAGGATAAATACATATTATATAGCTCTGGATATGTATGAGAATGCATTTGAGGGAATGTACAGATTTGGCTATGTGGATGTGGATATAGATGAGCTGATCAGGATAGCCGAGTTTGGAATCAATGACAAGAGATACGATGAGAGCAGGCTGCTCATATCCATATGCGTGTATATATACAGGAGAGGGTACGCCGGACAGAAGATACTGTCATATCTCATCAACAATTACAACGGATCACTCGAGGAGATGGCAAATCTCTTCAAGTCGGTCAATTCAAATTACAGAAATATTGATATGCTGTCTGAGAACATACTCGCACAGATGATGTTCGCGGACGGATATATAGAGTCCATATACGATATATTTGAGGTGTACTATCGCGGCCGCAGCCGAGGCATGGTGGTGAAAGCTTTCCTCAGATATTGCGCGCACCAGTATTTTATAAAGGATCAGAAGATCCCTTCATATATAATGGAGGATCTGTACAAGGAGATCGCCAAGGGCAATATAAAGGACGAGATATCCAGAATGAGCCTGCTGTATTATTTTAGCAACCGAAGTGGACGATACACTGAGGAGCAGCAGGAATGGATCAAGGCAAATGTAAAACAGTTTATAGAATACAGCAAGATACTTCCGTTCTTCAGAAAATTTGAGTCGATCGTAAAGCTGCCAGGGGATATGAGATTCAAGACATATGTCATATTCAAGGGTGAAAGCGGAAAGCAGGTATGGGTCAGCTACAGCTTTGGCCAGGAGAGCAGCAGTATGGCAAACTACAAATCCGAGAGGATGAATGAGATAATTCCGGGAGTGTATGTTAAGGAAGTTGTCGTATTCCACGGAGAGTCGCTTGTCTACTCCATCGATGGAGTGGTTGGAACTTCAGTCGTGGTTGAGAGCGACATACTCAAAAATACGACATTCCATAAGGATGGAAGCAGCAGCTTTGAACTTATCAACAGCATGCTGGTTAGCCAGGAGACAAGAAATGACCATGAGCTCATACAGGCAATGGACACATATCTGTACAACAGCCATTTCTTCGACGCCAATTTGATGTTGCTTTAACTTTTTGATTTTTCACAAGGAGGGGCATAATTTATGTCTGACACACAGTTATATCTGGGTCTGGATCTTGGCCCGGAATATACACAGCTTAGTTATTATAATGTTGACACGCGGGAGCCGGAATCGGTGTACCACAAGGAGGCAAAGGATACATATATGCTCCCTAACATCATGTTCTACAGCGCGTACAACAAAAAGTCGGATGACGGACAGAGTGAAGCTTACAGGTTCATAGATCTGGCTGGCTGGTGTGCAGGGGCGAAGGCTTCAGCCTGCAGGTTCGAGGAAAATGGAACGGTTGTGGATCAGGTGTATGAGCGTACCCTGAGAAATGAGAATATAGAAGTTGAGGGGCGTAATTATAAGGCGGGAGATCTTCTTGTGAAGATGATGATACTGCATATAAGACAGTTTACCGAGCAGTTTGAGAGTTTTGTGATAAAGAAACTGACAGTCACAGTGGCTGACACAGATCCGCGCATCATAGCTGCAGTCAGAGGACTTAAGTCGGCACTCCGTCTGACCAATGACCAGTTTAATATAGTGAGCCATCTGGACAGTGGCCTGTGCTATATATTTGCACAGCCTGAGCCGCTCAGGAATAACAGCGTGGGACTGTTTGATTTCGGCAGGAGTGGGCTGGATTTTTACAGGATAGATATGACAAGGAAATATCCTTTGATAGTGACCGTTGAGCATGTGAACTTTCATGACAGGATGAACATGAAAAGATTTGGAAAATACCATGAGGATATGGATGAGGCATTTGCGGATATAGTTAAGGAATGTATGTCACAGGTGTTTATATCCTCTGTATTCCTCACGGGAATAGGATTTGCTGACAACTGGATGAAGCAGTCGGCGGCAGTCCTGTGTCAGGGCAGAAGGGTATTTGTTGGACAGAATATATATACAAAGGGTGCATGTTACAGATCGCTTGGCGGTGTGTACACGGAGGCGCTCAGCAGATATTTTATAGATACGGAGCAGACGGTCAAGACAAATATCGGAATAAATCTCATGGATGAGAAGAAGACGTTCTGGCCGATAGCATACGGCGGGCTTGAGTGGTTCAACACCCGCGGAAGCATAGAGGTATTCCTCGACAACACAAGAAGGATACAGATCGTATACCAGGATATACTGACTGAGGAAGAATGGCGGGAGACTGTGGAGATATACGGACTTCCGGCGAGACCAAAGAAGACGACAAAGCTGTCGATAGCCGTGGAGTATTATGGTGCGGATAAGGGCGCGATAGTCATCCGTGATCTTGGATTTGGAAGTTTGTATCCTACCACAAATAAGATATACAGAAAAGAATTTGACATAGGAGCCATCAGGAGAAAGCATGCGGAGAAGCTTGAGGCGGCGCGAAGGGAAGAGGAGCTCAGGATACGCATGGGTGACACCGAGGAACTGAGAGGCGAAGATCCGGCGGTGGAGCATGGTAATGCAAAGACGGTGGAAGCTGAGCCGGAGGTACATGAAGAGCCTGTGGTATATTACGGAACAGCGTCACCTGTGGAGCCGGAGACTGTGGAAGAGCCGGATGATGCGGTCTCTGATCCTGAGAACATTTCAGATGAAATGGATGATGACGAAACGGAATCTGTGGATGCTGCATATGAGGTGGATGATGACAAATCAGAATCAGATGACATTACAGACGATGCAGATGACAGCGAGACTGAGATCGACGAGTCAGAGCCGGAAAACGAACCAAAGTATTATGAGTCAGAGCCTGACGATATTACAGATGGCATCGTAGATGACGACGAGCCGGCTGATGATTCTGACGATGAAGAAACCATAGATGAAGAGGATCTGGATGACGAAGATTCCGATGAGTATGAGCAGAGTGCGTTCAGCATCCCGTCATACCTCAGAGGACAGCATTTTGATCCGGGAGAGTGATACACATATGAGTGGAATTATTATTTGTAAGACAAAGACAGCGGACAATCCGTACACATTCCTCAATACGAAGATAACCGTATATTCATATGAGGAGCTGTGCTACTACATATTCAACAATATGGTGCTCATAGGTAAAGACGACCTTGCGGACAGACTCAGCAACTGGCTGAGAACGGCCATAGACATGGAGGATCTTGCGGACAAGATAGACGCGCTCAATGCCAAGAATGCGTATATCCAGGATATCATGGTGGAGATACTTACATTTGGTGAGTTCTACAGCAAGGATGAAGTGAAGAAATTCATGGACGAGTGCAAGAGGATCAGGACTCTCAAGCCGTATGAGCTGGACAAGAAGAGAGCTGACAGCTACATGATGTACAAGCATTACATCAAGGCTGACGCCATATACGATGACATTATAGAGTACAAGGAGTCACATGGTGAGTACGATGAGTTCCTTGGAAATATTTATCACAACAAAGGCGTTGCGCTGGCGGGCAATCTTCAGCTTGAGGAGGCAAAGGATGCTTTCATCAGAGCATTTGCGCTGAATAAGAACAATGAGTCATTGATAGAATACTTCTGTGTCATGGCGGTGACGGTGGATACGGCGACACTCCAGAGGGAGATAAGAAAGCGCGGTATGCCGGCCGGATTCCTGGACGATCTGATGAACGAGATCGCTGATTCAAAGGAGGATGTACATGAGATGTCCATATACAACAAAGTCCAGAAGGCTGTGTACAACAGAATGCACGGCGACATAGAGGACTATGACAGGCGTATGAATTCCATCCTGAGTGCCCTCAAGGATCAGTTCAGAAACCAGATAGGATGACTTTGTGCTTGACGTACAGCCAGCCTATGTTGTACTATCACAATGAATATAGATATATGCAAATGCTGTGACGAAGAGGAGTAGCATGTGGAGTCAGACAGAGAGAATGGTTCGTGGGCTGTGAGACCGTTCCTGACAGAGACTTGTGAAGGTAGCTTCTGAGCTGCATGGCTGAAAGATAATTAACAAGGATAAGCCATGCCGGGGCGTTCCCGTTATAGGATAAGATGAGATACAAAACAAGGTGGTAACGCGAATATTTACTCGCCCTTCTGACAGAATGTCCGGAGAGCGGGTTTTTTTGTGCAGTGCATAGGGAATAAGAAAGCTCCGGAGTAAAAAGTCCGGTCCGGATTTATCAAACAGTAAGAAATCAGTAACAATAGAAAGGAAGAATGAGATGAAAGAGTTAGAGAAGACATATGATCCTTCCCAGATAGAGGACAGACTCTACAGAAAGTGGGAGGAAAAGAAGTATTTCCATGCAGAGGTTGACAGGAGCAAGAAGCCATTTACGATAGTAATGCCGCCTCCAAATGTAACAGGACAGCTCCACATGGGACATGCCCTGGACAATACAATGCAGGATATACTTATCAGATTCAAGAGAATGCAGGGCTATTCAGCACTGTGGCAGCCTGGTACAGACCACGCAGCCATCGCAACCGAGGTCAAGGTTACAGAGAAGCTGAAGGAGCAGGGAATAGATAAGAAAGAGATCGGCCGTGAGGAGTTCCTCAAGCATGCATGGGCATGGAAGGAGGAGTACGGCAACCGTATCGTGAGCCAGCTCAAGAAGATGGGTTCATCTGCTGACTGGGACAGAGAGAGATTCACCATGGACGAGGGCTGTTCTAGAGCAGTAAAGGAAGTATTTGTAAGACTGTATGATAAGGGATACATCTACAAGGGCTCAAGGATCATCAACTGGTGTCCTGTATGTAAGACATCCATATCAGATGCAGAGGTTATCCATGAGGAGCAGGACGGATATTTCTGGCACATCAACTATCCTGTAGTTGGGGAGCCTGGAAGATTTGTTGAGATAGCAACCACAAGACCTGAGACACTTCTCGGAGATACAGCCGTTGCTGTAAATCCTGATGATGAGAGATACACAGATATAGTTGGAAAGATGCTGGAGCTGCCACTTACAGACAGACAGATCCCGGTTATCGCAGATCCATATGTTGACAAGGAGTTCGGAACAGGCTGTGTAAAGATCACACCTGCCCATGACCCTAACGATTTCGAGGTTGGAAAGCGTCACAACCTTGAGGAGATAAATATACTGAACGATGATGCAACCATCAATGAGCTGGGCGGCAAGTATGCAGGCATGGATCGCTACGAGGCAAGAAAGCAGATGGTGGCAGACCTTGACGCACTTGGACTCCTCGTAAAGGTCGTTCCACACAGCCATAACGTAGGAACACACGACAGATGTAAGACAACTGTAGAGCCGATGATCAAGCCTCAGTGGTTCGTCCGCATGAAGGAGATGGGACAGGCAGCGCTTGACATCATCAAGACTGATGAGCTCTCATTTGTGCCTGAGCAGTTTGACAAGACATACATCCACTGGCTTGAGAACATCCGTGACTGGTGTATATCAAGACAGCTCTGGTGGGGACACAGAATCCCTGCATGGTACTGCGACGAGTGTGGCGAGACCATTGTAAGCCGTGAGACACCTACAGTATGTCCAAAGTGCGGATGCACACACCTCACACAGGATGAGGACACACTTGATACATGGTTCTCATCAGCACTGTGGCCATTCTCAACACTTGGCTGGCCAGACAAGACACCTGAGTACGAGTATTTCTATCCTACAAGCGTGCTTGTAACAGGATATGATATCATCTTCTTCTGGGTAATCCGTATGGTATTCTCAGCACTTGAGCAGACAGGAAAGAGCCCATTCAAGCACGTACTGATCCACGGACTTGTAAGAGACGACCAGGGACGTAAGATGAGTAAGTCTCTTGGAAATGGTATCGACCCACTTGAGGTTATTGATAAGTACGGCGCAGATGCACTTCGTCTGACACTTATCACAGGAAATGCCCCTGGAAACGATATGCGTTTCTACTGGGAGAGAGTCGAGAATTCCAGAAACTTTGCAAATAAGATCTGGAACGCAACTCGTTTTATCATGATGAACATGGAGAAGGCAGATTTCTCAGCTGTGAAGCTGTCTGACCTGACAATAGCTGACCGTTGGATCCTGTCCAAGGTCAACACACTTGCAAAAGAGATGACAGACAACATGGAGAAGTTCGAGCTTGGTATCGCTGTATCCAAGGTATACGACTTCATCTGGGAGGAGTTCTGTGACTGGTATATCGAGATGGTTAAGCCTCGTCTCTACAACGATGAGGATGAGACAAAGGCAGCAGCACTCTGGACACTTAAGACAGTTCTGATCCAGGCACTTAAGCTTCTTCATCCATACATGCCATTCATCACAGAGGAGATCTTCTGCAATATTCAGGACGAGGAGGAGTCGATCATGATCTCCAAGTGGCCTGAGTACACAGATGAGTGGAACTTTGAGGCTGACGAGGCCGCTGTTGACACCATCAAGGCAGCAGTCCGTGCCATCAGAAACCTTCGTACAGGAATGAACGTACCACCTAGCAGAAAGGCAAAGGTATATGTCGTATCTGCAAAGGAGGACGTGAGACATATATTTGAGTCATCAAAGAGCTTCTTTGCCACACTGGGTTATGCCAGCGAGGTACACGTTCAGGAGGACAAGACAGGAATCGATGAGAATGCAGTATCAACACTGATCCACGATGCCGCTGTATACATTCCTCTTGAGGAGCTTGTGGATATCGACAAGGAGATCGAGCGACTTGAGAAGGAGGCTGCAAAGCTCGCCGGAGAGATCAAGCGTGCATCAGGAATGCTTGCAAATCCAAAGTTCGTTGACAAGGCCCCAGCCGCAAAGGTTGAGGAGGAGAAGGCAAAGCTTGCAAAGTACACAGAGATGTCTGAGCAGGTTGCCGAGCGTCTTGCACAGCTTAAGAAGTAATTATAGGGTCCCGACAGACGGAATTGGCTTTTCGCCTGCCGGGATCTTCGTTTTTATTGTGTCGATGAGACATTTCCTTCATATCATATAACAGAAGAGGTTTTTCTGTCGGTATGAAGGAGGTGGAGAAATGGGATTCACAAGTATTCCCATACGCAACATCATACGTGAAGCTGTTGCAAGGGGCGGCATAATAGTGGATGTCAGGGACCGCGATGAATTTCTGGAGGGACACATCCCCATGGCGGTAAATATTCCATTTGAGTTGATAGAAGCGGGGGAGTATACTCTTCCCAAAAGCAAATATCTGCTGGTATACTGTGCTCATGGGGTGAGCAGCATGAAGGCTGCGCTCATCATGAGCGAGGATGGATACAGAGTTATCAACACGGTGGGAGGTCTGGCGCAGTACAGAGGCCCGCTCACAAGACAGCGATAGAACAAATATACAACCCACAGAAAGGGCAGGAAATGAGCAGAGTAGAACTTATAGCTCCATGTCATTTTGGACTGGAGGCGGTACTGAAAAAAGAAATACTTGATCTTGGATATGAGATAGTCCAGGTGGAGGACGGAAGGATCACATTTGCCGGAGACGAGAGTGCGATTGCAAGGGCAAATATTTTTATAAGGACAGCCGAGCGTATCATGCTCAAATGTGGCAGCTTCAAGGCCGCCACATTTGACGAGCTGTTCGAGGGAACAAAGGCCATCGCCTGGGAGAAGTATCTGACAAGGGATGCAAAATTCTGGGTGTCCAAGGCGACATCAAACAAGAGTGCACTCTTCAGTCCATCGGATATACAGTCCATAGTCAAGAAGGCTATGGTTGAGAGATTGAAGCAGACATACAGAGTGTCATGGTTCACGGAGGATGGCGCAAGCTATCCGGTGAGAGTATTTATATTCAAGGATATAGTGACCATAGCACTTGACACGTCAGGTGTGTCACTTCACAAGAGAGGATACAGAAAGCTGGTTGGAAAGGCTCCTATATCGGAGACGCTGGCGTCCGCGCTGATCATGCTGACTCCGTGGCACAGCGACAGAGTCCTTGTGGACCCGTTCTGCGGAAGTGGAACATTTCCGATAGAGGCTGCCATGATAGGCGCACACATCGCACCGGGAATGGACAGGGAGTTCACGGCCCAGGAGTGGTCCAAGATCTGCGACAAGAAGATATGGTACAATGCGGTTGATGAGGCTCATGATCTCATAGACCGCGATGTGAAGATGAACATACAGGGATATGATCTGGATGGCGATATGGTGAAGTGTGCCATGGAGAATGCCAGGGCAGCAGGAGTGGAGCAGCACATCCATTTTCAGCAGAGGGATGTGAAGGATCTGAGGAATCCGAAGAAGTATGGATTTATAATCACAAATCCACCTTACGGAGAGAGACTTGAGGAGAAGGAGGCTCTGCCTGAGCTGTACAGGACCATCGGCGAGAGCTATAGGAATCTTGATGACTGGTCAATGTTCCTCATCACATCGTATACGGATGCGGAGAAGTATATCGGCAGAAAGGCCGACAGAAACCGCAAGATATACAACGGAATGATAAAATCATATTTCTATCAGTTTATGGGACCGAAGCCGCCTAAACGAAGGAGAGAAGAAGCTTGAAGAAATTTGTATATATAATTCTGATCCTTGCCATAGGTGCTCTGGCGTATTACGGAACAAAGGAGCCGTCGGGACGTCTGGAGAAGAACGAGGAGGATCAGCACGCAGTTTCCGGCATGTCCGAGAAGCTTGCGGGCGATTACAATGAAGCGGGACTCACACTGTATGTAAATGGCAGTGAGGTGGAAGAGGACGAGTACAAGCCGTATGTAAGCAATAATCTTCACCTTATGATGCCGCTGAAGACACTCAAGGATAAGATGAAATGCACATACATAGAGTATGTGAATGGAAGCATCGTGATCAAGAGGAATGAAGGAATCGCCAAGCTGGTGCTGGATTCCCAGGATGCAGAGCTGGACGGCAAGGACGTGAAGATCGCGGATGCGCCGATAAAGAAGGATGACGAGACATTTGTCCCTATAGAGTATATAGCGGACACACTTGATTATACATGTGAGTACAATTATGACACAGGTCGTGTATCCCTGCAGAAGGTCGGAGAGGACAGCAAGCTGCCGGCCGCTTACGACATGAGAAAAGAGGGCAGGGTCACAGAGGTCAGAGACCAGGGAGACTCGGGAACATGCTGGGCATTTGCGTCGCTTGCTGCGCTTGAGACCACTCTTATGCCGGATGAAAAACTTCAGTTTTCTGTGGATAACATGACCATGAACAATGGATTTGGAGTTGAACAGTTTGAGGGTGGCCAGTACAGGATGAGTATTGCATATCTTGCATCATGGAAGGGGCCGGTTCTCGAGAAAGATGATCCGTACGGAGATGACAAGACGAACTCCAAGCTGAAGGCTGTGAAGCATTTGCAGGAAGCTGAGATCATTGATGACAAGAAGCTTAAGGCCGTGAAGGAGGCAGTGTACACCAAGGGTGGTGTGGAGACTGCGATATACAGCGATATGGTAGATGCCGACAGCAGCTCGGAGTATTACAATGAAGAGACTCATGCGTACTACTACGATGGCTCAGAGGGAATCAACCACGATGTGGTAATAGTCGGATGGGATGACAATTACAGCAAGAACAACTTTAACAAGGCGCCAAAGAAGGATGGTGCGTTTATTTGTAAGAACAGTTGGGGAACTGAATTTGGCGAGGACGGATATTTCTATATATCCTACTATGATGCACATATTTGCGAGACCAGCGTTGTGTACACCAGACTTGAGGGCGCAGACAACTACGATAAGATATACCAGTCGGATAAGCTGGGCTGGGTAGGAGTTCTTGGATTTGACCAGGAGGATGCCTACTTTGCAAATGTTTACACGGCAGGCAAGAGCGAGGAGCTCAAGGCTGTGTCATTCTACGCCACTGATGCAAAGACGACATATGAAGTATATGTGGCTACAAATTTTGAGGACACTGACGATCTGGCAAATAAGAAGCTTGTCGCGTCAGGCGAGATGGAGTATGCAGGATACTACACGGTCAACCTGGATGATGTGGTAAAGCTTCCGGATGAGAAGAAATTTGCGGTCATAGTACATATAACCACGCCGGGCAGCAAATACCCGATAGCCATAGAGTATGATGCGGATTCCATGACCGACAGCTTTGATATCTCCGACGGAGAAGGCTATATAAGTCTGTATGGAAATCAGTGGTACAGTGCGGAAAAAGAGAGAAAATGTAACGTCTGCCTCAAGGCATTTACGGATAAGACAGAATAAACAGGAAGCGTATGTAAGCTGTGGGAAAGGAGAACTATTATGGACAAGCTGATATTTGCAACGGGAAATGAAGGAAAGATGAAGGAGGTACGCATGATACTTGCTGACCTCGGATTTGAGATCCAGTCTATGAAGGAGGCTGGGATCAACATAGATATAGTTGAGGATGGACAGACATTTGAGGAGAATGCTCTGATCAAGGCAAGAGCCATCAGCAAGGAGAGCGGATGCCTGGTGCTTGCGGATGACTCAGGACTTGAGGTCGATTACATGGACAAGGCGCCTGGAATATACAGTGCCAGATTCCTTGGTGAGGACACCTCATACCGCATCAAGAACCAGTACATCATAGATCAGCTAGCCGGGGTTCCAGATCCTGAGAGGACAGCCAGATTCGTGTGCGCCATAGCAGCAGTGTTCCCAGATGGAAGCGAGTACACAAGGCGTGGAACGATAGAGGGAATCATCGGTTATGAGGAGCGCGGCGAGAACGGATTCGGTTATGACCCTATATTCTATCTCCCGGAGCTTGGCAAGACAACTGCTGAGCTGGATCCTGAGGAGAAGAACAAGATAAGCCATAGAGGAAATGCGCTCAGACTTATGAAGGATGTCATAAGAGAGCACATGGAAAGCAAGTAGGAAACAGGCATAAGTCGGTCAGAATACGGGGATTCCCGTCAGGAGGAATAGATGAGAGTACTGATAATAAGTGATACCCATGGCAAGAGCAGCTGCATACAGCAGATACACGACATAGTTGGAGATGTGGACATGCTGATACATCTCGGAGACGTTGAAGGGGATGAAAAGCTGATACATGACCTGTTTGACTGTGAGATCCACATGGTGAGGGGCAACTGCGACTACAACGCGGAGCTCCCAATATATGATGAGTTCAACATCGGAGACAAAAAGGCATTTATAACCCATGGACACAGGTACAGTGTGAACAGTGGCACCGCATATCTGGAGGAGCTCATTGATACAGAAGGATATGACTTCGTGATGTATGGACATACCCATCGCCGTGACCTGACGAGCTACAAGGGTTCATATATAGTGAATCCGGGAAGTCTGGCTCTGCCGAGGGACAACCGGATCGGAACGTATATGCTGCTTGATTTTGACCAGCACGGAACACCTTTTTTTGCGCAGAATGAGCTGCCGAGGACAGCTTTAAATGGCTGATGTTCCATACCGGAGGAGAAGAAACGGAAGAAGTTTTTTGAGGATCTGTGGGGATAGGGCAGACCGTTCCAGAAAAATAAATAAGGATTGGAAATAGAATGAAGAAACACGATATAGTTGAAGGTGTGATAGACACATATGAGTTCCCGAACAAGGGAAGCTTTCATATGGATGACAGAAAAGTAACAGTTAAGGGCGCGATAAAAGGTCAGAAGGTGAGCTGCCGCATAACGAAGCTGAAGAAGGGCAAGGCCGATGGCAGACTCCTTGAGGTTTTGGAGAAGTCGGAACTTGAGGATGCTTCGCCGGTTTGTTCGCATTTTGGAATGTGTGGTGGCTGCAGTTACCAGACGCTCAGCTACGAGAACCAGCTCAAGGTGAAGGAGGAGCTTGTCAAAGGTCTCCTTGACGGTGTGATAGACAGCGAGGCTCACCCTTATGAGTGGCAGGGGATACTTGCTTCACCTGTGACAAAGGGATACAGGAACAAGATGGAGTTCTCATTTGGCGATGAGTACAAGGATGGTCCGTTGGCGCTGGGGCTTCACAAGAAGAACAGCACATACGACATCGTACAGATGGATGATTGCTATATAGTGAATGATGATCTGAACAAGATAGTGAAATATACTGTCCAGTTCTGCAAGGAGGCAGGACTCCCATATTACAAAAAGATGCAGCATGAGGGACTTCTGCGTCACCTGGTCATCAGACGTTCTGCTACCAATGGCGATTTGCTGGTGAATCTGGTGACAACCACCCAGAATCTGGAGGTTCTCGATTTTGACGCATATGTGAAGGGTCTGCTGGAACTGCCACTTGAGGGCAAGATTGCGGGAATCCTCCACACGGAGAATGATTCCATGGCGGATGCGGTCATCAGCGACAGGACAAATCTGCTCTACGGAACAGAGTATATATATGAGACGGTTCTTGGACTTCAGTTCAAGATATCACCGTTCTCTTTCTTCCAGACAAATACCAAGAGCGCAGAGAGACTCTATGACAGGGCTCGTTCATATGTGGGTGACACGAAGGATGCCGTCATATTCGACCTTTACAGTGGAACCGGAACCATAGCACAGCTTCTGGCATCGGTTGCAAAGAAAGTGATAGGTGTGGAGATCGTGGAGGAGGCTGTGGAGGCTGCCCGTGTGAATACGGAGCTCAACGGACTTGACAATTGTGAGTTCATTGCGGGGGATGTTCTTAAGGTCATAGATGACATAGAGGAGAAGCCGGATTTCATAGTTCTTGATCCGCCTCGTGATGGAATCAATCCGAAGGCTTTGACAAAGATCATCAACTATGGCGTGAAAGAGCTTGTATACATAAGCTGCAAGCCAACATCGCTTGCCAGGGATCTGGTGACTTTGCAGGAGCATGGATATTTTGTGACCAAGGCTTGTGCCGTCGATCAGTTTCCGGGCACTGTTCACGTAGAAACCATCGTGAAAATGCGTAGGGAGAATTAGGTTAAGAAATAAGTCTAGTGTTGAGTATGATGTTGATAATCTTATGGAGAAACAGAAAATAGTATTTATCATGTCGGTATCTTCTTATTCTGAGCCATATGTTGAAGGCTATTTTATTGATACAAAAGGGAAAAAACATATTTACGGATTGTATGGACAGGCACCGTTCGAATCGATTGAAAAGGAATATGCCTACCTTTTGGAACATTATGAAGAATTTGGTGAAGAATGGTATGTGCTGAGATGATTTGCACCTCATGGCTGCTTCAGCGGCTGTGGGGTGTTTTTTAGTGGTGAGATTCGCATGATGTTGAGAATGTTAATTGCGGATATGGGTGGAATACTTTACAGGTGCAACTGTATATATTATCTTTAATAGAGAACAATTTAATTATGTTTTTGTCTTGCACGCAAGACAAATTTGAATATGACGGTATAGATATAGAGGTCATACCAATCTGGAAATGGCTTCTCATGGCGGATCTGTAACACCTGACACCTTTTACTGTGGCATGAATACAAGAATTATTACAAGATTTATTAAATTGAGGTATGTAGACATGAGAGAAACTATTCAAAATTATTTTGAAAAAATGAAGCAATATCCTACTTATTACTCAAATGAAGATTTTAGTAATATTTGTGATGATATTAAAAAAGAAATTGATAAGGGTGTATTTCTTGTTAAGAGGAAAGATGAAACAGATTTGTCTGTATTTGAAGAAAAATATGGATATACATTACCTACGGAAATTAATGATTATATTAATTTGTTTTGGCATCCTTGTATTAGAGGATATTGTAATACTAGAGAATCTATTGTATTATTTTCCGTTTTGAAAAAGGAAGGAGATTCAAGTGATGACATATTATTCTATAAAAATAGTTTGATTTCAATGGCTAAAGATTGGGAAGAGATGGGCGATATTAAAAAATTTATTCCTATAGGATGGCTTGGTTATTCTGGTGGATATGTTCTCTATGAAGTGAGTAGTCATAAAATTTTTTTGGAAAATATGGATGTAGATGGAGAAGTGGAAGATAAGCCAATTGCCAATTCTCTAAAAGAACTTATTAACAATATGAATGTTATAATGTAGTTGTTTTATTTGGGGCGGAACTTTAGTAATAAATCCCCTGCAAAAAAACGCCTGCTTATTATGCTTTTAGAGTGTTGCAAGAAAGAATATTGCATGATACAATATCCGAAAAATCGGAAAATAAAAAGGGGTTGTATCATGAAAATATATGAAAAAATATTTGCAAGACTTGATGAATTACATATGAGCCAGACTGAATTGTCACGGAGAACTGGGATTGCAACTAGTACAATCAGTGATTGGCGAAAGAAAAAAATTAACCCACAGGCCGACAGGTTAGTTGTTATTTGTAAGGCACTTGGCATGTCTCTTGTGGATTTGCTTTGCGACAAAGAGGATGAATTTGAACGAGAAGAGATTGATTTCTTTGTTGATGAAAAACACGTTATTGAATTATTCAGAACATCAGATTATGAATATAAAAAAAGAATGATCAGATATTTTGAACTTTTGGATATATGTAAAGACATCAACGCTGATTCAAAGAAAACAAAAAGGAATGTCTCAATCGTTCAGGATTTTGATGGAAATAATACTGTAGTAATTAATGATATTAGATTTAAAGGGAAAAGAGCTATAAATTGGAAAGAGGTTAGGGCATATTTAAAAGAATTCGTTGGTGAATTTTATACTATTGCTTCTACAGAGGATGTGATTTATATCGGTTCAGATTTGCCAAATGAGTACAGTGGGTCCCAATATACGCATAGCATCAAGGGAACAAATGCTAAGGCGAAAGCAAATGCATCACAGGGAATACCTGAGTTAATAGAAATTGCTATGGGAAAGCATTTTCGTGAAAATAATGAAGATAAACATTGGAGAAATGCAAAATATGGCTGGTATAGATATGACTCAAGATTTGCATTACCAGTATATAATAAATCTGGGGAAATAGAAAGGTATAATGTATTTCATGCATCGTTGATTATTAGACATGCTGAGGACAAGAAATTATATTTATATGATATTTTAGACATAAAAAAAGAAACGAGCAACCCGATTGAGCCATAAGGCTGTACACGACAAAAAACCCATTTCTTTATGTGATGATAATACTATAATAAAAGTTGAATGTCAATCCGAATATTCGGGAATAGATTGATTAAGAGCATCTAATTCAAGTATAGTGGATGAGTTAAGTATATGAAAATAGAACGTCGAGAAACTTTGGAGAAGAGAGGAAAGTAGAGGGGACTTCAATGAAAAATAAAGTAAAATTTGTATCTATTTTGGGTGATTCTATAAGTACATATTCTGGAAGTAAGGTTACAGGTGAAAAATTCCCTAGTGGAAATTGTGATCAGCGTACATCAAATTTGCATACAGAGCAGTACACACCTGATATGATTTTAATATATTTAGGGTTTAATGATTTTGGAAACGGTGTTCATATTACAAATGATAAGTTGGGAAGCCCTTCATTTTTCTCGTCCTATTATAATATGTTGCAAAAGATAAAGATGAATTATCCGAAAAGCAGAATTATATGTGGGACATTGATGGAAAGTTATATGAAAGGCGATAATAGTTGGGAATTTCCACATAAATGGGCTGGTGTATCGATATATGAATACAATGCGGCAATAAAAATTGCTGCAGAAATTGCAGGAATTGAAGTTGCAGATCTGGCATCACAGAATTTACGTTATGAAACATTAGACGGATCACACCCTACAAAAGAGGGGCATGTAACTTTGGCAAAAGCGTGGATTAATTGTTTGAAAAAACCAGTATAACTGATGGAGATAAGGAGGAAAACAAATGCTGCTTATAGGATCCAGGATTCAGGAGTACCGGAAGAAAGCCGGGCTGAATCAGGAGGAGTTTGCGGAAAAGATGGGAGTCAGCAGACAGGCTGTGTCCAAGTGGGAGAGGGACAAGGCGTATCCTGATCTGGACAGGCTTGTGTGTATATGTGAGATCCTGGATGTACCGGTTGGAGAACTTATATATGGAAAGAGTGAGGAGACAGAGACGCCGGAAGAGGAGTCAGTGGATGGAGCTTTGGCGAGTAATGCAGTTCATCTGAGGAATCTCAGAGGGAAAAGAAGGCTTGCCGGATTGAAAATATTATTTGGTGTGATGGCGGCTATATGCGTGTTCAGTGCAGTTGTGGTGGTGGTACTGTTTGCGAGGAACGAGTGGACCAGCCATTCAGATAAGAACGGAAATGTGCGTGTGGAGAAGGTGTATCAGCAGTATACGAAGGCTGATCTGGCATATTTTGATGATAATGGCCGAAAGATAATGGATACTGTGTGGCTTGATGTTCCGGGTATACGGGATGGAGATTATATACAGTTGTACACAGGGGCGGACGGTGATGGGCTGTTTCTGAATTACAAGACATCAACCATAATTACCGCATCATTTGTCATGCTGGTGTTTATTATTCTTCTGATCCTCATTGGACTTGAGATAAGAAGGATGAAGAAAGAAGATACACTTCAGATCATACTTGAGGATAAGACAGCCGATGAAAAAATGTAAAAAAATTGTCTGCGCAATCGTAATAGCATGCATACTGGCGGGAGCTGCATTTGTCGCTCTTGAGTTTATGGGTGTTATTGATCTGAACAGTGCGCGGAAGACGGAAGAAAAAAGTGAAACTGAACAGGATGGAAATAAAATAGCTGACGATGAGACAGAGCCTTGGCATATAGTGTTCAAGGGATATGCCTTCTCTGTGAAGCCGGTAGGACTGGCGATCATACATGAGAGTGGCTGCCTTAATATAAGAAGCTGTGATGATTATCTGATACAGATCGATGTGGAGGATAAGACGATGGCGGACTTCTGGGACAACAGAGAGCAGCGCAAGAAAAGTATTGAGGACGCAGGTTATGTGATGGAGCTGGAGCCTGAGAAGTTCGAGATACAGGGTAAGGAATATATCAGATATATAGCGAGCCTTGCAAATGAGAGAGGTGCGAAGTTCGACAGATCATATTTCTATCAGCTTATATGCGATGCCGGGGAAGGTCAGCGTTTCTTTACTTCGATAAGATTTGATGAGATAGATATAGATGCGCTGAGCGGGGCGGAGAGAGCTGAGGTATATGATAAGGCTGCCGATGAAGCTGTGGCCATTGTTGCAGGAGCCGTTCCCACAGATGAGACAAATGACATGACAGGCTTATACTGGCAGGAGGATGAAGCTGTGGAGACGGGAGTAGCGGACAGTGTCGTGAATGGAGATACTACCGTGTCATATGAAATCCCTGAAAATTACAGCCTTCAGAATGAGGGGTTGTCAGGTAAGACATATTATTCAGACAGTGATAAGATCACGGTCGTAACTTCGATCGTACCGTATAGCTGGATGACAGCATCTGACATGGCGGACAGAAAGACCGGAGCCGGGATATCAAAGGTAACAGATGAAGGTCAGTGTGAGGTAAATGGTGTGACATTTTATTACTACACATATTCGAACTTATATATAAAGGACGGCAAGAGAAATATCACATACTATTTTAATGCATATGCTGATCTGAAGGATGGGAACATATATACAGTCAGCGGATTTGCCGATGATAATCCAGATGCCATGGACAGAGACACTTATTATAGTTTCATGAACATTACGGAGGAATAAGCACTATAGATTACAAAAAAGTGACGAAAATCCCTATGATTCCGGTTTGCTACCCATAGTTGCCCGGTTGCAACCGATTACGGCTTGATAAAATATAGTGACATTCTTAATAATAAAGCCACTAGGTTTTAAGGAGGATTATTATATGAGGAACAAGAAAATGTTGATCGCAGGACTTATCACGGTGGCGATGGGAATTTCTATAGTTGGATGTGGAAATGATGGCAAATCCACCAGAGAGACGGAGTCAACAGAGCAGGTAACCGAAACAGAAATGGCAACGGAGGAGGAATCTGAGGCTGAGGATACAGGTGATACTGAATCTGATGATTCATATGCAGATGAAACCGATTACAGTGATGACAGTGAGGAATCCACAGAATTCACAATGCCTGTATATGAGGATTTCACATTGGCATCGGGACTCAGCGAGAATTACGCAGATCTTGACAACAGGTCATTTGTATATAATGGAAAGAAATTCACTTTAGGTGAGTCCACCCTGAAGGATCTTATAGATGGCGGAATACCATTTGAGCAGAATTCTCTCAATAACAGTGGCAACAATGTAAATAAAAATTACGAAACTGACAGATACACAGCAGAAATCAATGACTACGTAACGATGCAGTTTATGTTTGGCAACTTTACAGACAGTGAGCAGAAGGCGGAGGATTGTGTTCTCTCATATGTAAGATATTCACACCTTTATGTGCCAAATCCGGATTATGATGCCAGCATGAATGCGGAGATCAGTGAGATGATGCTTGACGGTGCAAAGCAGGTGAACTTCTCATTCCCTACAACTATCACTAAAGACCAGTTGCTTGAAAAGTGCAGCGAGAATGCAGAAGTAGATGGCAAGATAGTCAAGTACAGTGTAGATTCTGAGGTTTATATGGGAAGCAGCGGCTATACATTTGAGTTTGACGATACAACAGGACAGCTCAAGGAGGTCAGAATAAGCTGGCTTCCATAACTAAGAAGTAATCATAATAAGAGCCAGAAGAAAAGCCGGATATCTCTATAAAATAGGGATACCCGGCTTTTGTACGTTGTTTTTATTTACATGTCGTCATGACCGTCGTCGAATTCACCGTCATCGTGGTCGATAAATTCACGGCTTGTGACTTTCTTGCGGTTTCTCTCTTCCTCAACCATCTCTGAGAGCATCTCTTTGACATCCTTTGATTTCTTGATATTCTTGATCTCGAAATCTCCGAGAGTCTTGTCTGCTGAGCAACATTTGATGGTTCCGAGACCGAACATTCTCTGACCGAGTGTACGGTTTAGTGATATATCCATGATCCTGTAGAGTCGAACTTCATCCTCCTTGGTGCTTAAGAAACCTGTGCTTATAAAGAGTCTGTCATCTGACAGGCTGTACTTGGTAAACGACCAAGGCAGTCCGAATATGGTACGCTTTCTATCCTTCCATACAATATTTGGCATATGTAACCCTCCCTGATAATCTTTTTTTGATGTTATCATGGCTTGGAGTTGACAATTTCCCGATTCACAATTACTATAAACCCTGTGATTTCATAGTGAAAATCTGCTCGGATGCCGTCCTGAAAAAGCATCCGATCAGGGGGAAATTCGGTGAGATTCCGGTGCAACCGCCATTACTGTGTTAAGACTTGTGTCTTTCAGTCAGAATGCCCGCAGATTTTATGAGATTTCCGGCCGCGTGACGGCGTCTGACAGACACAGACAGCCGGGATATGCGGAGTACCCGGATGCGGATGACACGACAGTTCATCTGTTAGCTTTTGGGCGTGGGAAAAGCAGAATACATATTCCCTGCTTTATAACCTACAATTAAATAAAGAAAGGAAAATAGGAGATGAAACGAATCAGGACATTGATGCTTTCATTCTTATTGGCATGCGCAGTTTTAGCGGCACCATTTGCTTCAAATGCAAGCTGGGGCTATGTTCAGGCTGCCGCCGCAGAGAGTGATGGCGAAGTTGATTACAGCACTGAGTACGTTGTGCTGTCTCTTGAGGGATTTACTCTTGGCCAGGGATTCTATATCGAGCCAGAGAGAATGTCCTACAAAGAGATCGGTGAAGTCTGGAAAGAGGAAGGCATAGACATCGACCTGTCTAAGCTTACCGTATCACAGGCAACTTACGCGTTTTTCAAGAAAGAGGGACTTGAAACAGAACCTTCAGGAACAGACAAATACAATAGTTCAACATTTTATCTTGCCAACATAAAGGGCATTGATAAGGGAACTGCAAATGTTCCACAGGAGCTTAAGGATGCTTATCAGAAGAAGAATGGAAAGGCACTTGAGCTTAAGGACAAGACGGGAAAAGATCTTGGCCAGTTTGATTATTTCAGCATGTCTGGCTGGATGAACACAGTTGACAATATAATGGGAAATGTCGGTGCAGGAGAATATCAGGTGAATTCTGCAGCCGGTGTAGACAATACACATGTTATCCGTTGGCAGTTCACACTCGCAGATTATGGCGCAGATCTGGGATATGGATACAATCCGGATAAGGAAGCATATGATTCAGAGTATGCATATTATGAGACTCAGGACAAGACAGAGCTCTATGTACTCTATGCAGAGCATGCAGATGAGATAGCTAAGGACGAGGCTCTATGTGAAGAGGTTCAGGCGGTCATGACAGATCTCACTGCAACTGCAGATGAGGTTCAGGCAGTTGAGAAGAAGATCAGGGGCGACAAGAGAAATACAGTATCTGTAACCATGAATAATTCTGCTCCTTACATGACTCTGGCTGATTCAGAGGGCAATGAGATTGGAGTTGGAGAGCCTGATGGCAGCAAGTATACCCTTGAGCTTGAGCCGGGTACATACCGTCTGTCAGCATATCAGAAGAGCGGTGACGAGAAGACAGATATGGGATCTATAGATCTCGTAGTCACAGACGATCCACAGCAGTCATACAGCATATACAGCATCACAGATATAGCATGTACAGGTTATGACACTGTAGATGGCAACAAAAAATATTGGAAGGAAGATGTTGACTATACCGTCACAGGTAAGGTTATGTCTCCTGACAATGTGGACAGACATGCAGAGTTTGTAAAGACCATGGAGGGATCAGATGACGCCTGGGCAAAGTATGCAGGACTGTTCTACTATGCTGATATGGTGTCAGTGACATATGATCCGGTTGGAGATAGAGCAGATGACTATATCTCTAAGACTGTGTCAAACACACTTACATCCAACAGAAGCTACGGTTATTCAGTAGCTCTTGCAGCGGCAAAGACAGTAGAGTTCACAGTTCCAGAGGGAACAGACCTCAGAGTCGGAACGCTTTCTACATACTATATATATAAGGATGAGGAAGGCGTTAAGATAGACAGCACAGAGGCTGGTTACGACACATACAAGTATAAGCTTGGAAGCGGTATCACATATTATTACCGTGTGACAGGTGGAGAAGGCGTGACATACTGGAACTGGATCTCCACAACCACAGATGCTGAGTACAAGGTAACAGCCGAGGATATGTACATCGGTGACAGCACATATGGCCCTGGCACAGTTGTACATGACATGTCAGCCAACAGATCAGATGTAGCTGATATCTACATGACTTCAAATGAGAAGGGCTATGTGGCTATGCAGAAGGGTGACAAGTATCACCTTGAGTGCTTCCGTAACTGGCAGGCAATAGAGGGTATCATGAATGCAAAATCGGCAGAGCCTGATTATCACTACACAGTTATCGATGAGAATGGTGACCCATCAAGTGATGTGATCAGCGTTGTACCTGGCGAGCATTCAGAGATAGCAGAGATCGAGGCAAAGTCAGAGGGAACAGCGATACTTCTCGTAACCTATGATGCAGAGATCAACAAGCCTGGTATGGGCGGTTCATTCTTCAGTGCGATCTGGCCTGAGAACACAGGTGTAGTCGTATTCACTGTAGGAAATGACGGCTCAGACATTCAGACAAATATGACATTAAATGCAGGACGCAACAAAGAGACTGCTAAGACTGCTGTAGACAATCTGGATGCACAGATCGATGTTCTGTATTATCTTGAGGGAGCAGCCGGTGCAGAGTACACATTTACACCGGAGGATGGAGTGGCAGTATCAGTTCTTCATCCACAGATCACGGGAAACAAGCTTACATACAGTGGATTTACAACAGCAGATGTCAAGAAGAATGATGATGGAAGCTACACTGTAAGCGGTCTCACAGAGGGATCAAACATAATAAAGGTGACAAAGGACGGAGTTAGCACATATCAGGTAGTACGTGCAAAGGAAGTCCCGGTATCATACACATATAAGAATGCCGACGGCGATGTGATCTCAGCAGAGGATCTCAAAGCCGGTGATACAATAGAGGTTTCATACGGTAAACGTACAGAGGACGGCAAGAAGGCATACGACGGTCTGTATATTCCGGCCAACAAGCTTGCAGGAATTTACAACATGGCCGGAACTATAAAACTGTCAGATGGTGAGGGAAATGAATTCTCAGGAGCAAGCAACCAGTATGCATTTGCATCGACTCCTGCTGCCCAGACAGTTACAGTCAAGATACCTCAGTATTTCGCAGGTGACGAGTACACGCTGAGCGGAGTTCTGTATGAGGGCGGATTTGGTTCGCCATACGGTTCACATAGAGCGGTCCGCCATGCAACAGGAAAGCCTGTACAGATGGCAGCAAGCGTACGTGTGGCATACCTTGGAAGTCTCCCAGATATGTCATTTAAGCTGGCAAAGACAGACTTTGTCCAGGTAAAGCTTGATGTAGTGGATGGCGCTACAAACGAAGCAATAGAAGGATATAAGGTAAGCATAAAGGATACTGAAGGAAATGCCGTAACAGTAAAGGACGGCAGCTTCAATGGTCTTGCAGGCAGACAGTACAATTACACTATGAAGTGTGCCGGATACATGTATGCCGAGGGAACATTTGAGATCCCGGAGGATACTTCCGGCGAGATGTCACAGACCATCAGCCTCACAGCATCAAGTGCAACTGCCTGGGATGGCTATAGTAAGACCGAGCCTGAACAGGTTGACGGCGTATACCAGATCAGCACAGGTGCAGAGCTGTACTGGTTTGAAAATGAGGTAAATGTCAACAAGAAGGTCGACATAAATGCAGTGCTCACAGCGGATATCAACCTTGCAGGATATAGCTGGACACCAATAGGTACATCGGGTGCCATATACATGGGTTCATTTGACGGCCAGGGACATACTATCAGCAATCTGTATCAGAATGATATAGGCTACTCAGGAATATTTGGACAGGCGGGTGCAAGGATCAGCAACCTCACAGTAGAGGGAACTATCATCATGAGCACCAAGACTGCAGCAGGCGCGATCGTGGGATACCTGTATCAGGGAACTACAGATGCACCGGCAAGAGTATCAGGCTGTACATCTAAGGTAAATATCACTTACACAGGCACAAATACATCAGTTTCAATAGGTGGTCTGGTAGGCTACAGTAACACTAACAAAATAAGCAACACAGTGATCGAGAACTGTGTAAACTATGGAACTATCAAGGCAGAAAACGGTGGTACCGTTGGCGGAATCATAGGCTCTATGAGCAGCCGAAATATCTGTGTACAGAATTCAACAAACTATGGTGATATCACAGCCAAGACAAGTGTTGGAGGAATACTTGGAAGCCACAATGAATACTATCCACAGGATCCTGGATGCAAGATCATTTCATGCTACAATGCGGGAACGATCACAGGCCAGACAAATGTAGGTGGTATTGCAGGTACTTTCAAGGGTAGAAAGTCAAATGACGCAGGCGTGGAGATCACAGACTGCTACAGCGCAGGAACTGTAAATGGAAGCGACGCAGCTACAACAGGCGTATTTGCAGGATATTCAGAGGATCTGACAATATCAGGATCTGCATATTCATGCACAGCCGCAGCAGATGAGAGCATCACAGAGGATCAGGCTTCATATGTATCGGCTGCTAATATAGAGGCAGTAAAGAAGCTTACAGTTGACACAGTTACCAAGATCAATGACGGAGAGGCCATCATGAACGTGGCACCTGCAGCAGAGATCATGGCAAATGTTCCTCTGACAGCGGAAGATGAAGAATTTGTAGAGACATACAAGAAGGTAAGAACTGTAATTGACGGAGTTACTATCTTCAACATAGGTGTATATGACTACACAGCAAGCGCAGCCGGAATAAATGGTGCATCAAAGGATGGAGTTATCCTTGAGAACACAAAGGTTGAGGCAGCTTCAGCGGTTGACGCTGTAAAGCGTGCACTGGATAATGCCGGAATAGCCTACGATATTCAGGAGTCAGCTTATGGCCCATATATCGTATCTGTAAACGGCCTTGCATCAGTTGCTGACTACTCAATGTCAGGATGGATGCTGTCATACAACGGAGACGACTTTGACAACGGCGGACTTGGTTCACTGGATGCAAAGGATAACGACACTATCGAGCTTCACTATGAGCTCACAGGAGCGGATGTAGCATCCGCATACTCAGGACTGCCTACATTTGCGTCCATGACAATAGATGGAACAGAGATAACATTTACCACAGAGACAGAATACGATGAGAATTGGAATTCTATCTACACATACAAGGCAAATGGGGAGGTTCTGAAGGGAACAGGAACAAAGGCTGATCCGTTTGAGGTCGGTGTTGTATTGCCGGAGAGCGCAGATCTTGTAAAGCTTGACATGACATACAAGACAACTGCTGATGGCCATTATGTTGTGGTTGACGGACTTTCAGCCAATATCAACCTGACAAATGATGTTGTGTGCAGGATCACATCAAGAGGTGGAAGAACTGCATGGTACAAGATCATGGCAGTGACAGCACTCACTGAGGACAATACAAAGCTTGAGATAGCAGACGCAGAGTACACTGGCGAGGAGCTCACACCGGAAGTTACCGTATATGTAAATGACAAGAAGCTTGATCCAAGCAGCTATGAGGTTACATACAGTGATAACGTAAATGCCGGAAAGGGTACTTGTACAGTAAAGGGAACTGGTAAGTTCTCTGGTACAATTCAGGGCGAGTTCGAGATAAAGAAGTCTACAAAGACGATAACTACAGAAAAGACTGAGATCGAGGTTCTTGAAAATGCAGAGCCATTTGATCTCGAGGTAACAGGACAGGGTACACTTACATTTGCATCATCTGCACCAGAGGTGGCAGAGGTGGATCCTGAGACAGGACGTGTGACAGTCAAGGCTGTCGGTGAGACTGAGATCACAGTTTCATCTGAGGGAACAGAGAACTACGAGGCTGGACAGATCATTATCAAGATCACAGTCAAGGAGGTTCCTGTAGAGCCGGATACAACGGTTACACTCACAAAGGACAACACAGTTATAGAAGTTGAAGATGTGACATACACAGGCAAGGCACAGAAGCCGGAGGTTACAGTAACGGTTGACGGTAAGAAGCTTGAGGCGGCTGATTATACAGCAGCATATGCAAATAACGTGAACGCCGGAACAGCCAAGGTAACTATAACAGGTAAGAACGATTATACAGGAAGAGTTGAGCAGACCTTCAAGATCAATAAGGCAGACCAGACCGTGACAGGCAACACATTATATGTATACAACAGATATATAACCGTTAAGGCTGCCGGTAAGGGAACTGTAACTTACTCATCAACAAACAAGAATATTGCGATAGTAAACAGCAAGTCAGGTCTTGTGAGAACCAAGAAGCCGGGCAGAGTACAGATAAAGATCACTGTCTCAGGCAACAGCAATTACAACAAGGCAAGCGGAATCGTAACTCTGATAGTTACCCCTGCAAAGTCATCAATAACAAAGCTTGCATCAAACAGCAGCAGAAGTCTTAAGGTGACCTACAAGAAGGTAAGCGGTGCTACCGGATATCAGATAACATATGCCACAAACAAGAACTTTAAGTCTGCAAAGACAAAGTATGTAAGCGCAAAGTATGGCAGTGCAACTATCAAGAATCTTGCAAAGAACAAGAGATACTATGTGAGAGTAAGAGCTTACAAGACAATAAATGGCAAGAGATACATGGGACTTGGCAGCTCAGTGAAGTCTGTCAAAGTAAAATAATTCTCAGGTCATAGAAACGCAGAGATGATCCGGAGGAAAGAGGTATGGAGAACAAGAGAGCTGGCTATACACGTGAAGAATGTTGTCAGATGCTTCTGGACGCATATATTTCACTTGGAAGATATCCGAAAAAGTCAGACTTTACACCGGAGCAGGTTGGCTGGATAAAATCCTACCTTGGGCCATGGCCGAGAGCACTCGAGGCCAGTGGCATTCTTCCTGACCGGTCTGCGGAGCGGGCTGAGGCGAAGAAGCATAAGCGCATAGCTTCCAAGAGGAAGATGACCCAGTACAAGCTTGCGAAGCAGAACGGTAAGGCTGAATAAAAAATTTTAAACCACAGGTTTACTTTTAACCTGTGGTTTATTTGTGTTATAGTATCTGTAGATTCTTTCTGACATATTTTATTATTAGTGTTCGGGATATTGACCCAGTTATAAGGCTATTGGAGATATTGGTAGTCAGATAGTTTATAGCATTTACAATGGGAGGTATCATTTATGACACAGAACAATTTTCCAATGATCGATCTTTGCGCAACAGGCAAGAGGATCAAAGAAGTGAGAGAGCAGAAAGGAATCACCGTAAAAGCATTGCAGGCATTTCTCGGGTTCAATGAACCTGTATCGATCTACAAATGGCAGAGAGGCGAATGCCTTCCGACATTTGACAACATGTATGCAATGGCCTGCCTCTTCGGGGTAGGAATTGACGACCTTCTGGTGGGAAACCGCCAGGAGGTCGTTTTTGTTGTGCGCCTAGCGGCGCACGTTTCTAACGGGTTAAAGTCCCGAATCCGCCCTGTAGTGGGAAGGATATAGCCGAAGGCAAGGGTGTCCATCGTGAGATGAAATCTGAAGGAAGCTGGATGTGAGGAACATACTAACTCACGGGCAAATCTCTGGTCTGACGAACAGAAATCTCATATGAGGTCATGCATGAGGGCAAGACTGCAACACAAGTTGAAACCCAATAACTACACGGAATCATGTATGATAAATGAGGCAGATGGATGGAGAGGAAGAAACGTGTGGTACCTAGGGAGGT